>Ga0116231_10002271_pt1 | contig 40155 bp, 16 predicted proteins | sample S1TSphgellanicum_2_FD_89695 | JGI IMG/M metagenome (GOLD analysis project Ga0116231, IMG submission 89695) | Host-associated microbial communities from peat moss isolated from Minnesota, USA - S1T2_Fd - Sphagnum magellanicum MG | ecosystem: Host-associated > Plants > Peat moss > Unclassified...
AAAAAAAAAAAAAAAAAAAAAAAAAAAAATTTTATAAAAAAAAATATAAAAAAAAAAAAAAAAATTTGTTTTTTTTTTTTTTTTTTTTTTTTTTTTTTCTATCTATTTTCATATTTAGTATGTAGCCAAAATTGGCTAAATTATTTTCTTGATGATCGCCACTTTGATCAAAGTAGTCACTTGTGATGTAGTCTTCAGAAAAAACCCTAAATCACCACAAAAAAAGGAAAACCCTCATCATTTGAAACCCAATTTTAAAAAAAATAAAAATATATAAAAATATATAAAAATATATATATATATACAATTTAGTGGCTTTTATGAGGGAGTCTAGTTTCACTATGTGGTTGAGTGATTGGGTATATTATTTATTGGCTAGAGTGTTTGTCAGTTAACTTAACCTTTGCTCTTGTTTTGTATGATGCCCCCTTCCTATTATGCCATGCAGACTGGTGGTGAGTTAGGTCATTGCTTGTGCAAGTGGTTTCCAGTGAAGTATAGTGAGTGCCTGCCAACTCCAATGATAAATGCAAAGCTTTTTGCATCATCTTCTTGGGGCCAAAATTCTTTGAAAATTTTCCAATGTCATGAGAGCATTGCACATTTCTTCTTTTGGGTGTCTATTATAATGCCACTATTTTGTTGGCCTTGTCTACCAAGGCAAAGGATATTGTGTTTAGATTCATTATAGGGTATAGTAGCTTAATGGATTTTGGACCCTAGGTAATAGAGTTCTCTGTAAAGTAATAACCCTGTCTTTGGGCCTCCTCTCATCCCCTATCCCCTCTTTCAGTGGTATCATCCACAAAGTAAAGATATTTTATTAAATCTCAGTATGAAATGCTGCAGCTCAGTACAAAATGATGAAACTCAGCATTTAATGCACGAGGTTCGATACTAATAATTATAGTAGTTGTATAGTTAGGAGCAGTGAAAATACATGTAGGAGCAGTGGAGGCACTCAGGAAAGAGGAAAGACAGGATGAAACTCAGTTTACTACCAAAATTGATGGTTTTTTGAGTTTCATACCCCCTTGATTGCTAATGTACTCTTTTGCAGGTTTTTAAAAATCTCACCCTGTGTATGACCAAACTCAGGGTTCTTGGTGTTGTGTTTTTCTTACTTTACTTTACAGATAACTCTAATAGGTCTATTTTTATATGGGGATTTTTGAAAGATGATATTTTGGCTGGTGTTGAAACTTGAGATTAGCTATACAGTTATAATCTCTTGAAGGATTTGGGTTTCTTTTAGAGATTTTTTTGAAGATTATATTTTTGCATGGTGAAATATTTGAGTTTCCTTAATTCTTCTTTTGCCTTCAGAAACTCCTCATAAGATTATTGTTTCCTTCCCAAGGTGGGCACTCAAACTCTTATGTTTTGTGGTGACACAATTGCCTATCTCTCCGAAGGTAGTGACCCCCAACTTTCAAGTACTTGTGCATGGATTTTTTTTTGTTGATAAATTTAATTGAAAAGCTTTACTATGATAATATTTAATATGCCTTGCTACGAATTGAACTCACAACCATTTAAAAGGCAATTATAAGAGCATTACTTTTCTTTTGTGGTTTGGATATAATTTGCACTTTGGATGTTTATATTGAGATATGTCCGATTGTCCAATCATTTTATTCAAGTGCAAACTTATTAGCCAATGTCATAAACATGTATAAAATGAGTTATGAGTTATGAAGTTGTTGCCATGTTTAAAGAATTTCAAGCCTTTGAGACATTTACACGAAGGTCATTAATGTTTTTTACTGATGTTAAAAATTCAGCCTAGGTAGGTGCTAATGCAATAATGCAAGCCCTTACAAGTGTACTTGCTTAATGTTCATGTTTTTAATTAATTACTTGAATTAATGTAGTTGAAATTTTTTGCCTGTTTATACAACAATATTTGTATTATACATGGAAACACTTAGATAAGTTTGAAATGAATTTAAAGAGTATATTTTAATACTAAAAAAAATTCAACATTACTAGATAAATTTTTATGTTCTCCAATTTGGAATAACTTTGAAAAAGTTACGAGCTCTTAAACATTGGGGATTTATTTTGGTATTTTCATATTTTTGGTCATTTTGGTGTAATTCCAATGGGAAGTTGTATAATTTATTATAGGGAAAAAAGGTGGTGCCTACTTTTAATTGTAAACTACAATGGGTTGTATGAATTATTGTTAGTTTGTCTTGTTCGTGCATTGCTATGGTTCTCAATGTTTTTATTTGATTTGTGTCATTTGACATGATCAAAAGTTCAATTTGAAAAAAATGTTTTAATTTCATTTGAAGTTTTCACACTTTTTATTTCTAAAAATTAATGAGTGTGCCCTCAATAGTCATTTTGTTGTTAAAGCAAGAATCGAGGAGGTTCATTTATCATTGATACCACTCGACAAACTTGCGTGTATTGTGAAATGATTTGAAAATTGCATATTCATGAAAATAATTGAAATGCATCTCTACATAATGATATAATGTGACAATTTTTTAAAGTCATAAGGTCCAATCATCATAAAAGAAGCCAAACATGGTAGGGATTGCATTTGACATATTGTCAAAGACAAGGCAAATATTTCATGAAAAACAAATATATGGACTTGGGAAGATGAAGGATTCAACAACAAACAATAATTAAAAGATTTTATTTTGAGAGAACGCATCATATAAAGTTAAGCTTGAAATGGAATTGTAATACATAAGTCACAACTTGCTTTGGTGAGGTTAACAAATGTGGCCTCTAGGACTTTTACTTATATTATATTATAGAATTTTTAAAAAGGTTTAGGGTTATTATATTATTTTATTTTTTAGAATCTTTTAGAAATTATTTCCACCCATTATCTTACCTTTTAAAAACTTTCACCAACTATGCCTTCAAAAAGTTTAGGTCAATCACCTACCTTTGGAACATTACAAAAAATTTGTATATTAAAAATTAGATTTATTACTAATTTTAAGGCATAAATACCACATGTGATTGCTATAATGTCTAGTTGCCTTAGACAAGTTGCAAAAAATATTACTTCTAAAAGATATTACATGGCACCCAATCACAATTATAATCACATTTTCTACATGATTTGACCAAGGTGTTTCATCCGCCATTTTGGATGGTCATAAGAGCTAAGTTGCACCAAGGTTGTGATTGCCCATTTGCTACTACATAAACATGGTCTTTCCACTTATAACATCGTGATTAAGATGACAATATAGAGTCAAGTCTATTTATTGGAAATGACTTACTAAAATCAATGTGAATAAAATCAATCATGTAAATATGATTGATTATGAGTATCACACTATTTTTGACAACGTGAAAATATTAACTTAATAAAAAAATTACTGAAACAAATGAAAGTGGATCTCATGTTCTCATTTTTGGTTTGAAATGATTTACATAAAAATAAAAATAAAGGAAGATAATTGAAATATAACAAAATGTGAAAAAAAAAGATCAAATTAATTTTTAAAAATATTCGTTATTTAAAAAATAATAAACATGTGAAACTTGAAGAAAATTAATTTTTAAATTTGAAATAAAAAAGAAATCAATTAAATTTGTAAAGCTACAGACATGTGAATTTTATTCATACAATTTCACAAAGTGAAATTCATTTCATTGTTGAGATTTCTTAAATAAAATTTAATAAAATTATTATATTTTATTTTTTTTCCCAAATAGAAATATAAAAAATACTGTAATTTTGAAATTTTTGAAAATTTGAGAATCATAGAATTTAAGTAAATGAAAATTATAATTTAAAATATTCAAAAATAATGTAATACATTTTTTATTTTGAAATTAAAAGGCATTGTAAATTTTAATGTAATTATGAAACTAAAAAATGAATTAAATTGAAGAACAATATTAAAGATGTACATGTGTAATCAATTTCATTGTGATTTCATTTCAAAAGTTACTATTTAAAATTTTAATTAAAATTTGCCAAGTCAATTAATAATTTCAATCATTTTAATCATTTTGAATAGCCATGTCCACTACTAGTTTTAGTCATCTTAGTCAAATAAGTTCAATCAAATTTTTGATATAAATGATTCATTGAATCTTATTTAGCACATTCTTGTCCATTGTTTGTTGTGATTGAAATTTTAGCCATAAAACCTAACATAATTTTGATGTTATGTCGTAATGATTTGCAACTATTTTTACAACTCACTTATGATCAAACCTATAAACATGTGCATACACGTAGGATGACATGTGTCCAATACATGACTCAACATGTGTGCATACCTATCATGTGGATCACAAAGAAGGTAAGGAGGTAACATTGCTAACTACTTACACCTAAGCCTAGGTAACAACCTAACCTACCTTAGGCATATAAATAGGCTGCATTAAGGTTGAAGACTTGAACCCCTCATTTCCATGTTGGGGGATGAAGTTTTTAATTTATTGTTGCACCACATTTTCAACAAAAAAATACCTTGTGTCATTTTATTATTATGATCATGTTTTTCTTAACCCATCTAGCTTAACTATCATACTTAAGCTAGGTACCTAGCCTCCTTAACCTAGCCATTTAACATATCAACCTACCTACCTAGCCTACCTACCTATCATCTACCTACCTACAAGCTACCCACCCATAACCTATTTACTTGTTAATTACCAACTCCTTTAACATTTATATTATATATTCATCAAAATGTTCAACTTAGTCACACATATGATTGCACCTCCAATTAAAAATTGACATGCAAGCTTTAATAATACATACAACAATTGCAAAAACAACTTGTTTGTCATTTATTATGTTCAATGTGACATGAACTATGGTTGACATGAACTCACTTCTCATCCAAGATGCATGACAATTGAAACAAATAGTTGTATATACAAGTATAAATTAGCACATGCCAAAATTTAGTTGCACTTAAAACTAAAAATGTTTATGATTTTGGGACATGTAGGACTATAACAATTGTAGTTACAAAATTAGTTGATGTGAACATTAGTCACATCGAGAGTTGCAAACATAAGGTTAAAATGAACAAGATTTCTTGTAATGAAAGTTCTAATCAACTAAAATCATTTAAAAGTTTCTACTTGCATATTCTTTAAATATTTTTGAAAAAATTATTATCTGTGACACATGGCCTTCATGTGTTGGTTTATCATACCAAATTTGGTAAACATCCATGTAAATTTTTGGATTGGATATCTCAATTGATACCAAATGTGACCCATATTATAATAAATATTTGAGAATTTTGCATTAACCTTACATTATAATCAAATGTACAACTTTAACATTAACCATGGTCACAAATTTTGAACTATTCTAATCAAATTAAGGACATTTGAAAATAAATATCTAATATATAAAAATCATGATAAAATCCAATCCAATTTTAAATGATTTTATTATCATTTTGGAGGTTCAACATGGAGGACCTTATGTAGTATATTAAAACATATAATAAATTATTTGGTGAAGGTTTGAGTAACCAAAAAAAATCTTCACATTGCTTAGGACATTGTTCAACAAATGTTTTGCATATATATAATTTAATATTTTTCCAACATAATGAAATGAGTTCAAATTCATAGCATTTTAACTTCATGAATGACCAAATAAAATTCCAAAAAATTGGACAAATATTCCAATAAATACAATTAATGATGATTTTTAAAATAATGGAGGTACAATTTTGCATGTTGCTTTCAATAACTACCTTGGCTCCTTTTATTATGATACACTTCATAAGAATTAAATCAATTTCCTATAGGCTTATAAATCATGGATTCACCATGAATAACCAAATGTGTTTATTATTAATCCATGTTAGTTTAAGCAACTAACCCATTATACTCTAAAAGCATTCACCCAAGTGACACTTTTGGCTTTTATTATTGCATTTGCACCCCGGTTTGTTAAAATTCAACTTATACCACCTATAAAGCCATGTTTGATTATTTTGGTGATTTGCAAAAGCTTTTAGTTATTCTTGTTTCATGACATTTAACATCAATCATTTTCATGTTGAATCATTGAAATTGATAACCCAAATGGGTTGGAGTCATGATTGTGTTGCAAGTGATTGTGAGTTTAATCCATGAAGTGTTTGTGAATTTCATCATATGGTCAATTCATTCATTTTTTTGTTTGGTTCATTTCATCCATGTTGTGAAGCTTCATCATTTGGTTCATCTCATCCATGTGGTACTTTTTATCATTTATGTTGTTAATTGAATCATCAATGTGTTTTCATCCATGCAATAAATCTCTTTAATATTGTCCATGTCCTATGGTTCATTTATGTCATCAATGTTATGCATATGTTACCCTTATGGTCATTTTTGTTGGAAGTTCAATTTAGTGATCCATGATGTCTAAGTTCATCCATATATAATTTCATTTCATTGATTTTGATTAATTGATCCATGAACACATGAATTATTTCACCCATGAACATGATATTATTCAAACATTATAGAACCCATTTATATTGAAATTTTCATTACAAAAAAAATTTCACCAATGCGGTCATGTAAAATTGTTCATGGGTGAAATTGAGCACAAACATACAATTGCCATATGTTTCACCATTGTTGTTTATTTGAAGTCTTGTTCCATTCATGTCGTCACAAATTTTAAAAGCAAATTTTATTTTAGCCTTGTCATTACCTTTTTCTCTTTTCCTCTTCCCCTTCTTTTCCAGTGGAATTAAAAGACCTTTCAAATGATATGCTGAACAAATGCCCAAAAGCATTTTGATGCATCAAGGCAACGCGGAGCTCAAATTTAGAGTAACGAAATTCTTCATACTCCCACTTTCCACTTTCCATCTTGCAAAGCTGAGCTACAAATTGATTATGCTTTCTCATCTCATGTGATATCTGATTCTTTGGTTCAATTCAAATAATTTTTGTAGGAGTTCAAAATAATTTTGAGCAAAAAACTTTGTTTCAATGCTTCGATGTAAGTCCAATTCTGCTGTTACATTAAATCGTATGTTGTAGCTTCAGGATGTCTTGCTTGGGGGAATGCATGGGTATTTCAAGATCATGGGTTGGTGATAGAAATTGTTGCCTATGACTAAATTTATTGATTTTTTGAGCCTCTATTTTCCTCACGTATTTAACATTGGAATTGTGGAGAGAGATGCAAGAAGTACAGTGTAACTTGTGTATTGCAGCTCAATGGCATAAAAGATCACATCAAAGAAATCAATTCTAGGCCTCATGCTAGTTCTGCACTATGTGGCTATTACTTAGTTGTGTCCTCCAAGTGCAGTAATGCCTAACTTTGGTGGGGTGGGTTTGTACTGTTAAGATTCTGGCAAACTCTCCAAGGAAGTTAGTTCCAATCTAAGTTGAATTTGAAGGTTTTTTGGCTTCAGTTTGCCATGCTTTTGTTTCCCCTCTCAATTTTTGCAAAGAACGGAAATTTTGTCAAGCTTTCCTGCAGTTGCAAACCAGCTCCAACTTGTTGGTTGAAACTTGAGAGGTGGCTACAATGCTGCAATGTAGTCACTTGGAAATGCAAGGGAAATGCTTCAGGATATGTGAACTTGTGGGCAAGAGCAGAAGGTATTTTTTGCAGACATTGGGTGCAGCAAGATCATGTCACATTTTCCGAATGTGAGTGGCCTGCTAATGCAGGAGATCATGATTCTGGACAAGTTTGTGAGATGTGAGCAAAATGCCGATTCATTACAAGTATTTTAACCGTGTATAAAAAGAGTTAGAAGCATTCATTCTGATCCAATAGGATTACAAAGTATTCTGACTTCATAACAACCATCTTTTAGGACTTCTTCAAGCAACCGTTTTCAACTCCATAAACACACAAGAAGTTCAAGTCTCTGGCAGTGAAGTTTTGGGTGGTGAGTTCTTGCAATTTTGTTGTAAAATTATATTGAAAAAAACTTGGAAACATGCTTTTTTGAAAGCAAAACAATCGCCCAATTTGCATATTAAAGATATAAAAAAACAATGCTCTAAAAAGTACAATATTCATGACCAACAACAAAAAAAATCAAAATCAAAATGATTTGAAACCCATAAGATTGAATTGAAGGTTTGAGTTAGTGTTAGGCGTTATTTAAGGCTCATAGTGCACAGCCCATGCCATTGGCCCAAGTGTGAATTTGTTACACAACTAATTGAATTTGAAGTTTGAGTTTTTATTGAACTTCCCAACAACAAACATTTATACTTTGATATCTCTTTGCATCTTAGGTCTATTACTTACGAAATCAACTCCATAAAATCCTTGCTCATTGCACACTTTTCAACAGTACCGCACTGCAATTTCCCCAGTGTGCAATATTTTAGTTATGATTTCATTAAAGCTTCAATGACAAGATTATCAAATAGAATTTCAGATGACGTGTGTGGTATCACTAAAACCAAATTATATAGAAAACTAGAAAACCTCTAAGAGTTGCATATTTGGGCACATCTCAATCTCTATGATCTATACATATGTTCATTTTTGTTTTACTTCCATTTCCTTCTGAAGATCGTACATTATGTGCAAGCTCAAGATCTTTGATTTTGCATCAAATTCTTTGAATGTTCATGTACAAGAGTATATAGTATTCGAAATCTCAAAGCTGCATATTAATTGTGATAATGGCAATGCAAGATCATGACAAAATATTATATAAGTGGTGAATGTTGGATTATGATGTTCTAGAGCTTGTGAGGAACCCTAAACCCTAAACCCTTGAGAGGAATTCTATCAGAAATGGCATGATATTTATAACTAGGAGAGTATATATGAGCCAGTTCTGAGTCTTAGGGTTTCAAAACTTGTTCCTTAGACCATATTTGGATCTTACATAAAACCTTACCTAGAGCCTACCTAAAACCCTACCTAGGGTTTACCTTAAACCCTGCTTGGACCCTACCTGAAACCCTAAATTTCTAATAACATAGTAATAATTGAAAAGAGGAATGAAAAGAAAGAAACTTAATCATAAGGAAGAAAATTATTAAAAAAAGAGAATAAAAATTCAACAAAAGGAAATTGGCAGGCCCATTTTTGTAATATTTCAGAATATTGTGCATTCAAGTTTAAGTAAAACAATAAGCACAAAAATATTTTTATGACCTAGTGGTTAGGACCGTCCTCTTTATGAAGGACCCTTGGGAGTTCAAACTTGGGGAATTTGCACTCTCCTTCGGTCTTACCCCTACATAGACCCTAGACCTAAGACCTAGCTGGACCTTACAAAAAAGAGTCTTAAGACCCCTGGGCCAGTCTACCCAACCCTGGTTTTCCCTGGGTCAGGCTGGGTTCTTGACATAGTAGGGTCTTGACCTATGGTTATGAGGATAATGTACAATATTCAGATCACATTCAAGGCGATCAAAGGCACATGTATAATGGCGAGTTAGGGCGTATTGCTCCTTACATACACCCTAACTCACCATTATTCTTCTTGGTATTGTTGGAGAGCCCTCAATGAATAAGATTTAATGAAGACAATTTGGAAAATATTTAAACTTAAGGTGTGGGTTGAAATATTGAATTTTGAGTGGTTTTTTGTCATTGGAAATTCAATTCGATTCAATTACAAAAAATGATTTTTTGAAAAGAAAAATTAGTTGATTTCCTAGTTCAAACTTGGGCCAAAATGCACATGCTACACTAGTCCTTATAATGTTGTAATTGGGTTAATTCCAGTGTTAACTGATTGTTTGGTCTTGACCTGAGTAACTGGCAGGGTTTGAGGCCGGGTATCAATAACTTACCAACTAGTTATTCACTCTCTTTGAAAACTGATAAATAAACGTTCAAAATTGAATAACCTACCTTGATGACTCGGTTATCATCAAGGTAGGGTATCAATCCTAAGATATTATTGTTCAAGTTGTGAATGGTTGTTTCCAGACCCTTAAACAAACAAACATTAATTGAAAATTCTCAAGACTTAGGTTCATAATTTTCTTTTTTGAAGAAATACTTAGTGCTCAAAGCTCTTATTAAATTGTACATTTATAAAAATTTCCTTCTAAAATGCTCAGTGATTGCCAATTTCCAAGAGTGATTGCATTTTGAGATCTAAATTCCAGATGGGTTCCGCATCTTGGGCTAAACAAACCAAAGTAGTGTTTAAAACTGAATATTACTCTCTACACACTAATTATGCCTATTCTAATCTCCAACCATCACAATAAAACTACTCAATTCCTTATATCATTTCAGAGAGTCCAATTGCATTCCATCTATTAACATACTCTAAATACAGGTTAGTGTTTACACCATAACAATGACAACTACCAATTAAGAATCCTGAGGAATTAAACACTGACTACAACTTGTGCTAATTTCCCATGCTAATTACATGATTAAAACACTCTACATATAACACTTACAAAACATAAATGTATATAATACAAGTTACAAAAGTTTCAAGGGTATTACAACAACATTCAGAACACCATTTAGATTGAACAAAACAAGTGTACATGGGTGAAGATCTGTTGTTGCAGAAGAACAAAGACTGAATTTATATAAACTCAACATTCATGTTTGAACTGTTTACTTAATTACTTCTACCAGCTTAGACAAAGGAAGATATGTCAACTTAGGAGATACAAAAGGACACAAAGGAACTGTTCTATAGAGATCATACAAAAGATTGAAGAGCAAATCACTAACTGATCATACTTGAGTATGGAAAAACAAAATGCAGCAATTACATGAACAGAGTTAAATTGTATATCATGCATGCACTGCAGCAAAGTCTGATCTAACAACACTACCCATTGATCCTACAAGTATGGAAAAACACAATGCAACAATTACATGAATAGAGTCTAGATTGAATATCATGCATGCAATGCAGCAAAGTCCAATCTAACAAGAAGAACCAATTTAACAATCCATAACAACAACTATTTCAAAAACAAAAGTTTGGGAAAATAAAAATTCACTTGTCCATGTGCAATGTTTTTTGAAAACTTAGTTCTATCTAGAGAGAAGAGCTAATTTCAAGCACAAATATTGCAAGCAGTGTCTTTAAAAATTAAAAAAAGGAAATGCCTTGAAGGAAACCCTAAGTAGCACCCCTTATGCTGGTCCAAATGCATCCTACGGATACCTTGAAAATGGGTTCTAATGTTTTTTTGCAGCTATCAGATGTCACTAGACAACTGCATCTTTGTTTTTAGTTTTTTTAGTTTTTTTTGGATTTTCCAATGCAAGAGAAGAAAGGGATCTAACTAGACATGTATGTACTGATCATGCATGCATGTGTAGTCCATGATATCTGAAGCTGCTGCTCTGTAGAGAGAGATCAATTCTCTAGGAACAACAATCTCAGTGCATTGTAGACAGACAGAAGAACTTTCAGTGAGCAACAACAACAACAATTCATTGTGGTGATACTTACGTTTGCAGCAGGAGCAGCTGCTCCTCACTAGTGCACTCTGGCAGTGAGACTGGGTTTGTAGCAAACCCCAGCATAACGGATCTCCTCATCTTCCTCGTCTTCTTCAAACTCAGGGTACTCAGTCCAATTCTCGTCGCGCAGATCGTAGTATGCGAGAGCTCTCTCGCCAAGTCCACAACAGATTTTGCCGTCGCTAGTTCCCACACACTTGGGAAGCTCTCTGTACTCTTCAGGGGAAATGTAGATGAAGGGTTCCCTACTGACCCGAGTAAACTCCATTGTACGAGCTTTGAACTCGTGAATCATGACCTGGTGCAAGAACCCAACAGCTGCAGCTGCAGCAGGAGCTTCATCTGAAGCTCCTGCTGCTGCTGTAGGAGCTGCTCCTTCTGCTGCTGCTGCTGCTACAGGAGCCCCTGCTGCTTCGCTAGTTGGGCACACGTACAAAGTCACCAGGAAGATGCGGCCATTGCAGCTTAGGATCTGCGGCTGCTCATAGTCTACAGAGCTGCCCGGAATCACAATTCGGGTGTACACAGACCATTCCCGGGAATCCACGTTGTAGGACAACAGGAAATAAGGATTTCCAGCACGAGCGAGGCCGTATCCTGCGCTGGGTCCATAAGCCACAGTGAGGACTAGACCTTCGTAATAGGCGCTGCTCGAGTTCTTTGCGAGTCTTAGGCCGCCGCAGAGATCACCAGAATCTGTCCAAGTATCTGTCCTGAAGTCGTAAACTTCAGTGGATTTCTCGGCCTCGTATTCTCCCCAGTTGGGATGTTCCACTGAGCCCAATGCCCTCCCAGTCATGACGAGCTGAAAGCTCGAGGTTGCTATGCCTGGCAGTACATGGATCAGGCGACTCTGCAGCGAGTTATGGCCGTTGTCTTCTTCTTCTTCATCGTCTGCAGACTCTTCTTCATCCCATTCAGATCGATCAGCGTCAGAGACTTCGTCCAATTCAGATTGATCAGAGACGTCAACGGACCCATCTTCAGCATCAGCTTCAGATCGATCGTCGCCACTCTCATGATCATCCTCCTCCATCAAGGCGGGGTCGCCATTGTCAAGAGTGGGAACACCAAGAATCTTCTGCTCTCCTGTGAGCGGATTCACTACCAACACGTCCTCAGAAGAGTGTCCATCCTCAGTGTAGAACAGTAACCCGCCGGCAGAAGCGACGGGAAGCATCACGGAACGTCTGTTTGCGGACTCCGGAACGTGACGGAGTCCCACCCACCTCATGGTGCGGAAACAGAACCCGAAGCTCCGGCATGCCCCCGCATCATCCACAAGTGTATACAGAGGACAGTACTCCTCAGATGCTTCCGGGCGAGGAATCAGCTGCTGGGATCGTTCCAGACGCAGTCTCCGGGTCCAGTCTACGCTGGAGCCGTAGATCGCCAAGACGGACGATATAGTGATTCCTCGGGTAAAGATGAATCCATGCAGGTTCACTTCCTCACTGCACATGTAGCAAAATATGACCAGCTGAACAATCAAGGCAGCCCAGCTGATGAAATTCACTTCCTGTTTTTTCTCGGCATTGCGCAGCTGGAGGCCGTTGGATTTGAGCAGCTTTCGTGCTGGTGGTGGCATAGAGTGATGATCATCCTCCCCATCAGAAGAAGCAGATCCCGTGCCATGGGTGGCGCGGAGACGCAGGTGATCTGCATTGTTCTTTCCGTTGGAAGAACCAGACCAGGATCTTTTCGCCATCTGTAAGCCACCCACAGGGATCATAACAGATAGCAAGCTGCTAGCAGTTAGTAATTCTTCCTAGCTCACGGCATGGATAAAACTTTGAAACCCAAGCTGAGCACTACAGCTCTTACATACAAAGAATTGTTTCTCGGGATGTGTGCCTTATGTGAAAGGAGATTGAAAGCGGTCTGTTCAAGGAGATTGAAAGCTGTATGTTGAAGGAGATCGAAAACTGTATGTGCAAACTATGTGAAAGCAGCACTACTGTAGAGAGCTAAAGGAGAGAGAAACAATGAAAGACGTGCAATGCATGATCAGCATAAAAGAACACTAGCGAGAGGAGTATGACGACGTACTTGGGTATTGAAATTCTTGCCTCTTGATCACGTCTTGGTGAGAGTCTGTGGGTCCTCACGCGAGTCTCTCTACTCGCACACTCTCACTACTAACCTCCACTCCAAACACAATATAATGACGGACGGACGGACGAACAAACAAGGCTTCTTGCGCGCAAGCTCGGGCTCTCACTTCTCTCCACTTGAAAGAAACGAGAGCTACACAATATAATGACTGACTGACGAATATGACTGCAAGCTTCTTGCGCGGGCGCTCTCTGTCTCTCTCTCTGTGCAAGAATTGAAACCCCACAAATGAACAACAACGCTACTAAGAACCCCCCTTGAAAACCACGACCTCCTAGTTGTTGATGAAGAATTTTCACGCACTAAGCACAAAGGAAACGCTCCGCACAAAGGAAAGCGCTTAGCGCGCGAGGCTCGCTCGCTCTCTCTGTGTCTCTGTATCTCAACACTCTCTGCCTTGAAATTCCACTCTCCAAATGTGAGCTACTGCAACGACTCGCGCAACGACACACACAACGAACTGACTAGCAGAGCGCACAGGACAAGCCTTTTCTTTCTTCTCCTCAAGATGCAAAGGAAGGGTACAGAAGGTGCGCGAAGGAAGGGGGTCCGGGGGTGGTGGGGCAGAGGTATGAATACGTACTTTGTTGGAAGAGAAAAGAAAAAGATACGTAGAGCGATTGTAGACTACTGTTACTACTACTACTACTACTGTCTATTACTAACAAGGCGAGACGAGACGAGACAAGAGAAAGGTCGCAATTACGTGAGCGAGCGAGCGAGCGATTCCGTGCACACCGTTCTGGCGCTGGCGCAAGAGAGAGAGAGAGAGAGAGAGAGAGGAAGGGAGTGAGGGTGGGACGATGGGAGGGAGGGGCCACCAGCCACAAACCAAACCAGTCATAAAAAACGGAACGGAAACGGAGAACGGGACAGTTCATCAGTTGCCGTGAAGACACACACCAGCTACGCTTGTATTTACGCGTGTGATTAAGACAGGGCCAACCAGGCAGGAGATGGGTGGCTTGTTTGGGAGGGGTGGGGTGGCGTTGGGGGGGGGTTGGTAAATGGGGGTAATTAGGTTTTTAGGTGCGGAGTTCACATCACATAATAATCATGAGTTTCTAATAATAATATCACACGCCACTCCGTTTCACCTACGCCTTCTCTTCTCTTCTCAAAGGATTTAATAAAATTCTCATGAGCAACTAACTCTTCAGATCCTTTTTTTTTTCCTTCTCAAAGGATTAATAAAATTCTCATGAGCAACTAACTCTTTAGATCCTTTTTTTTTTTTCCTTCTTTTTGTGGTATTTTTTTTGTTGGGGAATTTTTTATTTATTTTGGAGTAAAGCATATTCTGTGGAATATTCTCTCTTTTCTTTTTCTTGGTGGGAACAAATTATGATAATATTATTAATGTAAAAAATCACCACATTTTTTCCTACAATATTATTTAAGGGTGTTTTTTTTTTAAATTTTTAAAAACTTGGTTTTTTACTTTCGTATTTTGGATAATACCGTCAAATTTATTGGCTAAATATATGCTTTTTGCTTGATTACCACTTGGAAAAAGAAAAACGAGAAAAGGAAAAAAAAAAAGAACCATTGATGAAAATAGATTAGTTAAATTGCCTTAAAAATTTATACTTTGGACTCTCATTTTTTTCTCTTTAATAATATGATTTTGATGTGTACAATGGATTTTCATGAAATAATGGACCCTAAGGATTCGCCAGATTTTGAAAATAGAAATCTAATTTGCCAAACTTCTACAACAGTTGAATATAGTAGGTAGCCCAAATTATATAAAAGGATTCATTTTTTTTAAAAAAAACTTTCATGTCTGATCTATAGTCAAATTTGGCTATAAACTAAATATAAAAGTAAAATATGTTAAACACCATTTATTTTTATTTTTGGGTTATCCTACTTACCATGGATAGAAATTGGGCTAAAAATTGGATTAAAATTTGGAATAAAAATCTGGCTATTGAAAATCTTAAAACCCACTTGATTTTAGCACTTTCTGGCTATATATATATATATATATAGCCATTGAAAAAGATGGTGAACCTAACTATTCAGTAGGTGTCAATCTGATGCCATTTCTTTCCTCTAATGTTTGACTCCTCTAGTTGCAAAGAATGTCAGAATTCTTGTCCATAATGGCTAGCAGAGTTTCCATTCCAAAGTAAGTTATTCCTCAGAATTCTTCCCTTTTGATAAATTAAGCATAGGTGTCTCGGAGGCCCTTGTTTTGAGGTGCCTAAGGGCCATAGCCCCAGTGATGGGCACCAAAAAACAAGGGTCAAGGGCCCTATCCTTCTCTGGCATAAAAACCTGCCCTAATTTTCACAAGACAGACTCTTCCATTTCATAAGATCCTGGAAGAATCATCCATTGCTGAGTTTTGCACTTGGCAATGGTCATCTAAATACACTACAAAGAATTAGGGCAGGTTTTTATGTTGTACCAAGACATTTGAAGCAAAATGAAATCTCTTGATGAAGAATTTGACACCTTGACAAAACACAGCATTGAACCCAACAAATGTGAGGTTAGGCTAGTTGATAATTTGGCAAAACTCAGCAATCTCCAGCTTATGCTCAAACTTAGAGTCCAAATGCTCATCACGTCTTATTACCAAGTTTCTTGATTGCCATTTGCTTGTGTATGTATGCATGAGCTGCAAGTAGATGAGTTTAAATTAATGTTGTAGCTGAAACTCATGAAGCTCTAGGTGCTTTGTTTGAAATCTTGTAGCTACCATGGTGTTCTCATGGGTTAAACCCTAAACCCACATCTTTGCATCTTCTCCTTTTAGTCACTTTTATTCTTAGTTGTAATTTTGTGCTTTCAAGCTCAAATCAAAGAGTTACATTGGGAGTGGGCAGTTTCGCTTCAATGCATTTTTCTTTTGTCTCTAAAACATCAAATTGATTTCTGCAAATTTCAAGTAAATTGTCTTCTTCATAGCCAACGTTTGTTTGTCTTATGAGTCTTGAGTCACTTGTCTTAAGGTGACAATTTTCATGAGGTTATTTGATTGCAAGGAAGTTCAAGCTTCTATTTGAAAGCTTTGTTTTAAAATTCTATCTTTTTCAATATTATATATAAAAAAAAAGCTTATGAAGTTCATTGTCCCATGAGCTCTCATAGTTCACTATCTACTTGAACTTAATTAGGGTTTATTTATCTCTTATGAACTTCCACTAATTTTTTTTACATGCTTGCAATTGAAAGGCCAATAGCCAAAACATTATTGTTGTTCTAACACTTACTATTTGTGCTTGGAAGTTCCAAAACCTTATTTTGCATTAAGGTCTTGAGTCTTGATTTTTTAGGTGAAAGGCTTTAAAACCAAATTGATGTAGAATCCTTACCAAAATCTCCTATTCCATCCAAAACCACAAAAACTTCCTTTATTCATAATTTTTGTTTGTATCAATAAGAAGCTCCCAATTAGTTTTGGAATTCACTATTTTTTTTCACAAAGTCAAAGGCAAATGGTAGAGAGGGAAACATTCAACTTGAATGAAAACTTGTAACAACATTATTATGATGATGTTATTGACTTGGAAATGGGGAAATTTGTTAAGGTTTCAAGGCTAGTGGTTGGCTTAATTTCAACATTAAGTGGACTAACACCAAATGCTTTTGAAAGCATTGAAACCTTCAACAACTTGGATGCAGAAACAAAATTACATGGGAGGTATTGAAAGCTCAATTGACCTTAAATCAGCAAGTATGGGTCCCTCACCACATGTTGTATTTCCTTTGGCATTTTTTTATGGTGAATGATGGTAATAAACTTGATCTTGTTACATTTTGAACCATGCATTGTGTTATTTGCCACTTTGTTTCTTGGACTTGTAGTTCTGATAGTACCACCAAGAAACGGAAGGTATGATTTCATACAACCAATAACATGAGACTACTTTTATGAAGAAACATATTTTGACTCAACATCCAATTGTTTGGCATAACTAAAAGACTACTAATTTAATTCACAAATCCTTATAAAAAAGATGATGCACAACAATTGAGATTCAAAAAGGATTTTGTTATTTGTTACCAAAGCCTACATGCATATATCTATTGTGGAAAGTTAGTGGCCAAGGTGCTTGGACATTCACCAAAATCCCAAGGTTGTCTTCCAAGTCAAACATAGATGGTTCAATTTGCCATCCTTTCATTAGTTTCTAAAACAATGGAAACATATGTGATTCTAGCTTTGGATTCATGTGTTACAACAATGTAAAACATTTTGACTTGTGGATGTTTAGATTTAAACATGATATGTTTTGCCCTTGTGATTAATTTCACAAATTCACAATGGGTACCTTACCATGTGACAATGGGACTTTTTGAAACCATTAATACAACTAGAGTTGTAATGGTAATATAAATTAGGGATTTCTTATCTTCTTACAATTTGTTGGAAAAAATTATTACCTACATGAAGGATGAGGGTGGCAAACTATTCACTTTGCACAAATTCTTTTTTTTGTTGTTAATTGCATTCCTTTGGCACTTTTAGTTCTTTGATTTGAAGTTCATGTTTTGGCCATGCTTTCAATAAAGTTTGTGTGCTTGCAATGATACTAATGTTTGTGTTGGTTTTTGTGAGGTTAGCTTGAACATAATCTATGTTATATAAAAAATTGATTAAGAAGGTTAGCAAAAAATATACCAAATGGCAGAAGGCGTGTTGATGTTGGGTTCTTCCATCAAAAGTTAAAAACACCCATAAAGACAAAGTTTTAAGTAAAGTGATTTTTTTCCAAAAAACCTTTGAATATTATGATGCCATAAACTTGAATTATTGGAAGCATGAAACCCAAGAGTTACAAGGTCATGTGTTGAATGCAAACACCTAGGCAGTATACAATCTATTGTTATTAAAACCATGTTCCTCATTGTGAAACGATGTATCTCTAATCAAACCCGAGGAACAAACTACTTTTCTATGGTGCTTTAAATGTTGCATTATCAATAAATGTGTCTTAATAGAATGAGGTCGAGCAATTAGAGTAACTTCCCTCAATTTTGTGAAGGGGAATATGAGTTTAAATTGGGGGTTTTGTGTATCTATATGATGATAAAAGTCAAAGCAATCCTTGCACCATTTCTACCATTAAACATCTACCCACAATGTTGCCAAGGCCCACAACATGCTAGTTTTGATGTTGGATTTATAATTTAGATCCTTATATATTTTGAAAAAAATTGTTAAAAGAGCTAAAGTTATACAAATGGTGGTAGAATATAACAACAAGAGTTTGATGTCATGATTGTTGGTAATTGTTTTTTAGTTTCTAAATCCAAACATTGATGGTGCTATTAAACCAAAAATAATTAATGATGAAAATGAATCCATTTTTGGGGTAGTGACAATGTTTAATGAGGTTACTTTGCAACAATTAATGAAAAATGAATTATTTTTATTTAATCATATGTTAGTGAAGCTAGAAATGTTGTATTGCTTTTGAGTTGGTGGAAGACCCATGAAGTTTCGTTTTCCAACATTTTTTTTGTGGTTTGACAATTGGGTCAAAACTTGTAACTAAGAGCTAAAAGGATTAATAATTTTAAAAAGGATTGCAAGTTTTTTTTCCCAAAATTAATTTTTACATGCAAATGATTTTTTTTGTAACTTGTTCTAAAAAATATTTAAATTTTCCCCAATGCATCACATTTTTCTTGTTAGTCATTATTGAATAAATATGAATTTTTAAAAATGTGCAAATTCTTTACATATTCAATGGTTCATCTTGAAAAATGATCAAAATTTTAAATCATCACCAAAAATTAAATTTTCACATTCTTTAGTTTTATTATATTCTAAGTTATACCTTTTTTCAATACATCATGTACATTATAACCCATTTATATGTGGTAAACGATTCTTGGAACTTTGAAATTTTGAAGCAATTTTGAAACATTCTTTGAATTTTTAAAGTTTTAAAATTTCACATTAAAAAAATTATGAATGATTTTTTAGTGTGGCTAATATGTTTTTATCATCTATATTTTTTCAATGAAATTCTTTTATTATATGAGTCCTTTTGATAGTCCTTTGCAAAATTGACCCCATCTAATGCAATATGTGTACATTTTCAAATGTCCTAGATTAAAACCAAAATTTAAAATTGGATCAAATAAATTTTTACTCTAAGTTCCTTGACATTCATATGAAGGTAAAAGGATTAACTTGACATGATTATTATTGTTTTAAATTATTGAAAAAAAAAGTTTGATTTTGACTAATTATGTTTAACATCTAATGCCTTTCTTGGCTCATTGTTATGTGTTTTGACCCAAGTATTCAAGATTTAAAAATCCAAAATTGAAATTAAGAAAATGTTTGTTGGAATGTTGACAAGCTTGCAACACTATAGGTTAAAAATTGACAACTAGGACAAACTTGTAATGATAATGAAGAATTGGTCGGTTGATGCATAAACAATGGTTCATGAAAAAAGGGTAATCCATTACTAAATTTTTGATGGAAGTAAATATCATTGAGGAAAGTGATACAATGTTGGATGTAGTTGGCTATTTCAATGTCAATCACAAGTTGCTTAAGTGGTTGCAAGGTAAGGGGGATCAATTTTGGGTAAATAAATAGTCCATAAAAGTCCATTCAACAGTGTTAAAATTATAGTCTATTGCGATATCATTATTTAAGGGGGGACTAAATGTGATTAATGAGATAATAAAGATTATGTGAATAAAAGTCCAACTAGATAACTTTTTAACATGCATGTATGCATGTTAAGTGGAAAAACATTAAGATTTATCCAAAAATGAGCATGATATGGACTTTTGAAAATAGGGTCCATTTTAAAACATTTTAAAGTCCATATCTTTTTTGGGTTAAATTTTTTCTAACAATTTATTTGCATCTAGATGTTTTTTTAAATTTAATATATCATATATTGAGTCTTTATAAGATAACCCCTAAAAAATTCATAAATAAAAATGTATTTGTATCAAGCCACCAACAAAATACTAGTCCATAATTCAACTTTAAAAGTCCTATACTTTATATTTGGAAAATACATGTAACAACTTTTTAAGTAGATGTCTTTTTATTCAAGTTAATTGAGAATTTTAATTCAATAGCAAATTTGCCATAATCATGATTTTATGGCATGTTAATGGCATGTTAATGCATGACACTCTATAAAAACATGGAGTGTGACATAAAAAATGATCCACCTTATCTTGCACCCATTCAGTTTGATGGATAAAAAGGTTGATGTAATGATCCACCTTATCTTACACCCATTCAGTTTAATAGATGGAAAGGTTGATGTGTTTTCTATTCAAATTTTTAAGATTTTGTTTGCTCTAACTAAGATTTTACTCATGTTAGTTTTAATGGCTAGATGTAATGGTCATCTTTGCTATCTATTTCAAATGATGCATGGGATTATGTCTCGTTTCAATTCTCAATTCAAAGTTCTAGTAAAATGTGGCATATCATTGTAGCATATGATCCAACATCCAACCCATCCATTGGAAAAGTAACCAATCACATTTCTTCCTATTTCTCTTAATCCATGAACAAGGTATGTAATTGTCAATGTGTGAATGACTACAAGGGGTGTGTCTCCATGAGATATTGGTTATACTAATCATGATTTTTTAAATTGCTTAATTTGACTAGAAAAATTTGATCTTAAAAATAATAATAATAATTTTTTATGTTTGATAATTGGCCTAGGCACAAAACTTACCTAATTCTTAGCAAGATCTTGCAAAACCTATATTGAATACCATGTGGTTCATATGCCAAAAAAATAATATTGGTACCTTTATTGAACAGTTACCCCAACAAGTTGATATTAGGTGAATCTTAAAAGTTTTTTAAAAATCTTAATATTTGATACCCCATGTGTAAGGAATTTTTTTAAAATTCAAACATTTAGCTTGGTGGATATTGGGAAAAAAATCAATATTAGATCAAAACCAGTGAAAATCCCAAAATCCATTGATTTTGGGGTTTTACCATGGTAATACTATGGGTGTTGGTTTGCCCAAGGGCCCCAAATCTAGTTGTAAACACTTTCAAGGTTTGGTTCAATATTGTATTTTTTTTGTCCAAATAAAACACATGTAAATACATAAGTTTATGATTACATTCACATAGAATGTGTAATATATCTATTTTGAATTGGGGGGGAATTCCCAAAAACAAAAGGTTTAAGATGAATCAATAACCAAATCCAATTTCTCATTTTGGGACTACCCTCAACTTGTGGGCATTACCAATTGTAAAACAATGTGCAAATGTTAGATCATAAGCCAAAACATACATACATCACAAGCCAGTTGGAGCAAAGGGCACCTTATGCTTGCAAAAAGCTTCTTGTAGGTGTAAAGTGCTTCCTCTTTTTTTAAATGCATGGTGGACATTACTCTTTTGCCATGGTTGTTAATTTAATTAAATAGTTTAATGTTAATATGGTTGTTCAATTTTACAATATGGGAACCCAAAGATGTCATAGTGGGAATTTTTGAAGTGTATAACACAATAGGTGTGGCCATGGCAAATCAAATAAGGGTCTTACTTGATTCTTTTGATTTACATGACAAAGTCATTATTTAGGTCAAGGATGAAAGGTCAAATTTAAATATCCTTTGTCATTGTAAGTGTTGTTGTTTGTTCTCAACTTCAATTATCCAATCCATTTGTGGGATCATGTTTTGACCATGCCATGTCGAAGGCATGTCAATATGATTCCAATGATTCCAAAGTGTTTGTTCCATTTTCAAAAGTGAATTTGAAAATCTTCAAACATCATTGTAGAAAACTATAATTTGGACTAAAAAATCTAGGAAAGCGAAATAAGAGTGGAAAGATTTTTGTATTACTATATGATTACTAACAAGGATGTTAAAAACTCCTTTGAAGACATGGTTTGCTCATAAGTCATTTTGCTTTAAGAGTTGTTGGAATATTAGAATTCAATCTCCATTTGATTGGGTGAAAATAGTGTTTGGTTTTGCCATCATGAGTCCCAATGTGCCAAACTTGAACCATTGCTCAAACTATTAAAAATACTTTATTTCTAATAGTTAAGCAATGTACATTAAACTAAAGTCAAGGATTTTAGTTGTTGGCAAATGCACTTGCATTTACTTTCATTTTGTGTATTTCATTAAATTTGAAATGACTAAAATTCAAGCTTTGAATCAACCTTTGATTCCAAAATTGTTGGAGTTCAAATTGAAAATGAACTCACAAATGATCGATGTATTAATGTCAATTATAATATTCTTTGGCTCCTACATTAATGTCAATGCACATAATATGTTGGTCATCATGTTCGACCCACATTTTAAAAACATGAAAATCATTTAGGATTATGTGCACAATATAGTTGCTACTAACATTGTTGTAAAATTTGATGTTAACATTGTGTAATTGATATTATTGTAAGCTTACTTACATTTGAACTTTGTGAAGGCAACAATAAATCAACAACATTTGAAAATGATTGTTTCTTTAAACAAATTGTTTTTGTTGATGGCGCCATCATGTCAACATTGAAGAATGAACTGTAGGTGTTCCAATGGTTGTGTATGATTTGATAAAAACCAAGAATCCCTTGTGATGGGAGATGACACATGTAATGCAATTTCAACATATGTCATTTTTGACTCATGAAATACTTAACATAATAGGTTCATAGATTAAGAATATAATTGGTGTTTCAATTTTCAACGATCTTGGCTTGAAATTGAAAATTGGCCTAATGATGCATGTTTTGGGTGTAAAGAAACCAATGATAATATGTGGACAAGAAGACAATTAAGTCTTTAAAAAAGGTTGTGTGACCCTAAACATCTTTGTGGTTCTATTGATGGGTGGGGTTAACAACTTATAAATGCTTTGGCTTTTTTGTGGGTTCTATTTTCTATTGATGTGTGGGGGTAGCACCTATAAAGTTGTGTTTCCTTTTTGTTTTGGTTTTGCAGATGCTTGGGGATATGACTTTCCTTTTTTTGGTGGTTTTGTTGATGCATGGGAATAGAAACTTAGAAGTCTTTTCTTGTTGATGCTTTGGGATTTGAGGCTTGATTTTCATAAGTTCCATTGATAATTTGTTCGATTCTATGGATGCATGGGGAACAACTTGAAAACTATTTGGTTTCTTTTGTTGCAATGATGCATGGGGGTTTGATTTCCAAAAGGTTTTATGGTTTCTTATGGTTCTATTAATACAATATGGGGATTTCACTTTTTACAACTACGTTGATGCATGGGGCAACAACTCACCAATTTTTTGACATTTTGGGCTTTATTAATGTGTTATATTTTGTGGTTATGTTGGTGTGTGGGGTCAAGAAGTTTAAAACTTTCCAAGTTTTTTTAAAGGTTCTTTTGATGTGCAGGGGCAATAATCACAAGCTTCATGACCTTTGTGCTTGTGTTGATGTGTGAAAGCAACAACTAATGTGTCTTTTGTTTTTCTTGTGGTTATGTCAATGTTTTAAGCTTTTTGTTTTGTATGGTTGTGTTGATATGGGGAAAAACCAACAAACATGTAAAGATTGTGTGAATGATATGACCCAAAAAGAAGGGCTACTTGACTAAGATTTATGGAATTATTTTTTATTAATATCATACTGTATATCCAAAACTGCATATTCATGGTTTTTTTAAATCATTAAAAAACATATCATTTCATCATTTTAATTTAAAACCCTTAACCTTCACTATACCCAAGACCAACTCCTCTAAAAAAAATAAAATGTGAAAATTATTGATCCGTGAAACCCCCATGCTCTAGAATGAAAACCAAAACCTTATCCAGAGGTTCTCATATATTTCAAATTTTTATTAGAACCTTACCCAGAGATTTCATAGTTCTTATAAAAAATTCAAAACCAGAATCAAAGGTTCCTTAAAAACAAAATGCAGAACCAACCAACACTAGTTCCCTGCCCCCACTGTAAAGAACTTTCTTAAATTTCAGGTTCAATCTCACAATAGCATAAGGTACATGCATTTTCAAAGAGAGGTAAGGTACCTTACAAGGTACCTTACCATTTTGTAAGAGCCCTGAAATTTGATAAGTGAAGTCCTCCCTGGAGAGGTGCATTGAGTTACAAACATGAAATTCAAAATGTTCCTTAATAAGGCCCTTTTGTTGGACTCAAGTTTTGGTTTGTAAAGCCCTGACCTAGTGTTATTTAACACTAGAAATAACACTAAGAGTGGCATTTATATAAGGTGGAATTCCCCCCCCCCCGGAGGGAGTTTCATATTTTTGTGGGGGGTTTTTTTTGGTTATTTTTCTGCCATTTTACCCGTTTATTGCAAAATCATTGGGTGATCATTCATTGATCTATTATCTAGTGGGTTCCAATTGACTCAAGTGCAGGTACTAATGGTGCATTCACACTTGATGTCAAGTAAGTGTTGAATAAAAATCTAGGTGGCATCCTAGATGGCACACAAGGTTAAATTAGGTGATAGCTTAATATTAAGTGCATGTTAGCTTAACATAAAATTTTGATGGTAAGTCCTAAATGACTAACACGATGTTACGGGACTCAACACTAGAGTCCCTAACACCAAGTGTGAACACACCTTAAGAAGGCCATAATGGGACCCCACTTGGTAGCCATGTAAATGCCGCCCTACTACTCAACCCACCAACCTCAAATATATGCACCTAGCACAAGAGATAAGCATATGTCCACTATGGAGCTTTTGAGGTGCCACAAACAATTGCAAATTGTGTGATAGGAATGGAATTCTATACTATTAATTAAATATAACTAATCGGATGCAATATCTTGCCTAAAATGTAAGTTTATATATATATATATAATGAAGTTGCATTTATCTACTTAATTAACAACTTAAACTTGTTTAGAATGGGGTAGCACCCTTGGTTCAAATTCTAATTCAATTTTGAAAAAAAAAAAAAGTTAGTAATTTAATTAGGTTTCAATGGTAATTCTAAGAAAATTTGAAACCTCTACTCCAGAGACCCTAAAACTTGAACTCTTACTTGAACCTACTTAAATCTCAGAATGTGTCAATGTTGGTTTAAACTCTTAACCTCCTTCATAAAGGGAGAACTAACCCAACCTCAAGGCCAGCAATTTTTTTTATACAACATTAGTGCTTCTTGTTTGCTTAAAACTTGGATGCCAAAATTTTGCAATATTACAAATGGGGCTGCCGTGCATCTTTTGTTGATTTTTTTCTTTGTTTTTATTTTTTCCTTTATGATTTAAGTTTCCTCTTTTTTATTAACTTTTTCAATTGTTATTATGTTGTCAAAAATTTAGAGGTAAATTAGGTAGGGTTCTAGGTCATGTCTAGGTGAGCTTTGGGTAAGGTTTTAGGTCAAGTCTTAGGTAGGGTCTTAGGTAGGGGTTCGATAGGGATTTAGGTTTAAGTTTGAAAACCTTAAAACTTGGAATTGGCCTTGGACCCAGAACCAATGGGTCTTATAAAATCAAGGACCATCAACCCAAGGAATTGGTGAGCTAGAAAACTTGACCCAACCCCAGAACGAGTGGGTCTTATTTTCTTAAGTTTTTAACTAGACCCAAAACCAACAAGTTTTGCATTTCCCAGAAAAAGAAGAGTCTAGAAGTGGACCCAACAATGACCCTGGTTAATTCTAGGGATAATTTTTGACCCCGTGTTAAGGTGTGTGTAAATTACATTTGATCTCAGCCACCGGCCCACCACCCCAAGATGAAGGATGGATGATGGGCACTGAACAGGAAATATTTTTTCATTCATCCCAGTTCCATAGCTAACCACCATGGTTAACTCAGTTTTTGTTAATACTACCCACCTACTAGCAACCCTCTAGCCCTAGGACCGATGTACTACTCAGGTTATAGTCACCTATTGCCCTAGCTACCAGACCTATCTTTACATAGTAGATTGCCATTTGGTGAAACCCAATGGAGGTCAACTCAGTTGGGATTCATCGAAAATGGAGTTGGGTTAACTAAGTTTGGGGTTCATCCAAATTGGAGTCGGTTAACTCACTTGGGGTTCATCATCCAGATTGCAGTTGGTTAACTCGGTTGGAGTTCATCCAGAATGGAATCATAACAGACTTAGTTTCTCATATATTTTTCAGAGTTTTTTTCACTTTGAGATATTTTATCCCCCCATGTCATGGCCAAAACAAACCCTTAATTAAGTTGTTAGATCTTAATTTACTGTACCTAATAATAACCCATACTAATCTCCAATCCAAATAACACCATCACATGTATAAAAAGATGTTTAAGCTCCTAATTAACTTCTGATGTACACTTACTCTTAATGCAGATTAGTGTTGGATTAATCACAAAATGATCATTTAAGAACCATATAAGGAACCTTCAATTAAACACTTAACTATAACTGCATGGCTAGTTAATGAAATTCCATGCTGATTATTTGATTAAAAACATACACAATATAAATGGTTTCAAGCACGGAAGCCCTGCAACATTTTAGTCTACAGAGAAATTAGGAAATTTTGGGGAATTTTATTTTTTTTCCTAGTGCAAATTCGCTTAACTTTTGCTATTTTTTATGAAAAAAATTCGCCAAAACTTCAATATGAAAAAAATGAAAAAAAAGACTTCAAAGGAGAGATATGTATACAAAAGCTTGAATTATTAAACAAAATACTCTGTACAGTTTTTAAAATATGGAAAAACAAAAATGCAACATTGCATCAATAAACTTTTCTCCAGATCAATAGATATGACAGAGTTATTCAATCTAACTAATTTTTTATTTTTATTTTTTTAATTTTTTTTGGGGGTGTGGGAAATTTCAAGTTGTACAGCAATCCTTTTGAAAACTAGTGAGCTCTTTCTTCTAGAGCTAATAAGTTGCACAATTTGCAGGAATAAAAGAAATGTCTTTGAACAATTCATGAAACCCTAGCTAGAGCTAAGCACCCCGTATGTATGGTCCACCCTAGACAACCTACCTTGAAAATGGGTGTAGTCCAAATGTTCTTGTAGTGACAAAGTGTTCTATTCTAATGCAAGAGAAAAAACTAACTACACATGCATGGTATTGATCATGTGCATGTGTAATTCATGTCTGGATCTCAAGAGTGTAGATCACAGTCTTCTTCTTCTTCTTCTTCTTCTTCCAGTGAGCAACAACAATTTATTCATGTGATTAGGGTTTAGTGCACTCTGGTAGTGAGATTGGGTCTGTAGGAAACCCCAGCATATCGCAGCTCCTCATCGTCGTCGTCTTCTTCAGAGTCAGAGTCCAGGCAAAGCTCAGGATATTCATGCCATTTGTCCTGACGCACGTCGTAGTATGCGGGAGCTCTGTCAGTAAACCCAATGCAGATCTTGCCGTTGCCTCCCACGCACTTGCAAAGATCTCGGAAGGGTTCAACTGAAATGTACGTGAAGGTAGCCGAGATCCGTGCAAACCCTAGTGTAGAAGGCATGAATTTGTAAATCACTACCTGGTGCGAGAAAGCAGAAGGAGCTCTTTCATCATCATCATCATCTTCTTCAGCTCCTGGAACTCCTTGGATCGTTGGGCACACGAATAAGGTCACCAAGAAGATGCGGCCATCGCAACCTACAATTTGCGGATGTTCATGGTTCACGAAACACCCCGGAACGACAATCCTGGTGTACACAGACCACTCCCGCAAACCCACGTTGTAGGCCAACAGAAAATAGGGATATGCTGCAGCACCACGATCCTCGCAGGTGTCTGCTCCTGAGCTCATCGGTTCATACAAACCCACGGTGAGAACGAGACCTTGGTAGTACGCATTGCTCGCGTACTTGGCCAGTCTCATGCCGTCGCAAAGTTTGCCAGAAGTCGTCCAGGTATCAGTCCTGGAATCGTAAACTTCCGTAACCTGTTCCCCTTTCTCTAGTCCCCGGGATGCCAATTCCGCTGAGCTCAATGCCCTCCCGGTCATAATGATCTGCATGACTTCTGTCCCTGGTTCTTGCAGTACATGAATCAATGGAATCTCATAACTCTTCTGTCCGTGGAATCCGTAATCTTCTTCTTCTTCGTCGGACTCATCTTCATCATTCTGATCATGATTCCTGCTGATAGAATCTTGGTCTACTGTGCTGCGATTTCCAAGACCAAGAATCTTCCCCTCTTTGGTGAGTGGATTGACGAGCAGAATCTCCTGAGAGGCGTTACCGTACTGTGTAAACAGCAGCAATCCGCTTGGGGTTGACGCTACTGGCAACAGTGCTGTCACGTGGTCTGTGGACTGCGGAATGAGATTCAGTGCCACCCACTTCCTGGTTCGGAAACAAAACCCGAAAGTCGAGCATTGTGCGTCCTCATCGACAAGTGTACAGAGAGGACAGTACTCCTCCCGTGCCACGAACTCTGCGCATGACCGCAGCTGCTGGAATTGCTCTAGTCGGAATTTCCTAGTCCATTCTAGCTGGTACGCGCAGATAGCCATTACAGAGGCAGCGCAGGTGATCCGAGTTAAGATCAATCCACCCAAGTCCACCTCCTCTACAGTGAAGAAGTAGCAAAAGAGAATCAAATGCAAAAAGGCCACTCGAGCCCACCCGCCCATGACCACATGAGCCTGTTTCTTTTTCTTTTCCACCTGTGGGTTAGGTTTCCGAATTTTCTTCCGAGTTGCTGCTGCTTCTTCTGGGACGGATTGATCATGGTCACCAGAACTCATGCGGGTGCAGTACTCATCCGCATCATTTCCATTGGAAGCTGCTTCTGCAGCGCAGGAAGAGTACAATCTTTTCACGCCCATTTGTACTGCAAGCCCACATAAGAAATGAGTAAAAGTGCTAGCACATTTGTTCATTGATTTCCCTGCAGAACTGCTCTACTTGTGGCTTGATCAAACACTAGTAGTTCGTTAGTTCCTTAGCATGATTTGCAAATGCGCATCAAGATAGTATTACTGCAATGCCGGCCAGAGATACAAGCTGCAATTAACTTGTTTCTTCATTTTTCACATTATGTGCAAAGGATTACATGCATCAAGCAGTAGTTTCCTCCCTCTGTGGAGAATTTAATATGGTTTATGGGGATGCGCATGCGGGTATGTTCAAGGAGATTGAAAACAGTTCTATTACGTTAAAGGAGATTGAAAGCGGTATGTTAAAACACTCATGTAGAGTAGAGTGAACGAAACAATATGGAAGATCCAACAGAAAGAACACTATTGTGTACTCGGGTACTCATGAAATTCTTACCTCGATCACGTCTTTGTGAGTTGCGGAAACTGCAAGATCAATCTACTTGCGACTGAATACAAGAGAGCACTGATCGCCCCCTTCGATCGCCTGTTCTTAGTTCTGCTGCTCTCTCTGCAAGAATTGAAACCGATAGAGAAATAAAACAATAAACGCAGCTAACAACAACAACAACAACAACGCATGACAACCTCGACGAACTAGTTCGTGAATTTCGTGTACTGGTTAAGTAAGTATTCAGGAAACACTCATGAGAAGCGTGCAGTATATCGCTCTCTAGCAGCAATAGTCTTGGGGAGCTTGGGCGCAGTACAGATTGTGATAAGACTAGAGAGTTCTTTCACTTTCATTCATTCAGCTAATGCATTACGGCAACGTCGCCTATCGCGGACAGAGACAAGCAGCAAGAAAGCAAGCAAGCAAGAAAGCGTGAAGCTCTAGTGAAGGGGACTGGAGGTAGACAAGAGAAAGAGAAACGTCGCAATTATGTGAGCAAGCCGTTCCGTGCACCGCTTTTGGCGCAGTGGGGACTAGACGGAACGGAACTAGACAGATATCACTTGCCGTGAAAACACCTGTACAGTGGAATTACCCATGTGATTACGGCAGCCACGCCGCAGATATCACCTGCCGTGAAAACACCTGTACAGTAGAATTACCCATGTGATTACGGCAGCCACGCCGCTGCTGGGAGGTACTAATGGAGATAATTAAATAATTAAATAATTGAATAGGTAATTAAGTTTGTAGTGTGGAGATCACCTCATATGATCATGAGTTTTTAATAATACCCAATATCAATCTATTAGGCCTTCATAAGGATAGTTCATTCATGAGCTCCTCCTATTCTTGTGACCTCATTAGTTTTTTTTTTAAAAATATAAATTATAGAGTAAATAGACTAATTTATTATTGCCTGAAAATATTTGTACTTTGGACTCTAAAATTTCAGCTATTTAGAATTTTGTCATAAATTTCCCACCAACCCTGCAATTTAACTCAAATTTGTAGTGTGGAGATCACCTCATATGATCATGAGTTTTTAATAACCCAATATCAATCTATTACGCCTTCATAAGGATAGTTCATTCATGAGCTCCTCCTATTCTTGTGACCTCATTAGTTTGTTTTTTAAATATATAAATTATGGAGTAAATAGTCTAATTTATTATTGCCTGAAAATATTTGTACTTTGGACTCTAAAATTTCAGCTGTTTAGAATTTTGTCATAAATTTCCCACCAACCCTGCAATTTAACTCAAATTTGTAGTGTGGAGATCACCTCATATGATCATGAGTTTCTAAATAATACCCAATATCAATCTATTATGCGTTCATAAGGATAAATTCATGAGCTCCTCCTATTCTCGTGACCTCATTAGTTTTTTAAAAATAAAAATTATAGACTAAATAGAATAATTTACTATGGCCTGAAAATATTTATACTTTGGAGTCTAAAATTTCAGCTATTTACAATATTTGTCATAAATTTCCCACCAGCCCTGCAATTTAACTCAAATTTGTAGTGCGGAGATCACCTCATATGATCATGAGTTTCTAATAATACCCATTATCAATCTATTACACCTTCATAAGGATAAATTCATGAGCTCCTCCTATTCTCGTGACCTCATTAGTTTTTTTAAAATATAAATTATAGTCTAAATAGAATAATTTACTATTGCATGAAAATATTTATACTTTGGAGTCTAAAATTTCAGATATTTAGAATTTTGTCATATTCCCACCAACCCTGCAATTTCGCTCAAATTGCAGGAACACTTTTTTTTTGGGGCAATTTCCATCAAAATGTTGCAACATCAAGAATTGGTTCTGTCTTGATGGTTTTTGTAAAACAGGGACGTAACTATCTTAGTAGGTGTGAAACTGCTGCCATCAACACTTTCTTTCCTAGTGTAATGTGGCTTCTCTACACAACTCTGCCGTGCACCAGTTGGTTGATGGATTAGGAACCATGGATTAGTGCAATGGGTTCTTTAAATTTAATTAGTCTCAACAAACTTGCCTATTCTCTCAATTAAAGGATGTTCCCAACGTTCAAATGGGTCTTTACTCAACACACTAAGTACTAGCCCTTTGCAAAATGTTAAAACCTGAAAGTCATCACATTAGGTACATCCAGGACAGCACTAAAACCTACACCCATGTAAGTCTAACCATTCTATTCAAATTATGAGATCTGTGTAGTAGTTGTTTGGGGCCCTTAAGAAGGCCAGAATGAACCAACACCCCACCAATGAATCATGCAGGATGGATGGTATGCACGGACAGGAAACACTTTCTCATTCTCTTCCTGTCCCATAGCTAACCATAGTGGTTACGTACATACTAACCATCCACATGTATCTACCTATCTAGTAGTCACCCAGCTCCTTACCTACCTACTTAGGTCAATGATCCTTACCTGCCCCCTTACATAGGTAGTTACAGCTTAGAGGTATTAAGTAGGATGGTGTGAGGATAGGTTTCCCAAATGTTACCATTTGGGACTCGTTGAGTTTAGCAGCTTTTCGTTGGCTGTTGCACTGGTGGGTCCTGGGTTGCATAATCGTCTTAAGAGACTGATTGGCATCTCATGCTAAGCTAGGGATTGCTAACTAGTTTCACAAGCTTTTTGGATAAATGGGCCTTCCTTTCATGGTAATGTTCTGAAAAACTCTATTGGAAAACAAAACTTAGACATCTACCCTAAAATATAGGGAAACCTTAAATATTAAATAAGCGATCATGAGTTGAATGTTTTTTTTTTTTCTTTATTGGGGACCAGAAAAATCATTTATATTTTCTCCTTGCTGTCATCCCTTGCTTAATTACAGGAATTCTTTTTCCTTATGTTTCCTGGGACCACCCCAAAAATTTCTTGATTTTCCAGGGTCCCCTATGCAAACATGAAGCTATGTTTGTTTGAGATTCCTATCAACTCTCCAGCTATAACATGTATGTGTATCTCAGCATTAGACTTTTTTTTCACTGGGCACAAAAGATTGCCCAAAAGCAAAATTCAGAATTTAGAAATGAAGTGATTTTAGAGGGTTTCAATTGCCAAAAGTGAGAAATCAAGAAAAATTTAAAAATTGCAGATTTTATGTTTGGTTTGCAATGTGTAGCTCCATAAATATAAAAGGTTGATTAAAGATTTGTATTTTGAATATTTGGTTTATAGCCAGATTTGGCTAAATGATCTTCTGGGCTGAGGGATGATGGCCATTTTTTCTACATCTTCCTATGGAGGACAGCCACTTAGGCTACCAAAAAATTTCACTATAAAAACATTTTTTCAACATTTCAGAATTGTAGTAAAGGAAATTCTGGATTTTTCTACACAAGAATAGTTGATTAATGATGCCTCTAGAAGTTTATTGAATTAAAGAGACCTGCTATCTTTAGATCTGGAATTAGCTATTAGTACCTATTCCACTGTAGAATCAGCATCAATTGGTATGGTACATTCAAATGAACTATTCCTCTTTAGAGGCAGCAAAAAGGAAAATTATTAGTCGTCATCTTCCTTTTCAAAAGAGTTTTCAAAGACTCCAATTCCTGAGTGCATCTTAAACTGCACAACAAGCCGGTCCAGCTTGTTGTGCAAGAGTGGTGATGTATGACCTTTCATATCTAAACAGTGATCTATAAAGCTGCATGATGATGAGAGCTCATGTGATGAGTTATCAAGAGTGTTCAAAACGTCACATTGCCTACCCCACCATCTATGGTAGTTGCAGTGAATTCAAACCATTCGTATAACACTAGCTAACTAGCAGCATGCAACCGCTCTAAGGAGAACGGCTTGTGTTGATCTAAACTCTAAAGTACCTAAAATGCCTAACAGAGACAGCCCCTTGCATACAGCCGGCCCTTGCATATCATGCAGTGCTAGCTAATTGTTGTGATTTGATCACCCACGCAACATCATGAGTTATAGGACTGACCAACACCTCCCATTGCATGCATTGTACAGCTGCAGAATAAGGTTGAAAAACTATTAATGAAAAAATGGGAAATTGTACAAACACACATATGCATAGAATATCTGTACTTACATATGTATATATCTGCCATGCATGCATGGTATGAAAAGATGCCCACGTACTATGATGAATTATCACTGCAATTTGATGAGTGCATGATGGGTAGTTATGGTTTTACTTGGATGCATCTTTAGCAATGCAACTTCTTCATGTCATATAGAGATAGATATTTTCATAACATGGAGTACAAATGTTATGACTGGTAAAATACAGAAATCATCATTAAGAAATATGGCTGATGAAGCACGTACGGGATGTTTGCATTGGTGGCATTACTTTTGTTGACAAAATCAAACGGCAAAAGAGGGGCAGGTTACTATTCGTGGCTTTACTAATGTGATGGAGAAGCAAGACACTTATCTCGTCCAAATTTTGCAGCTGCATTCAATATGAAAAAGTTACTTATAATAGTGACAGTTATTTGGGCCAACTTACTTCTCATGATCAATCATATGTAGCAGCTAGAGTTTTACAACATGTGTAGTTTAACAACTTGCAAAAGATATGGTAAGATAGTGCTGATCCTGAATTGGATGTGAGATTTAGTTCATTGAACAATCCAACAATATAGATCTAGTCACAAGCTTGAACACTTATGGAGCCTCCATCAACAAATTACTTTATATTTCTTGTGTTCCAATTGGAAAAACCAAATTCAGACTGTATATATACAGCATAATCCATATTATCATATATATCATCTTTTTTTTAATTGGTAAAAATTTTCCGAAGAGTGAAACTCAAAAAAATTTAAATGAATTGATTTTGGAGGTCTTCAATCCAGAACTGAGGAAAAAAAAAAATTGAAAATTGTCAGATTTTATATTTGGTTTTCAGTGTGTAGTCAAAAACATGGAAGAGTGATTAAATATTTGTAAGTTTCATATCTGGTTCATATGGTTTATCCAGCCAGATTTGGAGCCTAAAATCTTCCCAGGGATGATCGTCACTTTTGTACATCTTCCTATGGATGATTCCTACTTTGGCTACAAAATTCCATTGAAAACACTATTGATATTATTATTATGCATCTAAGTTCATAAGGGGGGGGGGGTTGGGTTAGGTTTATTAAACTCATGAGTTATGACCATGTTTTAACTATAGGTAGCTCAAAGTAGTACTAATTTGTGTCTATGCATATATTGCTCCATAATTGTACAGAAACTCCAAATTATAAGGTGCAATGGTAGGCAGCTTTACAGTTAGATGCGAGCTACGGCCCATCATTGCCTCTTGAAAATAAATAGGTATGCATAGTCTAAGTAGGAAGGGGTATTAACCGAGGGGTATTAGGGTTTGAACCTTCCATATGGTTGTGGGTTCAAACCTTGGTTTACTAGGTAAAGTCATGGTAAAGATTTTTATGACTTTATCTTTAAACCAAGGTTTGAACCCAAAACCATTTGCAAGGTGGTCACTAAGGCGTACATGTTCAAAACAATTGTAGCACATCCATTGTAGCCGGCAATCACCACCAGGCCACATGTATACAATTTACTAGTTTATTTGGGCTGGTTTTCACTTGTGCCCAATATGCAAAAGATGGAACAAGCATAGGAAGAGACCGGTTGCAGGGAGTGCAATATTCAATTGGATTGCTTAATGGGAAGTTATTATATATACTAAAGGGATGGGTGCATAAATACTTTAGTTATTTTCCTCAGGTTTGCACAATCAATGATCAATTGGCCAAAATTTTACTTATTTGTAATAATTTAAGCAGAAATTTTTTCTTCAAAATTTTAAAATCCTTATTGCCACATGAACCATAGGCATATCCTCAATTATGCACATTAATTTTTTCAGATAAAATTATCTATATCTTGTCAAAAGCCTTGGACCCATGATTTTCTCCACATTTTTCACTCACAATAAAGAAAAGGCCCATGGTGATACATCAGGATCAATGTGCAAGGTAACAATGTTAGTTTAGTTCACCCAACTGCCCTTGAAGTTACCCTTGAAATGAATGAAACTACTTGGGCATGGTTTTACAGGTTACACATCAACTTACCATCATCATATTAGGTGTTTTATTTTATTTTTGGCAATAAAAAATGTTTTTTTAAATAATTTATTTATGTATTTATTTATTTATTTATTTATGATGATTTCATGTTCAACCTCAAGACAATATGTAAATAATGCATACGTTTTTTTTCCCTCTACTTTTCCCACTGTAAACTACAAACAAATAAAAAATATGCACACATGCATGGGTCCATATAACATGGATTGTAGATATATTTTTGATGAATTCTGTCTAGACAGGTCTACCCATGATCTGCCCAATTTGGTAGCAAATCCAGGCTCCTATTGGGAACTCTACAGAAAGCTGATCAAAAAGAGATGAGACGCTAGGCAGGGGAATCAACACAAGAGTGCATCAAGTAGTTATCTGCTAAAGGAATTCAGCTCTTGACCCAGCTTCCTGCATGGTTGTCCTACATGCATAATCTAGATCTGTGGCTATCAAGATATTTGTTCACATCAAGCTCATGCAGCAGATGATCAGACCTCACGACTGACTTCACTGCGGTTGGTAACTCCCTGGTTGAACTCTCATTGACCAGGATAAAAATTGTGCGAGCAGAGTTGATTCAGGACTTTCAGGTACAACTTTTCTTCTAAAGAGAAGTTGTAACGTGGTACATCGATTAGACATGTATTGCAATTGCAAATTTTCCGTGCCATTGAAATTTCTTTCTGCTTTGAATTAGTAGCGTTTGGTCACGATCGTTGAACTAGTATTTCTAAGGTACTTTTCATAACTTGCTAATGAGCAAAATCTATACGGCCTGTAGCTAAAAAACTGCGCACTCATTTTCCACAAAACATAAAATGAACTTTCCATGTCGGCGGCAGCTGATTGTATGCCGCACTTGGGAATATGCAGATGTTTGTTTCTCTGTATGTATCATGAGTGGTAAAGGAGGTCGGAATTTGTTTCTAGCCGCATCATGGGCTTGCGGCAGGACTGCAGGCAGGACCTGAATGTACTTGCCAGACTAGCTGATAGTAATTCTTAGGCTTGCTTGCACTCTGGCCGTAACAAGGAATTAGTTAGTAGGGCAGATTGAAAACTTTTTTGAAAAGCTAGACACAATGGTACTGCAAGTGCGGAACTGTCTCTAGCGTATTTCCTACGCAATGTTTGAACTTCAAACAAAGACGTTGAAAGTTGAAATTTGCGATAATTTCAGTGGGGTGGGGTCCAGGGGGGGGGAGGAGTGGGGATTCCGTGCAATGCTTTGGCAGATAGCGGCCACCGCCCAAGAACGGAACGACGTCGCATTAGTACTTTACTACTGACAACAGCCGCTTAGGGCTTCTTGTAGCCAATCAACGCTATTGAAATTGAGACCGTTCAAGGCTGGTGATTACAACGTTTGTGGCTAGTGGCTGAAACCCATGATGTCCAAAGGACTTTTGTACCTCTATAGTATACAATGCATGAAATAATTACTTGGAGAGGAATTGAGATAAATTTCAGATCTATATTATTAATTTCCTTGGAGTGTGAAAAAAAAAAATGTAGGATAATTACATTTTTTTGAATTTTACATCTTTTAAATAGGTAGATAGGTTTATATTTCCAAATGTAATATAATATACATATTGCTGCAAAGTTGTTTCAAATGTACTATGGATATATAGGTAAATATCCATCTTGCTGTTGTTGCACCAGCTATTATAACCGGTGGATATTCAAGTTCCAACTCTTATGCCATGAGAGCTCTCCACAATAATAAAAATCTGACTCTATAGTCCATGTTGAACCTTTTATATATATATATATATATTCAGCTAAGCATATTTGAAAGGATGTTCTACTGAGCTAATTTCACAAATTTTCTTTTAAATTCTCTCATTTGTAAATGTTACCTTTCAAATCTCTCTAGATGATCTGGAATCTTTGGAGTTTTATTTTGGCCAAAATGTTGAACCGTAGATCATATGAGGGTGCACACATGATCCCCAGTTTTCTTTTTCATAGCTCTCATGCCAATGCTTGATTGATGAATTTTTCTATAGAATGACTCTTGTCAAAATTGACAGTAGCCACCCAAAAAAATTATATTCTTGGAGTTAGACATCCAAATTATTTAATTTAAAAACCTGCAAATGAACACATAGCATAACTATGTACATATAGTTTGGCTCCATGTACGATCACTATAAGTAAAGTTTAAACATGAGGAAAAAATCCATTCAACAGCATTTTAATCATTTTCATTATAGTAAATAACAGTGCTATATTTAAAATGGACAGCCTGGAAAAAAAATTCTTCACATGGGCACCCCCTAAAAAGCACTATAAAGGCATCCATAAGGAAATGATATCTAGTTTGAACCAGGAATATTTAAGGGGTATAGCGACTTGAATCATACGTAAATTTTATTTTATTTTTAACATCCAATTTTTTTATACGTAATTATTTCCAATCAAGTGACTTATTTGAATATCACCGTAATACTTACTCATGCTCTACGACATGCATTTCGTGCATTTCATCCAGGTCACAGAATTCTCTCAACAAAACATTCCAGGGTTCACGTATCTCCCCCAAAAGAGAGATATTATCGTCATAGACTTATTCACGATACATTCGTGAAGTAATTGTGAAATTGATCTTCAGCCTCTTGAAAGTTGCAGAGCATCACTTCTAATGATGAGTGACCCCACATCACTCATGCAATCGATGTACTGCACCACACTACCCATTAACTAGCTTGCTAGCTGCTATCGTGGCTGATTCAACGACTCTTATAACACTAGTGCAATGCAAGTGCAACGTCCACATATTGAATAGAGACCATATGGATGCACCCGTACTAATAGTGGGTTAATTCAAAACTCACCTAATTCAGCACAACCGCTACTCAAGCCACGTTAGTTTCATACTTGCAAATCAGGATTACCCCCACAAATCCCAGCTGGCTGCAATGTCAGATGACAGATCAGACCACTACCCGGCGCATTTACTACATGTGGACAACTGAGTAATTACAACAACTCATTGGATGTGGCATTATCAAGCAAGAGTGAAAAGCTACGTCAGCCCATATACATATATAAGTACTCTCCGCAATTAGGATGAATTAGAGCACTAATTGGTAGTTAAATCCCCACAATTAGTAGACGTATAATAGCTATCTTTCAGCAGCAACTCATGTGCAGAATTTATTTTATTTTAAAACCAAAATTTGTAATTGGAATGATAAATAAACTCAAGGGATGTGAAGCACACAAATATTGTGAAAGTAATACTGATTACCAGTGCAAAGAATGATCATGAGAGTAGGCAAGCTCGTTGGTACTAGTGGCTTTAGCAATCTGCACGACAAGTTGTATGGTTCATCAAGTGCAGTTGCATTCACTTTTATTACTCACACTTGTACGTTGAGATTTAAACAGCTATATTTATATTGCATGCTAATAATTGAGTTCCTACTTGATTAAGTAAATAATTGAGATTAAGTAAATATTAGATAAATAGTAGTAGTGTGTGACCTGTATGCCACTGGCCTAAGTGTGAGGAGGACTATTTAACTGCTTCAAGTGTGAATAGGATCTTGGGGATATATCTCAATTGTGCAAAAAGCAATTATTATAAATTAATTTCCAGTGACAAAAATTACTCAATATCTCTCACAACTTAGGTCCAAAAATTTACAGAATTGCTTCTATTAAATCCTACTCATTGAGAGCTTTCCAGGAATACCAAGAGCAAGCCCCTATCTCCAAAAACATTAAATTTTTATTATATTGAATTTTCTTTGACAAAAGTGTTCAATATTCAATAACTCTTGCACCATAGGTCTAAACATTGCCAAACCATCTCAAAGCTTTCCAATAGTACTTACTGAGATGGGGAGGAGCAGGGCGGGAGAGCGTACATTCCCATGGCCTCTATCTAACTTTGCTTGCCCTTAAGGATCATGTTCCTTGAACTATAGAATTAAACTACCCTCAAGTTAGCTAATTAATCAGGGCAGTAATTACTTTATTATTGTACTAACTAATCATGTATTGAGAAATATTTATTACTTTGGGTTTACAATTAAAGCATAGTTCAAGCTTGATCCTTGGCATCTTCTCATTGCAATATACATTCCCACCATTTCCATCTAACCCTCTCTCGCCCTAATTAAGGATCTCATATTTATTAACAGAGAATTACACATATGCTCTTACATGGAACTCCCCATGCTTTAACATACACCCAACTTGAAGGCCTAGATATGCAGTATATAGGGTAAGCCCAAGGTCACCAATGGCATTTTATTTTTTTCAACAGCCCAAATATGAAGAATACGTACATACTTTAAAATGACTAGCAGACACAAAATCTTGGGAAAAAGTACAAATATAAAATTTTGATAAGTAAGGAAATATATTTTCATAAATTTCATGTTGAGTACAATTTT
>Ga0116231_10002272_pt1 | contig 40154 bp, 18 predicted proteins | sample S1TSphgellanicum_2_FD_89695 | JGI IMG/M metagenome (GOLD analysis project Ga0116231, IMG submission 89695) | Host-associated microbial communities from peat moss isolated from Minnesota, USA - S1T2_Fd - Sphagnum magellanicum MG | ecosystem: Host-associated > Plants > Peat moss > Unclassified...
ATATGTTTGATTTGTTATTTAATTAAATTATGTTGTTTAAAAAATTTTAACTTTCTTTTTTTTTTTTTTTTTTTTTCAATCGTGTCATATTTTCAATTTTTTGAAGTTTTGCATGGATTTTGAGCTTGTTTGTGAAAAAGTGATCCTTTATTTGGATGAGGATTATTTTAAGCAAATGATATGTAAGGGTATGGTATGGACATTTGGAACGTTTCATATGTAGGGTACTTTCTAAAGAACTTAAAAGGAATATATTATGTTCTCATTAAAAATAAGAGATGTCACTTTCTAGTGATGCACAGGTTGATGCACAACATTTGAATCGTCTCTTAATTTATTTATTCTAGTGTGGCCTGTGCCGTTGGCCCAAGTGTGAACTCATTATAATGTAAGGTGGACACAACATATGACATTATTTTGCAAGGTATCCTTATATCCTATTGCAAGATCTTTCCAACAACACCAGATGCACATCACAATTCCTTCTATTTGAATTGAATGGTAGACATTCAAGTGTTCCTCAACTGATTTTTCCTTCCAAAACCTGGTTTTTTGGAATTTATTTGAATTTTCAGCAGCAGAAATCACTTTAAAAATCAAGATCTCCCACATTCTGAATCCAAATCTTACCAAATAAATTCCATCAAATCCTGTTCATCAAGATCTTTCCAACAACACCAAAGGAACTTTCCAATTCCTCCGAAATTTTCAGCTACGATTTAATTTAATTTTCACTGAAGAAATCATTCAATATTCAAAAACTTTTGCACCGCAAGTCCAAACGCCATGAAACCAAGCGCATGCACTCCTCCTCCTCTTGGAGAGCTTGTCAAAGACACCAAAAACACAATCTGAAGCATCCTGGTTCAGCAGATCTCATAACTACAAAACAAAACAAAACAAACTACCTTCCTTCATAGATAGATTTTATATAATAGCCTGGCAGAATTTTTTTGTGTGAGGGAAAGGCATGCTATTTAGGGTAATATCATAGATATCTTTAAAGTTACACCCTGACCTATGCCAGATTTCATGTTAATTTTCTCAATTCATCCTGACTTTGCACTTTTTTCTTTAAAGTCGACCAAATAAAGACCTACCAAACTCAAAATAAGGCATGAAAACAAGGGCATTTTTTATATTGTAACTACGCCTTGTGTACTAAGGGGTCTGTCTAATTAGGGTGTACTTACATACCTACCCTCCTACCTAAGGGGTCTAGCTACCTGAGGGGTTTACTACTTAATTGTCTAGGTTACCTAACCCTCCTACCTAGGCTACTTACCCATCTTCCTTACATAGGCCCCCATCTCCCCTACTTTCCTATACAAATTATTACCGACTATCTCCTTAAGATACCTACCTACCCATCTACCTACACAACCACCTAAGGTGCCTACCCACCTAAGCTACCTATTTATTTAAGGTACATAATTACCTAATTAGGCTAGGTAAGCTATCTACCTAGATCATTAGTACCCACCTTCATTCCCTGCTTAAGAAAGAAGCCCCCAAAAAATTATTTTGTCTACTCCGAAAATAGAAGATGGGGACCAAATTAATTTGATGTAAAATTAGGTGTTGGTTTCAATTTTGGTCCCTATCTTTTCATAGTGTAAAAATCATTATCATAATTTTAGGTCTTGTGCCTAGTTTGACCCAATTGACTATGTAGATCCCTTGTCTATGCTATTTTAAGGATATTTCAATTGCCTTTTAAAAATACAAGGTGTTTCAATTTATAAAATATTTGCTCTAGCATGCATTTTTCTTTTTTACACATTATTATTATTATTTTAAATACATTACAAGTATCACGAGAGAAAAAAAAACTAGGTTGTTACATGCAATAATGTCCTCAAACGAGGCATAAATGGGGCATTCTTGATGCAGGTCCTTCCCATGGCTAATGATTGTGAAGGTTGTTATGTTAGAAACACATTTGGGTGTTACCCTTCACCAAATTTTCATGTTTACAAGTGAGGATCAAGGTTTTTTTTTTCAAATTCCTCAAGTCAATCCATTGCATTTTTTTTTCATGTTTCCATTTTAGTTGAATTGACTACATGTTAGCCCTTTTTGAGCTATAATTGCCACATGGGCATATTATGTGTTGAATTGTTTAACTAATTGTAGGGAAGTAAGTAGTTTTTTCATGATTAGGGGAAAAGTTGGTTAGATCTTATATGCTACAAAAAACATTTCTAAGTTTTGGAGCAACAAGTCCTCAATTTTATTCAAATCATTTGCAAATAATTGATTTCTTGTATCCAATCTTTGGTGACAAAGTTATATGAAGAAATTGAACCTTGATTATATAGGCCTTGCCCATTGCAATGTAAAACCTAACTTGTACAAAAGAAAATCTTAGTCCAACATCCTCAATGTAAAAAACAAGTATTCATTCTTGAAGGCCCACCAAAAGGGGGTTGCTTGAAGGTTCAAGAATCACCATCTTAAAAAAAAAACATCAATAATTGAAACAAAGGGTAACTTTAATATCCAAATTCACCTTCAAAGTTTTGCACCATATCAAGTTTTGTTATTTTTCCAACTTTAGAATGTTGTTCCAAAAAGGAAGTTTTGCATGGTGTTGAACTTATGGTTGAACATTTGAATAACTAACTCCAAATGCATGGTCATTTGATTCTTTAGTTTAGTTTTCATAAAAGTGAAAATAAAAAAACACCACTCATCCTCTAAAAAACCAATAAATTGCACAATAACAAGTTTAATTAACCTCATGTATTTAGGGATATTTTATTTAAGAATTTGTGATGAAGAAAAGGTTTTCCACAACTTGGTAAGCAAATTGAGATCAAATGTCAAATATGTTGTCGAACAAACTCAAAAACCATGATTCTTATATATTCATGATATATTCTTATATTAAAATTCGTGATCCACCGAAATTTGTTGTTTTCATGAGCAAAATTGATCAAAGCATGGGAGTTTCCAAACACATCATCTTGGAAACAAGAATGGTTGTCACAATACATCCAATATATATCCCCTTCACAAATTTCCACCATGGCTATGAAATCACAAACAAACACATCACACAATTGGGCAAATTTGAGCAATGAAGAAACTACCTCCAAGAATGGCATAATAACATTCAACCCCAACAACATTTTTTACATAAATTAACAAACACAAGTAATACTTAGTAGAGACTATGGTGTGTGCACTAAATGTCATCTTCATGAAGAAAGTGTGATATTCAAACAACACACATTCGACAAGATTGATTGTGAATATTCGCTTAGTTTTGATGTTTCATAATATTTTGTTGTTTTAATTTCCATGATCTTTAGCAATTTGGTAAACTCCAAATGTCTCTTGAGGCTATTGCTAAAATAAGTATATAAACATTGCAAAAGATGCCAAAGGTAGGTGCAAGAAGGTGTGTACCATCAAATAAGTCCAATGAATTATACAATGCACACTTGCCCAACTTGCATACTTCATGAAGGTGACTTCATCATAAGTAAAGAATACAAACTTGGCATTTTGGATGACAATTTTAATGGTCTTTTTCATTTCATTGTCTATTTGTTCTACCATTTCCCAACAAACCTCATCAAACCAATGTTCTTTTGGAATAAATTAAAGTCTCAAGAACTCAAACAAAGGTTGGAAATTTTCATAATTTATCATTGGTTTATTTTTACTTAGAAGGTTGAAAATCTTATATATTAATTCACTACGTCCGTCAATGTGTCTGTCTATCTTTTACTTATCTCTTACTTCTTTCGATTCCTAGCCCCTTTTTCTTTGGTACCCTCTTTCTTCTTCTTTTCACAGTTTTTTCTTTCTTTCTGTACGCAGCTTCTTTTTCTCTGACGTCATTTCGTTTTCATTACCTCTCTGGCGTAATCCCATTGGCTCCGTTACTTCCGAATTTCTCTTTTACTTTAAACTTCGTTACCCATTTCTTTCCACTTTAGTTCGTTTACTTTCCATGCCTTCTTCCCATAGTGCGTACGGTGAATATGGAGCTAATCGGATGGCGCCCTAGGTTTTCTTTCTGCCGCAGGGAAAAAGGAAAAAAATGAGTTAAGTAAAAGATGGATGGGGTTTCGTACAAAAACGTTAATCTTCACCTAATTGCTTCAGTAATAATAATCAATAGCATTCTTGGGCCCTCGAAAACCGTCTGTGCCTTGCAGGCACGGGTTACCACTAGTAATGACAAATTGAACAAGTTTTTATTTCTCTTCCATTGTTTAACTAAGATCAAATTACTAGATGACAAATTTTGAAAATAACTAACCATAAAAAATTTCATTTATTACATGCCCACATTTTAGATCCATAAACCACTTACCATTTAAGAGCTTTGTCTTACTTATGTGCTTCTTTATGGAATCTCACTTGATCACAAAAACCTTTTCCTTCCTTTCAATATGAGTACAAACACAAAATTTAACATTACCTATCAAGCCAACCTCATTCAAAATGGGCTTTACCCATGGCATTTTTAAAGCCCAAAACCTTTTGAAACTTGTAGTTAACATTAGTTTCACCTTTCTTCCATTTTTTGGGATTATAGGCGCACCCATCTTCAACAATAAAGGGTTCAAGATTTTCAACTTATGTGTCACAATTTACAACTAGAACAATTTGCAATTCAAGGTTATGCACATTATTTCTTTGTGCACCCATGTTATTGGATTTAAACATATCACAACAACAAACTTAATAGATGCAAGTGCCTTTTCAAGGACTTGACCATCAAAGAAATATTTGAACTAAATGTTACTTGGAATTGTGCAATTTTGGAGGCATGGTTGATTCAACTATAAATTTTGGAAGTCCAAGGGTCCACCTCAAACATTGATGTGAACAAGGCTCATCATTCGATCTACTACAAACCAAATTTCAACAAGCTCCAACAATGGCAGACATTGATGACTTGCACAAACATGTTGTGTGTGCAAAAATTTATTACAAATGTTGATGTTGGATGACTTGTGCACACACAACATTCATCATACACATTGCACACAAATGCACATGAACATAAATCCACTACACAATTACAAAATTTTGCTAACCAATGACAACTTGTCCACATTGCACACAAAACAATAATTGTCAAATCTCAAATGACTTTCAATTTGTTATAGACATCAACAACTTGTGCAATAAACAATTTAGGGTTAAGAAACTTCTTAGGCCCTTGAAGGTTCTTGGGACTCGAACATTGAGCATTGAACAATGACAATGAGGCGACGTTTCATCGTCAACTTGCAAACAACAATTGGATTTCTTCAATGATATTTACCTTTCAAGTCAATTGGCCAAATCAACAAAACAACACACAATTGCACATTAAAAATCAAGCATCATCATCCATGTGCCAACAACCACATTGCCATGAATCTATATTTTGTAACTTGTAGCAAAGACCAAAGTCTAAAGTGTGCACCAATAGTATTATGCACATCACAAAGGCTTGGACTTTGGAGTTATTCATTCTTAATTTGTGAACGTGCATACTTACATTACTTTGTGCACTACTCCAAGTGACAATTGATAGTAAGGAGACAAAAAACTAACAAAAATGGGTTAAGGTTTAACATTTAGATTGCAAAATCAATGGTTTAAATCATAAGATTTAATATGTCAAGGTTTAAAGCAAAGAGGTCATTAGCGAAATGAGTGATTTGCTTTAGCAGCAAGGAGGTGACATTTGTCTTACTAGACTCCTCATGATGGTGAGGCTCAAAGTTTTTTGATGATCTTTTTGCATTTTAGGGCAGATATTTTATATAAAATCCCTTTTATGATTCACCAAGGTTAATTTTGAGTTGAATTAATGCAAATTTTGCTTTAAAAAAACACCAGTCCCTAATGACGATCCCCAAAATTAATTAACATTACATGGCAATTGTCCCAAGTGGGGTATAAGATTTTTTCAAAAGTTCTGATACAAGTGGTGAACAAGTGCCTAGGTCTGGATGTGGCTATTTTCTGTTTCTTAGATTGGAAAATATGCAAAAAAATCCCTTAAAATCACAATTTTTTGTGGTTTTTTTTATTTTTTTTAAAAACTCTGCCCAGTTGCAAAATTTTGCCACAAAAAAAGGCACAGGTACAGATAGGAAAATAATTTACACATGTATGGTGTATGTGGTAATTAACATGGGTAGAGGCCCAAATGGTGGGATGGGGGTGGACAGAATAAAGTGAGACACTATTTAAATGTTGACAACACATTGGCCACTTATTATAGCCATTTCATTGGCTCTTTTGAAGGCCACTGTAACGTGGCCCCGTGTACAGGCCCAAATTGAGTTTCACACCACTTGACTTGTCCACCATCAAAAACATCGTGTGTAGAGGCCATTTTACTGCTGTGGATGGAGATGCTCTTAGTATGTATCTGTCTCAAACTCTCCAGTGATAATAGAGTTATCCCTAAAGTGAGGCGATTAAGGGGCAAGAACGGCCAGTTTCAGCATAATAGGGCATCAAACGCATAACTGGGAATGAAAATGTTACAAAAGGAAATAACTGGGATCTAAACTAGTTTTTCCACCAATTTTGGTGGTAAACTAAGTTTCATCCTGTGTTTCCTTTTTCTTGATCGCCTGCACTGCTGCTACATATATTTTCACTGCTCCTACCCGTACAACTACTATAATTACTCTCGAACCTTGTGCATTAAATGCTGAGTTTCAGCATTTCATACCCAGATTTAATCAAAATTTCCTTACTTTGCGGATACCACTGAAAGAGGGGATAGGGGCCGAATGCAGAGGAGATAGGGGGTGAAACAGAGGGTGACTTTATGGATAACTGTAATGCAGTATAGTAATTTCTGAAGCTTTGGATGGTGGGTTGTGGTCTCACATACAGTTTGGTAAAGGAGTACAGATTTGAACTTTCATGGTATCTTGCAGACTCAACTCAAATCCTGCATTACCCAGTATGTTGTTTTGTGGAAATTCTTGAATTCTTTGGACATACTCCGAGAGTGATAAAAAAAATTAAGTAAAAAGATAGAGGACATGGCACATTGCTTAAATGTACTGACTGTGGACAACTGTGATTATGAATTTTAATGTTGTTTTCTGAAGATGGATTGTGACTTGCTTCAAGCTGAAACTTATAAAAGTCCAAGAATATGCACAATTGCACAGATCTATTAGACCCTCTCTTGTCCAATTTGTGTCCATGTGCATGTGTGTGTTGTTAGAGAGGATATAAAATGTCTCTGGAACTTGGGTCAATTTCTTGGGCAAGAATCTGCGTAACAAAGTTTCAAAGCTGTGGGTGCGGGTTTGTCTGTCAACTACATATGAATATCAAATTGCAGAAAGACTTATAAGTTGAGGTTTTGTCACAGGGCTTCCTTTTTGTAGTGGCAACAAAAAATGACCCCTTCACTTTCTTAAAATCATAGGTATGACAATTTTGGGAAAAACTCACACTTTGTTGAAGAAATGGTGCTATTGCTTCAAGGAAAGGAAGGAGCAAAATTCTTCTATGCACATTTATTTGCAATTGCTGCAACTCCAGAATTTTCAACAATCTCAAGGTTGTAGTAGTCTAAAACATCCAACAAACAACCAGTGGATTGGTGAAGGTGTTACAAGCGGAGGGATGGCTTGTGTTTGATTTACTTGGATGATCAACTACTTGTTACATAATGAATCCCAGAAGCATAATAAGAACTGATTTTCGGTATTTCAACCTCTGAAATTTACTCTCATCATGTCCAGCATAGGAACAATCCCGACTGATGATCTAAACCCAATGTTTTTCATTACACAAAAGTGGATCAAGTTCTAAGCAGAAAATTGGATCCTAAAACACTCTTGCTGATGACAATGTGCCACCACTGGCTTTGAACTTTGGACCAAACTATATACAAAATTCAGAAGTGGAGAGTACTCAAGAGTCAATTGGGCTAAAACTTTGTGTGCTATAAATTTACCTCTCTCCTCCCCGGCCTGGACATCATTTCTCTTACTGAACAGCCCGAATTTTTTGTTGCTCCATATGGCAACTGGCCATTCATTGATCGCAGCACATTTGTTGCTGAAAGAGGTGATAATATAGCATGGAAAATTGTCTGAATAAAGAGACTGAGGTAATCTAGCTTTGCCATGATATGGCTTGATTGGGAGGCACCCAATGGGCCTCCAAGAGGTTTGCAGGCACCTTTCCATCCTTAATCTTTGACAGCCTTTGATTTTCTCTTCAAAAGCTCAAAATGGGAACAATGATGGGCTTTTTGGGTCTCATTCTGTTTCTGAGTTCAAGATGTTACAGTCTGACTGGCCTAGATCTCAGATTCCCCAAGAAAAGAAATTCTCCGATTCCACAAAATTGAAATTCTTGGAGCATCAAACTACAGGAAGAATTCATGACCCAAAACTAACCAACCCATCTCTTCTTGGACCATTGCTCATATCCTCCGATCAAGCACACTAAGGAATCAAATCCTTGGAAGCAAAAAAATTGATCCTTTTGGTTTGTATCACAAGATTGAAGACAATTCAACAATTTAGGACATTCCTTGAAGTCGGCGAAGTTAAATCCTTGAACTTAAGAAGTTTCTTCGAATTTGACAAAGATGCTTTGAATCCAACAAGTTTGCTCTTTTCTCATATTGCTGTTGGAATCAAGGTGCGGGGTTTGAGAATTTTGTGATAATTTATGAGAGGAAATAACCAAAAATAATTTCAGACATACATCAGGTTCAGAAAATTTCCAATAAGATCTTGACCATGTATGCAAGAGCTTGCTTGATCTTCATGAATGTGAGAGCTTGATCATGGCATGCAAGTCTACCTTGATTGATTCAAGGTTTTACTATTTCTAAGTTCTTTTCTTGTTTTTTGTTTTTGGGTACTTGGAGAACAAAAGATTTCAGAGAGTTGGGAGTCTCAAAATTGGATTGAGATTTGAAATGGAAAAAAAAAAGTATTGGAAAAGAATGGACATGGGAGAGAGATTCTTGCAGACTTTTTTGGTCTGTTGTCTTTTCATTTCCTGATCAGGTAGGTGCAAATGCACTGTTGAAATCTGCACTTTGTAGTCTAAGAAGAAGTTCTTCACTGTTGGTTGTTTTCCAGAACAAGTTCTTTTCCACAGTTGCTTTTCCCATGAAGTTTTTCTACACACTTGTTTGCCTCCAGAACAAGTTCTTCACAGTTTTGCCAAACTAAATCTGAGAATTTGTGGTGAAAGTTTGGATTGTTTTTCAAACCCCCAGCAGTTTGATGAAGAACAAATTCTCTAAATCCCCCCAACTTGGAAAGAAGAGATTGCAATCTTCTTACCGTGTGAAATTCTTTCTCATGCACACATGCAGCAGCATCTGTTCTTCAAGATTCAATTGTCAAGGATCATCATCTGGTAGGTATTCATGGCCTCACCAGAACCTCGACAGCAGCCCCATAAGTACCTCAACTTGATGGAACAGTTGATCCATTTACTGAAACTGCTATATTGAGCAGCATTGAAGATTCACTTAGAGATGTCAAGCACAAGAATCCAAGATTGAAGGACCTGGATCTGGGTCTTGGACAATCTGGGCGTTGGAGGTTTTGTAAGAACTTTGACAAGGGATCATCATGACATCATCATCTCAGGTGTCCAGTGTTGTTGATGGTGATTGTAGTACTGCAGAGCAGCAAGGGCCTGAAGTTGTTGGAGCAGCAGCACCAGGCTCTGCTGTGTCATCGGCCACTTCAGTGTCAGGGCATGGGGATCACCATGTCAACCTCATCAACTTAGCTCCTCCTCCATTAGCAGCAGCAGCAGGCTATCCTTACATCCTCATGTCATCTCCATCTTCTCAAACTGGCACCACTGATTTCCCAGCTTACATGACAACAGATCAATCACACCAACAGCAAGTGAGTCATCAGTATCTGGTTCAAGCTGGATATATTCCTGGCATTCATGGGTCTGATCATCATAGTCATGGCAGTTTGTACAATGTCACACAAGGATCATCTCATTATGCTGCTGCAGCTGCTGCATATGGAGGAGGAGGAGGAGGAGTCCCAGGATTCTTCCATCACTCCAATCCTCCTCCACAAGGATTTCATCACACCCAAGATCAGATTCAACGGATGCAAGAACATACAGCAATCAATTCTCAAGCTCCTCAGCACAATTTTCTTCAAGCTTGCACCACCCAGCAGTATACTGCTAACTTGCAAGGGCCAGGACTCTTGAGTGCTGCAGCAGCAGGTGCAGCAGGAGCTCGTGGTGGTAGTGGCAGTGGTCAGCAGCAGTCTGATCAGCACAACAACACTCGACATAACCCACCAAATCGAAGAATGCCTAATGTCAGGCAAAGGATTCGGAGACGAACTCGAGCAAATCGTGCACATATCATGCACATCAATGCTGTTGCAGCAGACATGGCTGCTGCATATAACAACAGAGATCACAGCACAGCTGCCAGCTACACAGGTATCTTCTTCTTGCACTATGCCAAAAACATGGATCTATGATTACATTCATATGACTGACCACATGGCATAAACATGAGTCCTATTTGACTACATGACTATGAATTGGCATAAGCAACAAGTCCTATTCAACTATTAGTCATATGAATGTAGTTATAGGTCTACATTTTTAACGTAGTGTCTTCTTCCTTGCACATGTGCATGATCTCGAAGACAAAAAATTCTCAGCTGCAGTTGTGAGTCCAGACAGAAAAAGTCCCTGACCAAAGTTGGTTTTTCTTCTGCAGGAGGTTCAGTCACAAGCTCTGTAGGTGTACTTGCAGCTGCTGGAGATGTCCTGACCCAGCAGCAGCAGCAGCAGCATCAAACAGAAGCTAGTGCTGCAGCTGCAATGCAGCAGCAGCAGCCAGAGTGGATGGCAAGAGCATTGCAGCAGCCACCAGCAGCTGCTTCAAGTACTACTAGTGCAGCTGCAATGGCAACTGCAGTTGCCGCTGCTGCTGCTGCTGCAGAGGAGGTGTCTGGCAGCATAGGAGAAAATTTTGAGTGCAATATCTGTTTCCAGAAAGCAAATGAAGCTGTGTTGACATGCTGTGGGCATCTGTTTTGCTGGCCTTGCTTGTACAGATGGGTTCATGTGCATTCTTACCACAAAGAATGCCCAGTCTGCAAGGGCTCCATTGCAGAGTGCAGCATCACACCCATCTATGGCAGAGAGAGTGCATTAGTCTCTGCCAGGATGCAAGCCAGTCTTGGAGGTTCTGATCAACAAGTTGTTCCCCCCCGTCCTCAAGCTCGACGCATTGAGAGTGCAAGACAGCAAAGGGAAAGAGAGGACAGGGAACGGGAAAGAGAAGAGAGGGAGCTGCAAGCTATTCGTGATTCTGAAGCCAGAGACCTCAGATTCAACCTTGAAGATCACACACACCAGGACTCAGAAATCCATCGAAGCCAGGAACAACAAATGAGAGATCGTCATCATCAACAGCAGCAACAGCAGCAAAGAGATGATCATCATCTGCGTCCTGGACTAGGATCACCAGCTGCTTCCCCACCAGAGACTCTCTCCAGGCCAGAGTCCACAGAACTGGACCAGCATGGTCAAGAAGGAGCAGGAGGGATCCGGATGGGAGCTCGAGATGATGAGCAGCAGCTGGCAGAGGAGGAGGAGCAGGTGCAGGATGCTGCTGCTGCTCATCATCATCATCAGTTTCTTCCAGGATTGAGTTCAAGGTCCTCAGGTCCAGGCAGATACTATCAGAGAAGAAGAATGCAGGCATATAGAAGAGAACAGCAGCAGCTTCGACAAGCTCTCACTGCCAGTTCTACTTCTCCTAGAAACAACAGCAATGTACTACTAGGTGAACCCATGATGTCTCATGAGAACTTGGTGGAAGACAGACAGCAGATGCTGACTGCTGCTGCTGCTCTTCTTTCTCAAGAATGGGAAGATATCATCAACATCAGTCACTTGGTTGTCAACCCTGTGCAGGTATCCAGTTTCTATAGGTGGTGAATTTATATGTGCTTGCTTCATGATTCTGCTGCAGCTTGATCATCATGCTCTTGAATGTCTAAGTTTTTTAGTTTAAGCTTTGATCAAGCATAAGTGCATGGTACAGTGTAAACAGTTTTTCCTCAAAAATTGGAAGTAAATATAGTATCAAAATAGTAACACATAAAATTTCACTCACTTTGAATTCTTCCAGAAATTGTATTTAGTGCAAATCCCATAAGAACTCACTGTATATATGATGATCCACTGGAGTGGCAGGCGGCTGCCTGGTTAGCAGCAATGCATGCAAGATTGGCAAGCATGGAAGGCAACCTTGAGAACAACAACAACAACAACATGCGTGGTGATGGTGATGTTGGAAATTTTGCTTCCTGGGAGATTGCTGCTTCAGGTTCTCAATTCTTGCAGCCAGAGGAGGAGGAGGAGCAGCGACAGCAACCTGGAAGCTTGCAGGCCAATGATGATGATGATTCAGCTGCTGCCACCACCCGAAACTTGGGTGTCAATCCTTTGCAAGCAGCAGACTGGCTGGCTGCCATGCGTGCCAGGCTGAACAACATTGAGCAGATCATGCACAACCTAGAACAACCATCCTTGAACAATCTCTCTTCTGGCGGCCAGAATGCTGCTGCTGCAGCAGTGAATTCCATGACAGGATTCATGCAGTTCCAGGATCAATCCGGACAAGCACCCACAGTTTCACAACAACAACAACCCAGAAACATATCTCATCATCATCATCATCTCATGAGCACCACTGTCACCACCCCAACTGCTGCAAACAACAACAGTGGTGGTCCAGGAGGAGGAGGAGGAGGAGCTTCAGGTTCTGGGCACTTGATATGTACATCTGTGCCAGACCCACAAGGGCGTGGAGGCAATCTTGTTGTTGTGCTGGACTCTGAAGATGAGAGCCAAGACAGTGTGGTACATCAGCAGCAGCAGCAGCAACAACAGAGTGAAGAACAATCATCACATGTGAATGTGGTAGTGACCAACAGACGACAATTACAACAACAACAACAACAACATGCAGAAAACTTAGGAGACCAAGAAGAAGAAGAAGAAGAAGGAGAAGATGATGCTGCTGCTGATGATGATCATGCTGCCACTGATGAATCATCTGCCAGAAGAAGAAGAAGAAGACCAGTATCAAACTTTGTTACAAGAAATCGGCACCAACATCATCATGGATCAGCTGCTCCTACAGCTCCGCAAGATCATAGCAGCATCAACAACACAACACATGTTCGGAAACAAAGGCGCTTCGAGTAATAATTTCTTCTTCTTCTTCTTCTTGACCCAAAATTGTTACAAGTCTGTTGCTACATTTTCTTCTTCTTCTTCGTCCTCACATAAAATTGTTACTAATCTCTTGCTGCATCTTCTTCTTCTTCTTCTTCCTGACCTAAAATTGTTACAAGTCTGTTGCTGCACCATCATCATCATCATCATCATCTTCTTCTTCTTCTTCTTCTTCCCAACCTAAAATTGTTTCATCATCATCATCACCATCTTCTTCTTCTTCTTCTGTTTTCTGAGCCAAAATTGTTACAAGTCTCTTGATGCAGATCGTCAAATGTGTCACAAATGTGTTTTGTTTTACTCAATGTGAAAAAACTCACTAAACCATTCAAGACAACCAAAAAAGAAATCTCATTTCATGAGATCTCATTTGTCGGCCTTGCCTGGGTAGGCAAGAATATTGTGTTTAGATTCATTATAGAGTATAATAGCTTAAGGGATTTTTGCCCCTAGGTAATAATAATAATAACAGGTCTATTTTTATATGAGGATTTTTGAAAGATGGTATTTTGGCTTGTGTCGAAACTTGAGATTAGTTATAAAATCATAATATCTTGAAGGATTTTGGTTTCTTTTAGAGGTTTTTTTTTAAGATTATATTTTGGCATGGTGAAATATTTGAGTTTCCATAATTCTTCTTTTGCCTTCTTAAGATACTTTTTAATGTCAATGGCAAGGCCACATTGTGACACACCCCAAGTTGTTGTATTGGAGAAGAGAAATAGATTTGGTTTGGAAGGTTTTAGGTTTGCTTCTAACCATGGTAAATATCTTGTGCTATGAATGAATCAAGGTCTTTTGAGTCCAAATTTAATTGATTTATTGTGTATAATTTAATATAACCACTAAAAGACTCACTCAACAAAGTAAAGTGAAGGGTATTGGAGCCTAAGAAAAGTCCAAACCTATGAGAGTTAATTTTCAATTTAATTTTTTTTAATACATATGTAGATTATGCAACTAAATTCTCACACAACACTCACACGTTATACAAAACATTTGGACAACACAAAGGATGAAACTTATTATATATTTGTGGGCTAAGATCATTTGTTCATTTAAAACTCAATCTTTATGTGGGTTATATCTAATTGGGAGTTTACCACATGCACATTAACATCTTTTTTCATGAGGATCAATTGTCAAAAACATGTATGTTTTCTCTTGTGATTGAAAGCACTTCCATAATCAGGATGACTTATAAATTTATTATGACTTTATTATGACATAGGTCATTATGCAAAAGACCTATCTCAAGGCTTAAATAATAAATAACAACATGAAATTGTGAAAAGAAAAATGAATTCAAAGTTCCACATTTGCCCCCTTAAATAGTTGAAAAAAGAAAAGGATAAAATCAACCCTATTTGTTTATATCTATTAAACAAAATCATTTATCATTACAAGCCGATAAATTATGCCACATCTTAACCTTCAAGAACCATCATCTTTTTATGAATGAATCATTAAATTATTTTGAAGATATTTTGTAAGATTGAATCGAATTCACATTATTGATTAAATTCACCATTTTGTTGCACCATAATTTTCATATTGGTTATACATTGGAATTTATTTATTTGTAAATTTTTTGTATAAAGCAATGAAGAATTCAGTTTTATGTATAAAGTAAGGAACATCTTTTCAAATATTCCTAGGTTTTCACATTCAAGTATTCTTAGGTCTTTGCTTTCATCCTTAAGTTATCAAATATGGGAAGAACCTCTAAATTGTTTCTCACCTTGCAAAAAAAAATTTTACAAAATTGAAATTCTCCTTTAGTGAAAGTAAAATTACGATCTTTAATGAAAGGAATGTCCGTTTAGAACAAAATTTTGTTACAAAGGATTGAAATTGAAAAGGAATTTTGAAAATGTTTTATATAAATGTTTTGTCATATGTTTTGAAAATGGACATGCATTTCAAATCCCTAGTAAAAAGCAACTACATTTGTAGCTTCTTCATGTATGAACTACGAGACTTATTGTTATGTGAAAGCAATTTTGTGTAAGGAAAACCCTTACATAAAGATACTTTCAACACAACAAGCATGGGCAAAATGCATGGGCAAAATGATAGTTGAGTGTGACCTAGGCCTTGCATTTTGGGAATGCACCCCACATGTGCAAAGGAAAATCAACTCTAGGAACCACCTTGAATGGAACATAAATAGTTCACAAAATGAAATATACATTAGCACATTAATATGTTCAAATATTGATTAATTTTATCTTAAATGTTTATTTCATGTTAAAATAACGTGCTAAATGCAGACTTGACATAAGCAATGAATTTAGTCGTTTACTAAAGCTTTTTGTGACTCATTCTAGAAATCCAAATTGAACTACCTACCCATTTGATTACCAATTTGTTCATATTTACAACACCTTAACTTCTTGTTTATAAATTAACATGCAGCCATTCAACAAGGAAATACACGGTATGAGTTTGAACATAGAATATGTTGTCGGGGCCACCTCAATAACCTTGAGTATTAGCACAATCACCACATTGTGATTGTGTTTTCAAACATAAGTCAAATGAGGTTTCAACTTTTGAGAGAAAACAATTGAATCAATAACATCAATTGTAATTTCACAAGTTTTTAATAAAATGGATCAACATCATTAATCTTATAATGCCTATGGTATTGTATCTTATCTCAACTTTTTTTTATCATAAATGCCTTTGTTAAAATGTTTGCTACTTGTTCATTTGTTGCAAAATATGGATCTTATTTCAACTTTCTTTGAAAGGATTTTTTCATGCATATATGTAATGATAATGAAACTTTTGGTGCTACCTTGGTTATCACAAAATAGTTTCATAACACCTCCCAATGAAACATCATGAATTTTCCCAATAATTTTAATAACCACATGATTTTTTTCATTCTTTGTATCATTTTTCTATATTCATTCTCTATGTACAACAAAGCCATTCTAAGTTGTTGTTTTGAAAATTAGGTGACAAAGCTTTTTCCCATTCAAAGTCGATAACCTCTTGTGAAACTTTGAGTTTTCGTATTTTGGCCCCAAGTTGCATACATTATATGAGCAATTCAAATTTGGGTGCCTCTATTGTAAAACAATGCATACAAGCAAAGGTCTTCTTGACTTATCTAGGTTTGTATTTCAACTTTTACATGTGTGGCTCTTGAAGTTTTGTCAAGAATCTACTAACCACTTAGAAAACATCGAGTTCAAGTGTGTGTTGTTCAAATGATTTGACTCATCTAAATCCTCATGTATAATGTTTCATTTACCTCTTTCTCTTGCAAGTTGGTCTCAAATTTTTTGAACCTTCAATCATTAGCACATTCCTTAGATTGAAAATTTCAAAATCAAACTCCTTGAAAACATTGAAAGCCTCCAACACTTTTAAAATTCATATATGTGAAACTTCCTAATTATTTTTGGTTTGAAGTGATGTAATTGTTTTTATGGCTACCCATTTTGCTTAGGAGTAAAAGATTTTTCATTACCTTTACCTTCCCATTGTTTCAAACCCCTTGCAACTAGCTTAGCTTTATATTTAAGTTATTCTCCATGTATTCCAAGTTTAGTTTTGTATACCCATTTGGACGTTATGAATTACTTTTCAACAATCAAATCTAGACTAATTCCCATTTTTCATTTTTTTTCTATTGAGTTCATCTCTTCCCCATCTCTATTCTCCATGTTTTTAATGTTATTACCCCTTGGAATTCAAAGTTTGAAACATTTGGTGTTATTTTTGGAGCATCTTTCCAAATACTATGTGATTGAAAGACCTTAGGGCTAAGAATCATGCTTACTCAATTTGATGATGATGATCAAGAATTCATGATGAACTTTGTATTTTGGCACTATAGATTATTTGTGCATAATACCAAAAGGTTCAAATGGGAAGACAATTGTCTTTTGCTACTGTGGATTAATGGATGAATACAAATGATGTGTTGTGTAAAACAATGGGAAGATATTGAATGACATGTTCATAAGGAGTTGGACTATTTTGGAGTCCTACAACTTGTTCCAAGCACATACTTATTAGTGGTTAAGGATGCAATTATAAGTTCAACAATTTATTTTTCGATGTGTAGTGCGTTATTGAATACCAACGTTGTTTAACATATTTGCCCTCATTTATAACCATTGGTAATCATGGGTTTGGGTTAATAATGAAGCTTAACCTTTGTTAGCCCATGAGGTTTGATTATTTAATAGAATTGATATGTTTTATTTATGATTGAAATTAACATTATTTCTCAAAGTGACTAGACTTGTTGCTATTTTGAAATTGGGAAGTAGTGAAGGAGCTATATATGCACTTTTGGATATAATGTTTAATAGAACTGTGGCGTTCTAGTTGAAATACCCATTGACCAATGTACATGATTCCATGAGGAATCCAAAAGTTGTTTAAAAAACGTTCATTGATCATTATATGAGTTATTGGGGGGGGCGCACTAGTTTCAAAAAGTAAAAAATATGTAAGTAAAAATATAAGGTGCAATATATTGGTTGTTGGGTAAAAATTCTATGTTAATTAGTTAAACAATAGGGTACATTTATTAAAATAATCAATTTGATTATAATATAGGGTATGTAATAATATGTAATAATGGATTATAATTAATATAGGGTGGCTTTAATATGTATATATTAAAATTTTAGATAATAATAGGGTGATAAAAAATAGGTTAGACAATTATCTAATACCCCCCCTAAAAATCGTCATTTAACGCATGTAAATCCCAAACTTTACATTTCGTATTTCCACCGGGATAAATTCACAATACCATCAAAGGTAAGCATGTTAGTTGAACACATGTTATAGATAATGAAGTGAAGTTATGTAAATATGGGTTGTAGAAGGGCCATATTGGAGATTGAGAGTATACCTTGGTTAGATAAAGGGTATAGGTTCAACCAACATGTGTTTTTCGCTTTCTTCTCCCCATATTTTTTGTTATTTGGGCATGACCCTAAGCTTCTAACCAAGTTGGTTTGTGAAGATGTGATAACAATAATGAACTTGGATGATTTGTCAATGGAACTTGAGCATATGAATAGTGAATAATTTTGTTTTAATAATTGATGCCAATGCCTATGGAAAATTTGGTCATTATTCAACATCAAAATACACTTCATTATGCCACTATTTGTGAAGGTGGCCATTGGCTTTGAGTTTGTAGGTCCAAGCCAAGAAGTTTATGTGTACTCGTAACATTTGATGTGGTTACAAGACAAATCATTTTGAGGACTCTACAAAAGATTTTGTTTTTTGGGGTGTTATTGCTAATGGGATGGAAAACCATGTGCATAATTGTGGATCCTATCATTTGTTCTTGCACATTGATGGTGAGGTTGATTTGTCTTTGATTATTATCCTTCTTGGATTGTGTTGTATGTTGTGTGACCAATCCATTTGGACACCAACTATGTTAATGTGTGATTGGCATTCTACAAATTGGCATATACGATGTGTTATGTCATTTCTAGCAAAGGTATTGATTGGAAATTGGGTGTCTTTGGTGTAGAAAACAAATAGGTACCTATATATCAATGGTGTGCATGTAAGTATAAATAATTGTTTTACATGCTATGCAAAATAATGAGAAATTATTTACATTTACATGTTAACATTTTTACATTTACATTTCATGTTATTTATATATTTTAATTTACGTTTCCACTTCCATGATGTGTGTGTGTGTGTATTTATGAAACACACTAACATGACATGTAAAACAAATTTGTCATGTAAGTGTAAATCATGATGCAATGCCCCAATTAAAGTATTGCACTTTTCATTTTCTTTGTCCAGATTATTTTGTATGATTTAGATGTTTTATATTTATCTTATTTAGGTTCCACATTGTTATATAATATCAATGACAATCAATTAATGGATAAATTATTTTGATTTTGTGAAAAGTAAATTCCAATGAATGAAAATATTGAATGACACTAAATGTAACTTGAATTGAGTTCAATTAAATTCAATTGAAGATAAATGGGATGCAAATTGGTGCATAAAGTATGGAAAAGTTGTTTATGGCTATGGTGTTCAAAAGGAATTTTTTAAAAATACATATTTTTAAAAACATTTTCCCATTCATTTTTATTTGAGAATCAATTGAATACATTCCAATTTGGAACTATTGTTCAAAAGGATGGCTTATGAAATTTAAAAGTACTCTACCCAACCTAGCTTCAATCAATGATTTTCATAAAAATGTTACACAAAATGTGTATATCAAAAATCACAAAACACACAACATTTATATATATATATACATATATTCATGTTATTTAATTGAAACTTTTCTAATATGATTCACATTTGATTATGAAATATATAAAATTACAATTAAGCGATTGATAAAAAAACTCATATTTGTACCCACCCTACTCATGTTACCACCATAAAATCAAGGTCTTCGTGTTTGGGTGTGATTTTTGATGTAATGAGTTTTTTCTATTGTTAGGTGTTCTTTTGTAGCTTGAGGAAATCTTAGTCCAAAATGGAAGGTGATTTTCAAATTTTCATCATGTATAAATGTTTGCTTTTGTTTGTTAATAATTATGCATAACAATAAGTGTAAGTGTCAACATGGTAATACATGACAAAGCACGAAGTTCATCGATCAACAAAACCAATGGTAATAATGAAATCCAAAACCAATGAAACCCAACTTATTATCTTTTACATGTTAATTATTTTATGAGTTAAATGAAATTATAAATAATTTCTCAAAAATTTGAAAAAACATCTACCTATTTATCATTTGCATAGATGCTTATCAAAATTGGTAGGGCAAGCCAACACAAAGCCCAAGATAGTTATGGATACATAAATTGAGATTATAAAATATTCCACAAATTAAAGTCCTAGGCAAAATAAATAAATAAATAATTAATTAATTAATTAAAAAATTTGTTAGCTGCCCATTATTTAAAATTTATTATTATTAAAAAAAGTTGTGTTACCTAGGTAAGTAGGTCCTGTTAGTTTGGGTAAAAGTAATTTTTATTATTTTTGGTGAAAATGCCTTTTTACCCTGGATAAAAAAGACAGCCCTGATTAGGGTTGAGTTGCTAGAGAGAGAGAGAGTAGGGAGAGCGACATGGGGGACCGGACGACGGGACCACCACCACCATGCTTGCTTTCTCGCTCTCGATTGTAGTCTCTGGTTGTCTGGCTGCCAAATGCGGCACCAAATTAGCTCCGGATGTTGAAAACAGCGAGTGGGTGGTTTTGATTTCATAGAATTTGGTCCACTTTTGACGGGTTTTTGCGAGAAATCTGTGGGTTTGCTTCTTTCTTCATGGTGTTTGTGTTTTTTTGTGATTTGGGAAGAAGAGTTTGTGTTTGATGGCGAAGCTGTTGCATTGCTTGAGAAGGAATGTGTGCTAAATTAAAATCCTCTTCAACTCCATGTATAGAAGAAGCAGCAGCATTTCTGGTCCTTCTCTTGAGCTTTTCTCTGGGTTTCAGAAGAAAATCCCCTTGTTTCATCAGGTCTATTCTTGGGCATTCGGGGTCCTTTTGGTTCTGTCCTTTGCAATTCAGCTTGTCGCATTTTTTCTTAAAGAATCGCTGAAATAAATCCTTTTGAGAGGATTTGGTTGCTGATGATCAGGAGCAGCAATGCCTTAGTGCTAGGGTCCATTTGGATGGTGTGTTCTTGTTTAGGGTTTTGGTTCTTTGTTTCCGATTTTGTTCCTTCTTCTTCTGTATCCATCCTCTTGGATTTCAGGGGCTCTTCTCTTTATTTCTGATTCTTCTTGTCGCCTTTTGCGTTTTTCCCCATTGCGCAAATCGAGGTAATGGGGAGCAATAATCGCATAGATTCCAGGCTGCTACACTTGGATGGGGGAGATGACCCAGACTCTCCTGAAACTGAAGTCATTGGGTATGTGATTTCTTCTTCTTCTTCTTCTTGTACTGCTCTCTGCTTTGCTCTAGAGTCTTGCAATCCCAGTCACCTGCAATGGGTGGTGATCAAACTTGTATCTTGAGAGTGATAATCCAGCGTCTTTTTTCTTGCATCAAAAAGCTTCAGCCCATTTGCTCAATTGTTGAGGAATGCTCTTTGTTATGAAGAATCTGGTCAGGTACAAAAAAAATTTGATCTGTGCTTTTGGCTCTGTGTTAAAGGGGGAAGAAGAAGCGAGGTCCACGAGCTTCTACTGGAGAGAAAAATGGAAAAGGTCTACGCCATTTTAGCTTGAAAGGTCAGTTTTTTTTTTTTTAAATTTTATTTCGGGGTCTCTTCTCAGTCATCCCAACTCTTGTTTTTTATCTTTTTTTCTAGGTCACCACCAATACTGGATTTGTCATCAATCTGTTTTCTCCAATCTTTCATGCAGTTCTTTTGATCAATGTGTTTCTTTTCTGCAGTGATTCAGGTTTTTGCCTTGTTGGGTTCACTCAGATTGTTAAAGGTTTTATTCTGTGTAAGTATAAGTAGGGATATGTGATCTGCTGCAACAACTGACTGCTGTAGGTTACAATGGAGGTGTCAATTTGCCAGACTTCTTCTTTTATGCAGCAGAGATTTGTTTCACTAATTTTGCTCGTTGTTGCCTATGGGTTCTTTTCTGAGGTTGCAGTCTGTGAGAAGGTGGAGAGCAAAGGTCGCACAACTTACAATGAGGCAAGTTTCTTTCCTTTTCCACATGGCTGTTTTTTTTTTTGGGGTTAGTGTACTCTTGTTCAGTGTTCACAATTTGGACGTGGCATCCTATGGAAATATATTTGTGGGTCCATTGAACTCTGTATATGGATTGTGCAGGTTGCAGATGAATTAGTATCTGAGTTCACAAATCCAGATAGTCCTCGCATTTCACCGGATCAGGTATTATATCATCCAGCAAGCAACAATGAGAGACTCAGAGAGAAAGTGAAACTCACTGTGTGGGAAGTTGATCTAACAGCAGTAGACCTCATTGCAGGATCCTGGCTTTGACAGAGGATATTATGATTTTGGCAGTCAAGAAAAAGTGCCTATTGTTTGTTTTGTATGCTAGGATGAAAAAAACATACGGCGACGAGTATATGATGCTTTGAATGTGCTCATGGCCATGGGCATCATTTTGAAGGACAAAAAGGACATTCAATGGAAGGGTCTTCCTTCTTCTGCAAGCCTTGATGATGACCAAGAACTGCATGTGCGTTTTTCATTGATTTTTGACATAATTATCTTTTGTTTTGTTTTATTTTGAAAGGAGCTGCACATACATAGACAGTGAAGGGCTGTTGTTAAGTTGTGATGTCATAACCTCTGTTGATGTTTTCTTCTTCTGTCTGCAGGGTGAAGGGATGCGGGTCAGAGATAGAAAGGAAAGAATAGAAAGGATAGAAAAGAAAGCTGCTTATTTACATGATCTTCAAGCTCAGGTATCACCTGCTTTGTTGAGCAGGTAAATTTTGACAGTCTTCTGTGACATTGTCTCTTTATTATCTGTAGTGACAGGGGGTTCTGGTGGGGCTTGGGCATGGAAGATGACAGGCCTGGAGAATCTAGTAAGTCGCAATGAAAGACTTTATCATGGGACAAACTCAGTTCCTGCCGGTGGTGTCACTCTTCCCTTCATTCTTGTACAGGTTTGACACTGATACTTTGATAGGCCGTTTTAAGGCACATAAGAGCGCATTCTGCTCTACCATTTGTCTATGCCATTTATAGTAAATTTCCTAATTAGTCCCTTTTATTGTTATTCTCTGATTGTCATAGTCTTTGATTCTTTTGGCGATGGAAAATTTCAGACCCAGCCACAAGCGACTGTGGAAGTTGAGATCTCTGAAGACATGCAAGTTGTGCACTTTGACTTCAACAGGTTTTTTTTCTTCTCTTAAGTTTTTGCTGTTGCATTCAGAAGCTAATTGGGTCTCAGGTACATTGTCCACTCAGATTGTCTTGGTTGGTGGCAGGAAATCAGAACTTGCATCTCAATATTTCTCAATGGCTCTCAGCATTTCTGTACAATGGTTTTCAGTTGACCCATTTGCAATTCTGATCAGTGAGCTACTTTGTCTTTTGCAGTACACCTTTTGAGCTGCATGATGATGCATATGTGCTCAAGGCACTCAGTTTGCAGGAGCATCAAGGTGCCAAAAGCACAGAGGTCATGGGACGTAGGGGTTTTGATGATGGGCTTGGCTGTAAGTTTGAGGAGGATTCCTCACCTCTGTCGAGCATTTTCCAGCATTCCTCATTTCCCCCTCGAACCTCACCTTACTACCCAATGAGCATGCCTAGTGTTGCAAAAGGCTCATTGGGCATGCTCCAGGTATCCTCATCCAGGGTGAAGCAGGAAAATCTCTCATGATAACAATTTCATAGCTTCAGCTGTTACTTCTTCCTTTCCTGGCTTCTATATTCCCTCTTGGCTTCTGTAGTCTCCATACACTTCTTGCACACTTTTTCTCTTTTCTCCTGTCTACCTCCAAGACACATCATAGTCTTCATCATGTGTACTTCTTTTCTTGACAGTATCCTGTGGTTTTTTTTCTTTTCACTTTCCCTGAAATAAGGTGGCTGGGCTCACCAATGGGCGTCATACAATCTCTCCTGTTTCCTTTTTGTTTTGCAGGTCTTTGTTCTTCTGTGCCCATACCTATTCTCTGAAATGAATCTGTCATTAGTAGATCTGAACCCAGCTTACAGTCAGATGAACATATATGTTGATTGGTGGAACCTGTCAGTTCACAAGTAGTGATATGACAATTCCTGTCTATACCCTGAAGGAAACAGTGGCAGAACACTTTGTCTGAAACAGCAAATAAGTCATCCACTACTCAATGTGGTGTGAATCTCTTTTCTCTATTCAACTTGTTTTGTCTCTTCGCCATTTTCTCGTCTTCTGACTCCTCTGAGGTTTCCGTGACTTCTTCTGTTCATTCCCTTTTTTGTATGGAAAGTCTCTTGCTTTCTGGCTTTCCTATTGCACACCAGGATTTAAGGGTTAAGGTTTAGGGTTTAGGATTCTATGACAGGAGGTGATTTGTGCAAAATCAATAACATGGGCATGGGTGTGCAAGAAGATGGATTCTACAACTTTCAGTTGATTGGTATGACAAACCAAAGACACATTTTTGTCATTTTGTTGCAGTGATTAGAGAGTTGGGTGATGAAGTTCCTCCCCTTCAAATGATGTGCACACTGGTTCCTGAGTAAATAGTCAGAGTGATTTTCCTTCTCTAGTCATTTGTGCTGCTGAGAATTCCATTCAGATCTTTCTAGTTTGAACTTTGGCTTTCATTTTCCTCGTGTCAAAAATTTCCATTTTGGTAGTTGTTTTTGGAATTGTGAGGAGTAGATGATCCTCAAGTAGTTGATGAAGCAATTGATGAAAGAATCATTTACACCTGACTTGCAGATGATCAAATTGTTGCCTGATTGTGGTCTGCACCGGTGTTGTTATAATGGAAAAATCTGATAGTTGTTGTGGATTGTTTGATCGATACCCCGTATGTCTTTATTTGAGTAGATGTAGGAAAAGAAAATCTTTGCTTGCAACATGGCCGTTATGTGGAATAAAGATCTTTCAAAACTTGATAGTCAATTTATGATTCTTTGGGATGTGATATAGAGAAATAAGCAGTGTGAGAAATGCCGCCGTGCTAAATAGCATAAGATTAAGAGGGCAAGTGCAAGGTGAATTTCAATGAATATATATTCAGGATGTTATTTTAGAAGGTTGTATGGATATTACTATGAAAGCTTTGATAGTTTGCAAAATAAAAACATTTTTGTGTCTAATAGAAGTGTTATATGAACAAGAAAAAAGACAAACAACATGTGAATTGAAAACAAGCTCTTATGAAAAAAGATTTCAAGAAAAATTGTTATATGAATAAGACTTACATTGTAACAAATTTCATATTGGGGTTTAAGGTTTGAAAACTTTGTGATTTCATATTGAATCTCCTTGATTAAAGGCTATTTTTTTTGTGACCAGATCAATCAACAAAATGGTTGATTCTTGCTTTAGGGTTTAAGATTTGAAGTATTTCCCTATTGAATCCTTTTGTTAAAAAGCCATTTTTGTGACCAGATCAGCCACAAGAAAGGTCAATTCGGACTTTAGGTTAACATGTGAAGCACTCCGTATTGGATCCTTTTTTTGTTAAGAACCCATTTAGTGACCAGATGAGCCACAAAAATGGCCTATTCAAGCTTTAGGGTTTAAGGTTTGAAGTATTCCCTAATGAATCCTTTTGTTAAAAAGCCATTTTTGTGAACAGGTCAATGAACAAAATGTTTTGGCCTTTTAGGGTTTAATGATTGAAGTATTCTTTGTTGGAATCCTTTCCATAAGAAAGCCATCTAAATTGGTCTATAATGGGCTGTAGGGTTTAAGGTTTGAAGTGTTTTCCATTGAATCCCTTTGCTAAATAGCCATTTTTATGACCAAATCAACCACAAAAATGGTAAAAAATGGCCAACCCATTCCAGCTTTAGGGTTTAATGTTTGAAGTATTTTCCTTTTGAATCTCTTTGTTAAAAAGGCCATTTTTGGGTGACCAGATCAACCACAAAACTTATCAATTGGGTTTTTTAGGGTTTAAGCTTTGAAGTACTTTCCTATTGAATCTCTTTTTGTTAAATAGCCATTTTCTTGTAACCAGATGAACCCCAAAAATGGTCAATTAGGGTTTGAAGCTTTGAAGGTTCAAAGGCATTAGGGTTTCAAGGTTTTAGGGCTTGAAGCTTGCAAGGTTCAATGGCTTTAGGGTTTCAGGGTTTTAGAAGCTTTGAAGGTTTGAAACCCCAGAGTGTTTCGCATCGTTGGAGATGGCGTCTTCGCTGCGATCCCTCTCTTATCAGGTATTGCGGAGATCCCAGTTGTGAGTTGGGAGAATGTGGGAGTAGAAAGCAGGAATTTGGGTTGTTGTTTTGGTGTTTGTTTGATTTCGAGCTTCGTTTGTGGATGGCAGGTAGGTTCTTCAGTCCGGGCATGGATAGTAGCGAAGTCAGATTATTTGGTGCAGTTCCAAGCGAGAGCTTTTGTTGTGACTTTCGATGGATACGTGAGGAGTTTTCACACTGGTGATGGATCTTCCAAGAAAGGCAAGCAGGCGCCTCTGCAGGTAGGAAGAGAGTTTCCTCCTTGGGTCTGTTGTGGGTTCTCGTCTCAAATGTGAAGCCATAGAAGGAATTGATTCTTTGAAGGATCAGCTGATTCTTCCTTTTTCTCTTTCTGCAGAAGTTCTCATTAGCGTATTGCTACAGCAAAGTTTGTTAACAAAGTATTGTTGTTTGTGAATGAGTAGCAGGAGCGGAAAATGGTCGATAGGTTTCGACTTCATGTGAGAGGTGGTGAGGGAGGATCCGGCTGCACCAGTTTTCGCAAGAGTCGCCATTCACGACATGGCGTTGCAGATGGTACAAAGTTGTGCATTTTACATGTGATTTTGCTTCTGTCTGTCATTTCACAGTCTCTAAGAAGTTGCCATTGTCAGATTTTCTTATGGAAGTGATCGCTGTGTCGAAACCCTAGAAGTGATGTATGTACCTATACACTTGGAGCTTTGGAACACTTTGGATGCGAGCAGCAGCATTCTGTTACTTTGGAACCAATGATAACAAGTCTTTTCTGAGCAGCTCATTTTAATGTTGATGTTTGCAAATCAGTTTGATGGCTGGCTGGACCGATGCGGCAAATGCAGGAGGAAATGGAGGAAAGGGAGGAGATGTTATTCTGGTCAGCTCAGCTGCTGTCTGGGACTTTAGCAATCTTCAACACCATCTGGTCAAGCCTTGTCCTTGTGTCATCATGTTGTTGCTGCTTATTCATTCATTTTTCCTGATGGTTTGCTCAAGGTCCAAAGAGTCATAGATGATGTGTGTGTGTGTTACCAGTGCATACAACCTCACGTGTTGCTTGAGAAGCCCACAACAGGGTTGAGGATAGACTAGTAGTTTGTCAACAATGGTTTGTGTATACGTCATGCTGTGCAGAATGCAAAGAAAGGTGGGCAAGGTGGATCAAAGAGAAGAGTTGGCAGTCATGGCCTTGACAAGGTCCTTTTTCTCTCTTTGGAATTAGATCTAAGAGTTAGACTCAGGCATCTTAGTTTCATTGTTTGCAAACATAGTAGGCTGCTGATTTGAAGAAAATGCAATGAAGTTTGAGGGAATTGTCTCATGGCTTTGTGGATCATTGGCAGATTGTGCAGGTTCCAGTGGGAACAGTAGTGCATCTTGTGACAGGGTCACTTCCATGTTTGGAACAGAAGCCTTCAGTTCTGCCAGACCAGTCCAGTTGGGAGCCCTGGAGGCTTTCTTCACCTTCAGATGTTGGTCCCGGTGCAACAGTTGCAGATGAAACCCAAATTTCTTCCGCTGCTTGGCTGGAGAGTTTGTGCCTGGATAGTGGCAGAAGGAGAATCATCAAAAGTGCATATGGGACAGATGCAGTTGAGGAACAAGGGCTGAGGGAACAAGAAGAGGGCAGTTCAGATGGATCCATCATATTAGAAACGGCTCATGAATCTGAAGGCTGTGTTGAGGATGCGGACTTGCTTGAAGATCCTGATTTTGATTCTATAGGCAGCAAAGAAGACTTGGAGTGTCCTGGTGACGTGGGAGCTGAGAAGATCAACTTTTCAGGTATCTTCCATGCTTTAGAGTTCATACTACTGTGCAAGCTTTGGTCAGATCATTCCTCTGCATTTCAGAAAAAAAATTGGAAGTTGGTGCAAGAAAGTTGGGAGGTCAGGTTTCACCTATCCACTTGTGTGTTGTGTAGTAGGATCCCCTGTTTTCTTCCATTTCATCACACAGGTATGTAATGTATGTCAGTTCATTTTCCAGTACATTTTGTCTAATCACAATGTGAATGTGGCAGCTGAGACATCGTCCAGTGAAGATGAAGAAGAGATGGTGGATTGCCTGAAGCCTCAAGTGCAGTACTCAGTGGCAGAGTTCATAACTCCAGGGCAGAGCTTAGCAATGGCAAAGGGAGGGGAAGGGGGCCGTGGAAATGCAGCTATGGCAAGGGGCACTGGGTCCCAGAAGGCTCTTCCCAGTCATGATCATGAGCCAGGCTTACCAGGTTCTGAAGCAATTCTAATACTTGAGCTGAAAATGATAGCAGATGTTGGGCTTGTTGGAGCACCAAATGCAGGCAAGAGCACGCTTTTAGGTGCTCTTTCACGTGCTAAGCCAGCAGTTGGTCACTACGCATTTACAACTCTTCGACCAAACATTGGGAAGCTAGAATACGAAGACTTCTTCTCCATGACAGTTGCAGATATCCCTGGGCTGATCAGGGGTGCACATGAGAATCGAGGCTTAGGGCATGCATTTTTGCGTCACATAGAGCGGACCAAGGCTTTGGCATATGTTGTTGACTTGTCAGCAGGTATTGGAGACCGGAAAGGTCCTCTTCCCTGGGACCAGTTAGAGGAGCTAATGTCTGAATTAGAAATGTATGAGATGGGTTTATCAATGCGACCCGCACTAGTTGTGGCCAATAAGATTGATGAACCGGGAGCTGATGATGCATTTGAAGAACTCAAACGGAGATTGCCAGTCTCCATGCCTGTTTTCCCAGTTTGTGCAGTTTTGGAGGAGGGTATAAGTGAGTTAAGAAAAGCTTTGCGGGAACTAGTGGATACTGGAGAATCAAGGCCCCTAATTTTGTCACACAGGTCTGACACAGGGTGATGTGGATTGATGAATCTGTACTTGAGTACAATCATTTCATCATGAATTGCTTGAATCGTAAATCTATGACAAATGTATTTTTCCCTGTTAAAGAATGTATTGGGAAAAAAAAGATCATTCGCGAGTGGACACAACTGGGTTTACTTGTTTCAAGGTCAACTCATCTCTGGCCTGCCTTGTTAAGGACCCCCACTGTTTACCAAATCTGCTTTGTCTCAAAGTGTCAGCAGCAAAACCAAATGCAACTTCTCTTATACTTGATCCTTGCAACTTGGTCTTGCTTGCACAAATGCTTTCATGTTTGTGCCATCACACAATTGTTCAAATGTCCTTTGAACTGGAGTACAGATTGCATCTCAAGCACTCATAAATGGAAATTTTTATCATGAAACTTTCTCAATGAGCAATGAACCTTTGGTATCATTCTTCTTTGTAGTAATGTATTGTTGTTAAATTACTAATTAGTCAATAAACTACTTCTTTTTAACAAGTACTTAATCAAGGGTTGTTAACAACTTCATGGCAGCTAGGCACTGCTGTTCGTGATGAAGGTGATGGTCTGTCACTTTGTGAACAACTCTCATGAGGTTATGACTGCACTCATTGTCGTGTTACCTTTAATTGTTGTTGTGGAGATTTCTCTGCAACTTCATCGATCTTGTTAACAACTTTAACACACTATCACAATTAGCAGAATTTGGTCAGAGTGAATCATTATCCCACACTCTGGATGTCTACTCAGGGGCCATACATGACGTAATTTTTCCATCTTTCCATCAGGGAATTGTGCTCTTCCATGGAGATGAATTAGATGCCCTTGGGATGTATATCCTCACCTGTAGAGGAACAACTACCTCCACATGTGATCCAGTTGAAGATCCAGAAGTATCTTGTTCATGCATATCCACCTCTCTCTCCATCATTGAAGAAAACAAGTGTAAGGCAACACCCTCAGAGTGGGGCCTTCCCAAAATAAGCACTTGCCCTTGGAGGAGAGTGTTCCTGAAATAAGACCACTCAAGGCAGAGGGGCGCTTATTTCGGGAACGCCCTGCTCCCATGCCATTACTCTGCATAAAGCACTGGCAATTTTAATTTTTTTATAAAGTTCTCATGGAGAATAGAGTTATCCGTAAAGTCCCGCAATTAGGGGGCGAGAATGGTCAGTTTTCGCATAATAGGGATTCAAACCCATAACTGGGAATGAAAATTTTACCAAACGAAATAACTGAGACCCAGACTAATTTTTCCAGCGGATTTTGGGAGTAAACTGAGTTTCATCTTGTCTTTCCTTTTTCCTGAGCGCGCCTCCACTGATGCTCCATATACTGCTCCTACCTGTACAACTCCTATAATTACTTTCGAACCTTGTGCATTAAATGCTGAGTTTTCGCATTTCATAGTGCGATTGAACAAAACTAGTGTGGCCTGTGCTGTTAACCCAAGTGTGAACTCGTTAGAAGGTAGGGTGGACAAAACATATGACATTATTTTGCAAGGTATACTTATATCTCATGGCAAGATCTTCCCAACAACACCAAAGGCACATCACAATTCCTACTACTTGAATTGAATATTCAAGTGTTACCATGTCCTCGACTGATTTTTCCTTTCAAAACCTGGTTTTTGGAATTTATTTGAATTTTCAGCAGCAGAAATCACTTAAAAATCAATATCTCCCACATTCTGAATCCGAATCTTACCAAATAAATTCCATTAAAATCCTGCTCATCAAGATCTTTTCAACAACACCAAAGGCACATTCCAATTCGTCCTAAATTTTCAGCTATGATTTAATTTTATTCTCACTGAAGAATCATTCAATATTCAAGAACTTTTGCACTGCAAGTCCAAACATCATGGAACCAAGCGCATGTACCCACCTCGTCAAAAGCTTTCCAAAGACCACCAAGAACACGATCTGAAGCATCCCGGTTCTGTGGATCTCATAACTATAAAAACAAAACAAACTACCTTCCTTCATAGACAGATTTCCTTATTTTGCAGATACCACTGAAAGAGAGGATAGGGGGTGAAAACAGGCCCAAAGACAGGGTGAAGAGAGGGTGACTTTACTGATAACTCTAGTGTTATGGGGAAATAATGGAATAAAGAGGCAAGGCATTTCGAAAAACGGAGTTTTGAACATGGATGAGAAATTAAAATGCCATGGGTTGTTGTTGTTGTTGGGGATGCCTCCTCAATAGCGAGATTTTCAACCGCCCCAATTGGAAGTTTGACACCCGAAGTTTTTGGCTGCTGGGCATGCTCTCCATACATAGCTTTGAGTCATCACCAAAACTATGTTCGCCGGCCAAAGGTAACCACTCTAGCTAGTTTGCTATTGTATAAGAAAGGAATACATCTAAAGATGTGTTTTCCAGTCCACATACCATCATCCATCCTGCATTGTGGGCTGGTGCGTGCTGGTTCAGTGGGGCTCTGATTTTCTAAGGACTAAGGTAGGGCAATCATCATTCACAGACCACTAATTTTGCTGCAATGGCAGTTCGAGCATAGTGAACACCAGCACTTTCAAACATGGCTGCAACCCCGAGAGGATCTTGGCTGACGTGGGACTAGTTCATTCAGAAGTGATCCAGAGACTCCTTCCTTGACTGGGAATGTCTTTAATTTGCCACAAATTTGTTGAAAACTTCAACCATGTATGTTTCTTGTGTCTTCTAAATGTTTTTGTCTTTTGGGACCATGAAAATCCCAGGAATCCTGGTATAGTGGCCCAGTACAGTACATTCCTGAAATCTGGTACATCCCATAAACCACATAAGGTGGACCCAGGATGTTTTGAGGTGGTGAGCTAGGAACCACTGGTTTTTTTCCTGGCCAAATTTCACTATTTTTTGGTAAATACTTAGGATTTTTTCTTTTGGTTTTTTATTCTTTTTCTAATGAAAATTTCTAATTTTTTATAAAATTTCACCAAAATCTCGATATAAAAAAAAGGAAAAAAAAAACACACTGCTACGAACATGCTAAATCCCAGTAGGGCGAGACGACACTGTTCTTCAAGTGGTAATGATTCAAATCATGTTCCAGTGTCTCCATTGTTGGTTTATGCCTCAAGTGGAACTGGCAGAACCAAAAGTGGAACCAGCAGTTCACCACCTGTCCCACTTAGGAAAACCATCCATATTGTGTGTGTTTATGATTTAGGTCTTACACTTTGTGTAACTGTAAAATGGTTTTTTAGGAAAGTTTATTTACAGGTTGAATAATTGTATGTGTATATGCCTGAATTATGCATAAACCTGGTAAATGTGTAAGTGTTAAAAAGTGTTAAAAATCCATTTTAAGTGATGTAAAACAATATAAAAGCATGTAACTTTTATTTTGCAAGAGGAGGTGCCCAAACTTTCAAAATTTTGTTGGTTGATGGGCTCATGGAAACACAGAAATAAATAAATTTTAAATTTGGGATTCATCACAACTTTAAAAACCTAATTGACTTGAATCACAACAGCCAAGCTCTTGTAAAAACTTACGTTCAAACTTAACAATAATGAACAAAGTTAGGATTAGAAATTATACTCAAGCAATGAGATGAGACTATGTGCACACAATGCAAAAGCCTAGGCCAAAGATGGTGATGAACAAAGTTAAGAATATAAATTAAATTCAAGAAATGAGGTAATGCAACAAGCATTCAAGAATGTGCACCCAAGATATTTCCTAATAGGATCACAATTTGTCCCATATCTTTTGTTCAAAAATGTGTTAATGTATTATATATAATTGGGTTAAATGGAAACCATTTCACATAAACAATTTTTGTACTAAAAGCTTATATATTGGGGGAACATTACAAACATTCAAATATTTTTGTGAAAGGTTAATCAAGGTGATGTGTTGCCAAAAAAGAAACACATTGAGGTTTGGGATGCACCGAAAATTAATGTTCATATGGAGTGCAAATAGGTGAATCACTAAAGGTATACAATATATATAATTACATGCCCAAAAACATTGATATGACACCATGCAAATGTATATTTGACAATGAAAATTATTTACACTATTCACATATAATTTTAAAACAAATAATATACATTGTGGGTAGTGTAAGTATAAATGTGACAAGTTGAGTTATGTAAATGATTTACACCTACATAATTCTACACATCATGTATATGCTTATTTACACTTACACACACAACATCAAAAAAAACTTACAAAAAATTTGAACAAGACACCAAAATGGGGTGCATTTCAAAAAAATCACAAATTAAGAACTTATGACTTATGGTTGGGATGACAAATATTTTTTCTCAAGTTGACAATATAATTCCCAACAATTTTGACAAATATCAATGAAAATTTCTCTTTTTCCTAAACTTTTTGCAAATTATTTTGTGTTAAACATCAATCATAGGTAAGATATACAATTTTTGGTTCCAACCATTCAACTTAAACTCCTCTTCCAAACCTTCAAAAAATCCCAAAGGTGAAAAACAATATAAAAGATGATGTTTTGCTTGTTCAAAAGTTGTCAACTTCTCAACTTCCAAAGCCCAAAAACTATTGGTGTGTCATATTACAATTTGAATGTTCAATTAAAATATTATGCAAGGACCTTTTACTAGAATTTGTAAATGGGTGGATGTTTACATTGTAACCAATATGCATGCACAAAAGAAAATTGTAACTTCATGATGGTTTTCAAATTGTAAAACACACATTTACCCACAAACAAACATTCTTTTAATGTTGCATTTCCATGGCATGTAACAACAAACATGCACAAATCAATTACCCTGAAAAAATTTCACATAGTAAACCACAATCACAACAACATGTACCATAGCAAATGTAACAATTGCTTGATTTTTTCATGTTTTAAAATCATAATTTAATTTTATGTTGAAATTGTAAGATTTTTTTTATAAAATTATATTTTTAATATATCATGGGAATATGTAAATTAATTTGAAATTAATCCAATGAATAAAAAATAACAAAAACACTCATTAAGCATTGTAATGCTTGTATTTAAGTAGTAAAAGGACTTCTAAATGGATTTGATTTTTTTTAAATGACATTTTTGGTCAAATTTTTAACATAAAATTTAATAAAATAGTATAAAAAATATTTTTTAATTAAAAAAATCACAGACTTTTTCAGAAATATTTCAAGAATATTCTAAAAATATTTCCCCAAAAGCAATAAAAAAAGTCATAAAACAAGTAGTTGTAGCTTGTGTTATCCCATTTGCACCTGCTAGGGAATGAGTTGGGGGGGGGTTGTTGTTGGTCAATTTTGATTCTAGGAGTCGTAATCAACCAAACTATGTCAATTCCTATGACACTAACACGTGTTAAAAGCTATACAACATATCCACATTTGTTACAACATTAATAGACCTTGCCAATTAGATTTTACAAAATTTGCACCTATGTTGAATTTTTAATAAAGAATCTGACCTAAGAATTGTAGATAGACATCATGTTTGATCTCCTTGATCTCAATCAACAAAGATCACCAAGACCGCCATTTGTGGGCCATGTTGAAAAAATAGATATAAAGATTTCACATAAGGCCATGGGCAACAATTTATCACATGACATGTAAGTTCCAATATAATTATCAAAGGAAAAGCTTACAGATTTATCACACAATAATAAAAAAGTTGATTATAAACAATCAAAAGTAGTCAATTTCATATATTTGTTAATTAGTTCAATAGGAATCACATGCCCATGTTAACTAAGGTTAGTTTTACCTTACTTTAACATAGCCTGGTAAATGTTTTTACCGATAACAATTTTCAATATTATTTCCCATGGGAGGTGATGTCAACTAGCTAGTTAATATTTAGGTTGGTAGGTGGAAAATCAACCAAAACCTTTTAGAAAGTGAAGGTTGGTTAGTCATAAAATTTTAGGAAAGAAAATGTCCCATCTAGATTGGCCGAAGTTTTTTGGATGCCTTTTGGAGGAATTAATAGTTAAGGGTCAAATGACCCTTGGAGAGGGGTAAACAAGGTTGCCCCTACCCGCCAATGTAGGGGATCTATTTTTTTTTTTTTCATAGTCTCGAGGGGGATTTTTTTGTTTCTCTTTTCTTGTTTCTGATTTATTTCTCTATCTTTTCCTTTCCCTCCTTTTGGTTTTTCTTTGATCACTCAAGTTTTCCTTTTATGGTTGGTAGACTATTTAGTTTGCTCACCCTATTCTTTTTCCTCTTCTTTCTTCTTCCCTTCCCTAGCCTATTTAATTTAATTTTTTAAAATTCTTATTTTGTGTGTTGATGGAAAATACAAGGAAGACAAGGCAATAAAGAAAGGTGCACATATTTTTGGGATTCCTTTTTAAAAAATTTGTTTTATGTTTTCATTTCTAATAGGATGGTAGATGTTCATATAAACAATACAAAACTAAATAAATGGTAGGAAACCCTTAGGAAAGTCATATACCTTTTAAGGTACTAGGTCTTGAAGTGTTTTACCTTCTAGAGAAAAAGGGTACCCTTTGCTATTCTATGTTGGTAAATCTACTACAAAGCAATCCCCTCGGTCCCATGCATTTTTTTCTTTTGGTTGTCATTTTGTCTTCACACCAAACTATTGCATTTTCCCACATATTACTAAAGGGTAATAATAGTGTGACAAGGTAATATATCATCCAATGGATTTTTTTTACTAAAGTTATATAAAGTGTAGTTATTATTATGTGAATAATTATAATAGAATAAGTTAGGATGTCAACTAGGTGTGTAGGAATTATTGAAATTCCTTTCCCAAATTTTACTGTCATCTTGGAAGTAATTATTGGGGCTTGGCAAAAAATCTATTTATAGTTTAGATGAATCACTTAATCCTTGTCAACATGGAGCTCCTCAAAGTATTCAACTTCTTCAATTAGTTCATAATTTTCATCGTTTAAAAAAACCTTAGCCTTTATGTAATCTTTTAGGTTTGTGTTTGGTGTACAATTCAAATGTGGGTCATCAAACCAATTTATTTACCACTATGATAATCCGATCCAAATTTCCTGCTTGTAAATGATAATGCTTTAGAACGATTTAAAAACTAACCATGTTAAAAACACTTTTTGTCTTAATTTGAAATCCAGGAATTTAAAAATTTTGTTTGGCAACAAAACCTACATTCAAAAACTAACCCTTATGGGTCTACCACCTAGTTAATGGATTTGCTTAAATAAACGAAAGAATAAAACCTCCAAAACAAAAACAATTCACCAACAACCAATGTTTGTGAAAATTCCTCCATGGATGGCCCAGTACCAAACATGTTTGTTTTTTCATCGTCACTTTCAACAATATCAATTATCACAACTACCTGGAATTGGATGGTTGGGTTTCACCATTCAAGAATTGTTATTAAAAGTGTGACCACTTCTTTCACATCATATTTAATTACAAGTCAAATAACATTTCCAAACCCCACATAACTTTTAATAAGGATTTGAACTAGGGATCCAACATTAAGGCCAACATATTATGAAATCGACAAGAATCAAAAGATTTCAAAATCGTAGGAAAGGTTTTATCACCTTCATAACCTTTTGTTGCATGTTTTTTTTTAAAAAAATGGAACTCAACATCAAATTGATTGAAAATGTTTCACCCCCATTAGGAAGGGGATTCAACTTACATTCTAATGCCAAAATCAAGTTAATTGTAGTAGACAAGACATCAAAGCAATCAATTGACTTTAAAACTAATTCATAACACATGCATTCACCATTAGATTCAAATAGGTAGTGATAGTTTTAGTAATGGTTGCCTTTGGGATTTGTTGTGCAAATTGAGTGTTTTTCGCCTAACATAACAAAATAGCTTGCTTAAATTCCAACATCTTTTCAAACATTATAACTTTGTTGGAAAACTTTGTTTTGACAAAAAAATTCAACTTCCAATGTGGCTTCCCAATTTCAATACAAGCCTTTTCCCACTCTTGCTTTCCTTTTTTCGTCCATGTAATTGTTTTTAGCAAACTAACTTGAACTTCTTTCATAATTACCAAAGTAAAATTAACATTTAAACCTTATCTTCATTGGTTGAATACTAGCATGCTTTAGACATCACATTCCCAAAGTAAATACCTTCATAAAACCACAACAACTTCAAAGGTTCAATCAATAAAAAATCACAATGTTGTAGCCATAGATCTCAGATTACCTTCATCTTTCACAAATCTATCACATGGTAGATTAATCCAAATTTTTCCAACCATCCTTGGAATTGCAAAGCCATGGAGTTGCCAATTGTTTCATGCTTTTCAAACAACCCTACGATAACATGCCTAGGGGTCTAAATTTCATCCAAATAATTAATGAGTAATGCAAATGTGTCTACAGCACCTTTGGACATCTAGAAATCAAAGTTGGCAAAAAATGTGGTTACAATTTTAAGCCCATGTAACACATGCAAGTCCATGTTTTTTTGGACCATTTTAAGTAACATTTTTTCCACAAGAAATGAATGAGATGGAAAAACAAAGTGGGGACATTGGTGCAAGACTAAGTAAAACATTTTCACATATGGAAAAAGGCATATAGCCTATGCAAATATAAAGCATAAGGTTTTCAAGAAACCTTTGTTCTAGTTCATGATCATATTTGTAATAATTTGTTGAGCCAAAAAGTGTAGTGATTATTGACCCAAATGGCCCAACCCTTTTCTTCCTTGGTTGTCAAATGTGATGTATTTCAAAACCCTTAGCCACATATTTTTCAATTATATCAACTTTTTCTTTTTAACCAACCGAAGATGTGTAAAACCTAAATTAGTTTTCATGGGAGTTAGTAACACCATTTGCCTTATTATACTTCATGAAACCTTTGTAAAAAACCTAACGAATTTGGTTTAAAACATTATCAATTGCTTGTTAAGACCTACAGATGATGCATTTCAACATCTATGACACACTCCCAACTCCTCAAAGGGCTCAAATGTGAGCCTAAGTAGGAAAACAACGGAAGAAGGAGGAGTCGGAGCACGCTCCCTAGCTCACAACACTTGGAAGGGTAGAGGGGCGTGTTGGAGCTCCGGGATGGGACTAGGAAGAGTTGACAAGCTTCACTCATTCACACGGGCCTGCACACAACCCACACAAAGTGGTTAGTGCATAGTTGGAGCACCCTTGGTGCTAGGACGAACCACGGGCAACACATACACACAAGACTCACCACGGCCCGGACTTGGGGGAAGCCACCACCTTCCCTTTATAGTATACTCTGCAGCTCTCCACGAGGGCTACATCCAAATGGCTATTTTTCCCGGGACTCCCAAGTGGGAGTCCCGAAATCGCGCCAAATGGAGCCCCATAACTTTACAAGCAGACTTCGGATTGCGATGCGGTCTAAAGCAAAGTTGTAGCTCTTGTCGAGAGCTTTCCAACGATATGTGACACGCCCCCTGCAACTAAGTAAATCGGGTCGATTCTAGACTTTTTGTGGTCGGGAGTCAAACTGGTAGTTCGACTCCCGACCCTTCTTTTGACCATAACTTGTGTTTCAGATGTCTGAATGAGCAATGCGAGCCCATTTTAGACATCTACGCTCCAAGAGCTTTCCAACGATATAAAGAACGCTCCAAGACATTGAGGTTTGACCCCTGCAATCGCTCTCTGAAGTTTCGGGAGTCCACCAGGACTCCATCTCCCAAAGTGGGAGTTGCCTTGGGAGTGTGAGTGTTCACTCTCTCACACTCCCTCACATTTTTTAACACTCCCGGGAGTATGTGATGTGACTCCCGAGCTTCCTCTTGCCTTAACTCCCGGACTTCCTCTTGGCTCACACCCTTGTAAGCCCTTTGCCTTGGTCGCGAGCCCAAGGCTAGGGTTGCGACAATCTATGCATTCACAAGATCAACATGGAGGTTTTCATTGACAACAAAAAACCTTTAGCCAATCGAATTTCTATGGTGTGCCTTCCATTTCTAAACTTAAATTTCTATAATTACAAGATATAACCCATCATCTTCTAGCAAGTCTTTATCACATTATAGGTGGATGCTTTGAACATCTAAACTGTTAGCAATCAAGTCTATGCTTGTATCACAAGCAAGTTTGTCATCAACGTTGCCAACACTTTCAACAATAACAACGTCTTCTTTTCAAACCATTGTAGAAACCAAAAATATAAACAATAGCAAAACCTAATCATGAAACTTAATTCCACGAAAGTGCAAAACACAATAAAAGATGAAATTGGTTTTGAAATTAAAACATAAACATGAAAATTCAAAAAGCTAATTTTAAAAAAACAATAAGTCGATGGAAAGAGAAAATTTAATGTTGTGTAAATAGTGTGATGGCTATTACTAATCACAATTCATAATCTTTAAGCTTAGAGGTAAAAGGTTTCTAGGAAAAGAAATCAAACTAATATAGTGATAAGACTGCAAGAACTTGATGGTTGTTGTGTGTGAAGAATGAACAAACCAATTGCTCTTAGAAACAAGGTAATATAAGAAAAGTAAAACACAAGAAATTGGTGGTTGCCATGTGTGATAACCCAATAGAAAAAAAGAAAATAATATATCAAAATTAAAGTGCAAGAACCTAGTCGCATTTGTTCAATGTTGTAGAATGCGTAGAAACCATAAACCTCAAGTTTTTCAAGCCATTATGCTTTGAAGCTCCTTTCTAGCAACCTACAAACTATCATAGATGCTAATGATGCCAAATTGCCTCTCTCATCGATGATTATCTTCACAAAAGGCTCAAAAGTAGCTTGGTACTTGACCAAGGATGTCTAACTCACAAGAAAGCTTGACAGTGACACACACAAGCTTGATGGCTCAACAATGAGAGAAAGCTTTGAGCCTTCCTCTCCACCAGCCCTAAACCCTAAATTGTTAAACCTCGAGGAGCAAATATGGTTAAAAAAAGGTTGATCATGAACGGATATCAATACAATAAAATATCTGTTCCAATTGAAACAGTCTAAACACTTTCACCAAAGAAACGGGTTCATGTAATGTGAAACCAGTTCTAATAAGGTAAAACTTCCAAAAGTTGGATTGAACGAATGCGATAGTCCCTGGCAACAAAAGCAAAACATGAACAAGTTTTTACACTACATAAGGGTAAGGTAAGGTCACTCGCCCTTTTTGCAAAAAGGACTGCTCTCCACCCTCCATTCACAGGGTGTGTAAAACCCTACCAGAGCATTACCGTACACCCGGGGCCCCTTCTCGACAGAAGACCCTTTTTTTTTTTTTTTTTTTTTCATAAAAAAATG
>Ga0116231_10002273_pt1 | contig 40140 bp, 33 predicted proteins | sample S1TSphgellanicum_2_FD_89695 | JGI IMG/M metagenome (GOLD analysis project Ga0116231, IMG submission 89695) | Host-associated microbial communities from peat moss isolated from Minnesota, USA - S1T2_Fd - Sphagnum magellanicum MG | ecosystem: Host-associated > Plants > Peat moss > Unclassified...
ATGGCAGGAATTAATTAAGTTTGGGTGGCGCCGGGGGGGGGGTGTCAGGGGCACGTAAGTTGAGCGCCATTCGCTGTTGGGACAGGATTAGACCCACCGCGTTTTGCTGCCGCCTGTAGCAGCATGCGCTTCGACGCTGCTGCTTCTCGTCCTCTCTCGCTCCTGCTGCTTCTGCTGCTGCATGCCTGCCTGCCTGCCAGCCGATCCGTCCGTGCTTCCCATGTGGTGTTGCTTGTCTCCTTGCCGATTCGCTTCCCTTCGTTGTTGATGCATCATCTTTTCTCTGCAGGAAGGAAGCAGAAGAAGTTCATCATCATCAGCTTAGCATAGCATAGCATAGCATAGCGGAGCAGAGAGGAGAGAAAAACCAGTTGTCGTTTCTCCCCCCTCCCCCCTCCCCCCCTTTTTTTTTCCAGCTTCAGTGGAGAGAGAAACTAAAAACCAAGCGGCAGCTAATATTACACTAACATCAGCAAATTGTGTGTCGTTTGGGTTTTCTCCTTGTTTGGTTTGGTTTTTTTTTTTGGTTTTGGCTTTGGTGGTGGGTTTGGGTTTCTTTTTTTCTTTTTTCAGCCATGATTTGCTGCTGCTGTAGCAGCATTGGGAACGAGGCGTAAGTTGAGCCAGAGATGAAGAAGTTGCGGCAAGGAAGCTGGGCGCAGCAGCAGCAGCAGCTGCCTTCTTCTTTATTGTTGTTGTCGCGGATCTTGCTCCTCCTCCTGCAGCTACTGCTTTTCCTGCAGCCAGCTGTTTGCCGTATTGCTCCTCTTGGGACAGTAGTAGTTGCAGCGAGGAGGAGTCCGGGTACTAGTAGTCGTAGTAGTAGTAGTAGTAGTTCGTCGGCCGGTTCAAACCCAATTGACGTTTTCTTTGTGTGTGGCGGCGGCGGTGATGGTGATGTCGTTGTTGCTCCAGACGCGGCGGATTTTCTCGAGAAGCTGAATGTCAGCTTACTATTGGGGATTGATAGTAGAAGTAGTAGTCTTTGTAGGAGGAGACGGAGCGGCGACGGCGGCGGCGGTCGCAGAAGCAGTTTGGATTCTGTTTTGGGTGGAGAGCGAGAGAACAATGGAGCAGCAATGCAGTGTTGGAGCGACCACTACATACGTGGGTTTCCGATGGAAAAGCGATCCGTGGACTACTTCGGCGCCGGCGCTGCTTCTGCGGCGCTATCAGTAAAAGCAACCACACAAGGAGGAGAGAAGAAGCAGCAGCAGCAGCAGCAGGAGTTTCCATCAGCCACGACTTTGCAGAAAAATCCCAGTATTATTCTAACTCCTTGCTGCGACAGCATTCACGCTTCTTCTTCACCGGCAACCGAATTTCCTTTAAGCCGCAGATCCTTACAGGCAAGTACCCACACTGTCCAGAGGGACCTTCTCCCCCCACTGTATCTGAATTCCAAAGGAAGAAGGAAAGGCTATAATCAATCCAGTCTGCACTGCTATGGATTTTTCCAGGAGAAACATAAAGAAAAGTAAAGCCTGTTTGAGAAATTAGGGCTGAATCCATTCAAATGAGCAATTGCAAGAAGAGAAGCGGATTGAAGCCAGGACTTGATGGATGGTTTCACAAAATTGCAGGCACAGACTGGACAAGCCACTGCTGTCACCATATCTTATTTGGAGTGCAGACGAGGGCATCTATGGCTTGGCTGTGTGAGACTTGCACTAATTTTCCCCTTGCCTCCTGCAATGTCTCCTAGTTTCCACTGTAGAGCAGCTCCACCCATCTTCAGTTATGGGGCCTGCTGCAACACTATTTCTCACATGCATGATTAGTTATTTTCTGTTTCTCAACCTCACCCATAAAACTGAAACTGGGACTGCAAAAGATGGGGATACTACTAATAGCAAACCACCTGGACCAATCAAACCATCTAGCCAATCAACAGCAGGTATTAGGCTTTGCTGTGCCTTTCGCCAGCCTCCTCAGCATCCTGTGCAAAAGTGCTGAGCCAAACCAACATGTTTTGACTTTTCTTCATCCAATATTTGCTGTATGGTGCACTGGGTTGGAGTAGCTCTTAGTCTGCAGGATGATAACTATCTCACTGTTATCCAGAATCTTCCAAAATGTATCAATTCTGAAAGATGGTGGACTGGGTTCATGATGAATTCTAGACTAATGTTGTCAATAGGAACCAGCTTTGTTGAGATGCAAGTGTGCATGTGGTGTGCAGGATTGGTGGGAAAATCAAGTGGTGGGTGCACTTGTGTGCATTGCTGGGGTCCTAATGGTGGTCATTGCATGCGCACACTCAGCCAAAGACAATGCCACTCATGCTGACTTTTTGGAATCCATTGCAAGCTTACCGCCACGGTTTTCTTACACAAAGCTGCAAAAGTCCACCAAGAATTTCAGCCGGAAGCTGGGTGATGGTGCCTTTGGTTCTGTTTATGAGGGGTTTCTTCCCAATGGCTTGAGGGTAGCTGTTAAAATGCTTGATAAGACGTCTGTTCAAGGGGAGAAGCAGTTTAGGGCCGAGGTAGCATCAATGGGTGCCATACGGCATCTCAACTTGGTGCGCTTGCATGGGTTCTGTTCTGAAGGCTCACACCGCCTGCTTGTGTATGAGTTCATGGCAAATGGCAGTCTTGACAGTTGGCTCTTTGGGAAGAAACATGGGGAGAAGCTACTAGACTGGGAGCAGCGCCTCAACATTGCACTGGGCACAGCTAGAGCCCTTGCATATCTGCATGAGGAGTGCAGTGACCATATCATCCATTTGGACGTCAAGCCTGAGAATATCCTTCTTGATCACCAATTTTGTCCCAAGGTTAGTGACCACTGGACAAGCAAGATTGTATGTGGTCCTGGTTTGTTTGACCATCATGAGTGCCTTTTCAGCTGTGAAGCTGTACAGAGCTCTTGAATCTGGTACTCTTTGGGGGTTGCTGCAATATTTTGTGACCTTCTAGATTGCTTGTTATGCAGTGCAAGCTATCCTTTAATCTTCCTATGCCACCTGTGTGATGTGCAAGTGCTCCAAATTAAGCAAATCTATACAGTCACATCTTCTTTTGAGTTCTGGGTCCTTTTGCTTCGAAAATCAGTAACCATAGTTGTTGGTCTGCCAGCAGTATTCATTTGACATGGCCCACCTTTGTAGAAGATCAGGAAACAAATCTTGCATCAGTGTTTGTCTGGAATAGGCAGATCTTACTCCAGAGATACTGACAAGGGGTTCTGACATGATTCTCACAGCTATCAGATTTTGGGCTTGCCAAGTTGATGGATAAAGAACAGAGCAGGGTGGTGACAAGCATGCGGGGCACACCTGGGTATCTAGCTCCAGAGTGGTTACTGCCACAAGCTGCAGTCACGGCCAAGACAGATGTTTACAGTTTTGGCATGGTATTGCTAGAGCTAATTAGTGGACGTGAAAACACCAACTTCTCACTGGGGAAAGAGCAGTGGTATTTTCCAGCTTGGGCTTTTAAGCTTGTGGGTGAAGGGCGTACTATGGAACTCTTGGACAAGCGACTGCATGTTGAGGAGGTGGAGTACTTTCACAAGGACAATGCCTTACGTGCAATTCATACAGCACTGCTTTGCATACAGGATGATCCAGTGTTGAGGCCCTCCATGAGTCGTGTAGTACACATGCTGCAGGGCCATGTGGAGCCAGAGCCCCTGAATGCTCGGCAAGCAGCTATCCACCCCCCAAGGCGCTTACTTAGTGCATTCACTGCAAGCAGGAGTGACATGAAAGCTGAGGATGTACGGTATGAGCCTGCAGCACCTATAGTCCCTTCTTCTGGACCAATTGTACTCCCCCAGCCTGCTCCAGTCAAGCTTGAACCTTCGACCCCACAAGAGATGGATGCGGGAACTAATCAGGGAGCAGATAAGATGTCGCCTCTGCCACCAGCAGCACTATCATCATATCAAGGACATCAGTCATCTGGCAATAAGCAGACAAGAATGGTTCAAGCCCATGCTGTAGACACAGGTCAAAATTCTATTCCTCCTTGGCCAGTCAAAGGGGATGTGATATTGTTACGAGGGCCTGGGGGGGACTTATATGGAGTGGTGAGAGAAGTGAGAGTGCAAACAAAGCAAATGAGACTGGCACTGCTACACAGAATTGGCTCAGAGTTGAGGTGGAGTGTTTGGGAGGAAGAAACTTTGTGGAGGCACTGGAATGAATCTGTCAAGACGCTTGACTTCTGGGTTGTTGTGCGTTGGTCCACCATCCCAGGACGTGGGATTGAAAAATTTCCTGTGGAATGGATGGCGAGATAATAAGAGCTGAGAGTAGCCCTGGGGTTTTTTGACACTTATGTTGAGAAAGTTGATGACTACACAAAATGTGCGGTCGTTGTTTACCTCCCAGAAGTGGGTGTGGTGATTACAATATGTTTGGCAGCTTATATCAGAAGACTCTGCTGATTCCTATAATCAAATAGGTCAATCAATAGTTTTGACCAGGCATTGCTTTGAATTATCCTTCAACCAGCCAAGAGAGATTTATAAGGGATGATGAACCAACATCAGCTTCCACTTTGGGTCTAGTGTAGCATACTTCATTATTGCAAAGCTGTGCTTCATCGCCACTGTTTGTTCATCCCCACATTCAGTACTGTTGGTTGCAGAAGCTGGAAATAAATTCTGCATAAAGCAGCTGTGGATCTGTATGGATGGTCTATTGTTTCACAGGACCGCATTTTATATTGCCCATCTTTCCGAAGGCAATGGTGATATTTTGCAGTAGAGATGGAATTACCCCCTGCTGCTAGCTGGTGCTGTTGTATTCAATGTTATTCCTCATCAATCCGTATAGTGAGGACATAGGTCTTTGTGTGGAAGTCTCTACGGTCACTGGGCAATTAGCTAAGAGTTCTTTAGCACTATCATCCATAGATGTTTCACTCAAGGAGCCAACAATGGGTGTCGTCATCTCATCTTTGTCTTAACATTCTGTGCATCCTCTTCCTATGTGCAGCACGGTCCATAAAAAATTGCGCAGCAAACATTGCCTACAGTTTCAGTTTGTTACTCGCACAGTAGGCCAAACGAGAGAACTGAAAGAGATTTGACAGAAAGTTTAGGACCAGTGCAGGGAATTTTAGCATTCAGGAGGGCAAGAGCATTTTTACAGATCGCACGGTCGAGGTTCCACAGGTTTTCATTCACTGGACTTTAGAGGTATGCAGTCCTTGAAAGCCCCATTTAGCTGGTGGACAAATGTTCTATGTTGGATCTAGAATTGAACCAAATTTCATGTTTTATGGTAAACATAATAACCCGACTAAGATGCATCAAGTTGTGCATCAAGCAAGCACAACAAAGTGCGCTCCTGCACTAAAACATGATTAGCAGTTTGCACTGCTTGTCTGCTTGACTAGCAATTCATCCGCATCATCAACTCATCAAGTCTTGAAGCAAGTTTGCAATACACACAACTAGTTATATCATTCAGATCATTGGTTGAATCTCTTATCCACAAGAAGCTTTGCTTGTAACAATATACCGAATTTGCATACAGAACAAACACTTTTATTTTGTGAACCTTGCAACTAATGACCAATGCAATGTGGTCAATAAACATTTGGGTGCAATTTATTTTTCACCTTGAACAAGTGTAAGAATGATACATGCAAAATGTTGACGAATGTTGTAAAGAACAACCAATTTTAAGGTTAGATAGCAATGTTAGTTGGCCAACTTAAAATGCCTTTGAAAAGTTGCATGAAACCCACTTATGATAGTCAAGCAAACCCAAGGTTGATCATCATGGAATTTGTTTGCTAAAAAAAAATGATGCCACGTAACAAATCACATTCACAATCCCAACATAGATCATATATTAAGTACTTCAAAACTAATTTATAGAATAAATAAAATATCTCATAATATAGTTCATGTAACATAGCTCTTCATTCAAACATGATGTTTGCCCATGATTGTTTCACCTTTCATCAATAACATGGATAAGTTATTCATCATCATCTAATGTGTTGTTAGATAAATTCATTTATGAATGCTTCATTTTAATGAATGAATTTCATCCAATAGCTTGTCGTTCACAAATGAAGTTTGTACATCATTATCTAATTTATATTAGATTACATTCACTTGGAATGCCCAAATTTCATCCATCATGGATGAGATTTATTCATGATTGTTCACTTTTCATCAAATAAAATCTATTCATAATCATTCATCTTTTTATCCATAATAGAAATTCAAAAAGGTGTTTTAGAAAATTCCTTGGGGGCTTATGGAGGGTTTATTTAATTATCATCAAACACAAACAAATAAATGTAGTCCCCTCATAATTATTTTAATTTATTTAACATCAATTTGATATACATGACCTTACACCATAGTTATACTTCACACTTATTCATACCTTGTGTTTTTAATTTGTAAAACACACTTCTTCTTCCCACCAATTTCAAGTTCTCACAAAAGTTGGACATGAATAAGTTGTTCATGGTGTTTAATGCACTTTTGACCTCCACTTTGATTGGGCATTTCTACATATTAATGTGGCAAAAGTATTCAACTTGATGTTAAAAGACATTATGTTTTACAAACTATATGCAACAAAGAAGTGACATTGTTGAACTCGTCCCTTTTGTTCACATGTTGTATGCATTTGAATTTCCTTTCAAAAAATTTCATTGTGATCATGATGGTGATGTCACTATCATTCCATTGACCAAGGGGTAATGTTTGAGACAATTGTTTCAATAAACCATTATTATCATAGTTCATTTTAAGCATTATGATTTATAATTATTTGTTATTTTTAACCATCCCCAATTACATTCGCTTTTAAAAACTATCCTTACTCATTCTTGACAACATTAAAGTCCCTACTTTCCCAATTTAGAATGATAAGTCTCACCGTGCAACTTCACAAATGTGTCATGTGGTCTCCTTGTAGCTTGAGTATTAATTTTGTTGTACCATTTTTGTTAACACTCCTTAATTGATTTTATGATATTGGGTGTTCAAATAGGATCTATGTTATGCGTGTCATCCTTTATCAAAGATTTCTCATGAAAAGATATTAGACACATTATCTCCCTATGATGGGCAACATCCAAACAACTTTTGGGATTTTAACTTGTTTTGCTCAACATGCACCAAAGCTTTCTATGATGTTTTTCCACTCTTTCCAAATTTGACAATTTTTTTACAACAATTGATTTTTTTCCTTTTTAGGTTTTTAGGCATCTTTTAGGTCTAGGGTAATTCAATAGTCCACGTGGGGTTTCAACCCATCAACAAGATTTGTTCTCCATTTCTATTGTTGACATTAGTTTCATTTCAACAACTATCATCACCCCAACAACCACTATGAAAAATCATGTATCTAAAAACCTAACCATCATGCAACTATATGTCCTTTTGCAATCGATGTGCAACCAAGTGACATATTTTTCATAAAAACATGGTGTATTTGTAAATTAAATGACACTTTTGATATTCATGAAAGTTCCATATTAATCACATAGTAGTTGCATGGGATATCCCTTTATGATTAGAATATGCATTGTATATATGATTTTCGTCAATGTATATTTACTTTATTTGCACATCACACAAAAGTTATTATAGGCTAGTATGGTGCAACAAGCATATGGCCCTAAACTATACATTCATGCCACATTAGTGCCTTGTCACCATGGCAAATTCAAATTGGCATGTTCATTGCCATCTCATCCATGAGGTCATTATAAGCAATTCTTTTACAATTGGGTTTTGACTACATAGTTATATGTGGGCCAACAACCAATATGCAACTAAATTTCAACTTGAAATTTGAAATTTGGGTGTGACATGTAAAAGCAAGTGACATGTTAACATAAGTTAATAGAATTTCCCCTTTGCACCAATAACCCTCATGTGCATATATTTGTTATTAAGAAATTCAAGATGAACTAAAAAGGAATGATTTTTTTAAAAAAACATTTTGTGCACATTTTGGTTGTTTGAAGATGTTAGTGTCATATTTGTAAATAATTAAGATTAATTTTTCCTTCTTTGCATTCAATTTCAAATTAGAGATAAGAGGTTAAATTATTATTATTATTATTATTATTATTATGTGTTTTTCTTGTGTGGGAACCAAATGAAGACATTAAAAAAAAACAAATGTCAAAACAACTTAGTGAAACAAAAGACCAAATATGGTGAAGTCTAATGTCAATATTCTAAGTATGTGTTATGGTCTATTTTGAAAATCATCATTGTGTGCAAATGTAGGTTGTAGTTTAGTTTGTATCAAGGCACTACAATCATAGAATAATTTTATTTAGGTTGAAAATATATCCATATTCTTTTGGACTACAATGTTATCTATATGTTATTGATTTCATTTCACAAATGACATTAAATATCATAATATGGTATATTTCAAAAGCAAACAAAGTGGAATGAATAATTTGCTTTCACATCATTTCTCCTTTCTACCCAACCAAACAACGATGTTATGTAATGATGAAAAGGATGAAAATTTCTTGGGCTTGGATTTGGATTAGATTATTTGGCCACAACTCCTTTGGACTTATTGAATTTGAACAAATGAGCTTTGTCAATGAATAATAAAATTGATGCTACAATTAGATCTAGCTAGTGTTGGTCATCCTTTAACCAACGTTCAAGCTTTTTCAACAATTGAGAGCAATGGCACTTATTGGAACCGTTGGTTGTAATTCTCACCTCACCATCAATGGTAGTGTCACTTAGTTGTTCACCTAATAAGTAAGTCATTGCCTAATGAGACTACTTGCATGTTTTCCTATCCTATGCACATTGAGCTTCATATTTAGGAACATAGCTTTGTCACACAAAGGCAATAGGGAGATCTTTCTCTCCCCCAAAGCTTTTTTTCAAGCTCCACACCCTCTTCTCACATTGCAAAACACAAGATAAACATTGTGTTTGCATGAGGTACAAAATCCCATGATATTTAAAGGAGTCTAGTTAGTTTTCAGCCTCGGGTATTGTAGGTAGGTGTACAAGTAGTCAATTTGCAAGGCTGATATCTTTTCTGGCCTCGTTGTCTTGTATTTTAACATGTGAAAGCAAAAGGACAAGATATTCTTGCATGGTTTCTTGTCATGTCAATTCCTGGTGATATGTAAATAGAATACATTGCAACTACGAACTTTAATGTGGAACCTGAAACTTCTATTGTGTAGCCACAGCAATCAAGCATCTTCGTTGCCATAGGCAGGTGGGATCTTAGAGCAATTGTCCAGCATATGTATGAGAGATTGCAGAAAAACCCAAAATAGTACTTTGAAGGTGACCATCGTGTCAGTTGAAGCAAAACCAACTGACATAAGAGGAATGAGAGCAGTGATAACCTTATGCATGTCACTTAACGAAGTCTCTCACCATCACCTCCTATTGTTCAACAACAGAAAAAGCAAAAGGGGTTTAGTAGTAAGTAAAACCTGGATTGAGGTGAACAGAGAGGTCCGTGAGTTTGTGGCAGATGATGAACAATGAAAGAATTTGTGCAGAACTGTGATGAATCATACTGAATAAGCTCACAAGTCAAGACTTGTCCTGCATCACGTAGAGAAATAAGAAAAAGTTGTTTTCACCATAGCATTAAACCTGCTGTTTGCATTTCAGCTCATCAGCACATCTCCTGGTACTGTGTCGCATTACAAAAAACAAAGCATACACACTGATCTACCAAATGTTGGTGGCATACACATTGCAAGGAGATCAGTGGGCCCATCCTTCAGTGGTGGCTTCTATCCCATAACATAAAAGATAGCTTTGGAAGTTTCAGCAAAGTTAGACCACTCACAATAGAAACTCAGTTTTGACTTGCAAACAGCATCACAGATGTCATCAAAACTTGCTTCAGATGAGTACACCCAGAGTTATTTAAGACAACCACAGCTGTTTTATAAAAGAGCATCTGTATTACACAAGTGTCACAAGTTCTAGTTGACAGATTCAAAAACTTCTGCGCAACAGAAATTCATTAACCCTACCAACTAACAGCAGTGTAACCTCTCTAGAAAAATCCTAGGGAGAGAAACATTGGATTGAGCAAACTAAAATCCTTCAAACTACAACTACCTAGTCAGCCACCAGACTTACCTGCACAAATTCAAAAAGAGCCTTCATCAGTCAACAGACATCATACTAATCACACATCAGACATGGCAATTGCTTGTGCAAGACTCAACAGATTTGTGCTTGTACACCAATACTGAGCCCGCAGCCTACAGGCCCTGCCATTAGGACCAATTGCCACCTGCTAGGTGGCTATGGGTTGGAACAACCAGTAGTCATTTTGACTCATACACCCCTTGGTGGTCAAACCCAGCCAGTAATCAGAACTAAATCTCAGCAGGCTTTGGCACTCTTCCAGTTTTCAGCATGCAGGTGTTCTACAAGTGGTTCAGTAGTTTGAGAAGATGCAACAAACACGTCCACCCAGCAGGTCAATGTTACACCTAGCCTAGCCCCACATTTTGCTAGACACAAGAAGATGCCCACCTCTAATAATGAACATCCAGCAGCTTGAGGATCAGAGATCAAGCTATGCAAAACTTGGTTCTGTTGGAGGTAGAGATGTCAGAGACTGTATCTTCAACAGCTCTTGTTCCTTCGCCTGCAAACCAAGCCCCTTCCTTCATTGAATACCCAGCCAGAGGATGTATACTACATTCAGATGCTGAACACCAAGTCAACCCAATCTCAAACCACACATCTGACAAAAAACTAATACCTTCTGACACTTGTTAAGATGTCGAATAGCCTGGACCAATCGTGCATCTCCAGCAACATCTCGACAAACTTTAATGAGTTGTTCCCGTGGCAACCTCCCAGTCTGGAACCAAAGAAACCTCATCAAACACTTTCATATGTCAATTCCGAATTAGTGACACTTCCAAGGAGAACTGTTTTATTAACTTGAACTTTCAAACAGTTGTGACCCACCTTGAATGAAACATATTGCTGCTGCAGAAAATAAAGGTCTCCTGGTAACAGTTGCTGCCGCAAAATTTGAAACAGGCAAGGGAATGAGACACAAGGGGATGTTGGACCTAGCACATGCTGTTGAATTCCACCCACATGGTCATTCCATTCTTCTGATGGCCTTTGTGTCTGCACAACAGGAACTATATTGAGGCTCACAAACAGCTTCCATCCCAACCAAGGAGCCAAACTAACTAGCTAAAATATCTCCTATGGAAGCAAAAGCAAGCAGGAAGCACTGTAATCCAGAGCACAACTCAACCAACTGGTATGAGAATGTGTTAGAAAACTATTGAGCATGTGTTGAGCATCACTCTTGCACAGAGATGTCCCTGTAAGACCCTGTAAAAGATCCTACAGCCACCCAACAGACTGACAACAAGGATAGATGCTCAGACCTCATGCTAGAAGGATAAAGAGCCTTGCCCATTACAAATCATTCACTGACAAAAGTGCAACAGGAAGTGACTTCGCAGAAGAGATAAACTCAAAGACAGACCTTAACGTAAAGACATGAAGAGGTTACTGGAACTTCATTCCAAGTTCTGGAAATTCCTCTCTGGTTCCCCTTGACTTCTGCCATCAAATCTGCCAGCAGCCCGCTACAGTTAGCCAGGTGTTTCTGTATGAAACTTAACAGGATAGATGCAGGCACAACAGCTACCTTGCATGAGTACCTCAATTCAACAACAGGTGCTAGGTCTGACATCCGAAACAGCATGAGATTTCATAGATTCCTAATTCAAGCACAGTCCCGTGAAAGTAAACAACCACCAAACTATACAATGATGGAAAAATCAGAAAGCTAGTTCCCTCATCAAGAACTGTCATATACAAATGCAGAAACTTACTGTGCCATTTAGGGGACAACTTGAAACTGACCACATAAAGTGGGAGAATGTGAGTGTTCATGTGAGTACTCCATATAATTAGTCGCTTAGGATCAGACAGGTCATCTACACCTGTGTCAAAGTTTTCACTGCTTGGGTGGAACCGATCAGAGCCTTGTAAAACAAGCTCTGCAGTCCCCAATATGACCCTACACAGCAACATGTGTTGCTCCCCATTTTCATCATTATCTGCATACACAGCACTATACATAAACAATTCACAGATCAGTCTCATTACATCAGGAGCCCCCACAAAATGCCACTCAATGAACCTCACTTAACAAAGAGCTAATCCACCAAACAGACGTAAGACCCAGCTCAACTGAACAAACAGTAAGTGGCAATATGTCTTGAGTGCATAAGGAATATGTTTTCACCTGACTTCAGCATGATTTTCTGGGGCGAGATACACTCCAACACCATAAGCTGAGCCATTCCTTGGTGTCCTAGGCTGTCCAAAGCCATGAAGAATGATCCCTGAAACACCTGCCTTTGAACTACCATGCCATGCATATTGCACATTAGCATTACCTCTGTTCTCTCTTGTTAGCTGTTCCTGTCTTTTAAAGGCTTCCTGCCGTGCTTGTCCTTTGGAACTTGTATCTCTGTAGATCCCTGTTATCAGGACATCTGACCCAAACTCACCTAGTCCTTTGATAAGCTTGCCCTTCACATCCATAAATTCCTCCTCGTTTTCTAGGGAAGGCCATGCAAACTGCACATTAGCATGTCCTTGGGACTGTCTTATCAGTTGTTCTTGTCTTTCAAAGGATTGCCACTGTGCTTCTCCAGTTATACCAGAGTCTCGATAGATCCCTGGTATTACAGAGTCCGAATCAAACAAACCAAGACCTTTCAAAAGCTTGGCCTTGGCCTCTGCAACTTCCTCCTCACTTTCCAGGGCAGGCTGTTGCTCAGAGATTGCATTCTCCCAAGATAGTGGCAACGCCTCTCTTTGACTAGAATGATTTCCTCTGGTGAATACTCTCTTGGCAAACCTGCCGTGCAGACAAGTTGGCTTTGTGGAGTCCAGGCTGCTGAGGTCCTCAACTCTGGTTCGTTTAATAATTTCCTGTATGCATTGATCTCCATTTGCTGGTGCAACTGCAGATAGAGTGGTAACAACCTTGCAACCTTGCTTCCGTTTTCGGCCGTGTTCAGAACTAGTAAAACTATGAGGAGTGGTATTGCTGGCTGAATTTCCATTGGAACTAACTTCCATTATCATATACAAGTCGACTAATTTCAAAAGCAGAACAGCTAATACCAATATATTTACAAGCATCTACCAGTTGCCAATGTAAAGCCTGCAGAGCAGACCAACAAATCATGTTAGAATACATCAAATTAACACTAAGGTATGGCAAAGTATGACAGCACAAAAGAGTGTGCCATATATATGTGTGAACAACTGCCTAAACAGACAGTACCTCTTCATTAAGAGTACTTCATAGAAAGCCCCAAAAAAAAAACATACCCAATGCACTGGCATGCTGTAGGAACTAGTTTACTCTAAATCATCATTATATGCAAATTAGTGGAGAAAAAACTTACACAAGCTCAGAAAGTGAGAGCAGGAAGATCCTCCTTCACATAGAGGCACCTAAATGCACAAGACAACATACTATGAGACTTGAAATCTGTACCTCATTGTTAAAAAACTAAATAGAAAACAAAAACCAAAAGAAAGAATTGTCAGAAAGACTGCAAAGAGCCCAGGTCCATATTCACTAACATAACTTTGTTGTTGGTTACCAACATGGAGATAGTGAAACTGATAGCAAACTGCCCACACTTTGCTCTAGTTTTTTCAGTTGCCACATGCATGACAAACTGCCAAATTGGACTCTACGGTAAACAGCATATTCCCCAAGTAAAAGGCCCAGGCATCAGTGATGCAACAAAGCAACCAGACCCTGCCAAGTTGTGAGCCAGGCAGCTAGATATGTACCCTACAGTAAAAAAACTGCAGAAAGACAAACCCTGATGAAGTCTCTTCCTCTTCCTGGTTACCAGCACAGGGAGGGGGAGGAGGAGCAGCAGAGGCCCTTCGTCACATCTCAGCAGTCATCAAGAGCATACCCATCACATCGCTGGGTCATCAACAGCATACCTTCTCATAGAAAAAAGAGCGAAAGACTTGTGTAAGACAACATGTAAGTCGTTTCTTCTCTCCCTACAATGCTTGTGCCGATGCTACTACTATCTTTCCTTCTTTCTTCTCGCCAACAAATAACCAACTCTTCCCTACAGCAAATCTGCAACAACAACAAGTCCTCCCATGATTTCTTGTCTGCAATAAGTTCTTCTTCTATCACTACGTCCTTCCCCAGCGAGTTACTGCCACAACCCCTTAGGGTTTGAGGAAGAAGAATAATAATAATAATAAGAAAGAGGGATGCAAACTCATGTGTTTTCCCGTTTTATTCACCACATCTGCTTCATCTTCTTCCTCATCATAGTTTCTAGACACAACGAGCTGAGCATGCGGGGGGCCATTAAACAAGCGCCCCGTTTCTGCGCTTCTCTACTGTCTCCCGAACTTGACAACGACACCAAGATTCTTCTTCTTCTTTGTTTCTTTGTTTATTTCTTCTTCTTCTTCTTCGCTCATTACCTACCCTGAAACCAAACCCTGAACCCGCCGAAACCCTGAACCGACCAAAACAAGAGCGCGAGCCGAGGTGGAAGAACGCAACAGTGGACACAGCACACTCTTTGGCAGCCAAGCACACGAGACAGCGGAACAGGAGGCGACGGTAACGGCCTATTGGGTTCCTACAGAAGATGAAGAAGAAGCAACGAGGAGGAGGTGTAGACCAAGGGACGCCATCGCCATCGCGGCCGCTGCAAGCAAAGCTTCCGGGAGGCAACGGGGGTGGAAGCGCACTAACGTGGGCGGCAAGGCAGCCAAAACGGTGCGGTGCGTGGGAGAGAATAGAACCGACCGGTCTCGAACCGGGCGAACAGGCGGCCCTTGAGAGCGGCCGTTTTGATTGGCTATGTGAAACCGTGCGGACGCCGTTTGTTTGGCGTGCGTGCAACGCCAAGTCTTTTGCGGCACATGTTCCACGTCCCGAATTAACTCCGCGGCAAACTCCGGACCCACCAAAACCCCACTTGGTCCCGTGTTCGAGGTCCTAATGTTTAAGTCCTGCTTTCAAGGTCCCAACTTTTAGGTCCCGATTTCGGGACCTCAATCGGGGCTGAACTTCCAACCCATGTCACGAGGAAAAGCCAGAATACAAGGGGGGAAAAAACATACAGTAAACTATTAACTACGGTTAACCCTACCAAAAAGGTATTTACCCTAATCCCCCCCCCCATTTCCCAACCATCATAGTCTAGGGTCAGTTTCCAAATGGACAAAATGAATAATTAAAATTTTAAAGAAATTAATTAGAAATTAGAAATTAGATTTTTTTTCCTTTTTATTTTTTCATGATCTACTATGATTTAGTCATATTCTCCCTTACCTTAGGTTTTAAAATTACAAAAACCACCTCCAATAAATCACATCCTCAATAAATACCAAGAGCTCCTCCCAATTTCCCTAAAATGTTTAGTTTTTATTTTGTAGAATTTTCTTTGACAATTTTCTTTTTCTTTTGACCCTCATGAATCATTTCGATGGAAATTTTCACCAATTTTTTTATCTCAAAAATTTGAAAACAAAAAAATAATCCCAATATATATTTTTTCATTCATGGTGGTATCCTCACCATTTGGCCCTATTCCACTTTGTAAAGGTGCCATGTTTATAATAAAAAAACATTTCAAAATCATTATGTAATTTAAAATATCATATCATGAGTAGATGACTTTGATCATTCTTTCAACATCAAAAAAGAAATAAGATTCTAGATAACCAAAACCATGAAAGCAATATGAAAACGTAAGCATGACAAGCACCACAACAAAGTGACAAAGTTTGAAACCTTTTTTTTTTTGGGGTTATTATTAAGTATGTATTAATTTACATAACAAGCTTAAAATAACCATTTTATTGGAAATGAAAAAGATAAATAAATATGACTTCAAATGCAAATGAGAGTTCATTGCATTTATTGTTTTTGTCGAGCATGTGGTAGGATAAGGCTAGGAAATAGCATAAGGATTCCACAAGTGTTGGAGGAAGCTTGGGAAGGTATCAAGTTTGTTTCATAAATATGTCAAATTTGATAACATATCATCTAATAAAAAACCCAACACAGAAGAATATATAAAACAAAATGAAATCAAAAAATAGTTGAGCAAACACATGCATGTTTTAAAATCTTTCAACATCAATGATTGTGATCAACTATCATAATATTATTACACTAACCTTTTTAGCTTTCAATGATTCATGGAGGTTAGTGTTGTGTGTAAACCAACAATTTTGGTCACAAAACAATGAAAAAATTCAATAATGTATGTATTTCTAGGTTTAAACCTCACCAAAAAGAAAGATAAGACTATGGAAATGAAGAAGAAAAAGGAATAAATGGAAAGAAATAAGAAATCAAACTAGAGAAGATTTTTTAAAAACAAAACAAACAACTTTACGAACATGATATTTTGAATAGAAAAATACAAAACAATAATAGAACTACAAAAGTGAGGGAAGGAGAGGAAAGCAAAAGGTTCCACCTAGTGCAACAAGCTTCAAGATATGAAACACCAAAATAAATTTTAAAATGTGTGATTTTGAGGAAGAATGAAAATTTTCTATTTATTTCCAAGTGAATAAACAATTGGTTAACATTATCACTTGCATTCTCCATGATTTAAAAATAATAATTTCATAATTCCATTCACATATTAAAAGGAATGCATGTGAAGAACCCAAAAAATGCAAGAAAAAAATGTAATCTCCTAATTTAAAATTGCAATCACATTTAATGTTCAATGAGTGCTAAATCAATTTAGGAGATGCAAGTTTTTTATTGCATTCAAACCAAGAATGTTAATTGATATCAAATTCTAGGTCAAATCTTACATGGCACACAATGTTAAGGTGGTGTTAGTTTAACTTGAATTTTTTAATACAAAACATATATTTTATATCAAAGCACAATGTTTGGTGGCAATCCATAAAATGGGGCTTTAAATCATTGTTAACATAAATGATTTCCCATGGCTTTATTAGGTTTTGCTCTTATGCCTCAACTTATCATCCCCACACATTCATTAGCATTCATCATGATGGTGTGAATCCATCATGAAAAAGGTAGGTTACTTTTTTTTAAAAACCTTAATTAAGGTGAACATTAAGTTAGGGTCCTTAAGCATGGTAAAGTGGACCAAAAAGTACATTTGTCCAAATCCAAAATTTTAAATATGACAGTTTTTCAATATAAACATAAGAAAGTAGGTTTAATTTTTTTTTAAAATCTCATTATGGAAGACTCCATGCATTGAGTTTTGATGAATTGGATACAAAATTTGAAAAACTTTAGTACAATAAAAATAGGTAACAAGTAGGAATGAAATTAATAGGTTATATTGTGTTCATTCTTACTTTTACATTAGATGTTAAATATATTTTGATTTTACTATGAAAATTTTCAAAGTCCAGTAGTAAATAGTTATAGCAAAGTCAAAGAACTTCATATAATTAAAAATTAAAAAACGTATTTATTTTAAAATTCAATATACCAAGGCCTACTTGATGGGCACTTTCCATTTATGATGTAAGGTAATTCTTTGGTTTACTTTACCATGTTTTCACCCATTAGATGTTAATGGAAAGCAAAAAAATCAACTAGCATTTAAGTTAATGCTACCTAACATATATGATCATTTAGTTTTACGATTTTATCTAAATGTTAGGTTAATTAACACCATAAGCTTTAATATTAGGTGTGATTACATCTTTAGAAGGCATAAAGACATTTAGGGTTTAAGTGTTGAGTATTGTGAAAGCAAATTATACCACTTGATAGCCATCTTACATGGCAAAATTGGGTCCTTATTGAAAGAAATATCAATTTTAAAGGACATGCCAATTTTTTTCAAAAGATTTAAAATGTTAGTTTTCACAAACTTTACCCTTCAAAGCCTTTATGTCCAAAAAACAATCCTTGTTAAACAACATTATGCACCTTAAACTATAATCACACCTAATATTAAATAGATTAATGTTAAGTAAGCTAACACTAAGCTAACATTAGTTGTGAATTTTCATAACCATGTTACTTAATATTAACATGATTGTTAATTTTAGTTTTTTTCAATTCACAATCGTTAGTGTTAAAGGTGTAGGTATGTGCTTTTGTGATGGTGGATTCACACCATCATCATGCTTATTAGTGAGTCATGGCCATCTTTCATGTTCCCTTTTGGTTGTTTAGGTGCTCTTTTCGTTTTTTTAATCATCACATTTATGAGGTGCAGTAAGTTTCTTCATCAACATGCTTTGCATTCTTCACATTCATGTTCATTTGTCACAAGTTTCTAACTCACGTTTTGTGTTCCTTTCATTTGCACTTTGTGTTATTGTTTTCAAAAGCTTTGCTCACACCATTGCCTTCATGTTATGTTTTAGTATCCACCAAAGTTTTGTTCGTATGATCACCCTTGCAATCTATGTTCTTGTTTTCAAAAGCTTTGTGTGCACCATCTATATCACGCCTTGTGTTCTTGTTTATAGAAATTATGTTTGCACCATTGCCTTTTAGTTTTTCTTCTAATTTTTTTAAAAAAAATCTCACCCACACCATCATTCTGCATCTTTTTCAAACATGTCATCCACACCATTGCTTATAGTTGCAATGACATTTCTTTGTTTTGCTTTATTTTTATGATTCTATGTTTTTGTATCAACTGTTTTGATTCTTTTACACAATGTTGTTTATGCAAGTTTTGTGTTTTTTCTTGTTCACACCTTTGTTTGTTGTTGTGGAGTCGTGTTACAACCATTCACAAGGAACCCTTTCCTTTGGCCATCAATTGTTGAAGCTACCATTCAATTTTTAGTTATTGTAACTACTTTACACAATTTTCATTTGTCCAATTACTTTTGTTTTATCCTAGAATCAAGGTCAATGGGTTAAACTTAAAAGCATTGTGTGATTTTCTTGATTTCATTAAATATGATGATGACAAATGGGTTGAAAATTTTAGAATGACAAAGTCATTTTTTTTCACATTGCTAACCAATTGTAATGTGTGTTGTTGAAACAAAACATCCATTATTAAAAAACTATCCCTATTAAAATATATATGTTGTGTGATTTATAAATTGGCCCATGGTGCTCATTTTTTTGTGTGTAGTGAATTTTTTACACTTAGCAAGTTAATTTCCAAAGTGTTTCATGATTTGTGACAGTTGTAAACCTTGTTTTTAGGAATTTGATTAAATGACCAATGGCAATAGAAATGGGTAGTGTGATGGAAAACTTCAAGTAATGGTGTGGGTTACTTAACATGCATAGAGTAGTTGATGACACCCACATCATAATTTTTAAATCAATTGCCCCTTTTTTTGAAGATAATTATTACCATAAAATGGGCAGATATTCCATTGTTGTTCAAATAGTTGATTGCAACAAAAGGTTTTTGATATTTGTGTTGGATTGCTTGGGGATGCCAATGATTTTAAAATATTACTTTGTATCATTATGCTTAGTATCAAAATTTGTTTGATCCTGGCAAAGGTACGAAAGGTATTCCTCCATATTTGATGGGGGGACAAGGCATACCCACTAATCATATGGATAATGATGTCATTCAAATAAGATGGACAACATCCTATCTTGGAATTATTCTACAAAAAAAACACAAGTTTGTAGTGGAAAATGTTTTTTTAGTATCTTGATTTATTTTTTAATAAAGCTAAAAAGATATGAATTACATGTTAGATTCATTCTTGACATGTTTACTTGTTGTTTGATGCATAATCTTTTTAGGTCTAAAGACGAGGAGAACATTAATAGGTTATGTCACATAATTGAACTAGAAGCAAACACCCGTGAAGAAGGACAAAACAACAAAATTGATGTTATTACATGTGATGACAATGTGAACCAATCACAAATTGAAGGACTAGAACATTCTAGAGATGCAATTAGGAGGGAGTTAATTCAATACCTCGGTAGACAAATAACATTATTTGATTTGGTAATTCAAAACATTCCTCCCATGTGTTTTTTTGTCTTTTGAAAATGAATTTCCATCAAAAAAATTAGTTCTTTCATGGCTTTAAAAACTTTTTAGGGTAAATGTTTTATAGTTCAAAAATCTACAATTACAAGTGTATTCTAATAGTGACTATTTCATATGATGTTGATTATTGGAAGTACAACTTTTGTGACAACTTTAAAGATATGAAAAAATTCATCACTTAAGTTTTGTTTTCATGGTAAATTTGCCACCCATCATTTTCAAATTTTTTTCAATCATTCATCATTGAATTATATCTATTTGGATGCACATGTTACCATTTCTTACATTCATTCATTGATGGGTTTGTTAATGTTGTTTTGTTGTTTATTCGTTGTTGCTAGCAACACCTCGTGTGAAAATCATAGTCATTACTTGTGTCAGATTATTCATTGCTCAAACCATGTCCATGTATGTGTGGTTGGTGTTTCATCCTTAGTTTTGAAATATTGAAGTTGTTTTTCAAAAATCTTGTCTTAAGTTTTTGTTGATTTTTCCTCCAACACAAAATTTGTGGCGTTGATACGATCAATGGAATCCACCAACATTTTACTCCCTTTCTGTATTGCTTATGCCATGATTTTATGAGCTGAAAAGTAAGTTCTTTTCACCCATCTGCTTCCAATAGAACAACCACTCCCACTTTTTTGAAATTCTCTACATTTATTAGCTGAATGTGGTATTGTGGGGTTTGGACATGGCATGGGTTATGGTTGAGTGGGCAATGGTGCAATTGACACATTTGCATTTAATATAATGAACAATAATGTAATTAGTGCAATTGCATTTGGTCAAATCAACATTAATCAAATTGCGTCCATGTCAATGGGAACTATGGAATCACCAATTATTTCTTACATTAAATTTATGATACTCTTGGGTGTTGCACAAGGTTGGAGAAATGAAGTTGAGTGTTAGATCAAATGGCCTACATATGTGATATGTTTAACTCATGGTGTCTCGCATATGAGGTGGATTGAAAATGGGTCTTATGCCCAAGAATTTTGTCATCATACCATAAAGGCCTTGCCTAAAATTCCTTGGCAACCTAAGTTCAACTTTTTCACAATGGTCATGAACCAATAATCTTAGTTGTTCCCAATGCCTACCTTGTAATCACATATCTTTTTGAAATTTCTTACAAGAGAACCCATTTGTCTTTGCAAGTTGCCCCGTTCTTCAATTGATTTGAACACCCAACATTCACCACTTGTATTGTGATTTTATTCCACTTTGTGATTATTTTTTCAAACTTGTCTTGCCCATCAATTACGTTCAGATTTGTAATGTGCTCATCTTTTCTGGCCTCGAAAAATGTTAGAATCTCGCCATGTTCAATTAGTGGATTTTCTTGGCTTAGATTTGGGTGCTACAATTTGTTTGTTTGATTGAAAACTGGCTTCTTACCCCTTTTTGTTTTTCTTGTTGGTGCAATTAATTCATTGATAAGGTATGAACTAGTGTTAAAAACTTCTAGACTTTGAGGCAATTTAGCTATGCTAATCATTACAAAAGACTTATGAAATCAATAGATTAGTTTCAAACATGTACATGTAAATATTATCATGAAGTATGCAATCCATAAACTGAAACTTGTGTTTGTTTTTTTGTGCATAAATGTTCAAGACATTGTTGGCCAAGATTTTTTTGTGAACAAGGATTTTGTTATTCAAAACAAACAACAACTTCCACTGCCCAAAAATGCTGTTATTCGACTTTGCACACAAATTTGTAAACAAATGTATACATATGGTAAGACATTTTGGCAAGCAATTCAAAACATTGCTTTATTTTCTTTGTTTTGTTCATCATCAAAACTAGAGAAACTCCCATAAAAACTATCCATGGCACTTGAATCCTTGATGAAGAAGAACCTGCTACTAGTTTTTAACAATTTTTGATGTTTCTTTGGTTTTTGCAAGATCAACAAGAAAAGTGTGCAACAAAAAGAAGAAGAAAATATATGAGAAGGTAGAAGAGGGGGCTAGTTGAGAGTGGAAGGGAATATGGAGGCAAAATAGGAGGAGAACAAAAAGAAATTATAAGGAACATGAACAAAACATTATGGCAACTTACCATGGACTTATTGCCTCCTTATTGGGGTTGCTAGCTAACATTGCATTTTTATGTTAAAATCTATGGCTTTTTTATAGATTTGGTGGTAGCTAACACAAAGTTACCACCACCTTAACATTTCATTAACATTTTGTGCTACCTAGGATTCCACATAGGATTTAGGTAACTGTTTTTGGTATGAATCCCACAAATTTTCTTGCTCCTTTAACATTGAGATAACAATGCCTTACCATTAGGTGTGATTGCAACATTAGTACATGTTTAAGGCCATTAGGTGCACTAAGGGGTCGGTTACCTTCTCATCTACATTAAGAGGTTTGGGGTGATTAGATTATGGCATTTTCTTGATCACACTACATGACATGATCTTTCTGGTGGTGATCATTACATATAGTAAAGGATATCGTGAAGCATCATTTCATCCATCTGTCCATCCGTCCCATCATGGTCTGTTTACTCTGACGAGGTGAAGAAAGAGTGGAATATAAATGCGGTGTGGATACATGCGAAATTTCGCATATAAAGAGATTTTGGAAATGTAGTTTGTAGTTGTAATTTTGTAATATGTACCGTCAAATACACACACACCTATGCATTAGGCACGGGGTTCAAACTAGTATACTTGTAATAGTGACCAAAATGTGTCCAATGAACATGAATGTTATTAAAAAAATCATTGAATATGCCACCCCAGACCTTTAATGTCATGTAATGCTCATCATACCCATAATGTTGCCTAGGTTGCTGTAAGGGGCCCACTTTGCGCGTTGCCAAAGTGAACCAGCACCCACCAGCGCACCATCCATCCACTGGATGACCGTTATTACTCAGTTGTGGATGAACCTCATTAATAGTTAATATTTGGTTTAACCTTGGTAACCAATTCTGTAAGAAATAGGTCTCATATATATAGGTAGACTACACATATTTTTCATCCATTTGACCCTCTTTTCAGTTCATCTACACCAATTTTCCATCCAGTTTTTTTTACCACTCTTTTCTCTCCACCACCAGATGCTGCTGCTGCTGCTGCTGAATGCCAAAAGGTCTGAAGCTGCTGGTTTGCTTTGAGCAGCTGCAAATCGTGGTGGTTCCTGGCCATGTGCCAGCAATTGCTGCAGCAGCAAAACCACCCGTTTCATCATGCCTTTTGTTTTCATGAGCCAAAACAGAATTGCATCACAGAAGAATTCTCGCAAAGGAAAAACTCAAAGAAATTTTGAATTGGAGTTCTGTTCCTGAACAAGCTCATTTTATTGAGCTGAGGTTTTAGGGTTTGAGCTTGGGTTTAGGGTTTACTCAATCCTCTGAGAGAGAGAGAGAGAGAGAGAGAGAGAGAGAGAGCATGGCAACCTCGACATCAGGGTCGTTGTTAGCCTATTCTGGTGGATGTGGACTGACAAGATCTTCACCTCTGGTACCTGACAAAATTCTCCCAAACTGTTTTTTTTTACTTAGCAGTGGATGCTCGTTCGGTGCGTGTGTGCAACTGTGTGCAGGGCATCATCATCATCATCTTCATCATCATCAACATCCCCCTGTTGTTGGGTGCTTCTTTTCTTTTGATTTTCTGTACGTGGTTTTGGTGATACCTAGAATCTGCGTCGAGGAGGTAACTGGTGCAAGTCTGGAGGTGTGAAAGTGAGGAGGTATGAAAATGCAATGATTCCTGGTTGCACAGCAGCTTGGCAGGAGGTAGGTACGATTTCCTGCAGTCTTGAACCATCTCCTTTGTTGATTGTTCCCTTTTTTTTGTGTTGCGGAAGCTTTTTCTGGAGCGAGACGCTTTCACGAAAATGGGCAGCCATTTTTCTTCTCTGTACTGAAATTCATGGGTAGAGGAGAAAGCTTCTTAAGCTTGGATTTCAAAAGCCTTCTATAACTGATGGTGTATGGCCCTAAAGAATCAAACCCTAATTTCACGTTTCCAGGATATGGAATTAGGGTTTGACAGCAGTGGTGAATTTCTGTTGATGGAAACTATTGGTCTCAGAAGCCTGTAATTTTGAAGACAGAAAAAATAAAATTCTGAGGATTAGAAGTATTGTTGTGGTGTGGGGAGTGTGCAGCTGGCAGGGGTGGTTGTGTTTTCAGCATTCCCATTTACCATAGTGAAGGCCATTGCTAACAGCTCCATTGGTGAGCAACTTCAGCAGCGTATGCTGGAGACTAAAGCAGTTGCAAAACAAGAGGCTGGAGCTGCCCGTGCAGCAGAAAGCAATGCTAGAGATACCAGGTTTTTCCTGCCTCCCATCATGCCTCTAGCCAAATCCCATCTTACAAAAATCCACAAAGATGATGACTTGGAACATTGGTAGGCATATGCTTTTGAGGTCAATCATCTTTCAGTTGGTTGGTCAGTCTCTCAGAGGAATCCATGGTTGTTGAATACACATTCTTTATTGTTTTTCATATGGATGTCTTGGTTGTGATCACAACTTGTATATTATGCTGGCTCCATGCTTGAATGCAGTATGTGGTATGGTGAAGGTCGCCCAAAATGGTTGGGGCCTATACCTTACAAGTATCCAGAGCATCTTCAAGGGGAGGCTCCAGGAGACTATGGATTTGACATTCTGGGTCTGGCATGTGACCCAGTGGCTTTCAACAAGTACTTCAAGTTTGTGCCTGCTCCTTTGCATGCATTCAAAGTGGATTTTTTTGGCTTTGCTGGTTTAGGATGAACTTTTGTTTGTCCTTGGATTTGAAAGTGTTCCTTCTGTATCCCTGTGCATGGTGTACAGCCAGAAAGCATAAAAGCATGGATGATTGTCAAGTGCAGTTGCACCTTGTCAATTGCATCCATAGTGCTTTTGGGTGTATCAGCTTCTGTAATGTTGATAAATTCTGTCTGACATGCAAGCGAACAATGAGCAGCTTTGAAATCCTACATGCACGATGGGCCATGTTGGCAGCACTGGGTGTGGTGATCCCAGAATTACTTGACCACTTTGGCGGTGTTAAGTTTTCTGAGCCAGTATGGTGGCGTGTTGGCTATGCAAAACTCCAGGTACTCTCATGTGTGCCCTACTGGTTCCTCAACATCACGACCCCAATTCTTCCTATTTTGTAAGTGGAGTAAAACTGTAACCAGCCAGTGTTGTTGTACATATTGGATCCTTCATTTGCTTTGGCAACTGTGAAAAGGCCCCACCTACTGGTAAAATTTTCAAATTCAAGACTCTTAGAATTTACTGCACCTGTTGGAACTTTGAATCAGATTAAGTGATCTTCAGCAATCTCTCTCAAAATTTGTTTACCAGTAACTCTGACACTAGAAAGTTTCACATTTCATCTTCACAATTGGATGAAGTGTTTTAACATTGTAGCACACTGCCCAGAGGCACATTCTGATTAATCAAGCAACATGCCTGATGACACACAAACATTGCTGTAGTGGTAGTCAGTACATTACAGATTCTGACACTCAATTGGTCCAGTCACTGCACTGAAATTTTTTAAGAGATGTAAAAATGATAACAAGATGTTTCACTGGGTGTTGCAGGGTGACACACTTGACTACCTTGGCATACCTGGACTTCACATAGCTGGAGCACAGGGAGTTGTTGTGATTGCCTTTTGTCAAGTCATTCTCATGGTAAGCCACCTCTAGCATGACCACATAAATGGTACTGACTGAGCACAGTTTTACCTTACATGAAGCTCTGTGGCTATAGAATTTGTAACTTGGATGTATTTGTGTTTCTGGCATCTATCTCTATTTCAGTTCAACTTGTAATTTTGACTCTGCTGGCGATATCTCAGTTCTTAACTGGAAAAGTGGAAAATATTGTGATGAATGAGTGTCGTGTGTACAGGTTGGGCCTGAATATGCAAGGTACTGTGGTATAGAAGCACTTGAGCCCTTAGGCATATTCCTTCCAGGTTGTATAAACTATCCAGGAGGTGCACTGTTTGACCCTCTAGGGCTATCAAAAGACCCAGCAGCCTTTGAGGACCTGAAAGTGAAGGAGATGAAGAATGGGCGGTTGGCAATGGTGGCTTGGCTGGGTTTCTATGTTCAAGCTATTGTCACTCAAAAGGGTCCTATTGATAACCTCTTTGACTTCATTGCTGACCCCATACACAACAATTTGCTGGCTTCAGCAATTGCTCCCACTTGAGGCATTTGGTTAAGGTGGCATAGTGGACGTGGAAATGTATGAATATTGGGATATTGTTGTGCAATGGCAAGTGTGTTGTTATTGCTCAATGCTCTGCTCATTTCTGGGATTTCTGTCATCATGCCAACTTATGGGTGATGTTGAAATATTGAAGTATTGCCATGGTTGATGGCACCAACACAGATTATGTACAAAAGTCCTCAAAGTTCAAGCAAACAAGTATGAAATTGTCGTCACCCAAAGTCTAGTGCTTGCACAGGTTTTTGAAGTTTTGGACGGATTGAAAGAATCTGTTGCAGAGGTAATGAAAATTCACCCAAGTGTAAATTAATGAATGACCTCTAATTAAGGCAATATTGTGTCATTTCATTTTCCCTTTCAAATCCTATTTGTTGTTGCAATAAAGTTTGACATGGTTATGTCGTGTTTTGCTTTTATTTGTGAATTAACCTTCAATTTCTTTTTGGGGCTAAGGCAAGAGATAAAAATTTTACCTATCTTTTTTTAATCATAAATTGATAATTTTGAACTTGAAAATGAATTGGTAATTTAGTAATGGCAACTCCAATTGCAAGACGCCAAGTATTAATATTAGGTTTAAATGGCAATTGGAAGGATTTGACCAAGCAATAAGTGGCCATGAACCATGTTTCATCACTAGGCTTTATTTGACATAATGGAGGATCAAAAATGATGTTAGCCATATCATTTGGAACTTGTAAACTATTTGTTAAAAACTTCACAATGTTGTATGAGTTGGTTAGGTGCATTTGAAAAAACAATTGACCTTAAGAAGGTTAGGGTTAAAGGTAATATGTCACAAACATTGAAAAGAATAATTGTGTAATTGATCCTAAGAAGCTTAAGGTAAAGGGAGAATCTTACATGCATTTGAAGTAATAGTTGAACATTTGAACCCGAAAACTTCAATAATGTAAATGGGGGAATTCACATGCATTTGAAGTAATAGTTGAACATTTGAACCCGAAAACTTCAATAATGTAAATGGGGGAATTTCACATGCATTTGAAGTAATGGTTGAACATTTGAACCCGAAAACTTCAATAATGTAAATGGGGGAATTTCACATGCATTTGAAAAAAAATTGAACAATTAACCCTACAAAGTTCAAAATAAAAGGCAAAATCTCACATGCATTTGAAAGAGGAGTTGAATAATTAACCCAAAGAAGTTTAGGGTCAAGTTGAAATCTCATATGCATTTTAAAAGAGTTGTTGAATGATGGACCCTAAGAAGGTTACAAGTGTTTTGCATGGTATAATGTAGATACAAAGGAGTTACAATTTGATAATTTTCAATATAATTCATTTTTAATGTGGTTTTTTAATACATGGAAAATATTTTATGATGAGATTATGCAACTAAAAGTGGATAACATCTTAAATTCTTAATATGTTGTGAAATTAATGCGTAGACAAATAATTCAATTTTCAATTGGAGTACATTTTCAATTTGTTTTAAAACCATGAAATTCAAATTAGATGATATGTAAATTTTTGGTACTTAGGCATTAATTAATTATTTTTGGAATTGCCAAAAAAATTTTGAAAAATACATGCCTACCATGCCAAAGAATGGAATGAAGCTTTCAAGCACAATAATTGAATTGTCTAATGTCAAATTGTAAATTATTATTAGTTTTATTGCCAAACGTAACTAATAATTTTTATAAAAAACTTAAGACACTTTGTTGTTAAACCAACCTCTGTATATTAGGATAGTACATTATGTTATGATAAATGTTGATGAGTACAATTTTTTAAAATTGTAAAATGCTTTCTCATTGCAATTGTAGCTAGACTAAGTTTTTACTGTAACTTAATTACAACTCTCCATAAGATCGATTACTCAATTGTTATTCTTAATGCATGTGAGATTTGCATTTTCAGCCTAAGTTTATTATTGTGACTTCATCACTATTTTCACTCTTGCTATAACTATAGGTAATTCTTTTGAGTAATCATGTGCAACAAGTGGCTTATTACATAATGACTTTGCCCTTTAAATGACATCAACAAGGATGATAAATATTTGATGTACTAAATTGGAAGAAAATGATGACTAGCATGGTGAAACCCAAGTGGATCCTTTGGTTATGCTAGAAGTGTTCCATGGTGAAGGGGGGAACTTTAAATGACCTTGGAATGTTGTACGGGAGGTTTCAACATGAGTGTGTTCTTTTGAAGGAGGGGCACCTGAGGGTGTTCCCAAACCTCAAGAAAATGCACAAGTGCTGGAACCTACCCTTAAGTAAAAAGAAGAAAAGCTCTTTACATAAAAATCAAGTATGGGAACCCATTTATCAAAAGTACAAAGCAAATGAGAACGTAAGTAAACACAACCCAAAGAAAAAACAAAAGCAAACAATTAATAGGTAAAGATTCCATGCAACAAGGATTCATGATTTTGAAATGATAATCAACGCTAACAAAGAAGACCTAAGATGAAAGAATTGTCATTTGCAACAAATTGGTCAGCGATGGAGGTGCATTAGTTATGATGTGTGCAAGAGATAATGAATCTTGACCAAGTGTAGTAACCCACTGAAAAATTGTTATGATTTTGACCAAGTGCAATATAAAATTGTTATGACTTTGATCAAGTGCAATAGTCCACTGAAAAATGGTTATGGCTTCGACCAAGTGCAATAGCTCACCCCAGAATCGTTATGACTTGCATATGTTACAAGGCTATGGACATGCACTATTGATAATAAGAAATAAACATCGAATTTTAAAATTTTTTTTGTTGATAATGCATGATAGTGATTTGTGCACAATCGATAAAAAATGAATTAAAACGAGAATGAAAACACCCATATATCTCAATAGCAAGAAAAAATAAAGTCATCGTGTTAGATAAAGGGCTCTCCTTTTATTTCCTTGCTTTTTTCCTGTTTCGTAGTAAAGAAATATTTCTATGGAAACATGGGAACATATAAAATTGTGGAAGCTCCCCTGACATAACTGCCTTGAGTTCTTCTGCTTGCGGAGATCCCTCAAAATACACACAGAAATAAAAAGGGAGTTGTTTATGGTGTGGTAGAGCTGCATGTGAAGTGAAGGGGCGGGGGAGGGGGAGAGCTTTGAGCTTGAATGGCAGGTATGTCGTCAAGGGTCATGCTTCTTTCAATTCCTTCACTTGGTATGCATCGAGTAACTGGCATCTCCTCAAAGCTACTCTCTCGTCTACCCTTCCAACCATGCCATGCACAACGAGCATTCAACTCAGGTATGTGTGTGTGTATGGGCCATCTTTACCACATGTTGTGTGTGTCCAATATTTTTTAGGGTTAACAGGGGACCGTGTTTTTCTCTCCGGAAATTAAGTGTGTGGGTGAAGTTGTCAAAAATGGATATGAAGATGAAGAAAGTATTGATGCGACCTCCTTCTTTTAGTCAGCCAGTTTCCACAATCACAGCTGCCAGATTAGGTTCGCCAGAATTAGGTTACCTGGTTGATCGATTGTTTACCAAGTGTCCACAATTTCTTCTCTCTGGATTGATTAGTATGTATAACACTGTGTATTGCAGATTGAGGCAATGATCACTTGCAAGGTATTCTTCGTGTTTAGGGTTGATTCTTTTGATCTTTTAAAAAAAAAATCGCAGCCCACAAAAAGCTATGCTCTGCGGCCTTACTCGAATTCAACCTCAAATCCAATTCAGGCTTGCAGATTATGCAATTACTATGGTGATGGGTTGCAAGTAGTCATTTACAACTTTAATGGGTTGTAAGTGCACTGCACACTTGAGAGACATATTAAGGTTTGGTTTTTAGGGTTAGAGCAATGCATTGATTGTCCTGTGGTTTATGTTTAGTGAAGAAGATGATGGCCTCATGATGTTTTCGTCATAACTGACTCCACATTTTTGTAGGTATAGAGTTGTTAGGGTACACTCCGTGATTGTGGTGCAGTGAGTGATGGGAATGACATTGTTTTGGTAATTATTGAAGGTGAATCTGAGATGGGCAAGCCATATGGAGCCCTGTTGTTGGATGTGGGAGGAACACTGCTAGAGACATCTCAACCTGTGCCAGATGTTTATGCAGCATTTGGTGCCAAATATGGTGGGCTATTTGTGGGGCACATAATTGCTCATGGTTCAAATGGTCTTGCTTTCTTGTGTGGTAACTGGGCAATTTTTTTTCCCCCTTGCAATAGCAAGCTGCTTTGTTATGTAAGTAGTAGGATTCCTGTTTTCTTCCCCCATCAGATCTACCATTATTTGTCATACAGGTTGTTAGGGGAACAGGAAGCTGTTCTTTACTTGATTAAGGTTTGTGTGGACAAGGAGTACAGGAGTCATAAAGCCCTCCAAGACCCCCCATACTTGTCGAGAAGGGAAACCTTTGTACTTCTTCCTGAATGATCATTTCAAACCTACTGAGAGTGAGAGCTCTTTGAATGCTGCAGGTGTGAAAACAACACCGGCTGATATTAAAAAGGGTTTCAAGAGAGCTTTTGCAGAGCCATGGCCAGAAAGGCTGCGTTATGAGGTTTGTTTGTGTACTCTTCTAGCTTGTCTGCATTATTTTCTCCTTCAAATTTCCATCTTGTTTCATTGTAGTGCATTTTTTGGGTCTCCTCCTCATGAGTATTGTCTGGTATGTTGTGTGGTGATGCAAAGAGTGTTGGTGTTTTTGGCAGGGAGATGGCAGGCCTTTCTGGAGATATGCAGTAGCAACAGCTACAGGTTGTGCTGATGAAGCTTACTTTGAAGAATTGTATCAAGTGAGAATCTCTTCTGAAGCACCCATTTTCAAAACACTATTATTCTTTTCTTCTGAGTAACTTTGCTACTTTGAATTACATGGTCATGATTTGCCATAACTGGACATATGGTGCATATGGTGTGATCTTGATTGAAGCCCAGCATTTTGCAAAGGGTGATGCTTGGAAGGTTGCTGATGGAGCAGTTGATGCTCTTGAACATCTCCGTACAGCTGGAGGTTAATAACTCTGCTGTTTCTTCCTTTTCTGGGTTGGTTCTCCCGTATCTCAACATTGACAGATTGCTCCATAGGTGCTGTTTTGCACTTTTACTGCACTAATTCTCAAAAACTCCACCTTTGCCTGTGTACTCACCTCTGTGAATGGGTTGATATTGTGCAGTGAAGCTGGCGGTTGTGTCCAACTTTGACTCCAGGTTGCGCCCAGTCTTACAAGATCTGCAGGTGTATACTTTGTAAGGCTTGCTGGTGTCCTTTTCTCTCCATGTAGAAGTTCCATTCATTTTCCGTAGTTGATCTTACAGGACTGCCTACAAAGAGAATTATTCAGAAGGACTAATGACAAGTACTTGTCATTGGGGAATCATGGATTTGGGCTTTCTAGTGTAGTGATATGTTTCATGGACATGGCTTTGCAGTTTCCAGAAGTAAATGTACATGGAAGTTATATTGATTGGACATTGCTCTGAAATTGTTGTGGAAGTCCAGGTTTGATGCAGTCATAATTTCTGCAGAGGTCGGTTATGAGAAACCTGCTCAAGAGATTTTTGAAGCTGCTTTGAGTAAGTATTTCTATGGTACTTTTGTCAACTGCTGCAGGCCATATTGCATTCTTCTATGCTGTTGTTTCTGTAAGAAGTATGTTTTTGTTGAGTTTTGTGTTAGAGAAAGCCAATGTACCAAGAGAAATTTGGGGTGGGAAGTAAGAAAAAATCTTTGTATTTGACCATGAAGTCAAGTATCCTGCTCCTTCTCTGTGATGTCTGCCAACAACTTCATTATGTTTTTATTCCAGATCAATTGGGTGCTGAGGCAATGGATGCAGTGCATGTGGGAGATGACCTGGTAAATGACAAGCAAGGTGCAAACAGAGCTGGTATTGATGCTTGGTAAGACTTCTGGGTGAGGTCAGTTGTCTTGTTGGGCATCTGTACACTGTGATTGACATGCAGCAGCAGTTGTACCTCTGGCAATTCAACTTGCCCACTCATAGTGTTGACTTTGGACTTAGCTGTTTAGGGACAGGGTTGCCTTATTGTTGGTGAATTGCACTCTGTTTCTAAGATGTTTCATTGTTATTCATGGATATCTTCCAGGCTTTGGAAGAAGGACGTCAAATCTTTTGAAGAGCTGACCAACTTGGTTCTACGGCCTGTGACCCGCCCAGCCCACTAGCTGAGGTCTGGGTCTGTTTTTGGTCAATCAAAGACCTCAAAAGTGCTGGTATGGCTGGTATCTCCAATCACATGGCCAGCACCAGTTCTACAGCACTGTAAGCTCTTCAGAAGTTATTTTTCAACCTCAGAATTTTCCCCCATCAGATCTCTTTGAGGATTTCAAAAACAGCCACATAACCATGTTGGGTGAAAAATGAGATGACATCGCATTAGACTAGAGCAAGCTAGGAAAAGAAAATGGAGCTCAGGTGAGCTATTGTAGGTGGCAGAGTTTATTTCTTGAGGTGATTTGGGATGACACTTTGTACAAATTGGTGAAAATTAATTTGTGGCAGGCAGGTGGTTTTTGTGAGGTGAAGGGTTATCACAAGAGTAGTAGCAAAGCAAGTGCAAGCTATGGGAGGCAAGGATCTTGGACTGTATGGTCACAAAGGAGAATAAGTTCCCTACTATTAACTGACAGGGTCCATAATCCCAAACTGGGGCATAAGAAAGAAAAGAACTTCATCCTGATAACTGATGTCGGAAAAGTGCAGCAATATGTGCAATTACAGCCAAATTGCACATACAAATTGAGGCCCACTATGAAGTTCTTGGCCCTCAAGCCATGTTTATCATGTGGCTTGAACTGCACTAGCCAAATTGAAATGAGCATCTGGTGTGATGTGCAGCCCAACATGGTGCTGATATGCACTATTTGATTCTGCCACTACAGAAAATCAAAACAACTTAAGCAGAAGCTTGTACTACCTTCTTCTCAATACCTGTTCACAATCTGTATGACAAATCTGTTGGAACTACCATGCTTTCCTTCCCCCGTGTTGTTAAAAATGATCGTCACAGATTTAGGAAACGCTTAAATGGTGTTTAAACGTTTAAACGGTTTTTTTTACGTTTAAACGTAATTTTTTCCATTTAGTATGAGTCAGGAAGGTCTACACCTTCAAATAGGACCCCCAAAGGCACTTTCGTGCCACGCAAGCTGGTGAGCTTGGCCGCAGGCTATGATATTCGATCTTCTCCTCATTCAGAATAGGAGCCGGACAATACTTGAGGATTGGCTGTTGGCGTGCTCGCTTGGAGCTGTTGTGGTTGGTCGACGTCTGCGACGAAGTCGGTGGCCCAGCCCCGGGCCCGGGATGTTGAGCTTGAGAGGTGCTGGGCTCCGGATCAGACATCTGCATGTCCTGCATTTCGTAGAACTTCCACTGACGCAGGTGTGACTCCATGGCGTTCTTTTCCCCTCGCACATCGACGGCCTCATGAGCACCAGGAACACCCTTCTCGAACCCATCAGTGCAATGGACGCAGCAAACGAAATGTTGCAAGACTCGAACCCATCAGTGCAATGGACGCAGCAAACGAAATGTTGCAAGACTCGAACCCATCAGTGCAATGGACGCAGCAAACGAAATGTTGCGTCTTGTTGGCCATGTGATCAGTTTGGATAAAGTGCTGATGCGCATTGCAAGGCTTGCGCCCGGTTCCATGCTTGTCGGTGTCCGCACTCATCAACAAAGGACACAAACGAGTGACATGTCATTTGGCACAACGAACCGTAATGCTGAGTGCAACTGGCACTGCAGCAGGGCACTCCACCGTTTTTTTATATGCACAACAACGTTTGAGGCGACGCCAACGAACCGCACTCCGCAGTGCAACTGGCACTGCTGCAGGGCACTCCACTGTTTCTTTATATGGGCGTTTTTTTGGTACCGAAGGAAAACGTTTAAACCCCGTCGGTGTTTAAACGACAAAAAAACGTTTTTTCGTTTAAACGGTACCTAACAACACTGTTCCCCCAAGCCTTTAAGCAACCAAGGATGTGCAAATCCAATCAAGAAACATGTAAAAAAGCACATGAGGAGGATAATCACAAAAGGGGAGAGGAGAATTTGATAGGTCACCATCTGCCACCAGTCCACGTGCTTTGTCAGTTTCTTCAGCTTGAAAAAAATGTATCCATTACATTCAGTAAAACCAGAAATTAAAACCAAGTCTTGCATATTCCTCACAGGTCACACATATCTGGCCAACAGATAACCATGACAGCTACAGTGACTTCTGTAATTTCCACAGCAATAGAAAACCTCCTTCTGCAAACAACCTGAAAGAATCTCTGGAAACTCCTGCCCTTATAAAACCAGAGGTTTCCATCTGAATTAACCATACATTCTATCTTCGAAAGGACCAAATAAGGAACAACACACACAGACTTTAGACACAACCTTTTGATATTCTAGTTCAGTTTGGAATTATGATCCTTCTCAATCTAAGCACATTTGGAAAAAGTATGATGTTTCTGAGAGCAATTTCTGCTAAATAGTATTGGAAGCTTTGCTCACTTACAGATTCATGGCAACTTGAGACCTCAAATACATCTCCAGTGGAGTGTGGGCATCTTGTAGATTTGGTTATGAAGAAATTATGGCAGCTGAGATTCACATTGTGCCAGTGTATTACTGGAGCTTTTGGATCTCTTAGCAGCAGCAACCAGACACAAACAAGACACCTAATTGCCTAAAAGCTGACATGTACTGTGAAATTTGTCAAACTGGAAAACATATCAAAGCTTACAACAACAAAACCTGTGAAATTCAAAACTGTAGAATTTCCAAATTCTTTGTCCAGGGTTACAAATCTCAAGTAAAAAAATCACAAACTTTGTTTAGAGAGAATCGCTCCATGAATGAGAGAACACACAGCAGGAATCTTTGTGTGCCAAATTCATTCACCTTTAAATGGACATTCAAGAAAACTGATAGAGAAAAAACTATGCCTTCACTGCAAACTTCCTCAAGGGGAAATAAGCCTCTTTCTTCTGCTGCCGCTCTGTCTTGATGGATAACTGTGTGTGCACAACACACCAGCACAAAATAAATGATTGTACAAGGCAAGTTTGACTATGAAAAATGAACAAGCTTACGAAAATGAATTTGCTAAAACACTGAAGAAGAGGGTGAGAATATAACCTGGTGCTTGGTGAGCCGTCTTCGAATGGCCCGAGTCTTTTTGGGGCGCAAATCCAAGGGCAGGTATTTCTTCTTGCTGTAGGCTTCGCGCAAACTGGCCTTCTGTGTCTGACTGATGACCGTCAGCACTTGAGCGATGGACAGCCTCACCACCTTGATCTTGGAAAGCTTATTGGGAGCACCGCCTGTCACCTTAGCTACTCTCAAAAGTGCCAGCTCCGCCTTCAACTCCTTCAACTACAACCGTTGCAAAAAAAACGATCCAAAGCTTTATTGCCTTCCTCAAGTACTTGAGCATTCAAGTTAATGATATCCTTGCAGACCTAACTTGCCATGCGCCATCTCCTTGCAGAGAGGGACAGAAAAAACGAAAAACTTTCTAAGTTTCCTCATCAGGATAAGAGAGGACACAAACCCTAAGAACACAACCACCTACAATCCACTCCAAAATATGCAAATATCCCCCAAAAAATTGCTGAGGAAAAAGCTCGAATCGAATCACTCACTTGATTCAGAAGTTCGGTCTTGCTTCTGGTCCGAAGCTCGTGAACCTTGAACTTCGCCATGGCGAAAAGCTGCAGAGGAGCTGCTGCGGGTGCAATGCCGAGAGCGACTGCGACGCCGTGAACGCGACCGAACGGGAAAGAAAGAAAGAAAGAAACAGGTTGGCTTCTTCTGTGCTGTCTAACCCTAAATCTAAACCTCCTCTCACCGTCCGATCAAAGCCCTAACTATGTGAGAAAAAGTTTGGCGTGGGTTAGCGTGGTCTGGCGTTGGTTGGCGCATGAATGGCAATCGAGGCTCGAAAGGAAATATCCAAAAATTTATTTTTATTTTTGGGGATAGTTTTTGTGTTTTTTGACCTGAGAAAATGTGATTTTGACACATACAAAGGATTTTGTGAAAAAAATGGAAAATTTGCCAGATTTTTAGAAAATAGAATTATTTGCCATATTTGTACAATAGGTTCCAGCAGGTAGCCCAGATACATAAAAGGATTATTTAGTTTTTGAAAACCTTCATATCTTGTCTATAGCCAGATTTGGCTAAATATTCTTGTGGATGATGGCCAGTTTGGCTGCATCACAAAATTGAAAAAAAAGTTCCCCTGGTTTGAAAATCCACTCAATACCTCCGTTTCTGAAACTCTTCATGAAGTCCGTGAAAAGTGTAGGGTAAAGGAGTAGGTGTAAAGAACCCTCTATTGGTAGGTGTAAGACCCCTCCTACTCTTAAAGTCGTGGGTGTAAAGAACCCTCTATTAGTAGGTGTAAGACCCCTCCCACTCCTAAAGGAGTAAGTGTCAAGAACCAATTTAGACAATAAATGGCATATTCCATTTTGTAGACCCTAACCCCTATAATCAAGTTGGTAGGTGGTAGGTAGGTGTGGAGGGCTCAATAAGGTAGTAGGTATGTAGCCTATGGAAAAACCAGCTAGGTACTTAGCCTATATTATTAGGCGGTAGGTACGTAGGTGTGGAGACTCCATAAGTAGTAGTAGGTATGTAGCCTATTGGAAACCTAGGTACCTACCAGCCTTATTTTATTGGCGAAATTTCGCCAAAAAAAAGTAATTCAAAATTCAAAAATTCAAAAATGAATTAATTTTGGAGGTTTCTAATCACCAAAAAGTGACGGAGGGGGGAAAATAGTTAGTAAAAAATTGCCAAATTTCAATATTTCATTTTCATTTTATAGCCAAAAATATACAAGGATGATTAAGGATTTCTTATTCACAGCCAGATTTTGGCTAAATCTTTGATAACCACTTTTTCTACACCTTCCCATCAGTGGCTTTTTTTGGGTTAATTTTATGTTGTAGCCAAAGTGGTGATGATCCACTGGAAGATTTAACCAGATTTGGCTACAAGATAAATATAAAAGCAATTTTCTTAATATCCTTCTATATTGTTGGCTGTGTACTTGCAGAATTATGACGATTTTCCTTGAAGAAAAATTATGCTAATTATGGCTACTAAAATCTCAAAAAGCACTTGATTTTAGCACTTTAATTTTGGCTATTCACATAGCCAGCCAAAAAAACAGGGCAGATTCCCAATTGCCCACTTTTTCGCTAGCCACAAACCCAAAAAACAAATTCCTAAAAAGAACACTGGTAAGTAAATAGGTCCCTACTTACTAGGTACCTACTAGTCTATGTAGGTACCTACCTAGTCCTTTGCCCCCCACCCCCAAGTCTTACTCCGTGATATACTTATCATGTGGAAATTCGGAAGAATACAGAAGAGCAATCACGTGATGACACGTAGCAGGTGACGTTATCCTGTTCCCAATCTTCTTCTTGCACAAATTGGTGAGTTACTAATCGCACGAGACTGTTACCATTTGTGCACTGCACTCGTTCCGTTGCGTTTTGCGTGCGTTTTGTGTTTGGAAGCTGTTTTCATTTGCAGTAGCAGCAGCAGCAGCAGCGATGGCGGCAGCGCCCATGACCAGAGCCGGGGGTTTGATCGCCATGGAGCGTGCGCACAGAATGGTAATGAGCAAGGCGCAGACGTCGTCGTCGTCGTCGTCTTCGGTGGCTAATCGAGCTTTCTTTGGCAACGTCAGTGGTTTTCGGGCCGCTTCGCGGCCTCTTGTGCGGGTTTCGACGTCGAATGCTCCTGCAGTCAGTGTCCGTGCAGCAGAGAAATATCAAGTGATAGAGCCACTGAATGGTGATCCTTTCGTGGGGGGATTTGAGACTCCAGTGACTAGTAGTCCTCTCATTGCTTGGTATCTTTCCAATTTGCCTGCTTATCGTACTGCAGTGTCGCCTTTGCTGCGGGGAGTAGAAGTCGGACTCGCTCACGGTTATCTTCTAGTCGGACCTTTTGTGGTTACGGGACCGTTACGTAACACGGAAGTTCGAGCGGAGGCGGGAGCGCTTGGCGCGGCGGGACTTGTCGTCATTCTCACCTTGGCATTGACGATCTACGGCATTGCTACTTTCAAGGAAGGTGCTCCGTCCTTGGCACCTGGTCTCACCTTGACTGGAAGGAAGAAAGAAGCAGATAAGTTGCAGACCGCTGAGGGATGGGCCGGCTTTGCCGGCGGCTTCTTCTTCGGTGGACTGTCTGGTGTTTACTGGGCTTATCTTCTTGCATACGTCCTCAACTTGCCATACCCCGTGAAATAGGTACCTAGTTGTTCCTTTTCTACGGAGCAGGGGTATTCCTTTGTGCACTAGTAGTATAAGAGTGGTGAATGAATGAATGACTTCCTTCGCTCGCAGGAAGAAAAAAATTGTATCCACGCATGGTTTGTATCCTTTGTCTCGAGCCTGAATTTCTGTTTTCCATCAACAATTATGAAGCTTAATGTACATCGCACGTTTTGTATATTTTCTCGGATTTTTATTATTTATTTTTTACTCACACATGAGAATGGCATTGCACTGCTATCCCACTTTTCTGCCGCAGCAAGAAGACTCATCATGGTGGAACACTGTGGTCATCAATCAAACCCAGTGCTCTCTCTTTCTGCAGTGATTTGGACTGGAAATTGAAGCAAAGAATGCATGATCCATACAGTGATGTAGATCTGTCACATACAAATTGCTACAAGAAAAGTTTCTTGTAGCTATTTGCTGTAAAGGCTGTATAGTACAATTGACGGACAATTGCTAACTAGAATGGGATCTGCAATCTGTCAATTTATGTTGCTAGAGATGCAGAGAGATTGAATACCCAACTCACTTTTGGAGATGATATTCAGAACAGGGGTACCACTTAGTACATGTTGAAACTTTTTGTCATTTGTTCTTGCAGGATTCAGATCCTTGGGTTCACATGAATCTTGCGATAACTATATGACAAATGATAAACTTTCAAAGGGATTGAAGTCTGAAGTTTCTGCATGCATATAGCTACTGCAGAATATGAGTGTTGCTGTTGCAAAAGTACAAATGACTACTATAATCTCTGCATGCCAATTGTTTCTTGTAACAATCAAAGTTCAATTGTTGCAGGAATGAAACCAGCACTTGGGACAGGTTGTGTAGAAATTTTCAGACACTGGTGCTTATCATCTTAATGAAATGGGGGAAGAGAAAAGTGCCCAGGGGGCGTTTGACATTAAACTTTACTTTTCTTACGAGTTTCCTGCAGAGAAACAAAAGAGTACAAGTTGCACTGAGACTTTTTCAATTCATATCAAGTTGGCACCTAACAAACGAATTCATTTTTGTATTGAGACATGCCATGGTCATCTTTTTTTTACATTATTGGTATTCTTGATCACCGTAATGTACATTGATTATCAACAAAAAATAAAATACGAACAACTAAAATAGCTCTTCAGATTCGGGTGGGAGGGAAGAAAGGTAGGGAAGAAAGGTATTGAATTGATGGGGTGGGTAAGAAACATAAAGCATAGTTTGGCAAGTGAGATGCCTTGCTTTTTTCTCTAAGAGCATCTTCAGTGATGTTCTCACATCCAAGTTTAGTTATTTCCTATTTTCCAACCTGGCCAGAAAACGAAAACTAAAATTGAGATTGCAAATAGGTGGTAGACTACTAGTAGCAAACCATCTTGTTGATCAGAAACAGTGAGCAACAATCAAATCATATTCATTACACTTCTCTCTCACAAGTGTGTATGCTGTGCTGCCAATTTTGATTTTGCTCAGGCATGTTTTGAGTTTTCCTCATCCAATTTTAATTTGCAGGGTCACATACTGAGCATCGGTGGAGTTGCCTGGTGATCTAATTTAGTCTTTGAAGCCAAAGCACACTTCTGAAATGACATATGCTGGGAGCACAACAAAGTTTGGAGTTGCCTGGTGATCTAATTTAGTCTTTGAAGCCAAAG
>Ga0116231_10002274_pt1 | contig 40133 bp, 25 predicted proteins | sample S1TSphgellanicum_2_FD_89695 | JGI IMG/M metagenome (GOLD analysis project Ga0116231, IMG submission 89695) | Host-associated microbial communities from peat moss isolated from Minnesota, USA - S1T2_Fd - Sphagnum magellanicum MG | ecosystem: Host-associated > Plants > Peat moss > Unclassified...
ATCAACATATTGTATCAATGACCATATTAACATTGAATCTTCAACATATAGTCATCAATTTGATGACTTATTAATGTATGTTGTGCCAATGTTGGTCATATTTTTTTCATTGATTTAATATTGATAAGATGTCAAATGTTTTAATGTTATATCAATGTCATTTCAAGACATGTTGTTACAATGTCACCTTAACATCGTATCAATGATTGTATCAACATTGAATGTTGAACATATTGTTAAGGTGTTCTAAAAGCACTCATACAAAGAGGGGGCAAGTTTGTGATGTCGGGGGTGCAAAATAATGGAAATTGCAATAAACCTTCCACTCCATGCGACATTTTTAAAATCATAATTGCACCAATAATAAGATCAAATGCATAAGTGCAAGAACCATGGGTTGCTAATGATCAATTGGACCCATAACATGGTGATGCACAATGTTAAATAAATTTGCCCCGGTCTTTTGAATTGACAAACATAATAGCTAATCCTTTGGGGGCATCAAATTCAAATGACATTTCAACAAGGTCAAGGAAAGGGTTCCAATTCTCCTAATGGAACCAAAACACCAAACAATTTGTTCAAAGTGATATGCAAAGGTGTCCCAAGCATTTCTATTTTTGGTTAAAGGGTCCAAGCATGGTAAATTAGATCGCAAATGTTTTTTGCAACATAAATGAAAAGTAACCATCAAGTACACTTTGATACATTGAACTTAAGAATATTATTTTGTTCAATGATTAAAATGAACATTTTTTTCAATTTTGTTAAAACTTTAAATAAAGTTACATGTTGAAAAAATGTTTAAGTAGATTCATGGGAATTCAAACATAGCTCACATTCTATCTTATAGCCTTTAAGTAGGTTGTAAGTAAATGAAATATTTTACTTTTTAAATTTCTAAATTAATGGGGTTCTAAAATGTACTTGTGGCTTTTCATCTTTTCACATTCTAATAAAAATGTATCTAGCTTGTATGATAAAAATAGGTTTGAAAAAAAAATTTGCAAATCAATTTCAAACATACTTGCTACTTAATTTTATTATACTAAAGTTCTTCAAATTTTATTTTCAACTTACCATAAACCCAATGGACATATATGTTTTCAAAATGAAACATAAAAAGCTTTCCAATCTATTCTCTTATTTTTTGTAGAAATCTATCATATTTTTAAATGGGATTTTAGGTGGACATACTTTTTGGTCTAATTTACCATGCTTGGACCCTATAAACTTGGCTATTTCCAATATGCAACCAAGGTAATATTTCACCTTGCAACCACATAATGTGAGGGATGGGAAATCGTTGATGATGGTAACTAAGTTGGCCAAAGAATGGGCATTAACAATAGTTTCCCCTTGTGTTGTTGAAGTGGGTTTTATTCCAATTTTGGAAATATAGTCTTGGCATATAGTCACAACCAAACTTAACTTGTTATAAATTTGTCACATCTAATCATTGATAAAACTAGCATCATTCTGAGTGTTGTAGTGGTGAACAATAAAAAGGGAATTGTTCAACTTGGAGGGGTGTCAAAACAAAAATGGTATTAAATCCTTCATGTCCTTTTCGATTTCAATGCCCAACGATTGATGTTCAACAAGGTGGCAACCAAATCAGGTCTTGGAATTACGAACACCAACCTCAAACCATGTCCATACCAAATTATGACATCCATGGGTGGTTTTGAGAGGACAAAAGGGTTGATTAAATAGGAAATTGTGATTTTGGTTAATCCCAACAATTCAACAATTTAAATGATTGTGCGAACATGTGTCATGGTGACAAACACCACATTGTATGACATGCTAGTTGAAGATGCAATTTTATATCCCTTGGGAATTAACCTAGACTTTTGGGAGTAAATGATGTATTATTGGGTAGGTTGGCAAACAAGAATTTGTCAAAGAGTTTTTCTACTAGTCATATTTATTAGGGGGCATTCTAGAAATCCAAGTTATGAATTTTTTGGGGCTTATGTAATTATTATTGAAAATTCATCAAAAGATCTAGCAACATTGTTAAACCTTTGACACAATTGGTGAAAATTGATTAAGAATACATATGGGGTGAAATATAAAGATGGGTTTTTCAATAATTAAACCCTGATTCATTTCGATTCTTATTTTGTGCGTACTTGTACACATTGATTGGAGTTTTTGGGGTTGGGAACCATGTTCACTAAATTGACAATGATAGTCAAAATTTTGTCAGGGCATATGCCAATCGATCTAACAATAGGACAAAGGCCAAATACGATTCTTATGAAGGGGAATGCCTTGTTGTTTGGGTTATTCCATCATTTTGGTGTTATATATATGGTAGCCCATTTAATATAATTATTGATCACCAACCTTTGAGGTTCTTAATGAAATAAGATCGATTCACAAGAAAATTGGCTAGGTGGGCACTAATCTTATAGGAATATGATTTAATTGACATTATTCACAAAGTTGGAAAAGTTAATTAGGATGTTAAAAGTTTGAGTTGAAACCCAAATGTTAATGAAGGGGACATGTCTGGGGCTTATTAGCATGGAGATGTTGATTTATAGGTGGTACTAAGCTGGCATGCCTCAACATATTTTTGTATCTTATTGGGATATTTTGGGGATGTATTACAAACCAAAATGAATAACAATGATTGCCATGATGTGGATATGGAACTAAAAGACATCATTGCACTTGACATACACAAGGGTGTACTTGTTTTTACATATTTGTGAACAAATGAAGTTCATGTCAAATAAACACCCAAGTAATGCAAATATGTTGTCCATAAGGCTGAATGATTTAAATGAGAAAATAATTCCTTTTTATAGGTTTGGAAAATGGACAAATGTGGATTGTGCCTCACCCAAAGCAACATGAAGGCCTTGTACAACATGTTTTGGGCCACTTTGGGGTCTAGCAAGCTTATGGTTTACTCCATGTATAATATTGATGGTAAGGTATGCAATTGCAATTTCAACAATTTATTTCATCTTGTGTGATTTATTGACCCACATGAAATGTGGATTACACAAGTATGGGCTATAAGTAGGTCATACATGAAACTAGGACCTATAATTGCCATGGTTAGCCATGGGATATTGGTTAAGTTAATAGGCTTCACTTGTGTCCTTTTCACCATACTTCATTTTGTTTAGTTGTGATCCCAAACTTTTAGCCTTAATCTATCAGGATGTGATAGTGGTTTTTAATTTGGATGATCCAAACATTTGGCTTTAAGCATGCGAGCAACAAGTTGCATTGTTCTAACAAATGATGCCAATGGCCACTGAAAATTTGGCCATTGCCCAACACCAAGATAATAGTCTATGGTATGCCACAAGATGATAAAGAGATTATCGGCCTTGAATGTGTAGATCTAAGCTAGGAGAATACGTCTATTTGCAACAAACAACACCCACTACTTTGGATATGATTATAGGACATATCATTCTACAAATTAAAAAGGTCTTGCTTTTTGGTGTATTGTTGCTAGAAGGATGAGATGAGCTTACATAGAAGGACCATGTGCATATAATTGTGTGCCATGTCATTTTCATAATGTGGATGGTCAAATTGATCCATTGTTAACAATTGTTCCTATAGGCCTTAAGCATACATTGTGCAAGAAATCTTCAAGAGTAGTTATGCCATGTTGATTTACGATTGATGTTCCAAAGGATGCCATTTAGGATGTCTCACACCACTATTGAAAGAAATACTAGTTGAAAAATAGTTTTGCCCTCAATGCGATAAATGACCCATAGTTGAGTATCTATGGTCAAATTGTAAGAATTTCCTTTCCTTTTTCTTTTTTCCTTGGCAAGTCACATTTGGCTAAGGAATTGGGAAGGACTATAGTTAAGTAACTATTGATGGGGCTTATGTTTGCTCCTGACACTACTAGTCCTCTGACCTTAGAATCAAAGGCTTCATATTTGCACCCAACTTATTGGTCACATCACCTTAGAACCAAAGGGTTCATTTGGAAACATTGCATGACATGGGGAGATCCATATATATCATTTAGTGACTATTTGGCTTGGGGGACTTTAGCCCCGGATAGGGGGTGTGATGTACCAAATATGAGGGTTGTTGTTATTTGATATGTTGTTGGTGGACAATGATAGATGTAGGTGTCCATGTAGTAGCACACAACAAATACTTGACAAGCAAAAAATACAAATTAGTTCTTTTTTAGTGTATGTGCCAAAATCTTAGGAGAAAATATATTATATATTTGGCATTAAAGTTCCGAACCTGCCTACCTACTAATGGTATTGACTTTGTGCCTGGTATCAACACTGGTATCACCATTGGCAGAAGGAACCTACCAGTCTGGTATGAGCTGAGACAATACCAGCCTTATACTAGTACCCACTTGGTAGGTACCAGTCTTGTACCAGTTTAATACCATTCTCAATACCAGGTATATATCTGGCTCAAGCCTCATACCCGCCAAAAGTCAGTCTTTTAGAATAAAGTACCAAGTCCGAGTACCAGCCTGGTATGAAAGTTTAGATTAATAAAGTACCCAGTACCAGTTCCAGTCTGGTATGACAAAGGAAAACAAAATCCGATTCCAATACCAAGCTGGTAAGTGGTTATGTCCATAAGTTGATACCAGACCAACATTGATTTAAAGTTTGAAGTTTAAACTTTAAAGCTCCACTCCCACAGACCAGCTTCACCTGACTGGCTGGACAAGATTAGAAGATTTCATGCAACTGTTGGAGGAAATTGCAGCCAGAATTCACTTGAATTGCAATCTTGCTTGAATACACGAGCCTGGAAATCATCAAGAACCAAATTCCAACTCCCAAAAAATAACACTTGCAATCTGAATTTTGCATCCATAAAGCAGGATCTCATAGCTTATGTAAATGCATTTTGCATTCAATTGTCTGAATTTGTTGAATTATGACAAGAGATTCTGTAGGCACACTATATGTGATAAAGAGTGAAATAGAATATATATATATATATACACACACACATAACTGATTAGAACTTAGAAGCGATCAGAAGGAAATAAAAATACTGCAAATTTGGGTTGGTGCAAATTGCTTTGTGTCATACTGAAGAGATGGCAAATTGAGATGTGGAGAGAGGCAACATACTGAAGGAGACTTGAAGAATAGTCACAACCTCCTTGTCAAGAACAGAATTCCAAGCATGGAATATTTTGTCACATGGGTCAGGGTAGAAAGTTGGCTTCATGGTTCATGTGACAAAATATTCCATGCTTGGAATTCTGTCACATTTTGCAAGTGCGGCCGGAGACAACGTTGTTCCTCAGTCCGAGGTTTAAGCTTGTGCATCCTGGGAGCTTGTTCTGAACTCCATCTCCTCGTGCTTTCATCCTCCTTGGTTTTCCTCAGCTGACCCCTGGCGGTACTTGACGCCCCACGGGAGCTGTCCTTCCCTAGTGTACACAGGAGTGGGCCTTCCCCAATCTAAAGTATAAATGGTTTTAAAATTTGAATGGTGGAAGGTTTGCATGTGAATGGTGATGACCGTTTTTATATTGACAAGAGCATCTTCTGTGCAGGTAGGTGCTTTAAAATACAAAGAAAGAAACCTTGTAGTGATTTGTGTATGGTGATAGTAATTGATCTATTTTTCGAGCTATCTATTATGGAGGATGGAGGAGGGGTTGGAACAAACCTTGAAAGAATGAGTCAATTAGATGTAATAGATATTGGTTATTGGGAGGATCTGGCTAAGTGGTGGCTGGCTACAACCCAATAGCCGATGTCTGGCATAATTGGCACTTGGGAGTGATTGTACCATCTCATTGGGAACTTTGCTGACTACTTGTTAAAACTCCTAAAGCAGTTGGAGAAATTTGTAGTTTATTCAGAGGGCACCTTATATTCATCAATTTCCCTCCTCAAAATTGGGAGGGATATTATGCCTACTCCTCAAGGATTGGAGGGAAATTATGCCTACTTATAGGTGTAAGAACCCTCTCACTATTGAGGAGTAGACAGAACCCTCCCATTCATATGCCTCATGATTGACATAGGTTTGGTTCATGATAAATTTTGCCTCGTGCTTTATGATAGGTAAAGCTCATGGGTGGGGGACATTCCCAAAATACGGGACCAGACTTGGCTATCACCTCATCCTAGGCCCCTTATTTTGAGAATGCCCCCACCCTAGGGCTTTACCCTACATGTAAAGCACTGCCTAGATTTTTCCTTTGTATTTTCAGCTCCCTTACCTCCCTGAACAAACCTGTTTTTTGCAAGCAAGACCTTCTGCAGTGGAAAGTACCAGCCAGGCTGTATTGGGATCTTCTGACAAGCAGAAGGTACTAGCCAACCTGTCGCCATTTCTAAAAAATAAATTTTTTTTTACGAGAATGGTAATGGTACTAGGGCATCAAGTAATATGTCCCACAAGAAGTGGCAAATTGTCAGTTGCAAGCAAGTTCAACCTTCAATACACATTTGAAATTGGTTGCTGGGCCCAATAATGAGTCTCAAATCTTTGCCCCCAAAGCATCAAAGCAAAAACACTTTTCTTTTCCACTATCACTTGCAATCAACAAGTCACAACAAGCCAACAAAAACCACAATTGACATCCATCACCCAAGAATATATATAATTTGATGAAACCCTATCGATCATAAATAAACCAAAGTGCCCCCAAGAAAAAAAAGATGGGGAAATACAAGGAACAAAATGGAAGGACCCACATCCAAGAAGGCAAAAGAACCACCTAAGAGGGCAAACCACAAGGGGAACATCAAGTTCCCAAACCCCCTCCTATCGTGAGAAAGATATCAAATAAGGAAAGGGGGACAAACAGAGTACACATATCCCACTATCCTTCAGCAAAGGAACAGGGACTATGAGTAATTAATATTAGTTAGTGGTGTGGGACATCCAAAGTTCCAATACACATTTATGGGAAGATTTGAAAAATATGAAGGTCCTAAGGGATTTAGCTTTTAGTAAATAAATTCTATGCTTGAAAAAAACAGTTACTTTTGAAAGATGTGTAGCTTTTTCATGTATAATCATATTTTTAACAAGAGGAGGCTTAGAAGATAAAACATTATGTACAATTGTCAACCACTTTGATGGCTTGTAAACATTATAAATATCTTGTCTTAAGACAAAATGAGGGCATTGTGCCCAAATTTACTAGTAAATACAGCCATTAAGAGGTTGCACTCAAGAAGGTGAAGGTACTAGTGTAGGTGTTGGTTTTCCATAGCTGGATATCTATTGGAAGGTCATGGCTATTAGATGATTATGGGTTTGTAGTTGAAAAATAATCCATGGTTAAGAAGAAATTTGTGCCCTTATGTGCATGATACACCCTATAACAACAGCTCTATTGGTGATAGGAAAACAATTCTCAGATCAAAATTTGAATGAAATTTTTGCATCACAATGGCATGGAAAGGGATTTGTTTCAATGTTGGTATCGTATATAAGGTTTTGACAAATATTCAGGAATGGGCTTAAGTTTGTAGAATTGGAACCAATTGGTATCATTTTATGAAAAATTTGGGACATACTTTGGTTTGTTGTTTACTTCCATCAATGCTATCATTGTGCTTGTTCATACCCATAACTTTCTTCTTTTCGAGAGAGTTCTATTCATATATATTGTGTGTGATTTTTATTGGGCTTTTGTGTATCTATATGTCAAGATTAATATAACTCTACAAAATTCAAGCTTTGCATTTTGTGTTGTTCATGAGTGGTAAGAATTTTGTGTCACCATGAGCTCTGCAATAACAACGCCAGTTTGTACACTATAGACAAACACCACTTCTTGGGACATGATTCAGAATAGCCTACCCTTCTTTCTTCTTTTTCAATATTACCATTTTTCTTGTGTTCAAATGGCTCTTTGTTGAGTTTTTTTTTTCCTCATTTTAGATAGAATCTTGATGTCAATATTTGATACCCATATGCATATTTCATACGAGTTGGTGTGAGGTTATTATTTATTCATGTTCATACCTAATAAATCTTAAATCTCAAAACATGTAGGTTGTTATATAGAACAGCTTAATATGTCTATTTGAAATATATTTGAATACTCATGTTCTTGCACAATGTCCAAATTGAAGAAGACCTTATACCAATACCCAATTGGTATGTTAAAATGGACTTGCCCACCGAACACTAGGTTGCTCCTATAAACCCAGCACTAGTTGGTGGGGTTTTCAAATATTCATGAAAAGGAAAATGATTGCTTTTAGTTCACCAACCATAATTGATTGGTCCCACTTTTAATAATCTCCAAGGTTATATTGTTTCCATATCCAAGTTCATGGGTGGGCATGGGGGAACAATTAACACTAGATTTTGGATGCCCTATTTTGGTGTGGTGGTCGTTTTCCAACAACTAATGGAACTCCTCTAAGTAAGGATAGGGGGCTATGGATGAACTAGCACTTACTACATTGGTACCAGGGTAAAAACATCCAAATTATTTTTTTAATTTATGAACATTATATATATATAGTCTTAATAGAAAATCAAGGTCTTTAAGAAATTTAAATATAACCAATAAAGGCTTCCCTCAAGTAGGTGAAGATATTTGTGTTGCTAATTCACTGTAGCCAAATTTATTTGAAGGTTGTAGTTGTTCAATGAACATTGATTATATAATTAATGAAAACATTCCACCGATCAATATAACCAACCAATTCAAGCTAGTTACTAGACATAACTAGCTTCAAAGGTTGTGAAGATGATGGACTCCTTATTTTTGTTGATTTTATTGGTCATTTTTTTGCACGTGGATAAAATTATCTCCAAGTTATGGATGTAAAATGATAATTGGATATGGAATATAGCTCTAAAGTAGATGTCCAATGAAGAGGAGAAGCATCATCAAGATGGCCCTTAACGCTTGTTGCGGACTTGGTTTAGGGTTTCAACGTGGGTTACCAAAAATAGCCTCTTGCCAATTACCATACATAACCTATTGTTATCAAAACCAAGATGACATGCTATACTAAGTTAATTGAACAACCAAATATGTCAATTTATAGCATAGTGCATTTATAAATTTTGTGCATATTTGTCATCATTTTTATCACTTGAGCTCCATGTTTTTTCATCAATTGATTTTGTTAAAATTAAGTTCCATTTGAATAAAAATATTGGATACCATTGCATGCAACTTGAATTGAAAAGAAATGAGATGCACATGAAAAATTGAAAAATTGTTCATTTGAAAAAGAAAAAGAAAAAAGCTTAGAAAAGATGTAGAATTGAAAATGCACCTTTTTATTCCTTTTTACTTGGGAATTGGTTAAATAGATTCTAGTTTGGACCTGTTTAAAAGACAACTTATGAAACTTGCAATTGTCCTATCTAAATCAATTTTGATGAATCATCATTGCCAAAATTAATGCAAATTTTGAAATGGAGTATGATTAACATTACTTTCATCCATCAAGAAAACATTATGATATTTTCATCCAAAAAACAACACGGTTATGAAAAACTAAGGCCTGTGAAAGCAAATGAGTGATAGTAATAGGTTGGTAATAAAAATGAAGGTTCTAGGTTATTGTTTATAATTAGTGAATTGATGGTCAACTACTAATTAGGCCGTTGTGATTCTCACAATTATTGATTATCAATTTGCAAGGGAATCGTTAAATACTTTCTAATGATCTCTTTTCAAGTGTCATAATAATGTTAGAGAAGGAGAAAAAGATGTATGGCACCTCATGCTAATGCCTCTTAGTTCTCCCAAATGGTTTGATTATTGTAAGCCTATTTAGAATTGTGTAGACCAAGCTCATTGTGCAAAAATGTGGGATTCTACATAAGATACAAAAAGACAAGCTCGCATAAAACCGTGCTGCAATTCTAAATTGGGTGCCCAAAAAAAAAAGCCCATATAAAACTGTGCAATTTTGCATAGTGCACAAAAAGACAAGTCATGCAAAACCACACGATTTTACACAAGGTGCAAAAAGACAAGCTCATGTGGAAATGTGTGATTGTACACAAGGCGCAAAAAGACAAGCTCATGTGGAACTGTGTAATTCTACACAAGATGCAAAAAGACAAGTTCATATAAAACCATGCTGCCATTTAGCATCTTGCATTTTACATCGGGCACAAAAAAAGAAACTTGTACAAAACCTTGCTATGTAGAGTGCTATCACTCTACATAGAGTGCAAAAATAAACAAGCTCATATAAAACCGTGCAATTTTGCATTAGGGCACAATAAGACATACAAAACAAGCAAAACAAAAAGACAAAGCTCATGGAAATCCGCTTTAGGGCACAAAAAAACAAGCCAAAACACAGCTCGTTAGGAGTGTCTAGCGTCTCGCGTTTGCAGCAACTTTTACGAAGTATATCCATAGCTAGGACCGGACCGTAGGCAGTGAAGAAGAAGAAGAAAACTGAGGCACCCTTGTGTGCAAGATACCGTTTGTAAGTAAGTACTTAACGCAAAAACTTGAGACAAAATCCCGCAATGTTAGCCGCTCCTTGTTACGTAACGCGACCACCACAGCAGGCCTGCCGCCTCCTGCATTATCGGCTCTTGCGATGGCCGGACCTTCTTTTGCCTTTTTCTGACCATCTCTCGACTTCTGCTGCGCTTACAGGTATAATTGTCGCTCCCCTAAATTTGGCCTCCATTCAGCTCAGTCAAGTACCTGACAATCAAACAAGTCATGTGCCTCATGTGGATTAATTGTTTTGTGGGGGCGGGTGGGGATCTTCTTCTCCATCTGCTGATTTTGTTGCCTCTGCCCATTGGGAAAAGATGACCTCGGTCAAGGTCTCTGAGCTCAAATCTAACTTTATTTGGGCTTAATATGGTCACTAATTATGGTGCATTCACACACTTGATGTTAAGTTAGTGTTAAATGAAAATCTAGGTGGCATCCTAGTTGGCACCCAATGTTAAATAAGTGATATCTTAACGTTCAGTGAATGTTAGCTTAACATAAAATCTTCATGGCATGGTGGTAGTGGATTCAGCACATGAGTCCCAAACACCAAATGTGAATGCACTTTAAGAGGCCTCACTTGTGGAGGTGAAGGTACCAACATGGGTGCTGGTTCATCCGATGGGCTTTCCCTTCATCCCTAAAATGGTAACTTGTTGCCAACTCACTTATAGTGATCGGCATCCCATTACTAGTTAGCTAGTGTTCACAAGCTCTTAAGTCACTCAAAGCAATGTGTCAGGTGAATAAGTGTAGGGTAAGGACCATCATGGGCCGGGTATTGGGAAACTGCACTAAACCCATGTTGGGTATCAGCACGGTTCTTAAGGTTCATGTCCTTGGTTATGAAAAAATCCAATGTGTACTCGGTTTTTGACGTGTTGAGTCGGTTCTCAAGTTTTTGAAAACATCAAATAAATGACCCAGAAAACTGTCAATTCTTGTGATGGTTCCTTGAGTTGTTTGAAATAACTGAAATTGGTGGTTCTTTGATTTTTATTTTTTTTCAAATACCCATAACTGACGGTTCTTTGATTCGGAAAAAGTTAAAACCAGGACAAACATCAACACTGTTAAGGGCTGGGAATGTGGGCCCTACACAAGGCTGAGCAAGAGATCCAAATTCCCAGAACAGCCCTCTTCCAGGTCCTAACTTGGAGTACAAGTAGAATTTTGCTTTCAAAAACAGACGGCCGTTATTCATTTGAGAGGAGAGAAGGCATGGTTTGGTGTAAGATTCATTTTGATGAATCTTTGGGGGAAGGAGATGAAAAAAATGCGGGGATATGGGGATAGTCTTCTTGTACAAGAAAGGATATGAGATTGTTGTAACGTTTCCGTTCATCACTTTTTATCCCATATCCATTTTGCACAGTTCCAATCTCATAAACTATATAAGCAAGCCAAAAGAAAGTCTGCACACAACCATTATTGGAAATATTTTTCACTCAAGCACTTCAAATGTCCAAAGTTTGAAGGAGAAGAACATGGGAGAGGGAAGCTAGAAGCAACAACCCCAAGACCTAATCCTAGTACCTTAATGCTACCTACCCTACCTATCCCTAAGACTCAAATCTTTGTAAGTGTGCCTAAGAACCAGTGGCCTGGTTCTAGACTGGGTCTTCACACCACCTCCTAAACTGTAGGGCCCATTCCTATGGTAAGTTTTTGTCCTCTAAAACTACCAAGACAGGTGGTTTTTTCTTTGGCAAAATTTCGCCAAATTTTGACCTGAAAAATATGATTTCAACCTATACAAAGGATTTTTAATGGAAAATTTTCCAAATTTTCAGATTTTTATGATAAGTTGCAGTAGGTAGTCAAAAATATAGAAGGATTCTGGGTTTTATCTACTTTCATATCTATTATGTAACCAAATCTGGCTAAAGCCTCTTATGGTTGATCGCTATTTCAGCAACATCACAAAATTGAAAAAAAACCATTTGTACTGGATTTCCATTTTGCCTCATTTGCCAAACTTGCCTTAGAAAAGGATTAAAGAACATTCAGAGATACTGGGCTAGGATTCCCATGATTGATCTATGAGAAGTATATACAATTTATCCTTTAAAGAAAAAATTAATGAGTCACCCAAATCCTCTATGAGTTCAGAAATGACAACAAATAGTCATAATTCTATGCACTCCAAACTTAGGATTAGGGTTGCCTCTATGAAAAGACAATGAATGATTTAAAGGTAAAATGAGAATGCTTTGAACTACTAGTAATGGTCTTACTTTTGCTTTTGAATTTAATGACTTCTGAGGCTTGAGGGTGGATGTGACAGGATGTTAAACAACACCCAACAAAGTCTGAGAGTCTCAATGTGGTGTCCTGAATGGTTCTTCTGCACAGTTGGATTGATGTTGGCAAAAGAAGTACTTAAATTGAAATTGAGGATTGGATTCATGTTGTTGAAAAAGTACGTAAATTGAAACCAAGACAATCTCAATCAAAAGCAATCAGAACCAAGCTGTTTGTTTAATCTTGATCCTTTAGATTTGTGGTCCTTTGAAAGGAGCAAGACATGCAGAATCAATTTACTTTTCTTAGCAGTACATGTCTTTTCATGGTGTGCACAACATGCATGTGCAAAACCATGCAGGGTGCTTCACTGACACCCACAAACTTTGTAAGGGAGTATTTAACATCCCCTCTGGGTGTCCCCAACCTCCTTTGCCGCATATTATTCAGCAGCAAGTAGAAGATAGTGTGATCATACAATCACATGAAGATTGTAACAATTGGAAACTAAACACTGAAAGCCCAAGGAAAACATATCAATTCAGTCATAACTAGTACCACTGGCAGCTAGCTGAATGCATGGTATTGCCATCACTTACATCAATGAATAACATGCACCATACGGCCTACCAAGTTTGACAAACGAGTAGATTTGAGGTGGCTGCTCCAAGAGCTGAAAAGGCTGAGAATCTATGGTAGAAAATGGGTGCAATTCTGTGTCTTACAGCACATTCTTTTGTACGTTACATCATACCACAAGTCAGTTGAGGTGTGGAACAGAAACAAGAGAAAATTTCTGGCTCAAAAACTATGTTTTCTTTTTCAAGTTTCTCTAAGAATTGTTTACAAAACAGTCAAAATTTGCAACCCAAAAAAATCACAAACTAAGGACCAATGTGAACAATACAGTAAAATAATACTCAAGGTTTCTTCTTTATGGTGTTAGCTTCACAAATTATGATTTTTTCATCCAGTGGTTAATAGTGGGTTGAGTGATTTTACCATTGACCATCACCATCATCATCAGCACACAATGCTAAAGACAAAAAAAAAAACACTAAAATTGGGTGCATTCAAATTTGCAAAGTTCTGAAAAAGGGAAGAAAATTGGATGAAAGCCTGATGAAAGCCCCTGCCAAGGATGTTGACATAAGTAAACCATTCACTGATTGACTTATTATTATCCAAAAAATATTCTAAGTGCTCAACAAATTTGCTGCATGAATTGAATTTTTCAGGGACAATTATTGCAGTTAAAATTTGTTACTACTCTTTTGGAAGTCCATTTTAATTGTCACATGGTTCATTTTTTCTTTGCTTGTCAAAAAAGAGGTTTATTTTATTTTATTTTTTAAAAAGAGATTTGAAGTGCATTTTCTTGTGAAAAATAAATGTATATGATATTATTGTCAGAATTCTCACAAACCCAATTAATATTTCTTTGCACAAAAAATAGACCATGATCCAGAATCTGGGAATGTTCAGAACTAGTACTAGTTTCCTCAGAACTGACTCAAAACTCTTCCAAGCAGGCTACTAGGCATGAACAAATTCCTGCTGAAAATAGCAAAGGTACTTAATAATTATTATTGTTTTTCCAATTAATTTTAGCAGTAAAAATAATTGAATTTACAATTTTGTACTATCCTAATAATGAAGCTAAAGATTTTCTTTCAGATTTTCAGTATTATTCAGAATTTTTGGCAATTTCAAAATTAATTAATTAATGCCTAACCCCAGCCTAGGTACTAAGGTAGTTAAGTTGTTATTTTTGTGTTGGACACTACCACCTATTGGGAACAAAAGCCCTAAACCCAAAAGAAATATTAAATTCTCCCCTTTGAATTTTTTTTAAAAAAGGAAAAAAAAGAGTGAGCCAGTTCTATACATACAGGCTCACCTCATTGGATGCAAATTAGAAAATAATATTTTCCTAACTATGGTCAGCACCCCCGCCCTTTTTGGTCCTAAGCTGGTGGTACTAACCACAATCTTTGGTTTGGGGTTCACCTATTGGATGAGAACACTTCAATCTATTGGAATCAAAGATTTGGTAACTACTTATATTGATTGTAACATACCTCACCCTGAGGTCAGTTTTGTCATTAAATAATCCTCAAAATTAGTGAAATGGAAATTTTGTAAAAATATGAAACTGACATGTTGAAATATATATAATTTCAAAAAAATTAAATGATTTTTTTTTTAAAAATAATTATTCATTTCATCAATGTGGAAACTGACCCGAGGCTACGGTACTATGGGGCAGGCAAGCAACTGCCCAATATGCTGGGTAAGGTGCCCTTTGTGAGCCCGTTCCATTACGTTCACATCTTTGGTGAATGCTTATGGCAAGCCATGAAATGACTAAGGTAATGAGAAGGGAATAACATCGCAACATCATCACTAAACAAACTTGAAAACAAAACTTGAGAACCTTTTTTTGTAATACATAATCTTCTTCTGCTTTGAAGTTTAAATACCATGGTACCTTGGCGGCGTTGGCACAAATTATATTATTTTTAGAAACATTAAAATTTTCAAATATATATATATATATATATAATAAATGTTTTTTTAAGGAAATTTTTATTTTTTAAAAGTGTTCTGGATTTTTTTAATGGAATATTTTAAATTAATTAATTATTTTACAAACATGTGTCAAAGCCACCAAGGCACTAAGGTAGTGTAATCTTCTACCCCTACAAGATCACAAAGTATAAGTTCTTTTTTTTGTCCCACACAGAAAGAAAGAGGATATTGTGTGGGAGAGCAGAGTTTTCTTTTGCTTGGCCTTATTAGAACAGGCTGAGCCAGGGGTTTTTTTGTTTTTTTTTAAATTGGCTAAATTTAGCCAGTTGGTGAATTCTTTTATTCCAAAATGGATTAGATTTTTACATTTATATGGATGAAATATGCGTTTTTAAAAAAAAATGGATTAAATTTTTTTTTAATTTTTCATATTCTGTTTATAGCCAAATTTGGCTAAACTCTCACATGCTTGTCATTACTTCAGCAGCCAGCTACATCACTAAAATGAATTTAATCACTAAAAAAATATTGATGTGCATTGTCAACAGCTATTTGTAAGAGAACCCTATTTTTTTTTTCCCAAAAAAAGAAAAAAAATGCAGTGAAAGCAAGAAGATGAATTAGGTTCATGATTTGTTTTGGACAAATTGCGTCATTTTCTTGACAAAAAATTGGGAAAAATTGGGAGAAAATGTCTTTTTTACGATGCTGATTTTTAGAAAAAAATTTGCAATTTCTCTCGTACATATTACAAAAAAGAAAAAGAAATGCTACTTGGATGTTGGTTCACTTTTTTCTATTTGCAATTTTGTGATGCACCCAAAGAAAATTTAGCCAAATTTGGCTATAAACCCGACATGAAAGTGTTTTGAAAACTATGGATCTTTCTATATATATATATATATATTCTTGGCTACTTATTGGAACTTCTCATTAAAAATCTGGCGAAATGAAATATGGGAAAAACATTTCTCAACATCTGGCGAATGTGGGCCAAATTTTTCATGAAAAATCCATAGTATAGGTAGAAATCATATATTTTTCAGCTCAGAAGTTGGCAAAATTATCTTTTTCCTTGGAAATGTGGCGATTTCTGGAGAAATTCTCAAAAAAAAGGGTTCCCTTCAGCATGTTGTTGCTTAGGACTTTTTCTTTAATAAAATGGCGAATTTGGCAAAGAATTATCGCCACAAAAAAAAATCACTCAGATTGGTGTCAGATCACAAGCCATGGTTTGAGGCCACTCAACCTACATTGCAGAGAAAAGAAGAAAAAAGAAGAAAAGAAAAGCAACACGAATCTCCTCTTGTGTTCACACGCAACAAACAAATGTGACACCTGAAATAAGCAAGTACCGTAGCGTAGGGTCCGATTCCACATTGACAAAATGAATTATTTTTATTTTATTTTTCAAAAAATGAAAATGAATTCGTTTTTAAAATAAAATAAAATAATACTTTTTTTCCACCATATACTATAATATTGTGATATGGGTAGTGAAATTATTCAGAATGTAGTGAAATTATCATAGGCTACATTTTGAATAATTTCTGAATTAACAGAATTATTATAATTATTAAGATAATTATTAACATGAGCTATTATGATAATTTTCAACATGTCAACTTCATATTTTCACAAAATTTCATTTCACTATTGTGAGGATTATTGAATGACGAAATTGACCTTAGGGTAAGGTACCCATTGGACGTGTTCTAGTGTGCTTGAGTGTGCGTGAGTGTGTGTGTGTGTGTTTGTGTGATTTTCTCCGAGAGCTTTTGCATTTTGGACATTGCAAGTTGTTATATTGTTTTGGATCAATTTTATTTTTTTTTGCTTTTTTTTTTTTGTTTATTTTTTTTTTTTTTCTTTTTTTTTTTTTCCTTTTTTTTGTGTTTGTTTTTTTATTTGTTTTTATTTTCTCCTTTTCTTTTGCTTCCTTTTGTCAGCATTTGTTAGTATATGTGATTTTATTCTCTTTTGGTATTTTTTTCCTCTTGTCTATTTTCTTTTCTTTTCTTTTCCTTCCTTTTTCAACAGCATTGTCAGTTTACGTGACGAGATTGCTGGTGAAGGGGACTTTTTCCATTCTTCTAAAGGGGTACAAAAGAGTGTCTGTCCATTGGGCAAGAGAATCAAGAACAAGAAGAAACAAGTGAGGCTTTTGGTGACAAGAATTTGAGCTTTCTTTCAACCATTTTGTGTGTCTTTCAAGGAGACTGTTATAGGAGCTTGCTTGCTTGCTTTGCTTTGCTTTGCTTTGCTTTAGCTTCTGAACTCCTGAGCTCCTGAGAGGGGTACAGAGAAGCTGGGATTTTACAAATTAGTAATCGCAAAATAGGCTCTGGGATTGATTCTTGCTTCTTGAAAAAAAGAATGTAGCAATGTGCACAACTCAGTTCGCAAACAAGTACTGCACCATTCTGTTAGCATTTAGCTAGTAGTCGTTCTTGATATTCAAGCCCTTTTTCTTCGTTACAAGCAGAAATGACTGAGAGGTTGATGATCTGTCGTAGAACATCATCTATATGTATTGGGTTGGTGGCCATGTCTTGGTTGCTGTTGCTGCTGCTGTTGCTGGGAGGACAGTTCACACAAGCTCTTCCATCCAACAAGACAGCATTCACTCTCTCCAAAAGACTGAATCGTGAGGGACCCTACTTGGGCCTCGTGGTGCCCAATCCTTACGAGATTGCTCCTCTGCTTTCGGATACTGTGTTTAAGCCACACCCATTCATTCCGTATCTCGATCTTGCAGGTATTAAAAAAAATGCAGACTCTTCCCTCTCCATCTCCTCGCCCCTTTCATTTTTTTCTGAGATGGGTCTAAGTCCAATCTTCGTTTTTGGCGTTTCTCCCTTCTTCTGATATGATTCGTGGAAATGGGTCTTCTTGGAAATGATAGTTAGATGGGTGTTTTTGCCGTTGACTCAATCACTGAAATATAGGTATCCAGAAGCACCCATGCTCAGTTTGGCATTCCTCACAGTCAGTACAGTACCTGTTTGTATCAAGGATTTAGAGGAATTCAAATGTGAGAGTCTGTGATTTGTCAATGCTGATTTCTGTTCACAAGTCTCTTGGGCCATCCCCCCATCAACAGTTTAGGGGAAGAAATGAGATGAGTCTCAATGAGATGCAACAAAGTGAAACCAGAGTTCTAAGACAAGAAGAAAAATTGCTAGTTGATCTGTCTCAACCACCAGCATACTTGGGTTCTCTACAAATTGTTCAAACTTTGTTTATACTCCTCAGTGTGTGGGCACCCAGAACCTGATACAGGTGTTTTGTGTTGCAGGAAGGAGATTCCATTTTGGCACCATTGAGGGAACAAAGGTCATTGCTGTGATGTGCGGACTTGCTATGGTATGCCTTCACCATATAAACTGCTGAATTTGTGGCAATTCATTTTTTCCTCTGTTGTCACTCATGTGACATCCTGGTCAAGCAAAGGGTCTGAGGGGGTGGAGGATGGGGACCACCCATTGCAGATCATGAAGAACTTATGTAGCTAGCATCACAAGCTCTCACTCGCAACTTTTGGATACAAGGGCACTTGTGACAGGCAAAACCACAAGCATGAGATTCTTTTAGCTTGTTTCTTGTGGTGATAAAAGTGATGCCTCTCAATCACTATTTGCACAAGATCATGAAGGAGTACTGAATTTGATTTTTGTGTTGAGGATCAGTTAAATTCAGGCATTACTACTCAGCAGCTACTGGACTTTTTTTATGTCACTCGAGTCATTGTGTTTGGCATTGCGGGTAATGCTAATCCAAACCTCAGCGTTGGAGATACTACTGTTGCCAAATACTGGGCCCATACTGGCCTGTGGAACTGGCAGGTGCAGCACTCTCTCATCTATTTACTGAATATGCAAACACTGACCACACTGTCCATTTGCTTGCTTCTGTTTGCTTGTGAGGATCAACTACAAGATTTTGATCCTCCCACAAATGGGATTATACTGATGCAAGTGTTATTTTAGTAGTTCAAGATGAAGTGTAATGAGAAGCTTGGGACAAACAAGTGTCAGTATCATTTTTTAACTGAGTGTTGCACAAGAGCAAAGCTGCATCATCTCACTCTAATGGCAACCTATAGAATGCAAGGTCAAACACTTCTATAGAATTTGCTTACTTAGTGGGGGTTATTCACATAATGGTAATTTTGTTCCTGTTTGTTGATTCAGAGATATGGAGAAGGGCCAAATGATCCTCTTTCTGGTGAGTCAGATGGATCTTATACACGCAAATATGGCTACTTGGATATTGCAGAGTATAATGTGCCCCAAACAGGGACAAATCTACTGAACAATATCTGGTATCAGCCAGAAGAGGTCTACCCAGTGACAGGTGTACCAGAAGTTCGACAACGTGCCTTTTTCATTCCTGTTGATGAAAAGCTTTTTGAAACTGCCACAAAACTTGAGGTAAGCTCTCACACCAGAAACTAAAGAAACATTCAGTTCAAGATCATCTGCTGTCATGCCAACATTGTGTAGGTATATAACTTCCTCTAGTTGAATCATTTTGCTGATGCCCAGAATTGGTAAAAAGAGCATCTATGGCTTTTGAAAAAGATGTGAAAGCAAGAGTTTGTCACTGCCATTCATGATGAAGGTAATGGGTCTGATACTTTGTGACTGACGCTTGCAAGGTTATGACATACTCAGTCTTGTTTCTTTCTGTGGTTTTTTGGGTTTAGTTGAGCTGACAAAGTTTACCTTCAAAGTGCTATGTGGAGTTTCCTCTGAACCAACATCATGACTGAGTCTTCCCATTGCTTCTGGAAACCTGAGAGAAACTCAAGACACATAATTTTATAATGGTTTGCCTGAAATTTTGGTGGAGTATTGTATGCACCCATTGTGTCTACACCCATTGTGGGTGATGAAGTCAGTGGTGGTTTGATGACAGCTTGTCACGGCCATTCTGGCATCATGAAGTTGGTGGTCCCAACTGTGAGTGACTGTCATGAAGTTATGATTGGACTCATTCTTGTCATGTTACTTTTGGTTTTGCTGGAACTGACAGAATGGTTAACCTTCCAAGTGTTATTGTGGAGTTTTGTCTGAAATCTCTTAGATATGTTCTTGAGTGGTTGTAGAGAATGTTCTGAATCCAAATAGTTACCAATGATGTGTGTTCAAAGGGTATGTTCAGGGTGCAGGAGGCCCTACACAATACCCTGCATGTAGGCCTCTCTACTCCTTGGACTCAAATGCTCACTTGTACAAGGACAAGCTAAAATATAATGATGCTTAGAGCAACTCCACCGGTGCTCTGTATGTGACCCTGCAAATTAAAATTGGATGAAGAAAAGTCAAGACATGCTGGTTTGGCTCAGCAAAATGGTTTTGACCCAGCAGTTTTTGCCCATTTTCCTGACGCTGGTAATAGGCACAGCAAAACCTAACACCTGCTGTTGATTGGCTGGATAGTTTGATTGGTCCACATGGGTTGCTTTTAGTAGTCTTCCACCTATTTCTGTCCCAGTTCTAGTTTTATGGGTGGGGTTCAAAAAAAGTAAATAACTAAACTTGGATGTGCAGAAATATTTTTACAGGGTCACATATTGAACACTGCTGGAGATGCTCTTACCTCACCCTCAGAAGCTTGTTGTATCTTAAATGAGGATACTAATTGACTCCTTTGTTTATACATGTCTCTTGATTGCGACCAAACTCTTAATTGGTAGAGTCTTCCTGTTGCTAATAAAAATGCAATACAAACTCAGGACACAGATGCTTGTGTAACACTTTGCCCAAAACTTAGTGCAGATTACTTTATATTTAGCTACACACACCATCTGGAACTGATCAAGTCAGTGGGGAGTCATAGCAGCTTGTGAATGCTGTTCATGATGAAGCTGATGGTCTGGTACTTTGTGAGCAAGACTCATAAGGTCATGATTGCACTCATTCCTTTTGGGTTGGTTCTGGGTTTTGGTCAAGCTGATAGAAAAATTACCACTTTCAAGTGTTGTGCTATGTTATAGGCCTCATCAAAGAAGCAGAGTTGGAGAATTGGAATCTATGTCAAGCTGTAGAGTATCTGCTGAAATTAGCTGCATTGGGTGTTGCAGGGCCTTGAGCTAATTTCATGTGTGAACGCTACCACATGCCTTAATCCAAAGCCCAAAGTTGTGACTGGTGTCAATGGTGCCTCAGCCAATATATTCCTTGATAACCTTGCATATCGTGAATTCCTGTATAGCCACTTCAATGTTTCTCTGGTGGACATGGAGACAGCAGCTGCAGCTCTGGTACCTTCAATCTTCTACTCACTCTGATGTTTGCTTTGCATTTTTCGTCCTGCACTGTCTCTTGATTCTGTGCTCTTCATTTCATGACATTATTGACAGTCCTCTCTGGTTCATCTTTTAGGATGTTTCAACTATTCCTGAGTTGTCTTTTCACCTCAAGGCTTCTCATCTTGTGTGCAGGTTTGTTATGAGGCTGATATTCCATTCATTGCCTTCCGATCACTGTCAGATCTAGCAGGCGGGGGTACTGGTCCCAATCAAATAGCTATTTTTGGTGATCTTGCAGCAGACAATGCCGCCTTGTTTGTAACTAGTTTCTTCAAACTATTGGAGTGAATTACCTCTGAATCCTCCATATAAATTTGATCGGTCTATGATCCCAATTTCCCAAAAGCACCTTTGTCTGAAACACCCAGTGAACATTTATAGGATGGTCACAGGAACACCTCCGAAATCGAGGCTGCAGCCATATAGGGTAAGGTGAAAAGTCATATGGTCACCTGTACTTGGCAAAATAAGCAGCTCTTTTTCTTCTGTGTTTATGAATTGTGCAAAAAGGCTTTCAGCACTCATGGTGCATACATCCAAAACTGGAAAACATCCACCCTTGTGTGCTGGTTCCACACTCTCCACATCCTTGCTTCATGGGTGGCTCAAAACCGTGCGGGTACAAGTTGTTGCTAAATGACTGAGCTCTTATTGCTGCAATTTCCTTATTTCGATTTCTGAAGGTCAGTGACTAAGAGGATCTCCAGGGCTGCTCAGTGTGTGACCCTACACAATAAAATTGGATGAAGAAAAGTCAAAATATGCTGGTTTGGCTCAGGAAAATGGTTTTGACTCTGCATAATTGAACAGTTTGCCATTGCTAGTAAAAGCTGGACCAATGCTGTGCACATGCAAAAAAGAGTGTTATAAATATGATCTGACTGCTGCTCAGGATTTCTCATTGGACCACCATAATAATTGGTCCAGGTGGTTTGCTATTGGTAGTTCCCCACCTATTTGTTGTCCCAGTTTTAGTTTTATGGGTGGGGTTGAAAAAAATAAAATAACTAAACTTGGATGTGAAAAACATTTTTGCAGTATCCCATACTGAGCACTGCTGGAGATGCCGAGATGCTCTAAGAGCATCTCCAAAGGTGCTCAGTATGTGGCCCTGCACTGCAAAATTGGATAAAGAAAAGTCAAATTATGTCAGTTTGGGTAAGCAAAATGGTTTTGGCCCAACATTTTTGTTGCCCTATTTGCTGAGGCTGGTAAAAGGGCATAGCAAAGCCTAACACCTACTGTTGATTGACTAGACAGTTTGATTGGTCTAGGCGGGTCGCTATTAGTAGTCTCCCACCTATTTGCAGTCCCAGTTTCAGTTTTATGGGTGGAGTTGAAAAAAAGTAACCTTGGCTGTGAAATATTTTCCAGCTTCACAAACTGAGCACCGCAGGAGATGCTCTTAAAGTGTTGAGTGGCTCTCTTCCAGGGACCCACAACATCAGAATCCTCAATGAACTTCCTGGTCAATCAAGTGCATTTAATGCTGAACTCTAAGACAGCGCATTGTTGAATCAATTAACAGCGTCACAGTTTTTACAGTGCAGTGCAATGTACGCATATCAATGTATCTTGGGTACCGAGCACCACACTGTACTTTATCTGTTTCTGCAAATTTGATGTACATGTCATAAGTGTACCGTGCCTCCCCTGGCTATTGGGAACCATGCATGGTACTTGTAGTAGTAGTACGCTGGCCTATTACCTCTCAACTCATAATGGCACAGCACATACAAGATGCTGAATGTCGTGTTGCGACCAATGTTGTAAGAGTACATGGTGTGTAAAGGCCCATGCATAATTTAAATCATTTATACTTACAGGGCCAAATTCATCATACTTACCATTGTCTCATTAATTCCACCCACATGGAAGTAGTGTAAATCATTCTCATATACTTTGGGCGTTTTCTTATTTGTAGCCTTTTTTTGTCTTTTTCTTTTTTTGTGTCATCAAGTGCTGAAAGTTTACGACCAAAGAAAAAGGATGTTTGTAATGTGTCGATTCAATGCATTCATTTTACATCACAAATTTAGGTTTGATTTTGAAAATCAATGGGTATTTCATTCTTTTCTTAAAGTGTATATTATGCAAAGATTGGTGAAACGTTTGGCATGGAAAAAAAATCATGTTTACATTTTTGCATTTGTTATTTTTCATGTTTTATGTAATTACTCAATTTAACATGGTTTTATAATACTATTACATTGTGTGTATGCAACCAACACCTATTAGGTCATGATTATCAATCCTAAACATGAACTTTTATAGATTCTTTGATCGTATGATGAGCCTTAAATTACTCTAAAACATGAGATGCCAAGCATGTACGCATTGGCTTTGCCTTTGGTCATTATGTTGGATAATGGCTTACTAACAAGGTTGTACACGTTGCACCTTAAGCTCCCTATAGTTTTTATTCATTGGAAAGTATAGAAAAATTGCCTAGACAATTGATCATAATGGTGGGAGCTAATGGATTCTCTTCAATCGTATTTGGATTTTGATACTACTCATCAAGACGTTAAACATCACAACCAACCCTACCACATGTGCAACAATTGTCATAGAAGAAAAAACATAGGTCTTCATACTAATGAAAGTTTATTCAAGTCCACAATCAAGCAATAGATTTTGAAAGTGCACAATAACAGACAAAAATCTACCTAGAGATTTAACAAGAACATGGCACTACTTTAAGAACAAACAAGGACAAGGGTTCTTGGATGAAGCTTTTATGGGAATAGAGATATATTTGAATATTTCCCTTAAATTTTTTAAGAAATCAATTTCTTACATTTTAAGCCCATGATTAAGGTGGAACAAGGTTTATTGGTTCATCAGTTGAAAAACCCATTGTTCTTTTATTCCAAATCATCAATGTTGACATCAAGGGTATTACAATGTAAAAATCTTGACAAAAAGATGGATCTAGAATCACATGTTACCATTTGGGGATCACTCATCAATCTTGTTTAAAGTTACGTTTCCTTAGTGCAAATGTGATGAGAAATTGAAGGCCTCCAATGCATCCACTTGCACTTTGCCAACAAGTAAAAACATCATTGAATGGTACAACTAAGAACACCTTGCCAAAATCATTTAAAAGTTGCACCCAATTTAATTCCATAAAACACAATATTTTAAATTTATCTATGTCTTTATCTATGTTTTCCCCACCTTTGCACATCAACAAACATTTCAATACCAAATCACATTTTAGATTATGAAAACCATGTTTGTCACCCACAAAGTCATTACATACAATGAACATTTGGCTTACTTGTGAAAAAAAAGATACACATAAAATCAAAATTTTGACTTTCAAAATCAAACTAAACAAAACATCCATTGTAACCCAAGGAAATCATCAAGTTGTTACATTCAAGCCTTCATCAACTCCTTGTCATATCCAAGTAAATACCACTTCATTAATGGTACCTCCTCCAAAAAATTCATTCTTAAATTGTGTTCCTAACCAAAGGAACCCCTTATGTTACATTCATGAAACTTTTTCCTTATGCATTCATTGTCCAAGTTCAAATTTTTGTTGATCCAATTAAAAAGTCAAATATTATAAAACTTTGGGATTGTATTTGTAATAAAATTTGAATGAATAAAGCATATCCTAAATGTGTCCAACATTGTCTTGAATTTTGATGGGGTTAAGAAATTAAGGGTGTTATATTCATTTTGGTGTCACCCAAGATGTTTTCACCCTAAAATAATTGTTCAAAATAAAATTGCCCTATGTTGTGGAACACAAATTAAAAAGGGGAAATGAAAAGACATAGGTACAATCTTAAAATCCCACAACAAGAGGTCAATGTTGTATTTTTATGACCAAATTTTTGTTTGATTTCCACAATTGAAATCAAACTCATCTATCAATACCATGTAACAAATCAAAAGAGAAAATGAGGTTAATACCACCTTGATCACAACACAATGGTTACAAATTTCTACCTACTTCTTACAAATCATCAATCAATTGTTTGTTTTAAACCTTCCTAATTTTAATAACACAACCTAAATACACATCATTTGCAACATTACAACAAAATTCAACAACATCTACATTAAAGTTTTTAGCTTTCGTTAATAAATTGCATACTAAGTCTTTCAAAATTCACCTATTGCAATTCCACAAACTTGATCATGTTACATATCTTCAAGCAAAACCATTTCTTTCTTACATAAGTACCATAGTACATGAACGGTTTTGGCATTATTTTTTTTTTGGCCGAATTTTTGAAAAATTATTTACTACTTGTGTCAAAAAAAATTATAATTATCACAAGATTAAGAACATGCAAGTTTTCAATTGTTGGGTTCAAACTACAAACCTTAAAATTTCAAGAACTTAAGACTAAAACAATCTAGACACATTAGATTGTCCCATAACATAACAAGAATGTGTTTATTATTTTCTATAAATATTACCTACTGAAATTTTCAGAATTAAAAAAACAAGGGGTGAAAACATCATAAAGTATTTTTAAAAAGTAGTTAAAAATAGATAGTGAAAAAAAGGTCCAATAGAAGAAAGTAGGTCAAAAATAATTTAAAATAACATAATAAAAGCATCGTTCTTTTCTTAGAATTCATAATGAGGTGATTACAAAATTTGAGAAAATTTGGTGCAATAAAAGTAGATAACAAGTATATATGTTTGAAAATGATTGGTCAAATTGAATTTAAAAATATTTTTTAATTAAAATTTTGATGTATTCTACTATAATATTTAAATGTTGAGAACTTACAAGTAGATTTTAAAACTACATCATGTTGAAAATGAAGAATATTCAATAACTCATTTACTTTCACCTACTTGTACAAGTTTGGATAGCCTAAAAATTAGAAAAATATATATAGTTATTTTTTTAAAGTCTACTTGAATGCATATTAAATATGTGTTTAATTAACATCATTTTGATAAAATTAAAGATTATCCTCATGTTGATCATTAAATAAAAAAATGTTTCTACTTTCAATACACTAAAACTTGTTTATGGCTACTTGTTTTCTTTTGTGATAAGGAGCAAAAATTGTCTACTTTACCTTGTTGGCACCCCAAGTGTTGTAATTAAGATTTAAAATTTAATTATTTATTCGATTTTTTTTGCCAAATTCAATTAGTGAGTACAATAATTATAATATGTAGATTGATAAAGCTCACACCTCTTATAAACAAAAAGTTTACACTAGTTGTAAATTTCTAACAACTAACAATTGTCCTTTCACCAAATGTGTTATTTTTGTTAGAAGTCTACCAACATTGTTTTGTGGATTAACCCACCACATGAAATCACAAAAGCCCAACTTTTGTTAATAGATTTAAGTCTCACAAAATGCAACACAACAAATTTCAAACTTCCATCAATATTAAATTAATTCACCATATTATGCACATATTCATATGTTCAATATGAAAATTGAGTCATCTTATTCACACATTTCATGATTCTATTGGGCCAAAAACATTATGTTCACAATTGATTTAGATTTTATGTGTAATAAGTAGGTGGTTAATTTGTTGAAAACTTAATTCAAGTAGTGAATTATTGAAGTAGTTAATAACAATAAATTAAAATAATAATTAGAATTTAGATCTAGACATATGCATGCCATTATTTATTTCATCTTAATCATGAAGTTGAGCACATGTGTGGTTTAACAAATTGTTCCAACATGGTATTGGAATGCTCTAGCTTACAAAGGTGTGGTGAAAATTGTTTCTACATGTGTCAAGCTATGTGAGCACTTCCTCATGCCACAAGGCATGTATTTTTACATTGGTTAATGTGAGTTGTTACATGATGACGTAGGTTGAATTTTGTTCTAAAAAATAAAGAGGTGATAAAAGTTGAAGTGATTGGGTTTATTTTGTTGTGTAATTGTTTCATCATACCGGTTTTGTGTGTGTTTTTATTTATATAACGTTATTATAAAGCTTGAGTAATGGCAGTTGCTAAGTTTGTCTTAAAGTCTAGCAAATATGTGTTTCTAAAAACAAATTTGAGCATTTTATGTATGATGTTTTAATCATGCACAATCACAACCATCCAAGTCATCATTCATTATACCTTCAATTATAATTATAATCTCAAACAAATATATGGTGCCATTTAATTCAATGCAAACATAAAATTTAAATTTAAATTTAGTTTAAATATGTGGATATTATTTATTTAGACAATAATAGTAGTGTGGGAAAATTTTAAGTTCTTTGATATCATACCCCTCAAAAAATATTTTTTGATGAAGATAATGGGAAAATTTAACACGTATTCTTTTTAAATATTTAGGAATAATTTAATTTTCAAAAGTTAATCTTCAAAATGAATTGATTATTTTGTAGACTTGTGTTGAAGATGCCTTTCTACTATGGTAATTGTTTGAATTCTTATTTTAATGGAAGTTGTGAATAATGATGAAAAAATTCATAATTTACCCACATGCTCATACATACCAAGCAAACAACCATCAATGAGCAAAAACATGATTAAATATAATAAATATATATGTAGTCTATAAATCAATGTGTGGGCATTTTGTGATCACAAACTACTATTAATAACTTATATTTAATCCCTTTTTATATAATACATTATATTATTCCTTTTTTTAATACTTAGGATTAATGCATACCATATATTTATTTTATTTTTCTTTTAGAATAAGAATCATTCTATTATTTTCTTAATTGAATTATAATTTTTACACCACACCCAATATATGGGACTTTATATTTTCACTCACATAAATTTGAAAAAAAAGTCTCTTAATGTAAACACATGAATAAAGTGGACACATAGATTATTTTGTCAATGTTGGATATAAATAGATTGAAAGTAGCAAAAAACAGTCATAAAACTACTATACAATTGTTAGTTTTCACCCAAATGATGAAAGTCAAAATTATCTTTTGATTATTGTAGATTGAATTTCAATTTCAACTTGTTTTACTAAATTTCCTACATACTTCTTTGAAATGAAAATAGGTTTGAAGCTCACTTTTTTTTTTGAAAACTTTTGTAAAGTATGTGTGAAATAGGTTCTAACAAATAGAAAATAAAACAAAATTTTGGTAGAGAGCTTGAGAATATAATTTTTTTATATTTTAACCAAATTTATGTACATATTGAATCGAGTATTTTATGTTCAAGTATCAACAAACATCAATATTTCATGTTTTTTGGAATCTACTTTTGATCTATTTTATAGGTTCATTCACTAGGAGGAAAACCTCACATTTGCAACTACATCTTCAATTTGTTTTCAACTACAATTTGTGATTGGTAATGACAAACTCAATTGGAATTTCTTTTGCAAATAAAATATATTATTTACAACTAAAACCACTAGAGTTAATAAATACAAGTTGAAAATGACATTTTTGTTGCAAATTTGACCACATGTCAACACCATGACAATTGCCACTTTAAACCACTTTAAATGCAACATGACATTTATTATTATAGATGAAGGTTGTTTTCAACTATAACCTTAAGGTGAATGAACTACATCTGTTGAGTTGCATAACATCATCAACTTTCTAGTTGTAAGTTCCATTGTGCTAGAAATAAACTAAGCAAAAGGTTCAAATCAATTTAATGACATATGGCACATCCATGTCCATAGGCTAAACCACATGGCGCCTAGGTTATGCCATTTAGAAATAGGTTAAGTTAAGCCACATGGCACTTAAAAATAGGCCAAAGTTAAACAATGAAGCACTTAGGTTAAGCCACAACATTAAACACCTAAAATACGCTATAGGTTAAACCCCAATAACCTATGTGGCCCTTAGGCTAGACATAGACCTAGGCTATGTGGCACTTAAGTTATGCATAAATTTAGATCACATGGCACTTAGGTTAGGCTTAGACTTAAACCATGTGGCACCTAAGTTAGGCCTAGATTTATGGTCAGCAAGTTAGACCTAAACCACATCGCATTTAGAATAAGCCTAGACCTAGGCCATGTGGCACTCAATTAGGAAAATCCTATTTCATTTTGAGTTTAACTTTTAGGGATAACCTTTTTTATTAGTTCATCCCAAATGACAATTCCATTTTCATGTTTTAAAAAAATTTCTAGAACATCTTTAATGCATTTCTTTATATAATTTAAAAACTTGAAATGGAAGACAAACAATATGGGATAAACATTTTAGTTGCAACTTAATCATAACTACTACCTATTAGCAACTACCTAGCTACCTACTTAGCCTAATCTAATACCTATTAATTTAATTTATTATTTATTAATTAACCTAGCCTACCAACTAAAGTAACATGGTGCATCTAGGCATAGATCACCTAGGCCATGTGGCACCTAGGTCTAAACCACCTAGGTCATGTGGCACTTATACTTAAATATGTCACATGGCACATAGGTCACCTAGGCCATATGGCACGTAAACTTAGACCACATATGTCACATTGCACCTTGGTCAAGCATTTTCTCCTAGTGATTTGATTTTAATTTTTTGCATGTAGATTTTCACTAATTCTAATTACTTTAATACAAGTCCACCTTTTTTATTTTTGTACTTCCATGCATCTTGATGTTATTTTGATGTTCTTATATATGCGTGATAGATGATATTTAAATTGGAAAGATTTATTATTTGTATATACATTATCATGTAAGTACATGTGTTAAACATTTTAGAAATGACCAATAGGGGCAATTACCCATGGCATATATTGGATAAACAAAAAAATGCCAATACAAAATATAAGTGTCTAGGAGTTTATGGTTTTTCATAAGTGTGTTAAATATTCAAATTACCAAACTTGGAAGTTCAAGATGAAAATGATCTTGATGAGGAATAATGTTTAACAATTTATGTGATCCAGGTTGTAATAATATCAAAGTACATAATGAGTTAATATACATAGTTCTAAGAAGAATTAAGGTTCTAACTGCTATCAATTTGTCTATTTTTAAAAATATATATACCATCACCCAATTGTGAATTGATCCTCAAGGCCATGGAACAAACTTACTCGTTTCCATATTATAAATGATGCATTTCAACTAATGTTGAAAGAGAAGTATAATCAAATTAGATTATATGAAGGGGGTCAATGCTAGAATGTCTTTGTTAGATTTAAGATGTTCAAGTTGAATCTTAAGGATGTGACTTTTATTTTATTCTATAATGTGCAAAAATATATAGGGTGCAACTTATTGACATAAATAAATAAAAATTATTTGATTGTAAATAGGGTGTTTATAATTCATTATGATAATATTTTTAAAATACCTAGCTTATTTTAGGATATACCTAGAATATATTCACATGTGTCATTAATTCATAGTAAACTAAAAAATATCATATTACCTCATATGTTTCCTAAAATACACAAATAATGACTTCCCCAAGGGTTGAGTTAATTGGGATAGCTAGCAAGCCCTAGAAAATGAAATTGTAAACAAATGTTTACAATATTATCCAAGATGAGAGCTACAACAAGATGCAAGCCGACATGGCAACATCAACCAAGGATGAAGCATTTGTGATATGTTTTAGAACCAACACCCCAAGCAACTATCAATTTGGAAATTTCACTATGTATTCTAACATGCAACAAATTAAATATTGTAACAACAACAATAATCAAAACCAAAATGTGATTTATTACAAGTAATGTGGAAAACCTTGCCACTTTACATGTAATTGTCACAACCTTATTTAGGAGGTTGTGAAGAGATCTATACAATGCTAAAACAAGATCCCTAACACTTTAAACAACAATCTAAAAAATGAAATAAACATTTTGAGGTAAATCTTGCTAAATTAGATCTTGGCAAGGAAGAGTGGCTAGTAGATATCAGTGCCTTTTGCCATGTGAATGGAAACCAAAGTGTCTTCACAAATTTAGAATTTTCCCCATGCACATCAAGGTAAAAACATAGTAAAAAAACCACCCAAAGGAGTGGACACCCCTTAAAACTACATTTTTGTATGTTTGAAAGATCACAAGTGAAACATAATAGTTTTGATTCTCATAATTTTTTTGGAAATATTTTTCATTAATTGCAAAATTTACATGCTCAAAGTTTGACACAAATCAAAAATGTTTTTGCATGTTCAAAACATTCAAACCTCGAGAATGGATAGTCCTTGTTTTTTTAAACATTTTTTTTTCCTACCAAATGTGCACCATTCCTTCTAAAAATTGGAAAGGATTTTAACATTGATGATTAGAAGGGTAAAAGGACTTAAACTGATGAAAATTGTTTTTATAACCCATTTGAACACATTTGGATTAGTACTTTTGACCCTAAAATTATGGATTTTGAGAATGTGCCTTTAACAAAAGTTGTTCATATTTATGTGATAGAAGGCATGAATGCATAATTTATCTATGAAGGAAGGTAGTTTGTTTGTTTTGTTTTGTACCAATGAAATCCACTAAACTGAGATGCTTCAGATCATGTTCTTGGTTTCTTTGGAAAGCTCTCAAGGAGACGGGGTGCATTAGATTAGTTTCATGGCATTTGGATTTGCGGTGTAAATTTTTTTGAATATTGAATGATTTTTTCATTGAAAATTAAATTAAATCATAGCTGAAAATTTTGGAAGAATTGAAATGTGCCTTGGTATTCTTGGAAAGATCTTGATTAACAGGATTTAATGGAATTTATTTGGTAAAATTTGGATTCAAAATGTGGGAGATATTGATTTTTAAATGATTTATCCACTGAAAATTCAAATAAATTCCAAAAAACCCAGTTTTGGAAGGAAAAATCAGTTCAAAACGGGTTCACTCTTGGGCCAATGGCATAGGCCACACTAATATACATGATATAAAATCAATTTGTAGTCCAAATGTATTTATATTTAAAATGCAATGTTAAATGGGGTACCCAAAATGCCAAATTTAAAATTATAAATCAACACAAAAATGAGACATGTCATGTGCAATCCTTGGAAAAGGACTTTTATCTGGGCATCCTTGGCTCCTTTGACCGTGGTTTCACCCATCACACACCATTACTATTGGAAACAAGGCTTTATATTTAAGGAACAAACATTGTAAATCTTGGTCCCAATAATGAATTATAAAAAAATTGTTATGTTTATTTTGTGGCCCGGCTCACTTGAAATTTATCTTATGTAGGTAAGATAACAAATGAAAGCACACATAAATCTTGTGTTTGAACATGAAAAATCCCTTTGTGTATGATGGATTATGTAAAATAAATGCCCATGGTGTTCCATAAATGTCTAGTTTCAACAAGTCTTGTGTTAGGTGTGTTGAAGGAAAACAAATTAAAGAGCACATTGTCAAGGTTAGTGATAAAAGGGCTACATGTCTTCTTGTTATTATTCATGCAAATCTTTGTGGGATGATCTAGCTTCAATTATTAAAGGGGTTTTTTTATTTTGTTTCTTTCACTAATGATTTTTCATAGTTTATTTGGTTGTATTTCTTGGGGCGCACCAAGTCCTAGACATTCGATTCTCTTAAAAGCTTTAAGGTTAAATTCGAAAAGACATTGAACAAGAAAATGCTTATATTTTATAGTGACCATAAAGGGGAGGGGGTTTCTTGAGTAGATAATTAATGCACTTTGTGATTTAGAAAGCATTGGTTGAAAGTTGACCTAGGCTTGCACTCCACACCAAAACAATGTCTTTGACCATAAAAACTATACATTATTTGAGAAACCTTGCACCATGGTTGTTGATGCAAAAACCCCTAATTTTTTTTGGAATGAGGAATCACTACTACAAATTACCTAGCAAATCATTCCCCAACTTGGGAGCTAATAGGAGGTTGTCACCTTATCAACACAAATATGGTAAAATTCCCAATTTTGTTCATCTTTACATTTATGAACGTTTTGCCCATGTGCATGTCCATAATAAACAAAAAACAAAGTTGGACTCCAAATTAGTAAATTGCATTATGATTGGTTACTCAAAAGACACTAAGGGTTATAAATGTTATAACCTTGTCAGTCACTAAAGTCTAAGTGAAATGACAATGTGAAGTTTGATGAACATCGATTCTAGTACTTTGATGCAAGTACATGTGTCTAGTTTATTGTTTCCATTGAACCTTTGACCAAGACAATGTTGCCATTGAACTAGTCTTTGACCTTGATTACGCTTCAACAAGTTTTCCATTGCTTGATTCCCACCTACCTTTATTAAGTCCCATGCCAATTGTTCAAGAACTCAAATCCCACATCTCCAACTTTCTCCAAGTGTATTCAATTGCACATGCTTGCTTTTGTCACCCATAAAACATCATTTCCCAGCTTACCCATTTTGAAGTTTGTTGATGACATTAGCATTTTAAAAAACATCATTCATCTTGGGTCCATGCTCCTTCTACATGGCTTTAAGGTGTTTCCATGGTACAATGTAGACAAAAAGGAGTCATAGTTTGACAATTTTCATTGCAACACATTTATTGTGTGTCTTTTTAAATATTTGGAGAAGATTTTGTGATAGAATTATGCAATTAAAGGTCGATAACATCCAAAATTGTGCACATTTGAACAATGCAATGGTTGATTGGAGTACATTTCTAATTTGTAGGACCTTGTCACAAAGATTATAATATAACAAAAGGACTAAGAAACATAAATTTTAATGGGAATTTGTTCATGAAAATTTTCACATACATAGAAACAACCATAATGAACAATTTTTTCCATGAAAAATTCAATTTGTTTTAAAGACATGATGTTCATATTAGATGTTCAGTAGTAAATTATGTTATGATAATGTGCAAAAGCATGGTTAGGTGGTTCAAAAGTGATGTTTGAGAATCCATAATCTAACATTAACAATTTTTATTTGTAATTTTAACAATTATCAAACCATAAATCTTATAATTATCCCCTACATTCTTAATCATAAATATTAATAAACTAACCTATGAATATCCTTAAACATGTGATTGATCAAAACATCCATGCAAAAGATTAATTTTTTAAATGTGAATTGGACTTTCAAGGATAAAAATTTACAACAATCACATCATTTAAAATTTTTAAAATTTGAATATATATATATGGAAAGTTTCAATGCATTTCACTAATAAAAAATTTATTTGATTATTTTTCATTTTTTTGTGTGACAAATGTAGGCTGTCATTTCAAAAGTCCATTACGAATCCATAATCTTCTTAGATTCATCTAAAATTGTATGATGATTTCAATTAAAGTCTATGACAATAGGAATGATTAAAAAATTGACAATGTTAATTTTGAATATGACTCTAAATTTTACATTTGTCTATAATTCAAAAAAATTACAAGTGTGACAATCCAAACTATCCACCTATTCATGTTTTCACCCTAATGTTGATGATTATGATCTTTTTAAGTTGTAAAATGTCCTCTCATTGAAGATGTAGTTGGGTTAAACATTATATTTATCATTCTACAAAGATAAAATGAAAATTTTAAATTAATAAAAAATAATAAACTATAGTTAAACAAGATTTTTAAATATTTGGCATCAAATTATTGGTGTACAATTATATAAAGACAAACATATATGAATCAATTGCATATTCATGGTTTATATAACTTATTTTTTTGTTAAGGCCCAAATCAATTATATGTGATCTTTAGAAGAATTCAAAATGAGTGAAATTTTATGTGCAAGTATTTTTGATATTATATATCCTAATTTTGACATAATGTGTACACCATACCCTTTATAATTATGTTGTTATAGCTGAAACCACTAACAATATTGTTGTTGTTGTTGTTGAATGTGCGGGCGAAGCCTTGAATTATTCTTAAATTAACATCACTAATTGAAATGGAAATTGAAATGGCATCAATACGTTACGATGGAATGTGTTCTCTAATCAATCTTTTAGCAAGTTGTCGTCCAAGTCATGCAAAATGGGTGTACACATTAAAGATAGGTCTTATTGGCACCAAGTGACTTGTAAAACATGTCTTATGGTGCATGGCAATGAGTAGATAAAGAGTCTAAACTATCATGAAACTTTTGTTCTTATGATCAAATGGACAACAATCCACACTCTTGTTTCCATGGCTACTTAACAAGACTAGCAAAGTTTGCATTTAGATATAAAGTTTGCACTATTAAATGGCATTCTTAAGGAAGATGTTTACTTCATGCAACCTCCAGGGTTTGTCACCCGTCTAGCCAAAAATCCAAAGTGTGTAAACTTTGTCATTTTCTTTACATACTCTGCCAATGTCCACATGTGTGAAACAAACATACTAATATTCATTTGCACAAGGTCAGTCTTATAGCATGTATTTTTGACCCAAGTCTATATGTGATCATAGAAGGAGATTTGCTTGTGTTACTTGTCATTTGCATTGATAATGTTTTATTCATGGGCAACCGTTCCTAATTCATTAAGGACCTATATTCCAAGTTTGAGATGACCATGTTAGGATGCCTCAGGTTGTATCTTGGAGTTTAGTTCATCTACATTCCTTCTAACTTCTTCATGTCACATCAATGTTATGTTTTCAAATGTTTTCACAATCTTGGATTGGAAGATTGTTATGGCACTTTGGTTCCCTTGGATCTCAACACCAAATTCCCCTTTAATATGGGTGTTCCATTAGTTGACCCCACTTATTATCGGATCACTATGGGCAAGTTTTTGCATTTTAAAAATGTAATGTGCCTTGATATTGCCTTTGTAGTTGGTTTCGTTTCATGGTTCATAACTACACCTCAACACTCTCACCTAGATGTGGCTCCACACATTTTCTATTACCTTAAATTTCATCCATCTTTGGTGATTCACTATCAAGGGGGGGGGGTGGGGGGAGATTTGATTAGGCATTTAAGTTGTTCAAATTGTGATTTTGTAGGTGATGTGGAAGGACAAAGATCTACGTTGGGATTTGTCTTTTCATTAGGGAGTGGGCCAATTTCGTGGAGTTGCAAATTGGCAATCTAAAGTGGCCCAATCATCCTCAAAAGGTAAATATCATGCTTTGGCAAAAGCTGCAAAGGAAGCACAAAGGTTGTGACATTTGCTTAGAAAAATGGGTGTAAAATTGGATGCACCAATCATTATTTCATCTAACAGTTAGTGTCCTAAATACAATGTTGATCACCTATGTGGTTCAACAAATTGTCCAAAGAGATTCAAATTGAATGTTTTTCTAGTGGGAACAAGGTTGCAATTTTCATAAAATCTTATCATTTCATTGTGTGCAAAGACTCATTGTTTCTAACAAAAGAATTCAGAATACACAAGAACCAAGACAAGTCCTTTCCAAATGGCCACAGGAACGTCATTAAATGTTGGTGTGACTTGCTTGGGCTACATGTCTTGCCCATCTGAAAATGTTTGCATTCGTGCACCATATTCATATTTTGAGTGTAATACATATTTATGTTTATAGATACACAATATTCATATATTAGTTTCGATTCATGAATTCCCCAAGAGGGGTTCATTATGATTTGATTGTTGAATGATTTCCTTTCAGTTTAGGTGCACTTATGTGTTTGTGATGGAGCCACAGAGGTTTAAATGTTGATAGGTAGTGCACAACAAACTTCCTCAAAACTGAAAAAGAAACAGTAAGAGCTCTTGGGACCAAAATGCTTTAGATTGTGAGTGTATGTTAGCTGAAGAGCACGTTCTTTGCAATGTTGTTGTACTTTCAGCATAGTTTTGGGTCCCTCATATAATTTTTAGTGTATGCATTTTTGTTTTTATTTTTGGTCAAAACCAAATGTCTGTACTCCTGCTGCACAAGAAGAGATTTCCTGTGAGATGAATGATTGCTTTGCCAAATGCAAAATGGTGAGACTATGCAAATGAACAAATTCCCAAGAACCAATTCCTGAAAAGCCCCAACTGGTCTTGTGCCTGTTTTCTTTTGTTCACAAATTTTCGTGACTTGGTGACAGGAGAAAACTAGTGTGGATCATCATACAAAGGATTTTCATGAAGAACATGTGTAGAGGAATCTTTGTGTGAAATGACCAGATTTCAAACTCCAGTCAAATCTGCTTAATCCCTCTACTGAATCATCATCAATGTAGGTACATCACAAATTGAAAAAACAAAAGAAAACCCCCAGGTTGCATGTAAAATAAGACCTTGCACCAACATTCCAAACAGGAAATTGAATCTCATTTGAGCAATGAGAACCCAAGCTCACTTCATAGCAGAAGCTCCATTGAGTTGAAAATCAAGAGTAAAAGAACCTTGTGTAGTTTTTTCCCCACCAACTTACATGTGATAGTTTCTTGCAAGGAGAGAGTCATCACGATCAAAGGTACTAAATCTGATAAACGTCAGATAAAACTATGAATAAACTCAGTCAAAAAATAGTGTCAGATACCATGCTTACATCTGTAGAAGTGCTGACTGCAGTCACTCAGGAAACAGATCCCTACTGCCATGTGCAAACAGCCCACATATCTTGAAGGCTTATGTTATCTGATTAGTATTTGGAGGCATTGTGAATCAATTCCTAAATAGTTTACTATTGCAACATGGGATGTACCTTGAAAGCAAATAGAAGCCAAAAGTTGTGGATGTGGGTGCTGAATTTTCTCTCCTGTTAACTCATATCTTAAATCTTCTGCATGAGAAAGTTTGTCGGATTTTGGCCCCAGTGTATTCATGATTTTGTTGCCATATTGGACTCAAAAAATCTTCACTTTGCCCACTTGAGAGCTTCAAATCCATGTTTTAGGCAATCTGGATTTCAGCACAGTCTAGCATTTAATATGCCCATATCTGTCCCTGCACAAACCCCAAGACATAATCATTTTCTTTCATAATTCAGGCTATCATGACAATGTTTTGCAGCTACTGATTAGTGTTTTATTTGCCAATTTTGTGATGTAGCCAAAGTGGTGATCATCTAGGAAACAAGTTAGCCAAATTTGGCTACATACCAGAGATGAAATTTTTAAAGAAAAAGGATCCTTCTATATTCTTAGCTACCTACTGGAGCTTGTCATAAAAATCTGGCAATTTAGAAAAAAAAAATAATCAAAAACTGGCAAATTTCGCCGATTGATTTGATGAAAAATCCTTTGTATAGGTCGAAATCATATTTTTCAGGTCAAAATTTGGCAAAAACTTGCAAGTAAGAAAAATTGCTCCTACCCATTCTACCATGCTGCTTTTGGTCCACTCTATATGAACCATAAAAGTAAGGGGACTGAGAGCCTCTTCTCCTGGAGCTTGGGGTCAAACTTCTTTTTTGGGTGTATGGGTTGAAGATCTTGATTATTCATAATCTTTTAAGTCATATATATGGGGCTTACCTTCTAGATGGCAAGAATTTCACATGAGCTCCAACACAACAGCAGATGCCCCCCCACCTCCATTACACACTCCTGCCACCCCATAGCGTCCATTTCTCTCCCTGAGAACCTGCACACAATCAACAGGTTAACTCTGCTTTCTTAACAACCAAAAGCCAGGCTTCCAAAACATGGCCGAAGGGTCCATGTGATTTTGGTAAAATTCAGGCAACAGCATTCAGACTTGCAAACATGGCACACATAGGAGCATAGGCTTGTAAAAGCTGGTGAGGGCTGCCATCAGATGGGACTGCATAGACACTGTACGATCTGTGCCATCCACATTGACCCACAAGTCTCTCTTTCCTAGGTGGAGACTACAATCAACAGAAAGGTTGATGCAAAGACTAGGAGAGAGCTCAAGATGCTATGAAGAAGTAGCAACAAACCCCAAGAAGGGTGGTGAGGATTCGTGCTCCACTGCAACCAAGAGGATGTCCAAGTGCCACAGCACCTCCATGAACATTTACTGTCTCCTGATTGCATCCAACATAGAAAAAAATCAAAAGACATACTGGCTATCAGAGATAAGCATGAACCTATAAACTTGTCTGCGTGAGTTACCTATTGCAGAGATTGAAGTCACCAAAGAAGAACAGCATGACTGCTTAGCTATGGTGTCAATTCTACAACAAAAATGGAGTGGAAGGTGAGAAAGTACAGGTTTGAGGCCCAGAAGTTGCTGGTTGGCCAAGGCTACCACCTATGACAGGACAAAACTCATGTTAGATGTGCTTTTACAACCTTCCAACAAATCCTAACCTAAAACCAAGAATTCTTGGAACTGCAGCCAGAGCGCTACTTCTGTGCATACACAATAGCAAGTGCTGCAAGGAATGCTCTAGGGCTCTGTTTAGAGATGATGGACCTTCCATATTGAGTCAGGTCCTCAAGGGCTTGCATTCTTTGATCATTGATCTAGACCTATGAAGACTAGAAGTTTCAGGATGCAAAGTTAGGAGGTTGCGATTCCAAGACAAGTGAGGTGCATTTATATCCATGAGATTGCAGAGGAAACTCCACTGGTGCATGTGTGCTGTGTCTCTCCATGTGGAGTAAGCAAACAGGGTCAGTGCTGAAGTTCAGAAACTCTTAAAAAATGTAACATAAACTGCCCAGTGGACAGTATAATTTTGAATCATCCAGTGTGACTTGATTTAAGACACATCAGATGAGTATCCTAGGATGATGAGCCATGTCTGACCATGAAGTTCCACTTTCTTGCAATGCTAGGGTGGGTCTTAGCAATTAAATTAGTAACTCAATATCTTACAGTG
>Ga0116231_10002275_pt1 | contig 40131 bp, 25 predicted proteins | sample S1TSphgellanicum_2_FD_89695 | JGI IMG/M metagenome (GOLD analysis project Ga0116231, IMG submission 89695) | Host-associated microbial communities from peat moss isolated from Minnesota, USA - S1T2_Fd - Sphagnum magellanicum MG | ecosystem: Host-associated > Plants > Peat moss > Unclassified...
ACTAAAGCAAAAAAAAAAAAAAAAAAAAAACGTAAACTTGCCATGAAAGCATAAAATTTTAATAGTTGACAAGAACCACAAGCTAGTAGCTAAGGAATCCAAACTTAATGTAAATTGTTACATTAAAACAAGCAAAAATCACAACCTTTTTCAATTATAATAATGCATAGTAGAACTTAGAATAAACCATGTAAGAAATTTTAACAATTGACACCTTTATTTTAGCATGAAAGGGTTGTTTTGTAAAGGCTTTTTTTTCTGTCTTTAGTCACAAGCTTGTAAGTGTTTATATGGAATATGATTATACACATTTAAATCACAATTCATTAGTTGTCACAAAAAAAGTGGTCATCAAAGGCGTGATTATAAAGGGGGTTTATTGTATCATACACTTACCACCTTAATTTTAAAAATCTTTTATCAAAATCCTTTTATTCACCAAATGCACATTGTGTGCCAAAGTTAAAAGCCCATGGAAAAGTGTTCAATTTTCATCAACAATCAAAAAATTTGTTTGGATTTAAGGATTTAGATCAATGGTAAAAATGTTTGTGATGTTTATAGAAACCTAAATTTCAAACAAAGAGGTCACCACCACCAAACACTAATTCTTTTCTTCCCCTACTATTGTTATTACTCCAATGGTTTCCTCTTGCTCCTATTGCATTTAACATCTCATGCTCTTAATGCATTGCCATTCAAATTAATTATGTATTTGGAAATAAACGATTTTTAACTAAACGATTTTCAACTAAACTATTAACTATGTTGAACCTTTTCTTGTTGTTGTAACTTTAGTTATAAAATGTTCTTACAAGCTTTTCAAACATCCATGGAGGTTTCATGTGCCCACCAACCAACAAAGCTTTTAAAAAGTTTCCTAACTATAAATTTATTAATATTTAATTAAGAATGAATTAAAAATGAACTATGAGTCAACTAAGAGTTGATTAAAAATTATTTAAAAGTGAATAGGAAATTAATTATAAATTAATCAAAAGTGAACTACAAGTTACTACGAGTGGATTATGAAATGGATGCATCATTTAGAATTAATGGAAATCCATGCTCACTCCATTCATCATGTAACCATGTGTAACATTAATCATCCATAACATATAGTGATATGCCTTTTTAGGTGAGACCAAAAGTGGACTTGCCCAATCAAAACCCATGTCAAAACCACCACGGGATGGCCCCCATGTGGGCATGGGTTGCCAATTTGGGTTCATTTCTTAATGTAGTAAGCTGCCACCTTGCACATAGTTGTGTTAAAATACGTGGAGGGTTTAGGGGAGGACTTAAAAATCCTTTCCAAAATAGTAAAAGTGTGGACTTGCGGTTGGGCCATTAAAGGATGTCAAGGGGGATTTTGGGCAACAAAGCCTTAGACCTAGTGGGAAGTCTGCATTAGGGATAATTCCTAGGAAAAGCTTGGGTTAGTGAATTAATTCGAGATTAATATTTCAAATGAAAATTTACCAACATGTGGTTAGTTAGCATGAGAATTAGGGATGTCTTAAGAAGTCAAGGAACACAAAAATGTGCTGAAAGGCATTCAATAATATCATTGTTGGTATTCCATAATCCCCCAGAGGTTTATGTAATGGGGCTTGACCTAGGTGGGATGTTTTGTTAATTGGTGCTTGGCTATGAGTTCAGCACGATTCCACTTTGTCTTTTGTGCATATCCAACATCATGGATTTCCTTCTTTCATGGCCTTAACCTCTAGTTGGTGGGTGCAGTAGGCCCTGTCCTTACAAAAGGTATATTTTTATTCTCTTTGTAATTTACCCAAGAGAATAAAAATTCTATTAGTGTTGAATATGTTTAATCTACGTGCCACCTTAACATATTAAAGTTAGAGTACAATTTGTAAAAATTTTAAAATCTTTGCAAACCAAATGGTAATGTGTTGTTGTGCAAGCTATGGGAAGAAATTTTAATGAATGTGGAACTTGAGCTCGTAGAAAAGATGGGACTACAAACCTCAAAACCGAACAGTAATATGGTACTAATTACACTTCTCATTATAAATCTTGTCCACAACCTCAATCTTTATGCCTTCATTTCCTTTCATTTCCAATTTTAAAACCTTTGCCTTGCCTTTTAAATCCAATTACAAACCTTCTATGCTAATTTCTTGCACTTTTGTGTTTTTTGTCAAATCTAAGGGCAATTGTTTTATGGTTACTTCTATAAAGTTTACACTTGTAATTGAATCTACTTGTAATTGCACTATGCTTATTTGTTGCATTTTTGCATCTTTAGTTAGATCTAATTTCAATTTCTCTATGGTTACTTCCTTTACTTTACATCTTTGATTAGATTTGATTGCAATCTTTCCATTGCTCTTTCTTACATTGGTCTATTGTCATCTATTTTATTTTTAAAAACTTTTGAACTAAAGCTTAAGCTTAAAAAAAAAAATCAAAATGCTTTCAAACTTGCTTCTTCTTCTAGAGATGACATGTTGAGAAAAGTGATATAAAACAGAGAAGAATTATGAGTTGTATTAAGGTTTGCCCAAACGTTTGTGAATGTGTTGCAATTATATGGCGGAAAAATGTGCACATAATTATGGGGGAATCAACAAAGTGTTAGCTTTAGGTGTCTTATTAATGTTTCAATTTTTAGTATCCTACATTAGGGCTCCTTAATGGTGATGGTATTTGATGAGCCCACAATTAGGCTTTGGAACATTATTAAGTTTTTTTTCACATTTGTGATCAGTTGCTTCTTTCTAGTGGGATAGCCAATGTGCCCAATTTTAAACAAAGTTTATGTTCAATTGGAGGATTGGACAATGTTCCATACATACCTATAAAATTATTTCAAAACACCCCCAAACATTGAACAGAAAAAACATCTCCTTCCTACCTTTCCTTGTTTTAATGAACACCCGACTCACCAATACTACACAAAAACTTTGCAAATGTATAATTCCTTTTTATAATTGAACCCCAAAAACCCCAATAGCAAACAATAACAAACTCCCCAGCACCCTCTTCCCTCCCGTTCCCCCAAAACACATGTTCATGATTTATAATCATTTTTACTGTCGATTATGTTCACGAAACCTCCCATTAATAAACATTATAAGACCATGAGTTGGGGGAGAATTATCCATGCCCCTTCAGTTTTACACCCGTCAGTGAACATAAAAAGGAATATTTCAACTTTTTTTTTCCCCCCAAATATTGAACCCATCAATTTCATAGCAGACATTCAACCATAAGTAGTCGATTGTGCAACAAAACATTCAGGGTTGTTTCGCTAACTATTGTATAGCAATGTGCCTTGTGCAGTGGTTCACATAAGAGATGACTACTTTCATTGGCTCATCACAAAAAAATTAATCAAGCTTTCAACAGTTTCAAAATAAATATGTCATAATCTCCTCCTTTGGATTGGTTATGTAGATTGCAAGAGTAGAAATTAGGGCAAAGGATATGGGACTAAGTGAGGAGCTATTGGGAACACATCAAGAACTTGAGGAAAATGTTAGGAACTCATTGAAAACTTGATGAAAACACAATGGGAATTTCATGGGAACACATTGAGAACAACAAAAAAATCCAACACCCCCACTCTCCCAAGAAAACAACGTGAGTCCCTTAGATGCATGCTACATCACTTCATTGGCTGCAAGAATTTTCTTTTTGGCATGTTTGTATTTGTTTCCATTTTTGGCCCTAGACATATGGTAGGAGGATGAACCATGGGTGTATGTTTGTATGTTTGAAATCCTTGGGAAAGATGAGGACAAGTTTACTATCCTTCGATAAGGGTTTGCCAAAAAATTCCCAGTGTATGTGGACAACAATTTATAACACATAATTTCTCCACTAGCAGTAGAGTGGCTTTACCATAAGAAGTGGCCTCTTAGTTGCCATATTAAGAAAAAAAATCGTGCCAATGCCATTTGGAGCTTGAAGGAACCATAGGGCTGTCATCTTTCTACCTTGGTCACCTTTTTTCGTTGAAAAATTTCGATCACATTACAAAGGATGCAAGTGTTTTCCATCTTAAGTGGGTGATAGGCATAGGCTTAACCATTTCTCAACTTTCACCCTTTCAAGACACCCCTCCCATCGTCATGACCATCTATTGCAAATCATTAATTTTTGACATATAAATATCGTTGACGTACCACAAGCGGTCCGTTATAGACATGAAAAGATTTTTGAAGCTACTTTGAACCAATTTGATGTCCTATCACTTCTCACTTTTCCTTAATTTTACTCCTTTGTACATTTCCCTAATCTATGGTGTGTTTTTTGATACAGCGTCCTAAGATTGTTCTTTAAAAAAAACTACATATGGAGCAGTGGCCATGCTCTAACTATGGAATATACTTACTTTTGACATTTTATATCTAATCAATACATTGCAAAAAGTGTTACCATATGTTCATAGAACCTTTGCAACTGTTAGTACCATTTGCCAATAAGAATGTTTTGACTGTATTCTTATGGCTATTGATTGGTTTCATTCAATTTTGTTATAAGATGGTTAAAATTTCATATGTTAATTTTTGCAACAATTATTATCTTTCTCCACTTTGAAAAGTGTCATTTGTGTAAATATTCTATTTACCTTCTGTTTATCCTTATACCCACATGGTGCATAAAGGGGATATGGTGAAATATTTATCCCTTCTCGTACCTTTTGAACAGGATAAATATTCATCCATTACCTTTACCCTTGCCCGAGTTCATAATTTTGCGAAGCTTACATATTACCCTTACCTTTCTGAGAAATTTTTGAAATCTATATACTTTTACCTGGAGCTGATATAGTAGAATTGATATACTGGCCCAACATTGATTTTTCCTTCTCTTTTGTATTTTGTCAAAATTTTCATCTTTTCCTTATATGATTTTATTGAGCTAACTAGCATCATGGCTGGTGGGGAGTCTATGATTAGGCAACTTCCAACAAGCACTAAATAGGAGTCACATGAAGTTTTTCAACTCTTCATCCATTGTGTAACTTTTATCCATGCCATGCCATCATTTTTTCAATTTTCATTCATTTTGTAACTTTATATCCATATTAAACAACATTTCACAATGAAAAGTTGAAAAACATTGTTGCATAATATGGATGAAAACTTGATATCTTGGGACCTTTAACTTGTTTTTGGAAAGGAATTACTGTCACAAGAAAATCATTGTATATAATCCAAAGCGCAATTATAATTAAACCATCTGAAAAGAATGCCACCAACCAGCGTTTCTTTTACTGGCGAATTATTGCAAAATCCCTACCTGAAAAATATGATTTCGACTTATAGGAAGGATTTTCCATGAAAAAAATGGCCCAAATTCGCCAGATTTCGATTTTTTTTTACCAATCGCCAGATTTTTATTATTAGTTCCAGGATGTAGCCAAAAATGTTAAAGGATTTTGATTTTTTCCTACTTCCATATTAGTACATATGACCAAATTTGGCTAAATCACTTTGGAGATGATAGCCACCTTGCCATAATCACAAAATTGGAAAAAGAAACGGTGCCACCAACTGTTGGGCCCAAGAATTCTTATTATCTTCTTGGCCCGATATTTTTATTTTCAAATTTTTGAAGTTGTGTCATGTGTGAGCATCCAAAGAAAGATTTAGCAAATGGTTATAGACTTGTAGAACCTTTCCAGGAATTTTTTTTTTTTTTTTTTCCAACTTTGTCAAGTAGGGTGACTGACTGTGGTCCCAAACAGGAATGAGCCAAATTTGGCTCAAGGTCAGACAAGACAATCAAATTTTTAAAAAATCCTACCTAGTTCTCAAGACCTTTAAGAACTCCCTGTTTAAATATGGTGACTTCTAACTTTTTTTTTCTCTCGAAATATGATGACTTTTGAGTATTTTTTTTAATAAAAACCCTTTGTTCAATTTTCATTGTGTTCTTCTTTTTGGGGCCACAGTACGAAAATTCGCCAAAAATAAAAATGTTGCCGTCCAAGACATAAAAAGAACGTGGAAAAATATTAGGTCTGGTAACCAGTGTCTAGGGGGTGGCTACTGCCTGTACATGGCAAAACCACTAGTGGCATGCAACGCTCAGTGGCCATCCCCTAGAGACTGGTTATGTAATACTTAAAGTCCTATTCCACTTTGTGTAGTGCAATTGGAGGGTACCTTATGCCAGCGTATTCTTTCCTCCACTGATTGGAAGGCCTTTTGAAAACTGGTATGTCTGTCAGATGGGATGTTCCAATTTTTGAAACCCCCCTGCACTCCTCTTTTCCATTTTTCATCTTGATACCCCCGGTGGGTATGTACTAGGTAGTTGTAGTATGTATGGTGGCATGGGAACTGAATTCATGAATTTATAGCCCGTGGTATTTTCGTGTTTGATGTGGTACCTTTGGTCCTTGCGCCTCAAACTGGAGGCTTATTGTGCATTTAAGTGTAGGGTAAAGCCCTAGGTTGAGGTCATTACTAAAATAAGGCAGGCCCCTGGACCAAGCGCTTTATCCAACATATAGACCTTCAAGAAATTCAGTAATTCAGTGGATAAACTGAGGCGAAACAAGAGGCGGGGATTATGAAAAACGAAATGCCTTCCCTGCTCCTGGATGTAATAATACGCTTTATAAGGTTACTGCCAAATACACTGCAAAATTTCTGGCAGGTCATTCCGTGTAAGACGTAGTACTTTTGAGAAGGGTTTGTATTCAGGAAAGTTTACACAGCCATGATGGGTTCGTTGCACTTTTTCCAAGAAATATCAAACGGGTACTGGTTAAGTATGTGGAACTCTGATCAGCAATTCTTAGCACATCAAACAATTCATATTGGTTTAAAACAAATTCAAAGAAATGATCAAAGCACCTTCTCTGAACCTTTGATTCTTGATGCGTTCTTTGAGCAAATCAGGCAATCCTTCAATTTTTTTCTAAAACTCGGAACCTGCACTTATTTTAAGTCTTTTAATAAAAACCCAGAACCCGGGTTGTTTGAACGGGAAAATTTCCAAAAACTCAGACCCAGGGGTTATAACAAAATCCAAGAACCACCCAACACATGGTTTAGAGGGCAGACAAGATGTGGTCTTTCATTGCTCAATATTGAAACAAAGTTTGTGTGCTGGTGTCACTCAGCACGCAAGGTTTCATCCTTTCAGGGCCTTTTGCATGCGCCCTTGATCTGGTAAAGCCCAATACCTCGGGGTTTACCCAAGGGGCATCGGGCTTTCCCCTCCACATACTCCATCATGCAGGAAGTTTCATTGCCTCAAATTAGATTCGTCGGAGCACGAGATGTGTGGCCTCCTGTGAGTTGCCCTGGTCAACAGCATGGTAAGATTCGTTTGGGGACCATGTTGCATGAGCTAAGTGTATTGTTTCACACCGGCCTACTTTTTCAATGGCAAAATTTGTCAAAAAGGCAAAGTTAAGAATGAAAAACTGGGAAATCAAGTTATTTCTGAGCATTGGAATGGCAAAAGTTCTTTTTAAAGAAAGGGAAAAGTCAGCAAATTGCCATATTTGGTTCTAGTAAGTACCTAGCCAGAAATATGTAAGTATGATTAAAAGTATATGATTTTCATATTTGTGCTTCATATATGGTTTATAATCAGATAAAAGGCTAAAGATTCCTAGGGAGGATCACCAATTTTTTTCAAATCTTCCTGTGGACAATTGCGACTAAAGCTGCATATAAAACAAACAACCCCAAAAAGGTGTTGCAAGGACTGGACCGGCTGTGCCCCTCTTTTTGGCCTGAGTGAACCCGCATCCCACAAGCACCATGGATGACAATTGATTCAATTTTCTGTTGGGATTCAGTTCTCTAATTAACCATGGTGGTTACCTCAGTTACACCTCAAGTGGGTTGTTAGTAGGTAGTCAGTAAAAAGAGTCATTGTCTCTATATAAACCATCTACTTACCTAGTAATCACCTATTTTGTTATCACAATTTGTGTAGTGTAATTGGAGGGTACCTTATACCAGCATATTCTTTCCTCCACTTGTTGGAGGGCCTTTTGTGTAGGGTAAAGGGTTAGGGTGGAGGTATTCTCAAAATAAGGAGCCTACAAGAAGATGATAGGGTAATCTGCCCTATGATCAAACATCACCTATGACTGAACATTTTATTAATATCTTCGTCATCTTGTCTTCATTTTGAGTGATTGAAAATGTTATGGGAGCTGTAACTTGAGCTCTTCATTTTGAGTGATTGAAAATGTTATGGGAGTGCTAACTTGAGCCTTCAATTCGTCTTTTAACAGCTGAGGCGAACGAGTAATTATAGAAGAGCAAGAAGAGAAATAAGCTTTTCCAAGTTATAAAAACGCATTTTTCTTCTCTTCTACCCCTTTTACTTTCAATGTTCATAACTTTCTCATTTCTTAAAATGCTATAAGAGGGCAACCTTATGATTTATAAATAATCTTAAAACCATAAAGGCAATAGAGCGACTTTCAAAGACTTATTTGGGTGTTTCGTAATGGTCTTCCACGTATTTGGTGGTTTTTTCGTTTCCACCATTTGACCCCCCCCTACTTTGGAGGGTCACATCTGACGCATTTCTTCATGTTTTTCAACGATTCAACTTTCTGTGGGTGCGCAAATAGTAGGGCTCCAATTCCTCTTTGGGCATGAAATTCAAAGAAGCACTCTCTAGAAATTCGCAGACCTCTGAGACACTAAGTCGTAGGTGACTGGCGTGGCTACCCTAGTGGGGATCGGCCTTACATTTTGGGAATGTCCCCTACCAGTGTTTTTTTTTGCTAATGGTGTCAGGGTGGTGAGCATCCCTAGGCAGATTCCGACAGATTTCGTCAAGTTTACAATATTACTTCAAGGAACTCTTAAAACTGCAGTCAGTAGGCATAAATGTGATGAACCCCCCCCCCCGTCCCAAAACAATTGCTGTCGGTTTTTGATGATTTTAAATGGAAAACCCCCTTTGTATTAGTAGCCAGGGTTTTTGAAAAGTAGAAAAATGACGATAAATCACGAGAAAAGAAAACAGTCCCCCACCCATGGGCCTTACCCATCGTAAAGCACGAGCCAAATGAACCCTCTACTTACCTAGGTGACTACCTATTCGATCCTACTTATGTACATCTAAATAGGGGATCTACTTCTTACAAAATAGGTTACCACCATGAAACCAGATATTAACTCTGTGGAGGTTCATCCAGTGGTTAGTGCGCTGCTCGATGCTGCTTTACGTAGATGGAACTGTAGTACCAATGAAAGTCATAATGGAAATACATGGTTATTATGCATAAGGGATGGTTTTAAGAATTATTAATTGAAAAACACTTAATGCTCATAAGAGTCTTTTTTCATACTCAATCTAAAAACCATTTAGTTTGATGTCAAAGTAAATTTTAGGGTTTAGATGATGTTTTAGGAGCTCTAGTTTTTAGTGACATGCTTTTTCCATATGCCATATTGATTTAAATGTCTTTTGATTTTATGACAATTAAACTAGAGGGAAAAAAAAACTTACGAAAGGTTGTTTTTTTATCTTTAAAGTTTCCTGATTTTCAGTTCATAGTTTCAAAAGTGCAAATTCTTTTTAGAAATAATTAAAGATTGCTATAATTGCCGAATGTGTGTGCTCACTATGGTAACAATATAAGTGGCCCCAATAAAGAGTAGAATATACATAGAAACACCTATCACCAAACACTTAAGCTAGAGTTACTTGTTATTGCAGGGGGAGAGCTCCTTTGTTTATTATGTCTAAAGAAAAAATGAAGCCTTACTCTTGACACATCCAAAGCGCCAAAATTCATCAAGAATGGATAAAAAATGAGAAAGTTATGACCCCTGAAGTGAGCAGGTCAAAACTGAAAAGAAAATCATACCAAACACTCCCAAGCTAATTTTCAAACTCTCACAAAAAAAAAACTTTATAATGCTTAAGATGACAATTCCATATCACTTTAAATCGCTCAATTTGATAGGGGATGAGAAAGTTATGAACTTTCAAAGAAAGAGAGATCAAAATGACAACAAATGAAAGAAAAGGCGTTTGCGTTTTTGTAAAGTGTATTTTTATTTTGCTTTTTTTTCCCCCTTCTCCTTTGCACTTGAAAGATAACTTGCAGAACTTGAGGGGCGCTCCTGTAATGTTTGAAATCACTCAAAATGGAAAAAAAAAAATGAGAACGAGAAAGTGTCCGATCATACGCCAGCGTTTGGTCATAGGCGTTTCTTCCCTAATTGGAAATCTCTCGATCTATGCAACTTGCCACAATGCCGTTTGAGAAAGGAAGGCTCATAGGCAAATAGGCAACTTGGGTGCTGGTTCACGGAAAATGTTAAATCGGTCAAAGATCTTTAATGCAGTCAGTACAAACGTAGTGCTGTTATTGTTTTCCTGCAGTCTGAGCATTGCCCCATCATTTAAAAAAAGAAAAACTGATAATGCCGAGCATATCATGGGTATATCTTATCCCCATACAATACATACAGCATTTCGATATGTTATACGCCCTCAACCATCCATAGCGCATTCTGCCGATCATTTTATTCAGTGATTGTAGTGTGACTCTGTAAGATCTGAGTTTTCCAAGATTCTTGACTAAAATCTTGTTGCTGATCTTTTTATTCAGTGATTGTAGTGTTGTTGCCGTGCGAAGCTGGGGTGCCAGTGAAATGGCGACGAAGTTCTTGCTATTGGCCAGAGCGGCGATAGACTCAGTTAAGGAGCTTACGTCAGGAGATTCAAATCAGCAGCAAGGGCAGCAGCGATTGAAGCTCAATAAACTCCAGTGTAAATTTATTGCGGAAAAACTGGCAGCCCAGACTCAAGACATTTTGAACGCCCTGGAGGTGATGTTCGCCGGTAGTGATTCGGCTGCTGCAGGCAGCTTGGAACAAAGATACGAGGAAGCGCTCAAAGAAGTGTATCGAGTTGTCACAGATGCCTTGTCGCTGATCAAGGACAGTTGTGGTGAGAAGTGGTTGTTAGTAGCCATCAGACAACGTGCTGGCAACAACTTGGAGGACTTCGCGAAAGTCCTATATGAAATAGAATGGTGCACTTCGATACTGTGTAGCATCTATGTTCCTCGGAACACAAGTACTTCTAGCGGTAGACAGACTGTGATTTTCGAGCCAGAAGGATGCAACGGCAAGCTGAGTGCATTTGATCTCTTCAAACTGGAGAGGGTTTCAAACCAAGACCGAGATAGTTTGAAGTCGGACTTGGAGCACCTCAGGCAAGGCCATGTTTGTGACAGTAGCAGGGAGGTCTGTCTGAGGTTGCAGAATGACGAATGTATTGCTGCACAGTTGTTGGAGAAGCTGGATAAATGGCCAGCTAATTCATTAACAGATGATCCTGTGAGTACTGTAGAAAATTTGGCTGCGGCAGTTCCCTCATTGTGGAAAGTGGATCCTCGAGATCTCGAGGAGGGGAAAAGGTTAGGGGAAGGTAAATTCGGAAAAGTTTATGAGACGAAATGGTTAACAGAGAAGTATGCGAAGAAGGTTATCCGTAGTGTTGAGAATGAGAGTCTCAAGAGAGAGTCTGATATTCTGGCTCGTTTCTGTCATCCGAATGTGGTGAGGACGGTGTGTTGGTCCGAAGATAAGGAAGCTGATAATTGCTCCCTTGTCATGGATCTGATGACTGAGGATCTTGACAAATTCCTTCGTAGGGTTCCAAGACTGTCCATCCCTGCAGCAGTGAATCTCATGCTGCAAGTGGCAGAAGCCTTGAAATACTTGCATGGGAAAGGCCCAAGAGGCTTGGTACATCGTGATCTCAAGTCCTTAAACATTTTAGTGAGACCTCTTGAAGATGCCCCTGAACTGAAGTACGAAGAGGGCTATCTGAATCCAAAAATCGCCGATTTCGGGGAGGCGAAGATTAAGACCTTGATCAGTAATTTTGAACGCAGATTCACAACCCAGACACAAGATGTTGGCACTAGGAAATGGATGGCTCCCGAGGTGTTCAAGATCACACAGTATGCTGACATCGACCATGAGTCTGCATCTGAGCATCCTCACTTCAACCCAGCCAAAGCAGATGTGTACAGTTTCGCCATGGTCTGCTTCGAGTTACTGACCAGAGAACTGCCTTATGACGGCGTGCCAATGACTAGCCTGTGGACTCGGATAACCAAGCATGGTCTGCGGCCACAGCTTCCTGAGAGCTGTCCAAGGAGGTTGGCTTTCTTGATACAAAGCTGTTGGAAGTCTGAACCTGGGGAGAGGCCAAATTTCATTGAAATCTGCAGAGAACTGAGATACATCAAAGGACTTCTCCTCAGAGGTAATTACACTCCCTTTCTATTGATTAGGGTTTCAAAACTGAACTCAGGTATTCAGTCTTCGGGCTCTTCACATTTTGAAACTTGTAAATTTGAAAAGAAACACAATGCCCTAAAATTGCCAATATAACTGCAGGATCAAGATGCAATTTGAATTGAAATGGGGAACTTGCAAAGCAAATATTACAAGCAAGCATGGAAAAAAGACAGAGTTGGAGGATCCAACAAAATCATCTTGTCTATAGAGATAGGTCCTTCAGAATACCTAGAATGTACCAAGCCATGGTGAGATAGCCGATAAGCTATGAGAACTTGAAGCACCGACTAGAATAGATCTATGATGATTCACAATCAAAGGAGGTTCATGTCAACTCAGGAATCTTATGCAAGAACTTGTGTAGACAGCTGAAGAGGAACTTATGGGTGCCAAATGATGAGCATCTAAAGCTTTTCTACAAGATGGAAGGACATAAACCATAGAAAGAAGCCAAATAATATGGTTCTTCCTTGACATAACTAATACTTCATTCTACCCAAAACCTGACCCACAATTCCTGGCATGCTAATTTAGCCCTGAATAATCTAGTCCCTTACTCATAAAGTAGTTCACAACCAGTAATTCATTGGGCCCCAGTGGAGCCATTTAGTTTAACTTTGTCTTTCTCTTTGTAGGTGACGAAGTCCAGCTGCAAAAGGTGGATCCTCACCCATTTTCTATGGAACTGGTTCAGGTGAAGTCACACACCAAACTTTCATTTATGCATTTATGGATCAAAGAGCTATTTGAATAAATATAGTTTCTTTAACCAGAATCGGTTCACAAACACAGTACTTGAGGTCGTATTCTTTACATCAATTGATGTATTGGGATCAAATTTGTGGGGTTGAAATTTTAAAAAACTCATCCAACAGATTCAAGGACCTTGGGGAACAACACCCACAGGAGGGTACACCTTCTTTGACCGTGCAACAGGAGGCATTACAGGGCTCAAGATCAGATTCAGTCCCACTCATAAAGCTGTCTGGTGTCTTACTGTCGACTATGATATTCCTGGACAATTACCAGCTCAATCTGTTCATGGCTCAATGTCTGACCCACGAGCAGTGGAGATCAAGGTAAATTTCTCAAATTGTACAATTCAATGACAATAGTGGAGTGCTATGAAAGACCAATTAGTACAATTGTGATCATTCATACCACCAGATTGTTAGACATATATCATCCTTCATTTCATGGCTCAACAACATTTTCACACCAGATGAATGCATATAAAATGATAATGGTGAGTGGAGGAACTGGATGAAATATAAAAACATGTGCCAATGTTAAAACTGAATTCTATAAAATAAGATAAATTAATATAATCAAGCTGTTTCAAGTAGGGTTCAAAGTTCTGAAACGTGTAGGTTCAATTTGAAACATGCAGATCAGGCCTTAGGAAGTTCAGATAATGTTTCATTATTGGCAAATTTCCATTCCTGAATTTTGAGTTGCTACATGGGTAATAATTGCAGTAGCAAGAGCTCTAATTCCACTTTTGTGTTGTAGGTTACGTTTGACTACCCTTCAGAATATCTGGAGCAAATTCAGGGATCGTATGGTGTAACACCTGCACTCATTTATTTTGCTGAAGGTGATCACAGGGTCAATATGTCGTCTGACACTAGTGTAGGACCAAAAAACCATTTCACTGTTATTGCTTCCCTCACATTCAAAACCAATATCAGAACCTATGGCCCCTTTGGTGCTATAGGAGATACAACATTCAAGACTGATGTGGGGAAGATCCTTGGCTTTTTTGGAAGAACAGGTGCATGCTTGGAATGTATTGGAGTGTTTATAGCAAGACATGCCACTGTTCATAGTTAGCCATGGTGATTAAGTTGCTGTTAGTCTTACCATGGCTTACCCCCTCCCCCACTGGTTTACAATTTAATACTAGAGTCTAGAACAGGGTTTTTTTTTGTTTTTTCAAATTTGTGAAGTAGGTTGGTTGGCAATCTTCCACAAGAGGATGTTGCCAAATATGGCAAGCAGAAAGAGGGAAGTAGAAAAAGTTGGGATTCCCCCTATAAACTGGTGACTTATTGGAGCCAATGGTCTAAACATATTGATTTCAGACTTTTGTTCTTCATGATGTGGCAACTTGGGCCCATTTTTTCCAAAAAAGCCCTTTGTACCTTTTGCACCCTCCGTTCTTTGCTCACCTAGTTGTGGAAATTCACCACAAAAAAACACTGGATTTTATGCAAATTGGCCTGCCCTGTGGCCATGGCAACCCATGGAAACTCCAAACATAGGTATGAGGAGCAGTGGCTGTTACAAAACCAGGGAATCTGACAGTCCTTCATGGAACAGGAGCAGGCCTTTGGAAAATGTCAAGGTTGGGCACAATAGCTAAACAATGGTTATTTTCCCATAAACACCAAATATAAGGCATGGATCCAGGCATCATTCACTGGTGCTCAGTCGCTCGCTATTTTATAAGCACTTGAAAACGGCCTGATATGTTCCTGAACAGATCAAGCAAAGCAGTTGCAAATCTGTTGTATCCAGGTGCAGTTAGCCAGCTCATTGATATGAATGCAAACTCTTGTTGCGGAGAGGACACTTGCGGAGTGTTGAAGAAAATATGGTTGCATAATGTGCAGTCTCTTGAAAGCACTTGCCAGAAATAGAGCAACTTGAAGAGAGGAGCAGGCATGCCCGTGAACAGATCATACAAAGCAGTTGCAAGACCAAGTGGACATCATCAGACCTCAATGATGTTTAGACCGGACCAGAGTACTCATAGATTTAGGGAAGTAACTGCAAGTCCACCACCTGCGTGGCCAGTAAACACATGCTAACATGTATGCTGAATTCCAAAGATTGGAGTACCTATTGAGAGAGTGTGCAGCTAGATCACCTCCAACAACATCATCTCTTGGACTTGATTTGGTGTATGCTGGGCATGGAGCTGGTAGCAAAGCTCTTGGACCCGGCCGACAGATCTTTGAAGTGGTATAGAGTTGGAACATGTCTTTTTGTGGGGGCTACTGTCGGACTGTAGTCATACTTGGGGAAGTGAACAAAAGGCCACTGCACTAAGATTCTGTGCAGTCAGTTCACAGCGTATCTGTGACAGCGGGACAATACAAGGATTGTCATTTTGGGCTGCCATGCTTGGATAGCCTGAATTCAAGTGTATTCATGATGAGCTTAGAGCGACAAATCCCTTTGCAATGGTAGAAAATTAAACACAATGGCTTCATGATGAACATATTAAGATGTGCCTTTGCAATGATGATCCAAAATGAAAGTCTCTTCACCAAATGGCTTCATTTTGAACACATTTGCACATCTGATTGTCAGGATGTGTTAACTATCATTGCTAACGCCAACCGGTATGAGGGTTCAGTGGTAACATGTTAGCTAACAAGAAATAATGTTAGTTACACTACAACACCCATTCATACTAATTGAGATATGGGAGATAATATTAATGTCTAGGGTAAGGCACTGGCCTGAATGAGGGCAGAGCCCAAGTGCAGAAGGGTGAGAACCTGTGATGCCCAAAGGGTTCTTAACCTGCATAAAGCATTTTAGGAATATATCCCACTCTGCCAACTTAGACAATTGCGGTATGCCTTGGTAGGTTTATCAGAGGAAGCACAATTGAAACACAAAGGAATTTTTTTTCAAAGTGCTTTATCAACATTGGAAACTTCTCGCAAGATCCAAAGTGTCGTTTATCCTTGTCACATGAGTGGTATTAATTATCTCCAATGCAACTTTTATCATCTGTTTTCATCTACAAGCCAAAGGACCATATGAGTGGAAAGGCCACAGGGTGTTAACTTACCCCCTCATTTTGCTGACCTTTGTGTTTATACTAGAATAAATGTATTCAAAAGGTAACTGAACCTACCTCTGTGTACCACTGGTGTCTGATTCTTGGCTGTGAAAAGACCTTGTGCTTTGGTTTCAACCTTTCATTTTTTAAAAAAAAAATTCTTTTTTGATAGAAACCTCAAGTATAGTTCCTACAACCTGTTCTTCAAATTTATGAACCTTCAGCTTGGGTGTTCTCCAAGAAAAATTGACACTAGTCATTTGTAAAACCAGTCTGATTCAACCTAGATTACACACAATACCAAATACTATTTCGGTATCACAAGTTTACAAATTAAAAGTTGTTAGGTGCAGTAAATGTAACAATCCATTTTCCTTTGCTTTTTGAGAAAATCCTATGTGGCCACCTAGATAAAGTGGACTTATTAGAAAAGGTACCATAGCTTGGTTCAAGGCGACATTTCATTTCCAATTAGAGCCTATTGCATGATTCAGGTTACGTTCTAGATCTTGTAATTTTCTACATCTCCAGTCAGGGTACTTGAAGATCGAACCAAGAACTGGAGGTCAGTTTTTAGATCTAGTAATTTTCTACTTCTCCAGTCAGGGTAATTGAAGATCAAATTAACTAAGAACTGATACCTAATACCCTAAACTGATCAACACTACTACTTACCACTATAATTCCGTCCATCATGCGTAGGATCCATATAGGATGTTGTTAGATAACATATGAGGTGTGAATGCTGTTGATTTGTGCTATACATTGTTGTTATGATGGCACTTACATATTCCAAGTATGCAAGGGCTTTTATTGGGCCATGCATTGAGGCAAGGAATACACGTTCACTTGGGTCTATACTGTAGTTTCATAGCAGGTTTGCCCAAAATTAATTGTAAAAATCAAAAAGAAAAAACTGGAAAAATATGAGGCTTCAAAAATGAAATTTGAGAAGGAAAATGAAGAATCTATGGGAATATCCTAAAATCAAAATGGAATATTCCCAAATTAATTAATTATTCATTTTGAGATGGACGATGCTGCTATTCAGCTACCTTAATCCGCTAAAAATTTAGCACGCCCCTTGTGTCCACAAAATGGTGATATTTTGAATTGTAACCTGAAATTTCGTGAACTTGGATGTGAATTAGGTATTTCTTTAAGGCAGGTTGTTCTCTGCCTTTTGGTATTTATCTACAGCCAAAGCACATTTGTGTGGTGGTCTTTCAGAAGCTCAATCTTGTTGTATTCTTGTTATATTGCACATAAAGAGAATAGGTTCAGATTGTCAGTTTCCCTTTTGTTCCTTATCTCAACTCCTTTTGTAAACTGCTGCAGCTATATGGCTTTGAATAAGAGAGGAGATGGAGATGCTTTGATAAGAAGCTACAATGAAGGTCTCAAACCAAATCATAAGTCACAAACCTGGTGGGGAAAATTACAAGCCACAAGTTTCTGTCTCAGCAGACATTGGAATGGTTAACATGTGCAGTGTCCATGACCAAACTGCTTGGTTATAAAAACAAATATCATAATCAACACACATACTTATTACTATACACATATCTTCTATAGGATTTTAGTAATGATCAGGCTAGCCAATAGGCGTTAGGTTAAAAATTAAATTCTTCCATGACTCCCTTATATGGAAGAACATTAGCATGAGTAGTTCTCAACATGAGAGAACTTGAGTACTTGGCTCCCCTCTGGAATGACCAACAGCAAGCAATAGCATGTAACAGCATTGTATGAGATGACTTTGTAATTGGGGACTTTGATATACTCAGATGATACCAGGAGTATATTCTCAGGTTTCAAGTCTTGTGAATAAGTTCATGCATGTCTGCTACCAACACCACAAATCCAACAAATTAGGAAGGTCTGCCTTCGATGCACATACTAAAAGGCACCAGTGCCCCATTGGCACTAAGTCTGACCTGAATGTTGAGCCACACTGGGCTGGGGAGACAGAAAAACCAGTCCCTCCTCACATGTATGGATGGCAGAGAGCTGAAACTTCTATCCGCCCATCTGGCATGTCTGAACACAAGGGCTTAGGGTGAGACTTAGTTCAAGGGCTTCACCACAACTCTGCAAAGTCAAAATCTTTAGCCAGACCATAGTCAGTGATCTGCTATCTACAAAGCAACTTCTTGGTAAGAAAAAAGTGGGTTACAAGAACAAGATGGACACCTAAATTGTGTTCATGCAAAACCTACAAGCAACAGACCAAATTCACAAACAAGATCAACAGCCATGTTTGATAATTATTTTCCAGAGAAAATCATATAAGCCAGTCATTCACATACCTGTACCTACAAATATTAATACATAAGATACATCCACCATCACATATGAAGAACCCACATAAATATTTTGTGAACCTAATAAGATAAGTGCCTGCGCATATGCAGTGCAGGACATACCTAATCTCAACTCTCTAGTCAATAATGACACAATAAGTGGAGCATCGTCAATGGAATTAATTAGAGAACTCTAAGGCATAACTGGAGAGCACATTGATAGTCTTTTAAACAAGAGACTACTTGGAGCATAAGGGAAACAACAACAAAAAGTCGTTAACAGTTGATAATCCCCAGAACTTGAGACATTAACAATCAACACCACGTGCTTGAGAGAGAGGGGGGGGGAGAGGGAGGGAGGTCCCCATACAATGCAAATGTGATTGCAGAAATCAAACCAATTTTCCAACAGACAGCAGACAATGCCTGCAATCCCAGCCCCATTCTAATGAAAGCAAACAAGGTCATATGACAATGACAATTAGGTTCAGATGGAATAGGAGCATTAAGATTTGAAGCCAAAGCTTCTCAAATATCATCTAATTTGTCTGGCTGGGTCGAGAGCATAAAGAGGAATCAATCCCAGAGATATCAGGGGTCTTCACATATCACCTCACAGAAACAGAACTGTCAAACCTTCTTGCCATTCTTGGCAAGTAGACCAAGAGTTTTAAAAACACAACCAAAAGAAGAGAAGATGCATCATTGGCATTCTTGGCATGTATTATGTAATTCGTTACGTTCTAAGAAACGCCCTAGCCATTACGTAAGAGACGGAAGGCGAAGAGGCGGGAGAGAGACGTGCTGGAGTGCGCTCATCTTCAGCAACTTCTACAAATACTCATGGGGTTGCAGAACAAACAACCCAACAATCTAATTTTCTACCTCTTGCTATCCCCTACTCTCTCTCACTGCAAAAAGATGATTTTGAGATAATCTGCGTTTGCCCCCAACTTCGGTAGAACGTCTAGAGATTCACCTCCTCCTAGCAATCATTGCAATTGCACTTGATTGTGCTTCAGAGGTCTTCTGTTGTTTCACATATTCGAGGGAGAAATACATATCTCCATATATTTCTCATGGCATACTACTTATCTCCACTCATTAGAATCCATCGTCGCAGCACTCTGAAAACTCGTTGTTTGTAGCTTAACTCCTGGAATTTAGGTTTTCAGGGGTCAAGTCAGAAAAGCATCGCAAGGACCAGGGAAATTACTTCCAGCAGATGATGGATGCACTCTTGAACGACCAATGTGCAGGAGGTTTGAGAACTGTAGCAATCTAATCGGAGTATTTCATGTGAAATAAGTCAAGATTTCAACACCAAATTGCACAGTTCTCTCTCTGGGGCTTCTTGTTGTTCAATTTGTGCCTGAAAAGGTCTGGAATTCTGCCACATGCACATGGGTGCTCCTCCTTGCCAAACTGTTGACATGAAGTTACAAATCTTCAAGAGCATCATGCAAATGCCTTCTTCCATTGGAAAGTCAGTACCAGCAGTTGTACTGAATGGCTAAGTGCAAGATTTTACTTCACAGTCTTCATTTTGAGCAGCACAGTACCACATGCTGCCAAGGCTTACAGTGGTTGCAATTTCCTGCCAGATGGGATTAGGGATTTGGTTTGGATCCTGCTCCTGGAAAAGATTTGAGTCCACCCAGTGCCCATCTGATAGGTGATAGGGTACTGTTTAACTTTATGGCTGAAGGGGCAAAAGGAGATGGAAAAATGGACAACACGGAGGTAATCCTTTTCTTGCATGCAGCAACCTGTCTAATATCCAACAACATGAGAGGCATCAAACTACACCCTGCTCAATCCTGCCTCCTTGATATGCATGCATGCAAATGAGCTTTGGGTCTTAAGTTTCTGATTCAAATATAACAAAAAATCAATGTTTTCAGGCTTTGCATCAAGCATGGACCAAGGCATGAAAAACTCACTTGCCAGCAATTGTTTACATACCATCGGGAACCGAGCTTTTTCGTGAGGCCTCATAAATTTTCCAGTTCCTGTGCTTCCAACCTTATCCTAAAGGTAAGGTGTGTTGATGCAGCCATGCAATAAATTTATACATGTCATAAAAAACACATACAAGATAAACTAGTATAGTCTCAATTACTGATATGAGGTACTCATTTACAGAAGATTAATTAGTCTCAAGCCAAGCTTTGTAGAAATTGTGCTTCTAGAAGGAGCAATGTTTTTCTCCATGCTACGAAAACCCCACCCAATTAATGGCTTAATGTGGGCCTATGTTGTCTCTTGTCCATGGTCTCAATGGAGGTCTGCAATTCTTTCATTTAATTTCAATGAACACCTGTTGCCATGTGAACAGGTAGATGGGACTATGTTGTACTTGGATGAGCCAGACTCATGGCGCAAAGCGAAGATATGGCTCGAATTTGAGAACCTCCAAAATTTCTTGATGATTGGTCGAGGGTAGATCAATGGCCATGGAGAACAATGGTTGGCCAAAGTTTGCAGGCCTACCATGAAAGTAAGACTGCCCTCCATTATTTTGTCGGCACAATTTTGCACAAGTGCTCAAGGGGCTTTGTGATGGTGCTTGCAATATGTTGCAGTAGGTCCAAATGAAATATAGAAGTTCAGCTTGAAAGCAAAGCTTCCCTTCATGATAGATTTACACTCTGGTCCATGTTGCATGGGTCAAAGAAAATTGCTCTGAGCTCTGTGATCTATTTCAAAAATCTATGTTAAGATACGGACCTCCATTCCAGATCCAAATTGGCAAAGCATCTTGCCAAAAACCTACCAATGCTGATGCTTAATGTGCTTTGGAGATTTGGTGGTGTACAGAATTGTACGCACATATCTGAAGCACCAAATGTAAGCCCACAGTGCCATCTTACACCCTAGTTCAGATTTCAAAGAAGTAGCAGAGATCCTTCAGGTATGAAAAATTTGAAGTTTAGACCTTCCAATTGAGGAGGAATGTTCCATTGGAAATCAAATCACATGGTTTAAGCTTAAGTAGCTCCCTGTTTGGTAGTATGGTTCCAGCAAGTCTTTCACTGAAGTTGTAGTGTTTCGGGCCTTCAACAAACTTTCAGGATATTCCCAATTACATTTTTCCAATCCAAGCTCAGCCCTTCAAACTAGGTGGCCTGCAAGTTTTGAATCATTTCTACTTATCTATCACAAAATTTGGGCAGCATTCAATTACTTATGCATGACTCTCAGAAGCAAGAACTGAAGCCTTCATTAACTTTTTGGGCAGGTTGCAGGCAATCGTGTTTCAAAAATCACAGAACATTCGGGTTAGTAACCTGAGGATTAGAGATAGCAAAAAGTTTCATCTTACATTCATAAATTGTGTTGATGTGAGAGTGACCCACTTACACATCACAGCCCCAGTTAGCAGTCCCAATACTGATGGGATACACATTGCAGGCTCTCACAATGCAATGGCCAGTTTCTCACTATGGTGACACAGATGAAACAATTTTCTTCTTCCTCCACATTATGTAAAACGAATTTCATATCTGTGGCACATGATACCCCGCATGGTGCATCTGCATGGACAGTCTTTTGAGTTCTGCTTAGATTTCACTTATCTCAGCAGGGTCCTGGTCATTTACTGCACATGTATGCACCTTATTAAATCTTCACACCCCTTTCCAACCTCTGCCGTTGAACATTTGCAGTGAGATCCCGCTTGCCAGCAGCACGGTAGGTGTTTGATAGCAGCACATAGCCTGCCAAATCTATGAGGTCCACTTCAAGAACTTGATTTGCAATGTGTTCTCCATCACCAAAGCACCATAAATTCTGCAAGTACCCTGCAACGCCTTCCACACAGGTGCATCTGGTAGATGTTTGATAGCAGCACATAGCCTGCCAAATTTCTGGAGTCCACTTCAAGGACTTGATTTGCAATGTATTCTCCCATCACCAAATCACCATGAATTCTGCAAGCACCAAGCAATGCCTTCCACACAGATGCATCTGGTATGCAGGTCATTGTACTGCTGAGATCCTCTGCCTCCAACAGATGACTGGCATGTCCAAGAAGATCAATTATGCAGGCATGGCAGAACAGTCCACTGTTGCAGGAATCCCGTAAACCCAATTAATCCACATGAAGTTGTTTTCCTCATAGCTCAGGCATATCAGGATATCATAACAACTGAGTAAATATGACTCAATTCCTCAATCAAGAAGGAACTATGACTACAGTCAAATGTTCATTTACGTATTCTGGCCTGCCATCCCACCAGTTTGGAGGATCTGCAATGAAGTTCCACCAAAGTTTCTCTCTCTAGCTTTCAGGAACCATAGGACCTGCTTGTAAACAGAGAACACTTTTATCAGACCATACAGGCAAAAAGAACAAACTTCTCTCAACCAATCCTGAATAAACTATGAGCCTCCACATGACAAGCATTCAGTTTCAAAAAGCTTACACAAGTGCAGTGTTGAAATTCTCCCTATGCAAAGGTACTCATCTTTCTAATTGCAAACTGTTGGTGGGAAATATGCAGCCCCAGAAATGGCCGCAACCATCATCCTTACCATTCTAATTTAGTTTGACAAAACTACATGATGCAAACCAAGCTTCACACTTACAACATCAAAAAACAGTTTGACATTTTCTGAGATCACTTTGCTGCTGACAGTCTCCAAAATTCTCACATCACCAAAGATTCTAGTTAGGGTTCTCCTCATATTAACAAAAAGGGTTGTGGTAAATTACTATTTATTTAAAACTGATTACAGACCTAGTTCCACACAAATTTCAATAGCAAAAAATTTCCTTTGGTGACACAGTAGTGAAGAAATTTGGCTGAATAATGAATGTGTGTGGTAAGGAACAGTTCAGAGAGTAGCTATGTGCAAATAAAATTGGTACAATGCAGATGATGTGTTACATTTGGGGGAGAACATGAAGACAGTGGTAGACAAGACAACATTGATATCCATGCCATTCTTCATCATCAAAGCCATCTTGTTCTAATACTTTCTTCACTCTTTGGTTGCCGGGGTTTTGGAGGTTTTAGAGAAATTGCAGCAGAATCTGTGCCCTCAGGATGAAGTTCAAACGTTCAAAGTTCAAACTAGAATTGTCCGACTGAGAGAGAACTCTGTCACTGGAACTATTTCAACAAATGCAACAGGAATGTGTCAAGCCAGACATTATTACTTTTGTAGGCATGAATGCATGTGCTACTGTAGTTGCACTGGAAGAAGGCTGGTATGTTAATCAGCAGATTATTCAAAGAGGATTGGAGTCCGATGTCCTTGTGAGGAGTAGCTTCGTTGAAATGTATGCCAAATCTGGGAGCATGGAGGCTGCATGGAGAGCGTTCAATAAGATGCCATCTCGAAATGTGGTCTCTTGGAATGCCATACTTGGAGGATATTCCATGCACAGCCATGGTAAGGAAGCTCTTAAACATTTTGAACGGATGTGCAAAGTAGGTGTACAGCCAAATGATATCACTTTTGTTTGTCTTCTGTCAGCTTGTAGCCATGCAGGTTTGGTGGATGAAGGCATGCACTGTTATGACTTCATTGATCACAATTTATATGATTTCTGCAAAATTGGACATTGCACCTGCATGGTCGACGTTCTTGGCAGTCCTAGCCATCTAGAGGAGGCAGAAACCCCGGACACATGCACCACTTTGAGGGGCAAACTACGCCCCAGTAAAAATGCGTACTGAAATAAAGGTAAAAATTGGTTCTTACATAAAAAATTACCATAATAATAACTTTACCCACTTTGTAAGGTTGGTACTGCAAAGTCTCCAAAGTTTAGAATCGTGAGCAGAAAAATGGGCCCAAATTGCCACATCATGAGGAAAAAAAGGTGTGAAATCGCCATATTTAGACAATAGGTTGCAACAAGCCTCTATGGGGGAATCCCAACTTCTTCTTTCCTCTTTTACCTCTGGCCAAGTTTGATTAATTCCTCTTGTGAAAGATCGCCAACCCACCAACTTCACAATAATTTTGCCAAAAAAGACCCCCATCGTTAGCTTGGCGACATTGGAGTTTTACCAACATTTCTTACAAAAGTATGTACCAAAATTACATCAATTTTTAATTTTAACATTTTTTAGTCTTTATTCATGTGTGCATATAAAAGGTGTTTGTAAAATGATTTTTTTGTCTTTTATATCTTCAATCTTGCGCTTTCATATCTTATGTTTGTGTGGTATTTTATTTTAAAGGTATCTTTAGCTCAAAAGTATGTATTAATTTAAAATATTAAATATTTTTATTAAAATATTTGTTAATATTTATGCACACGTACTCGGTAGAATATTTTTAGAATTTGGCCTTATTGTTTATTTTGTCATTTTATGGTGTACAAAAAAAATTTGTGGCCAATTTTCGCAACTTGCTGAAAGAGAAAAAAGCGGGTGCTAAAGGTACAATGGGTTTTTCTTGGAAAAAGTGGGCCCAAGTCACCACATCTTGAGTGGAAGAAAGTGTGAAATCGCCATATCTAGAGAAGGGGCTCCAACAAGCCCCTGGTTTAAAGAAGAGAATCCCAAGTTTTTCTACTTCCCTCTTTACCTCTCGCCAAATTTGGCTAAGTCTTCTTGTGAAGATCGCCAACTCACCTACTTCACAAATTTGAGGAAAAAAACCCTGAGTGTAGAATATAAGAGAAATATGGTGTGTATTTATAATTTTACCCTGCCAGGCAAAATTCGGACAAAAGTTTTACCCCTCTCTACGTTGGCAGGGCTAAAGGAACCTCCTCTTGTGCCTCTGATATTCAACAAACGTTATGTTCTTCAAAATTCTCCAAACATTGTGAGATCAACAGATGATAGCGACTGTGGACATGAGAAGTAGAAAGAGAAAGAGACGACTCTAGGTAGCAAGGGAGGGACTCGAGAGTATTTCAACAAGACAATGTCCTTAAGAGGAGCTCGGAAGGGACGGAGAATGCTGTGACCTATAAAAAGAGCTTGAGAAAGAAGCGCATACGCGTGAAGGAGACGCGTAAATGCGAGCGGTTTCAGCGAGCTGGAGAGAGAAAACAACAATAGGCGGTAATGTCATAAATGCCCCAGCTTGAGACCTTGTCGTGGGGTGTTTTAGGCCAATTCCAGTTTTTTTTCAGCAGCATTTCCCTTTTACTGGTAGAAGCCACATATTTCAGTCGAAATTTTGCGGAAAATCGCCAAGAAAGTTTTTAAAAATAAATCATGTTTCCTGGATATGAGCAGATGGGTGACGTTGAGGAGATGTTAAAACCAACGAACATTTACTGGGTTAATGTTGCAGGTTCTGGTGCCAGCATTTACATTCTACAAAACTTTGATTGTAGCAGGTTCGTACTTCACACACTCCTGCACAAGTCTAAACCTAGACTGGGTTTTGCTGCAGTTTTCTTGATCAGCAGTCAAATGGAAGATTGAAATTCTGGGTGCCAGCCATGCCCATCGGACATGGCACCAAAATGATGATGATCAAGCTGTATTCGCTGACTAAATCTGCTTTACTGGTGTGAGCGCTCCACAATCTCAATGTTCGGTCGAGAGGCCACTTGCTGCATATGCCTTCCAAGGTATGACTTGTCCCTAAGCTATTCAAGCTTTATGAACAATGCAGTCTGCAAGATCCCGGTTGAAAGATGTTTTTGTCGTAATTGGAAATTTCACTTCCATTTCCCCAAGAATCACTGGTAAACAATGCTCCTCCTCTTTTTTTACAATGCTTACCATGGTTCACACAGACTTGTTTACAATGCTTCTTGTGTTCGAGACCCTGAACCCTCTTTCTGTCTGTATACTGCCTTCTTCTTCTCACAGTATGTGTGTTCTGTTTGCTTTCCTGATAAATGTTGACCTGATATCTTCAGAAGCGAGTGGACTGATCGAACATATTCTATGCAAGTCGACACAGTACCTCACCGCGGCTTCTATGTAATCAAACTACATGCTTTGAAAGCTTTTTTTTCTGCACCCCCTGGAGATCAGAGAGAGAAACCGTGGCAGTTCTTTTTGGATCGTTTGCAAATAGTGGGATCACAGATCACAGAAGGGACCTGAACATCATTCTGTCAGAGTCCACTTGTCAATGGAGCCATAGTTCTTCTTGTTGTTGCTTTCATCCTGCCTTGTTCTAAATTTGGTCGAAATCCTTGTCAGGTCCTTTGCACTGGTGGGATAGTAGTTTGATAGGCTGGAGAAGGTAGGTACATGCAATTTGCTCATGGAGAAGGTCACTGCAGCTTTCTGTGTTCTTATGATACCATTTATGACTTTGATGTGTACATGGCTGATCAGCTTGATCTGGATTCCTGGTTGTAGACAAATGAAAGGTACCCCAGATTTCAAGCATAAGAAGGTACGGGAGCACTATGGCTTGAGGACCAATGAAACCCACTATGTGTGGCAGCAAGCGCAGTGCACTGGAACATTTTGGCATAGAATCAGAAGCTTACAACATATGTGGAGGATGGGGAACCTGAGAAGGCAATGCAGCTTTTCCAACATATGCTACTAGAAGGAGGGATTCAAAACACATTCAGTTTGGGAAGGTGACTAACCCCCAAATGTCATAACAGTCCATTTTGACACTGAAAAGCAGACCAAAATGGTCTGCCCTGACAGTTAGGGGTTAAGACATGTGCTGGTTTATGAACACTTGAAGATGGCAGACTTGTTCATGAACAGCTCATTCAAAGTGGTTGCAAGTCTGATGTTGCTGCACATGTATGCAAAATGTGGGAGCATTGATGATGCATGGTGAGTGTTCAACAAGATGCCATCTCAACATGTGGTCACTTGGAATGCCATCATATTAGGGCATGTGAAACTGCGGGTAGGGGCAGAAGGCATTGGAACTGTTTCTATAAATGCAGCAGGAGAGTGTGCAACCAGAGTCTTCTCATTTTGTGGGGGTGCTGAATGCATGTGGCAGGCATGGTTACCCTTGAAGAGGTCAGTTGTGTTCATGAACAGATAAATGAAAGTTGACTGGATTCAGATGTATTTGTAGGGATTGGTTTGACCTTCACATGTATGCAAAATGTGGGAGCATTGAGGATACTTGGAGAATGTTCAATAACATGTCATCTTCAGATGTGGTCACTTGGAATGTCATGGTATTGGGAGATGTGAAATGGGCAACAGCAGAAGGCTTTGGAACTATTTCAACAAACGCAACAGGAATGTGTATGGCCAAACTCTGTTACTTTTGTGGTGGTGCTGAATGCATGTGCCAGCATGGTAGTGCTTGAAGGCAGCAGGTGTGCATCACCAGATCTTTCAGAGCAGTTTAGCATCAGATGTATTTGTAGGGACTGGCTTGGTTGACATGTATGCAAAATGTGGGAGCATTGAGGATGCTTGGAGAGTGTTCAATAAGATGCCATTGCAAGTTGTGGTCATGGTATTGGGACATGTGAAATGCAGGAAAGGGCGAAAGGTGCTGGAACTATTTCGACAAATGCAACAGGAAACTGTGCAGCCAAACCCGTTAATTTTGTGGGTGTGCTGAATGCATTATGTGCCAGCATGACTGTGCTTGAAGACAGCAGGTGTGTTCATCACCAGATCACTCAACATGGTTTGGAGTCAGATGTTTTTGTGGGGATTAACTTGGTTGACATGTATGCAAAATGTGGGAGCATTGAGATGCGTGGAATGTGTTCACAAGATGCCATCTTGAAATGTGGTTTCTTTGAATGGCATACTTGGAGGATGTGCCATGCATGGGCAGGGTAAGGAAGCTCTTGAACATTTTGATCAAATCTGTGAAGAGGGTGTACAGCCAGATAATGTCACTTTTGTTTGTCTTCTGTGAGCTTATAGCCATGCAAGTTTGGTGGACAAAGGCATGCACTGTTATGCTTCAATTGTCACAGACTATATGATTTCAGCAAAATTGGAACATTACACCTGTGTGTTGGCTGTGCTAGCCATCTAGAGGAAGCAGAGAATATGATCAAGGCAATGCCCTGTAAACAATATATTGTTGTATGGACAGCCTTGCTTGGTGCTAGCAGAACCCATGGTAATGTGGAGATGGGAGAACAAGTTGCTAAATGAATAACTTGAATTGGAGCCTGAAAATGCTGCAGGTTATGGGCTGCTGCTATCAAGCATCTATGGCAATGCTGCTACTGGCAATTGATGTGTCTGCATGCCTGTTGAACAGCAGGGCAAGGAAAGGGGTGTGAAGATATAATGGGATTGCACAGGGATTGAATTGAAGAATGAAGTGCCTACATTTACAGTACAAAATCAAGACCACTCTCAGATGATCAGAAATTCATGTAGAACTGGAAAGACTACAAAGCAAAACCAAACTTGAGGGGTAATTTCTTTTTCATGATTGAAGGGCAATTAGAACTATGGTTTTCCTGTGCCACACATATAATTAATGCTTGATTTATTGTCTAGAGGATGGATTCCTACCCACAATATTTGGAATGCAATATGTTTGGGGGATGGTTATTTTAAAATCATAACCAGGCCACTGATGGAGCAATGCCACATACACAAAACACCCACAGAGCTTAGAGGGGGGCAATTTTTTTTCTTGCCATGGAGTGGCAATAAGAATGTTTCCTTAATTGTACCATACATGCAATTAATGCTAGATCTAATGTTGAGGAGATAAATTCCCATCCACAATGTATTTGGAGACAAAAGTGCTTTTATTTGGTTTTCTTTTTAACTAGTGGCTTATGGACCAACAGTACAAGCTTCAAATCCTCTCTAGACTCTAGAAAGTCTTTTTTTTGCCTAGAACTACGAGGGCCAATTAAAGCTTAATGTACCATACCATACATGTGATTAATGCTAGCTCTACTGTTGAGAGGATGGATTTCCATTCACAATGCATTTGGAGGTCAAAACATTTGGAGGGGGATTTTTTTTAATTAGTGGTTTACATATAACTCATGCTCAGACTAAAGCAGGGCCTCTGAGTCCAAATCCTACATTTTTGGGGCTTAATATGGCCACTAAATTAAGACTTGATATTCCTCTATATTTTTAATCTAAAATACTATTAGATCGCCCTAGGGATGTCACTAAACATGTGATTGGTCACAAAAATTCATGTGAAAGCATGAATTTTTCAATATGCAGCCTTGGTTCACATCAAATTGGGATGCCATGATGCAATAAAAATTTCTTTGCATATGCCATAAATTGCTATATATATGAGGCAACCCCCAACAAAAAGAATGATTGATAAGAATAATATTTCCCACTACAATGTTGTACATGGTAATGGGCAATGTAGACTATCTATCTCCACCATCAATTTGTTATTGTAAATGCTTTCCAGTGGTATACTTTGGGAAGAGGAAGAAAAAGCTTGACTAAAGTTAGATTTGCCTTGGAAATTAAAATATAACAAATTATAGGAATTTCATTTTAAGCGTTGAAATGAAACTATTACACCATTAAAAGTAGTTGACTGAACTTTTCAAGCAAGCCCTCTCATTTCTTGATAGCGCTTCAACTCAAACAATCAAAGGATATACATGGATGGTTTAGGCATGCAAGTTGCTTGGTAGGAAAAAAACCTCCACATAAATTTCTCAGTTACTGGAGTCCATGAACTGAAAAATGTCATGGGATTGTTTATTTTTTCATGAGGAGGGATGTTGAACATAGCGCTATCAAGAAATGAGAAGGCTTGCTTGAAAGTGTAACATCCCTCCTTATCAGCCATTATTTTTTCATTTTTGTTATGTAGTTAGGCAATCATCCATAAGACAAGCAGCAAGAATTTGGCTATAAACAGGATATGAAAGTAAAAACGTTCAAGCATTTGTCACATTTTTGGCTACATGCTAGAACCCAATACAGAAATATGGCTATTATTCAGGAATTTTTTGAAATTGTTATGGAAAATCTGGCTACTGCAAAACCAAAAAAATGCAAGCACTAAACAGGTGCAACGAATTAGATGCAGCATCGGGTTCAACAATCACATGACAATGCCCAGCATGAAAAAAAAGAAACAATTTTTTTTGGATTATGCTCAAACTATTATCAATGGATTAAATATCTTTCTTAGATTTTTTTCAAGTCAAAATGTTGTGGTGCAGTGGTTAGGAATTCCCTCTTCACCCAGGAGATCTAGCATTCAATTCTTTTCTCATTTTCTTCCATGGATGGATGGAAAAAAAAAAATCTAACTCCCCAGGTAACTTCATAACTTATCTCCTCATTTTTTCAAGTTAAATTTTTTTTCCCCTTTCTAACTAATATGAGGGTTCTCACAATCCATGTTTTGCTCTTGTAAGTATTTTATGATTTTTTTTTTTTTTTCTTTTTGTCTTTTATTTTACTTTTTTTTTGCCAAGAAACAACAAGTTCCCTCGGCAAAATGCATATTTTTCATAGGGAACAATAAGTTCCCAAGGGATTGCATGTGTTTCCCAAGGAAAAAAAAGTTCCCTGAGGAAAATGCACTTGTTTCTTAGGGAACAACAAGTTCCTGAGGGAATTGCACTTGTTTCTTAGGGAATAACAAGTTCCCGAGGGAATTGCACTTGTTTCTTAGGGAACAACAAGTTCCTGAGGGAATTGCACTTGTTTCTTAGGGAATAACAAGTTCTGTTTCCCAGGGAATAACAAGTTCTGGGGGGAATTACACATGTTTCCTAAGGAATGCATTCATCTTCCCTGGGGAACTTGTTGCTCCCAAGGAAACATGTGCATTTCCAAGTACTTTCATGATGGCTTTGGGTAATGAGGAGGGCCAATTTTCCTCGAGCTTACGCTTGGCCCAAGTTGGAAGCCCGATCACAAATTGGCACATGTGATCCAGCTCATGCATGTGCCGGATTTCAAGCATGAGTTCAAAATAAACCCTCACATATTGCCGCAAGTTGTCATTTGTGGCATTCACAAGGTTGTGAAGTTTGCACCTCGAGATGTAATCGGAATTCTTTGGAACAAATTTGAATTCGACACATTCCTTAAAGAATTCCCAAGTGTAACCATGGTTCTTCCCCTCCTCTTGTTTTACTGTCCTCCACCATGTGGCGATATAGCCTTTCAAGTAGGGTTGGGCAAGCTCCACGACCGAATGCTGTCCAACCTTGGTGGCATGTAAATAATCCTCCACTTTGGCAAGCCAAGCATCCATAACCTTTCGGTCACAGGCACCATCGAAATTCTCGAGTTTGGCCGGTTGAAATCCCGCCACATTCTTGGATGATCCTTTTTTGAGGGCCGCAACCAACTCACTGAAGTCGGGCCTATTCATTTTGAAGAGGACTTCCAATTGTTCCTGAATGAATAGGACCGAGCTCTATTGCTCCTCTTCATTTTCGGGTTAATCTTGGTCCTCTTGGGTTCTTGGTTCCTCCTCCCCAATTGATTCCAGTGGGACTACTTGGTCTTTGATGGGTTTTTCCAACATGGTCTTTTGTGCTTACTTACGGTTCTTCTTAGGTGCCATCCAAAACTCCCAAGAAGTGAATCGAGCTGTACTGGAGCTCTGATACCAAATGACGCACTCTCAAGTTCCTAGTTAGACCTAAGATGAGTCTAAGTTACTCAAACAACGGAATTGTGAAGAACTTGGGGCACACTCCCAGCTTTCAACACTAGAAGGGGTAGAAGGGTGTGCTGAAGCTCCGAGATGGGACTAGGAAAAGTGACAAACTTTAGTTACTTACTCAAACCTGCATCAAAACAACCAACAAGTTGGTTAGATCACTTTCTACAGCACCTTTAGTGCTAGGACAAACCACGAGCAACTTTGGACTCACAAGATTCACCACGACCCGGATTTGGGGGAAGCCACCACCTTCCCCCATATAGTATTCTCTGCGTCTCTCCACGGCACCTACATCCGAATGGTTTTTTGTCCCGGGACTCCCAAGGAAGAATCTCGAAATTGTCCCAATTTGGATTCCCAGGACTTTGCAAAATCATAATTTTTTGCTTAGACCTTTTATTGGGATGAGGTCTGAAGAAAACTTGTAGCTCTCCTCGAGAGCTTTACGATGGCGTATTGCATTCCACCTGCACGCATCGGGGCCGGATCGAATTCTAACTTTTAGTGGTCGGGAGTCAAACTGCCAATTTGACTCCCGGCCTTTCTTTTTGCCATAATGTGTGTTGTAGATGTCCAAATGGCTCATGCGAGCCCATTTTCGACATCTACACTTTGATAGCTTTCCAATGACATAAGGAACACCCCAATGTGAGGTGTTTTAACCCTTGCAATCAAACTGTGAAGTTTCAGGAGTCCCGGAGGACTCCCCACTACCCATTTTGGGAGTGTGAGTTTCATCCTCACATTCTTTCAAAGTAGGGTTGCGACAATCTACCCAATTGTTTAAATCTAATCAATATGTTCACATTGAAATCAAGAAAATTCAATATACATAAATTCTGGAACAATTCATTCACATTTTAACATTTGATGTATTATATAAAATAGATGTATCAAAAACCATATGTGGGCAAAAAACCAATTAATAGGGTCAATGGATGTTTGACTTAGTCTATTATTTAAATTTGGCATTCATGTGTAATTTAAGTACATAATTTTGGTCATTGTTGCAAAATCAATGGATAAATGGATGTAAACCCATTCATTAATTGGATTCTTTCATATCAACATTGTGGATAAGAGTTATGGGGATTTATTTTAATAAGGATTGATTTTGGGAACATTATTTGGTGGATTTTCAAGCATCAACCACCATAAATGGATCAAACTTATTTCATAATAAAATTAAGTGTATTGGAAGTCTGAAATAAATTTAAGGTTTTGTTGGTGCGAAACTATAAAAAAATTAATTGAAACCCCTACATTAAGGTGATTTAGTCATATAAGGGTTGAATAAAAGAATTTAAGTTTAATATGATAGTGGAAGGAGATTTTTTTTGAAAATGAATGGTGTTACAAATGAAATTAATATTAATTAATGTTGTTGATGTGACAATAAATATTATAATTATAATTAACAAGTAATGCTAATATTTAATATCATTGATGGACATTTCAAATTAAATAATCATTATTATTTTAGAAAGAAAAACACAATTATGACTAGTTCATTAATGCTAAAATATGATATTGTTTGTGTCAATCTTAAATGAATCTATCATCATGATATCCTTTTTTGGGGCAATGACATATAGATATTATAAGTAATTATTAATTTATCACAATAACTAATAGACAAAACTATAAGACATTTATGGAAGATAATTTTTTCATAAACTTATTTAAGCTTTTTTTCAAAAATCAAAAATCATTTTTACAAAGGTGGGCATTTACACATCTATTTTATAAATAATATTTGATTTATCAAAATTTAAACTACAAAGAATCAATAGACAAAATTACAAGACATATATACAAGATAATTTTTTCATAAATTTATTTAAGCTTGGTTCAAAAACAAGTAAATTCATTTTCACAAAGGTGCAAATTGACACATCTACTTTAAGGAGGAAGCTCTAAAGAACTTTGTACTTGAAATCAAAAAGTGGTTCAAAAATTAAAATCTACAAAATGATGTTGGGTGTAGTCACATTAATATGAATAAAGCAAATATAATTAATATTTTATTTTCATGGTTTAATGTTAAAATTTGTACTAATGTTACAAGTCATTGAAAATCATTCATTAAACATTGTAACTAAAGCTTTTAAGAGATGTATAGATTCTTATTTTTTGGGAGACTATTCAAACATATATTTACATAATAGTATATTGCATCATATATTGTTTTTAGTCAAATTGTTTTTTCAACTTTCAGACAAAATATTCCTAAAATATTTGAAAATATTTTAAGATAAATGATAACCTAAAAAGCTTATGACCTTGGCTTTTGTTAACATATTTAAACCCTTCCACTTTGTTTTACTCCCTAGCACGTATTCACAACTTGCATTATCATAACTTGAATTGTTTGAATGATTTTGTATTTAGTTTTAAAAAATGAATTTCAAACAAATGATATGTGAAGTTTTTAATATTACTTGCTAATGGGTAAAAGTAGGTCAATTGATATGGTCACAGAGTCATACATTAAGGTAAACCCATATTTGGGTGGTACCATTAAGAATGTCACACCTTCAAGCAAGCAAAATGATAAATAATATTTTTTTATTCTTACAATTAATTTGAATTTGTGTCTTCAAAATAGTTGTTCCAATTTAGGTTTTAAATGTATAAATTTCACTAGTAAGGTATAAATGGGTGTAATAAATTGCAACATTAACAACCATTTAAAGTAGGAACTATAAAACAAATTCATATTTATAACTATGAAGTTCTTTCCTTACAACATTTAACATGTTCTTACTAATCTTTAGATCCCTATTAAACAAGTGTTCAACTTCAACAATTTTTTTTCGTAAAGTCAAATTATAGGCAAAAAGCTTTTGACATTATATGAAATCTCATGGGTAAAATTATGTTAAGGCCAATTGAGGTAGGCATACATTAATTATTTGAATCATATTGAACAACCAAAAAGCTTGTCATATGTGTAATTATTTTGACAAATTGATGGTAAATTTTATTTATGTGGACATTTGATCAAATTGGATTTCAACATAATTTTATAATATATTAATATAAAATATAAAGGAAATTTCAACAATGTGTTGAAACCAAATCAAATATATGTCTATGTAATCATCATCATAAAATACATCCAAGTTCAAACTTTTAACAATGTGATCTTGAGAAAGGATTTATTCCATAAAACATTTCAATAATAAATTTGTATTATCGATTGCATTTCATTTTATGATCTAAACACACATTGATAAAAAATGTATTATTTTAACATCTTGGAAAATGTTATCACAATGGCATAATTAACAATATAACTATGACATCGAAGTTCATTACTTAATCCCAATGTGTAAGCACGTAAATCCTCTCAATTCTTGCACCCAAAATTCAAATACACATATTAGATGATGTTGGATCTAGCCATTTAAGATTGTGGATTTCACATAAATTAGGTGTGTTCACTCCTTGCCTTTCATTTGTTTCAAACAAAATAATCCATAGAACAAAAGGCGAATGTAGGGTTGAGTGGACAAACGAAAGTCAAAATTAAAAATTCCATATAACTATTTGGGAAACATTTTCTTTATATTTTTTTCAAACCTTAAAATGACAAGGTAGTTGAGCAACTATAATTTATTGAATTCAAATGACTCCCAAATTTAACATAAAATATTTTGTTCATCATGACATGGGCTTTGGAAAAAAAAAAACCATTGTTTTCATTCACAAAAAATGTCCATAGACAATAACATACAAGTGACATGGTGTGAAACCTTTAAATGTTTTTTAAAATTTATATATTATCTAATTAAATTGGAGTCCTTAACACCCATAATCTTAATGATTTGACTATTTTGAAGTCCACATATATTTATTTTATCAATTATCGTATCCCTAAAGTTCAATTTAAATGTTCATACCTATTAAAATTACATATATTATAGACCAAAAATCTAACTATATCACATAGATGTTTGAATTAGTAACTTCAAATTACATATGTTCCTAAATTAATAACTTCAATTATAAAATACAAATTTGCCCCCATCACAATTACACCCACAATATATAAATGTCATTGTCACATCCATATTGATCCAATGTAGTTTGCATTGCCCTCAACGAAACATTGCAAAATTAGTATTAATTTTACAATGTTATTAAATAGTTGAACTTAGGGAAATGTAATAGGAAGAGCTTCTAGTATGCCCTTCTTTAACCCTTCTTCCTTGTGTCTATCACAAATCCACCGAATAAGACGACCTTGGTTACCATATTTTATTCTATGGTAGTGAACCCTACTCAAACGAAATGATTTGGGTATGTTTTGTTTTTTTAGGAAGTCAACAAGCCATTGCTCAGCATGATGTTTTTCCTCTCTCAATGCAACTTCTTTCTCTATCATATTTGTTTTTTGACTTTGAAATGGGTCATTTTGAGAGTTTCCATCAATAGCACAATTGGTTAAATAATCATTAGGCTTCGTGTGTCGAATGCCAATGCTAAACCTTTTCCAACATTAGGTACCATGTCTCCAATTCTTGCAACAATATGGGCACCTATTTTCAACAAAAGGGAAAAGATGCTAAGACCAATAACAAGATAAGGGACAATTTGTTGTGTTGTTGTTGACAACATTTTGACTCGACAACCTTGTTGTTCATTCACAACATGAATGCCTTCAACATGTTCACACAAAAGATGACGATGGAATGTTTCCATCCTAGATACCATCTTCACAATAAGTTTACATTAAAGCTTGGCACCTATGGTTGTGAAATAAACATTGCATGGAACTTGTCATTTTTGTAATTCCAAGGGCAAGTCTATGATGTTGTCCAAGTTCATTGCCAACATGCCATGCAAGTTCTTTTCCATACATTGAATTTCTTATCTAAAATTATTCATCAATCCCTTCTCCAGTGGTTGTAGTTCTGGAACAATTTTATCACGAATGGATTGAGGCAATTCTTCAAAATTTTCAAGAATATGTTGAAAAAATGATTCTTTTGACTACAAGTGAACATTCTTGTGAATGGAATTTTTATGTCCCATTTTAACTCCACTTTGAAAAGCTTGTGGATTTTCATAATCTTCATCCTTGGTGGTTAGAGATGCATTGAAATGAACTTCAAGCTCCATGAATTCATTTTTTCGTCTTTCAAAAGCCTCTTGGGTATCCTTTTCGCCCAAAAGGGACATTGCCGAACCTTCCTTGCTTTCTCCAAGGTAATCATCATACCATTCAAGCACTTGCACTTGTGGCCATACATGTTCATAATTTGGATCAAAGTTTGCTTGCCATAGTTCTTGTTTCAAATCTTCTAACAATAATGCTTGATCCTTTCTGTGTTTGCGCAATAGCAAGTTTTCCACAACCTTTGGCCTCAAAACCACACGCACAAGTGAGACCCCTTGGTTACCTTGAAGACTATTACACAAATGTTTAATTTTGCTCAAGACATGATCATTGATGAGTTGAAGGGTTTGGAACGTGTTTTTGCATGATTTCACCAATACATCAATGAAAATAGGACATGCCATTTGATCACCATTTAATTCCACAAAGATTTCCAAACCATCTAGGAAAATCTTTATAAGATTCTTTTCATTTTCACAATGTGGTTTGATTGGCAAGTTCATAAAATACTTGTGTAATGTCACCGGCACATAAACATTCAATGCATCAAACTTTTAGTACATGAATTCCAAGATAGGAACAAAAAAAATGTATTAGTAGCATGAAAAAATCATGCCCGTTGCAATTAGGCTATCAAGTTATAATCTAGTTCTATCGGACATTATTTAATTGTAATTTAATTATATTGGACATTTTTTAGTTGTAATGAACACATTTTTTTCATAGTGTTATACATTTCATACCATGGGAAAAAGTCTTCATAATACATTACATTGTTAGATCATCATCAAATGACATGTGATGTATATATATATATATATATATGAAAAGGATTGTATTTACCTGAACTCGTGGAAAGAATCCTGGGGTCAATGTCGTGAGTTCTTGGTTGCTACATTTGCAACCTACGACCAATGTAGATTATTTGAGCATCTTGTGAAAATTTGGACTTCCATTCCAAACGTCTTTCTCCTTTTGCAACATTTTCGTGACTCCAATGTGGTGGGGACAAATATGAATCTTTGTCCATGGTCTGTCCCTTGAGACTCTATTTCATATGCCAAATCCATTTTCACCATAAGATGAACAAGATAATTTGAAATGATGATTGTATTGCCCATGTGGTTATGAACAATATCTTTCAATGACAAATTGAGAAGATGTTCAAAATCTCCAATCTTACACCAACCATTTTCAAAAGTTGCTTTCATATTGACCTTTTCAACATGCCCTTGAAATTTGATCAAATGGCCCATCACCCTATGGTAAAACCAACTCGGATTCACCACCACAAAATCTTCTTCCTTGAAATAAATCATTTCACCAGCATTGTGCAAAAACATGGCCACTGCTACATATGGCTTTTCAAATTCTTGTTGAACCACCAATTGCCGCAAGTTGGGTTCTATCTTGTCAATAATCTCCTCAAAAGTTTTCATTGCAACAATGGGTTGATTTGGATGATGTTTACTCCACTCACACAAGCCATGTTGCACATTCATGCATGCTTCATAAACATGCACCATCTTCTTCAAAATATCCCCACAAGTGTTCGTCATTTCACTTGTTACATCTCTTGCTTCTTGAGAAGAATGTGCATTGATCCAAAAGCAAGTGTTAGATATATTGATAAAATCAACAAATTTGGTTTTCAAATTGCGTACGTGATTTTCCATGAAACTTTTGTGAGTAAAGTTTTTGTCACCATGTGTCATGGCAACCATCACTTGTGGTGGAGAAATTGATGACCTCGTTGTGTTGGATGAGATGAATCTCAACCAATAACAAAGTTCATCCTTGATATTTTCAACATCCTTTTGTTCTTTAGATCCTTTTTTAAATGGATTATAGACCAAAAGGAAAAGACACACATTTCCTTGAATGTTCAAATTTGGGTCCATTGTACGATGAATAACATGATACGCCTCCTGGCCAGCAAGATCCCATATAGAGATTTTTTGGTCATCATGATCAAAGAGGACCTTGATTTGTATCCCTCGTGTCCTTTCGGCCCATTTATTTGGATCATTGAAACGAAACCCCAAAGGTTTGTTCAATTCAAGCAACTCCCCCAATGGAATGATCATTTTTGCTTGAAGTCCCTTTGCAACACTCCTAACCATTGACCTCCTTAATGTAGTTTTGCCTGTATGTACATAAATGTCACATGCTTTTAGCTCTTAGACTTTAGTGCACAAATTTGAAAACATGATCATATGTAATATAGTTACCTTAAATCATATGGAAATGTTTATTTTCACATTACAAATATTTTGTAATAACAACATACAAATTTTGTACTTGTTCATATGGCAAGTGTTGTAAATGGAAAAATAGATTTTGTGGTTACATATTTGGCAACATGCTTAAGCTGTTTATGTGAAATAAAAATTTTAATGAACATATTTATGGCTAGTTAAACCAAAGTTGCATAATTTAGTTCATTAAGGGTTTTGCCTGTTGTATTACCAACTAAAATGCTCTGAAGCAAGACGATTCAACTGACAAAGTACTGATGAAAACATAGTTTAACATAGCAAACTCGAGCTTGCATTTCTGACCAAATAGAGGTGGCAATAGATTTTTGGCCATGGTTTATCAGCAAATTCCAGAAAATTTGTGCAAAATCCACCAAGAGTTCATGTTTGATGATCCTCATCATGCTTGATGCTATTGAGGTCAAGATATCTGAATGACTCTTGCTCCAGTTGGAGTGCAAGCATTCCTTGACAATGACAACTGGAACTAGACAATCCTGGTACAAGCATCTGGAACAAACTAATATTATTTGCATGTGGATCCAATGCAATTCCCCATATTGACAGGTAAGTGCTTGAGAAGGTGGAAGATTTATGAATTTCCAGTGGGTAGCTCTAGTCTGAGAAATAGTTACTTTGTATGTGGAACAAATGTGGGTGCATACTTATCTTAAGAAACATCAACTGCTATGACAAGTATTTCTCTTTTTTAGTATTGCAAATATAATTGTCAGATCCTTTTCTGCTCATGCTGTGGCAGGTTTATGGACTTGTAAGCAATCAACAGCTATGGAAGATCATCACTTCCATGCATCCAGAATGCCATTCATGGGTTTGGGTG
>Ga0116231_10002278_pt1 | contig 40104 bp, 31 predicted proteins | sample S1TSphgellanicum_2_FD_89695 | JGI IMG/M metagenome (GOLD analysis project Ga0116231, IMG submission 89695) | Host-associated microbial communities from peat moss isolated from Minnesota, USA - S1T2_Fd - Sphagnum magellanicum MG | ecosystem: Host-associated > Plants > Peat moss > Unclassified...
CGGCGCCGGGCTGGTGCTGGACCGCTACGCGATCAGCTACGCGCCCTCGCTCTCGACCTACGCCCGCTGGCTGGCGCCGGCGCGCCAGCGCACCTATGCGCGCGACCTGCTGGCCGTCGGGGCGGTCGACGATCCGCCGTTCGCAGCGCCGGAGACCGACGACCCGATCGTCGCCGGCGTGCAATTCGCGGCCGATCACCCGTTGCCGTTCGCGCGCGAGGAGATCGACGGCATCGTGGCCCTGTTCGACAGCCGCCGTGCCACCGCGTGGACCGGGAAGGACGCCAACAAGACGGCGCTGCGGCAGGCTTCGCGCTCCGGCGCGCTGCTGGACTACCGCTTCGTGCACTTCGCGACGCACGCGTGGGCCCAGGCCGACCAGCCGGAGAGCTCGGCGATCGTCCTGGCCGGGGCCGGCGGCGATCTGCCGACGCAGCGCGCGCTGACGGCGGCGGAACTGGCGGGCCTGCACATGGGTTCGGATCTGATCGTGCTGTCGGCGTGCGATACCGGCGTCGGACCGTTTCAGCACGGGCGCGGCCTGCTGGGCCTGGCCTATGCCGGACTGGCGGCCGGCAACCGCGCCGAACTCGTATCGCTGTGGCCGGTGGCCGACGACACGACCGCGCGCTTCATGCAGGACCTGTACCGGCGCCTGCGCACCGGTACGGAACCGGTGCAGGCGGTGGCGGCAGCGCAGCGCGCGCTGCGCCGATCCGCCGACCCGAGGCGCTCGGACCCGCGCGCGTGGGCGCCGTTCGTGCTGTATGGAGCGTATTGAGGCAAATTCAGAGAGGGCGCGTATCGTCCCGCTTGGCCGGCCGGCGCTGTGGCGCCAGCAGCAGCCGGTTCAGGAACGGCCATATGGCCGCACCCAGCGCGCTCGAGAGCAGTCCCCACCACCAGCCCGGGGTGGCGCCGCCGACCCAGAGTCGCACGGCGGCCGATGCCAGCTGCGCCACCAGCAGCAGGCCCAGGACATAGACGGCCTGGCTGCCCAGCGGAAACCACTGGATCCGGCGGTGCAGCGTGATCGCGCCGTAGGACACCAGCGTGTAGGCCAGCGCGTGCTCGCCGAACAGGGCCGCGTCGTGCACATCCATCAACAGGCCGAACACGAACGCGATCCCCATGCCGACCTTGCGCGGCTGGTGCACGTTCCAGAAGATCAGGGTCACGGCGAAGAAATCCGGCACCCAGATGGCCCGCCCCCAGGGCAGCAGGTTGAGCAGGAAGGCGGCGCCGAGGGTGGCCCAGATGAAGCCGGGGCGCACCGGCCGCAGGACCTGCTCGGGACGCGCGTTGCGGCTGACCGTCGGCGGGCGGGCGTCGGCCGCCGGCGCGGAACGTGCGCCGGACAGGCGCGGCCAGCGCGCGCTCACCGGCGCACCGCCTTCGCGCCGGCGCGTGCATTGCCGCGCAGGCTGGTGCCGGATTCCGGGCGCGCGGCTTCGGCCGGCGGCGGCAGCGGCGGCGGGTCGACCATCAGGACCAGCAGCATGCGGCTGCTGCTCATGCCGGCCACGGGCTTGAGCACGACGCGCGCGAACTGGTCCTTGATGTCCCGATCGACGCGGGTGACGGTAGCCACCGGCAGGCCCGCCGGATAGACGCCGTCGAGCCCGGACGTGACGATGTTGTCGCCGCTCTGCACGTCGACGTTGGCCGGCAGGAAGCGCAATTCCAGGGTCGACGGCTCGGCGCCACCGAAGGCGACGGCACGCAGGCCGTTGCGCGCGTCCTGCACCGGCAGCGACTGCTCCTTGTCGACCAGCAGGGTCACCTCGGCGGTGAGCGGAAAGACGCGCGTCACCTGCCCGACGACGCCGTTCTCGTCGAGCACCGGCCCGCCGGCGCGCATGTGGTCGCGGCTGCCGCGGTCGATGATGATCTTGCGCGAATACGGATCGCGCGATTCGTACAGGGCCACCACCACCTGGGCGGGCGCGGCGATGCGCTCGCGCACGCCGGCGAGCTTGCGCAGCTGGTCATTTTCGGCCAGCAGCTGGGCGGCCTGCAGCGCGTGCTGGGACTGCTCCACCGCCGCCTGGCGCAGGCGCGCGTTCTCCTCCTGGAGCCCGTGCAGCGTCGTGAGGTAGGAAGCGATGCCCTCGACCGCGTCGCGCGGCCAGAGCAAGGCGCGCTGGGCCGGATAGAGCAGTATCTCGACGCCGTTGCGGATCGCGTCGAGCGCGTTGACCTGCGCGTCGATGATGATCAGGGCGGAGGCCACGAGCGAGAAGAATGCCAGGCGTGCCCGCGCCGACACGCCCTGGTTGAAGAGCGGCGGCGGTCCGTACTCCATGGCGTCCGGCGGCCGGGCTCAGCGTGGGCGGGGCGGCGCGGTTCCGCGCGCGGGCGCAGGGGCAGGCACGTGCGCCGCCGGCCTATCCGTTCGCAAAGCTCGAGCCGAACTTGTCGATCCGCTCGAGCGCGATGCCGCAGCCGCGCACCACGCAGGTGAGCGGGTCTTCGGCGACGATGACCGGCAGGCCCGTCTCTTCCATCAGCAGGCGATCGAGGTCGCGCAGCAGGGCCCCGCCGCCGGTGAGCATCATGCCGCGCTCGGCGATGTCCGAGCCGAGTTCGGGCGGGGTCTGCTCGAGCGCGATCTTCACGGCGGAGACGATCTGGTTGAGCGGGTCGGTCAGCGCCTCGAGGATCTCGTTGCTCGAGATCGTGAAGCTGCGGGGAATGCCTTCGGACAGGTTGCGGCCCTTGACCTCCATCTCGCGCACCTCGGACCCGGGGAAGGCCGAGCCGATCTCCTTCTTGATCGACTCGGCGGTCGGTTCGCCCACCAGCATGCCGTAGTTGCGCCGGATGTAGTTGATGATGGCCTCGTCGAACTTGTCGCCGCCGACCCGCACCGAGCCCTTGTAGACCATGCCGCCCAGCGAGATGACGCCCACCTCGGTGGTGCCGCCGCCGATGTCGACCACCATGGAGCCCGAGGCTTCGGACACCGGCAGCCCCGAACCCAGGGCCGCGGCCATCGGTTCCTCGATCAGGAACACCTGGCTGGCGCCGGCCGCCTCGGCCGACTCCTTGATGGCGCGCCGCTCGACCTGCGTGGAGCCGCAGGGAACGCAGATGATGATGCGCGGATTGGGCGCGAACAGGCTGGACGGATGCACGGCCTTGATGAAGTGCTTGAGCATCTGCTCGGTGACCGTGAAGTTGGCGATCACGCCGTCCTTCATCGGGCGGATGGCCTCGATGTTGCCGGGCACGCGGCCCAGCATCTGCTTGGCCTCGAGGCCCACGGCGCGCACCACTTCCTTGGCGTGCGGACCGCCTTCGCGGGCGATGGCGACGACGGACGGCTCATTGAGGACGATGCCCTTGCCCCGGACGTAGATCAGGGTGTTGGCGGTGCCCAGGTCGATGGCGAGATCGTTGGAAAAATAGCTGCGGAAAAAGCCGAACATCGAGTCTACTAGGTGAGTTTGCGGTGCAGGACGGCAAGGATTCGTGCCGGGTGCGCCATAATAGACCATGTCCTTGAACCTAGCCGACGTCCACCGTATCGCCCTGCTGGCGCGCATCGAGATCGACGATGCCCAAGCGCAGGAAGCGGCCGATCAACTCAACGGCATCCTGGCGATGATCGAACGCATCGCGCGCGTCGACACCTCCGGCATCGCGCCGATGTCGCATCCGCTCGATGGCGTCCAGCGCCTGCGCCCGGACGCGGTCACCGAGACCCCCGATCGGGAGCGCACGATGGCCAACGCGCCCGCGCGCCAGGACGGCCTGTTCCTGGTGCCGCGCGTGGTGGAATGAGCCGGCAGCCGAGACGACGACGAGCGCGACGACGAACGCGATGACGAACCCGACGACGAACGCGACGACAGCGGCATCGGAACATGCCACGCTGGCGCAGCTGGGCGAACTGCTCGACCGGCGCGAGGTCTCGGCCGTGGAGCTGGCCACGCTGTTCCTCGGGCGCATCGAGCGCCACCGCGACCTCAACGCCTTCCTCGACGTGCGCCCCGAGGTGACGCTGGCGCAGGCGCGCGCGGCCGACCAGCGCCGGGCGCGCGGCGAGACGGGGGCCCTGCTCGGCGTGCCGATCGCGCACAAGGACGTCTTCGTCACGCGCCAGTGGCACACCACCGCCTCGAGCCGGATGCTGCGCGGCTACGACAGCCCGTTCGACGCCGCCGTGGTCGAGCAGTTCGCGCAGGCCGGCATGGTGTGCCTGGGCAAGCTCAACTGCGATGAATTCGCGATGGGCTCGAGCAACGAGAACAGCGCCTACGGCAAGGTGCTCAATCCCTGGGATCGTGCCGCGGTGCCCGGCGGCTCCTCGGGCGGCTCGGCCGCCGCGGTCGCGGCGCGGCTGGCGCCCATCGCCACGGCGACCGACACCGGCGGCTCGATCCGCGAACCGGCGGCCTTCAGCGGCGTCACGGGCACCAAGCCGACCTACGGCCGGCCGTCGCGCTGGGGCATGATCGCGTTCGCCTCGAGCCTCGACACCGCGGGCCTGCTGACCGCGAGCGCGCGCGACTGCGCGATCGCCTTCAACGCCATGCTCGGCTTCGACCCGCGCGACTCGACCAGCGTCGACCGGCCGCGGGAGGACTACACGCGCCACCTGGAGATGGACCTGCGCGGGCTGCGCATCGGCGTGCCGGCCGAGTTCTTTGCCGCCGGCCTCGAGGCCGAGGTCGAGGCGGCGGTGCGCGCCGCGCTGCGCGAGCTCGAGGGCCTGGGCGCGGTCCTGGTGGACGTGAGCCTGCCCACCGCGGCGCTGGGCATACCGGTGTACTACGTGGTGGCTTCCGCCGAGGCCTCGAGCAACCTCTCGCGCTTCGACGGCGTGCGCTACGGCATGCGCGCCGAGCGCTACGACGACCTGATGGACATGATGTGCAAGACGCGCGCCCAGGGCTTCGGCGCCGAGGTCAAGCGGCGCGTGCTGGTGGGCACCTACGTGCTCTCGCACGGCTACTACGACGCCTACTTCCTCCAGGCCTCGCGCGTGCGGCGCCTGATCGCCGATGAATTCCAGCGCGCGTTCACGCAGTGCGACCTCATCGCCGGACCGGTGACGAGCGGGGTGGCCTTCGGTTTCGGCGAGAAATCCGCCGACCCGGTGACGATGTACCTGGCCGACCTGTACACCGTGCCCAGCAGCCTCGCCGGCATCCCGGCGATGAGCCTGCCCTGCGGCTTCGGCCGCCTGGGGCGGCCGGTCGGGCTGCAGCTCATGGCAAACCACTTCGACGAAGCGCGCATGCTCGCGGCCGCGCACCGCTACCAGTGCGCCACCGACTGGCATCTGCGCGTACCGGGGGGGTTCTGAAGATGTCCGGCGGCTGGGAAACCGTCATCGGCCTGGAGACGCACGTGCAGCTGCGCACGGCCTCCAAGATCTTCTCCGGGGCATCGACGGCCTTCGGCGCGGCCGCCAACACGCAGGCCAGCGTCATCGACCTGGCGCTGCCGGGCGTGCTGCCGGTGCTCAACGCCGGCGCCGTCGAGATGGCGGTACGGCTGGGGATCGCGGTGGGCGGGCGCATCGCGCCGCGCTCGGTGTTCGCGCGCAAGAACTACTTCTACCCCGACCTGCCCAAGGGCTACCAGATCAGCCAGTACGAGATCCCGGTGGTGCAGGGCGGAAGCCTGGGCTTTGCCGTGGCGCCGCGCGACGGCGAGCCCTACGTCAAGACGGTCGAACTGACGCGCGCCCACCTCGAGGAGGACGCCGGCAAGTCGCTGCACGAGGAATACCGCGGCATGTCCGGCATCGACCTCAACCGCGCCGGGACGCCGCTGCTCGAGATCGTCTCCGAGCCGCAGATGCGCTCCAGCGCCGAGGCGCTGGGCTATGCACGCACGCTGCACGCGCTGGTCGTCTGGATCGGCATCTGCGACGGCAACATGCAGGAGGGCAGCTTCCGCTGCGACGCCAACGTGTCGGTGCGGCCCGCGGGCGCAAGCCAGTTCGGCACGCGCGTCGAGATCAAGAACCTCAACAGCTTCCGCTTCCTGCAGCTGGCGATCGACCACGAGGTCCGCCGCCAGATCGAGCTGATCGAGGACGGCGGGCGCGTGGTCCAGGAAACGCGCCTGTACGACCCGGACCGCGACCAGACCCGCTCGATGCGCTCCAAGGAAGACGCCGCCGACTACCGCTACTTCCCGGATCCGGACCTGCTGCCGCTGGAGATCACGCCGGCGCTGATCGAGCGCGTGCGCGGCCAGCTGCCCGAGCTGCCCGGCGCGATGCGCGAGCGCCTGGTGCGCGACTACGCACTGCCCGCGGCGGATGCGGCCGCGCTCACGGCCAGCCTGCCGCTGGCGCGCTACTTCGAAGCGGTGGCGCTGGCCGCCGCGGACAAGAAGGCCGCGGCCAACTGGACCATGGGCGAGCTCGCCGCGGCGCTCAACGCGAGCGGCATCGGCATCGAAGCCTGCCCGGTGGCGCCGGGCGAACTGGCCGTGCTGGTCAACCGCGTGAGCGACGGCACGATCAACGGCAAGACCGCCAAGGAACTGTTCGCGCTGCTGTGGAGCGGTGAAGCGCAGTCGGTGGACGCGGCGATCGCGGCCCGCGGCCTCGAGCAGATCTCCGACGCGGGCGCGATAGAGCGCATCGTCGACGAGATCCTGGCGGCGCATCCGGCCGCGGTGGCCGAGTATCGCGGCGGCAAGGAGAAGGCCTTCCAGTCGCTGGTGGGCCAGGCCATGAAGGCCACCCGCGGCAAGGCCAACCCCCAGCAGCTCAACGAGATCCTGCGCCGCAAGCTGGGCTAGGCCCTCACGTCTCGCGCAGCGAGCGCCGGTACTGGATCGCTTCGGCCACGTGCTGGCTGGCCAGCGTCTCCGAACCCTCGACATCGGCGATCGACCGCGCGACCTTGAGCACGCGGTTGTAAGCGCGCGCCGACCACCCCATGCGCGCGCTCGCCGCGTGCAGCAGCTGCTTGACCGGACCCTCCGGGCGGCAGACCTTGTCGACCTCGGCCGGGTTGAGTTCGTCGTTGGGCTTGCCCTGGCGCTCCAGCGCCATCTCGCGCGCCAGGGCCACGCGCATGGCGGCGTAGCGGGTCACCTCGCCGTCGGGCAGCGCGGTGAGTTCGTCGGGGCTCAGCGCCGGAACCTCGACACGCATGTCGATGCGGTCGAGCAGCGGCCCGCTGATGCGGTCCTGGTAGCGCGAGACCATCTCGGGCGTGCAGCGGCAGGTGATCGTCGGATGGCCGTGGTACCCGCACGGGCAGGGGTTCATCGCCGCCAGCAGCTGGAAGCGCGCCGGGTAGTCGACGTGGCGCGCGGCGCGCGCGATGGTGATGCGCCCGGTCTCCAGCGGCTCGCGCAGCACCTCGAGCACGCGCCGGTCGAATTCGGGCAGCTCGTCCAGGAACAGCACGCCATGGTGCGCGAGCGAGATCTCCCCGGGCGCCGCCAGCGCGCCGCCGCCGACGAGGGCGGGCGCGCTGGCGCTGTGGTGCGGGGCGCGGAACACCCGCGTGGCCCAGCGCTGCGGCGCGAACTTGCCGACCAGGCTCAGCACGGCGGCCGATTCGAGCGCTTCGTCCAGGCTCATCGGCGGCAGCAGGCCGGGGAAGCGCTGCGCCAGCATGGTCTTGCCGGTTCCCGGGGGACCGACCAGCAGCACGCTGTGGCCCCCGACCGCGGCGATCTCCAGCGCGCGCTTGGCGGCCGACTGCCCCTTGACGTCGAAGAAATCGGGATACGTGGGCGGGGACAGCCGGACCTGCGCGAAGTGCTGCGGGATGGCCACCGCCTGGGCGTTGCCGGCGAGGTGCTCCAGGTGGGAGACCACCTGGCGCAGGTCGCGCGCCGGGTACACCGGAACCCCGCCGACCAGGGACGCCTCGTCGGCGTTATCCGCCGGCAGGAAAAAGCCGCGCGGGGTACGGCTCTGCGCTGCCCGGGACACGGCCAGCGTCATGGCCAGCGCCCCGTTGATCGGGCGCAGCTCGGCCGACAGCGAGAGCTCGCCGGCGAACTCGAAGCGGTCGAGCAGGGCGGCCGGGATCTGCCCGCTGGCCGCAAGGATGCCGATCGCGATGGGCAGGTCGAAGCGGGCCGACTCCTTGGGCAGGTCCGCCGGCGCCATGTTGACCGTGATGCGGCGCGAGGGGAAGTCGAAGCGGGCGTTTTGCAACGCCGCACGCACGCGCTCACGCGCCTCCTTGACCTCGGCCTCGGGCAGGCCGACCAGCGTGAAACCGGGCAGGCCGTTGGCCAGGTGGACCTCGACGGTCACCTCGGGAGCGGACATCCCGGATACGGCGCGACTGTGTACGACGGCAAGGGCCATGGGCGGTTAGCGGGCTAGGACGGAACAAGTACGGGGAAAGGGACGAGGGGGCTCGTCACGTGCTTTCGGCCGCTTTGACGCATTTTAGCGATGGCTGCTGGCTAGCCCGAAAAGCCGAGCTTTTTGTCGCCGTGCGCCGATTCGCATTAGGACACAATAGGAGCCCTGGGTGGTATCCCGCGTGCGCTAGCGCGATCGCCCCACGCCTTGCCGGCAAGTCCATGCAGACCAACAACCCGTTCCTCTGGATATCCGTCGTCGTACTGCTGCTGGCGATGACGCTGTGGGGGCGCCGTTATCAGGACAGCGCCCGCGCCCGCGCCGAGCGCGCCCGCCGGGCCGCCGAACGCCAGGAACTGGGCGGCGATTCGTACTTCCTGCCGCCGCCGCCGATCGAACAGGCGGTGGAGCTGTCGAGCCCGGTAGAGATCGACTCCCTGCTCGATGGCGAGCCCGAGGCCATCGCCGCGCTGGCGCGACGCCAGCTCGAGGAAACCACCGAGGTCGGCAGCGACGGCGGATTGCGCGAGATGTCGTTCGGCCTGGGGCGGACACCGCCGCCGCCCCCCACGCTGCACCAGCGCATCGCGCAGGGGCTCGATCCGGATACCGTGGTGCCGCTGGCCCCGGAGGGCACCGGCGCCACCGGTGCAGGCCAGGGCGGCGCAGCGGCCGGCCGGCCGATCTCCGCCACGCCGACGATCACCGCGCCGATCACCGCGCCAGTCACACCGCGGATCACGCCGCCGATGACACCGCCCGGCACGCTGCCGGCGGCGCCCGGCGCCCGTGCGCCGGCTCCGGCGCCGCTGCCGGCGTCCGCCGCCCCCGCGCCGCCGCCGCCCGCGACCGAGCCCGGCGGCGAGGAGCTGCGCATACCGGTGCGCGAACTCGTGCTGGCCTGGTTCGAGGCGCGCGGCTACCGCGCCACGCTGGCCGGCGCCGAGGCGCGCCCGATCGAGCTCGTGCTGCGCCATCGCAAGACGCCCGAGCGGGTATACGCGTTCGTGGTGGAACGCGCGCGCGTCGGTGGGCCGCGCATCACCGCCCTGCTCTCGCAGGCGCGCGCCGCCGGCGTCACCCGCCTGCTGGTGGCCGCCGAGGCGGGCTTCGAGCCCGGCATGGCGCAGCAGGTGCGGCCCGCGGGCATACGGCTGTTCGACGACTCCGGCATCCGCGACGAACTGCGCAAGATCGACCTGCGCGTGGCGGCCAAGATCATCGCGGTGGCGCACCGGCGGGCCAATGCCCGGCGCCAGGCGCCGGTGCCGGCCACCCTGGCCGAACGCGGCGCCGCGCCGCGGGACCTGGAGACCGCCCGGTCCTAGGGACTAGCGTCCGCCGGCGCCGGGTTCGGCCGGTGCGCCCCGCTCGGCCAGCCGGGCCTCCAGCGCCTCGATCTTCTCGCGCGCACGCGCCAGGACCTCGCGCTGCAGGTCGAATTCCTCCCGTGTCACGAGATCCAGCCGGGCGAACTGCTGGCTGAGCAGGGCCTTGAGGTTGCGCTGGACGTCGGCCGCCGGGCTGGCCGCCAGCAGCGCCGCGACGCGCTGCTGCAGGTCCTCGATGAAGGTGGAGAAGTCCATGATGTTCCGCCGGGGCGTTACCGTGTTGGGGACGTGAACGGCTATGGTAGCGCCTCGCAGCCGGGCCGGGGGTGCATGCCCGGTCAATGCGCGCCGGGCCGGGGCAGGCGCACGACGAAGCGCGAACCCCGGCCCTCCTGGCTCTCGACGGCGATGCTGCCCTGGTGCAGGTCCAGCACCAGCTTGACCAGGTACAGGCCGATGCCGGTACCGACGATGCCCTTCACGTTGCTGCCACGGTGGTGGCGCTCGAACAGCCGCTCCAGGTCCGCCTTGGGAATGCCGATGCCCCGGTCGGCGACGACCACGACCTGGCAGCCGGGCTCTTCGTGGGCGCTCAGCTCGACGAGGCTGCCGTCGGGCGAATACTTCACGGCGTTGGAGAGCAGGTTGCTGAAGGCCTGGTACAGCAGCCCGGGGTCGCCGATCGTCGTGCGCGGCGCATGGCGCAGGCTCTCGACGATCTGCGCGCCGGGCGTGATCTCGCGGTAGGTCTGGCAGACGTCGTGCAGCAGCTCGGGCAGGTCGATCTCGGTCGGGTGGAAGTAGAGTTCGGCGTTGCCGTCGAACAGCTGCAGCGAATCGAGCAGGCGGTCGATCAGGCTCGTCATCCGCCGCACCGCCATGCGCACCTTCTCGGCCCGCTCGCCCAGCTCGAGCGGCGCGATCTTCTGGTCGCGCATCTTGATGAGGCGCTGCGCCTGGCCGTCGATCACCGTCAGCGGCGTGCGGAACTCGTGCGAGGCCATCGACACGAAGTTGCGCTGCATGTCGGTGAGCCGCTGCTCGTGCTCGAGCTTCTCGGCGAACATGGACGCCTGCTGCTCCAGGCCGCGCTGGCTGTGCGCCAGCTCGATGGCGTTGTCGCGGAACACGACGATGGCGCGCGCCATCTCGCCGATCTCGTCGCGCCGTTCGGTGCCGAACGTGGGGATGTCGGTCTGGTTGGAGGCCAGCGAACGCATGCGCGAGGCCAGGTCCAGGATCGGTCCCAGCACGCTGCGGCGGATGTAGCGCATGAAGAGCATGCTCATGAGCACGAGCCCGGCGATCGCCAGCAGGATCAGCGAGCGCGTGCGCTGGAAGATCGTCTCGGCCCGGTTGCTGGCCTCGCGCGCGCCGCTCACGGTGCGCTCGGTCAGCACACCGAGCGCATCGCTGGCCGAGGCGTAGGCCGCGCGCGAGCGGGTGAGGTAGAGGCGGTCGCCCTCGGCCTTGCGGCCGGCAGCCGACAGCCGGACCACCTCCTCGGCCAGCTGGCGGTAGTCGTTCCAGCTGCGCGTGAACGCGTGCCAGAGGCTGAGCTCGGCCTCGTCGTGCACCAGCAGCTGGTAGTTCACCTGTGTCTGGGCGATGGCTCCGGTCAGCTCGCGCATCTCCTTCTCGGTGCGGACCATGTCCGCGGCGGTGGGCGCGAGCAGGTGGCCGGCCTCGGCGGCACGGTAATCCGAGGTGGCATTGTTCATGTCGCCCAGCAGGCGGGTGCTGATCAGCCAGCGGTCGCGGATCTCCGCCGAGGCGTCGTAGATCTCGCCCAGGCGCCAGATGTTGAACAGCCCGAAGGCCACCAGCAGCAGGCCGAAGACGCTGAATATCGCCGACAGGCGCCAGCGGATCGAATGGCGGTTCAGCGGCATGGCGCACGGGGCGGGGCCACGGCATGCCCGCAGTGGGGGCATTCCCCTACAATGGGCGCATGGGCGACGATCGCAAGAGCATCCTCTGCATCGAAGACGACCGCGAGACCGCGGAGCTGCTGTTCGAGGATCTGACCGAGCGCGGCTTCGAGGTCAGTCTGGTGCACGACGGCAGCGCCGGGCTGGCGGCGATCCTGCGCACTCATCCGGACCTCGTGCTGTGCGACGTCAGCATGCCGGTCATGTCGGGGTTCCAGGTGCTCGACGAACTGACGGCGATCGCGCCGCGCTTTCGCGACATGCCCTTCCTGTTCCTCACCGCCCTCACGGACCGCGACAACGAGCTCAAGGGGCGCACGAGGGGTGCCGACGATTACGTCCACAAGCCCATCGACTTCGACGTCCTGGCGGCCATCATCAACTCCCGCCTGGCACGCGTGCCCCGCACCGAGCCCTCGCCGCGCACGATCGAACTGTCCGAGCAACTGAGCGAGCGGGAGATCGAGACGCTGACGTGGTCGGCACGGGGCAAGACCTCGGACGAAATCGCGACGATACTGGGATTGAGCAAGCGCACGGTCGATTTTCACATGGACAACGCCCGCGGCAAGCTGGGCGTGGCCACGCGTACGCAGGCCGTCGTCAAGGCGGTGACCGGCCGGCTGATCGAACCCTGAAACCCGCCGGCCGCTAGGGCGCGGGCGGCGGCCCGGCGGCCTTGACGGGCTTGGCGACGACAGCGGGGCCGGCCTTGGGCGGCGCCGCCGTCCGCGGCAGCGCGCCGGGCTTGACCGCTGCCTTGGCCGGGGGCCTGGTCCCCGGCTTGGGGCCAAGCTTGGTGCCAAGCTTGGTGCCGAGCTTGGGGCCGAGCTCAGCGCCTGATTTGCCCCCCGGCGCACCCCCGGTGCTTGGGCGCGGCCCCGCCACCGCGTGTGCGGGCAGTGCCGCGGGCGGCAACGGCGCCGGCGGCAATGGGCCGGCGCGCGGCACGGAAACGGCAGCCGGCGCCGCTCGACGGACCGGTGCTGTCGGCGCAGGCTGGTAGCGGGCGCCGGCGGCGATCAGCGGCGAGCGCTGGCTCGCCGTGCCCGGACCGCGGGCGCCGGCCGGGCCGCCCAGCGCGGTCGGCGCGCCGCGCGCCGCTCTCATGGTCGCCGGATCGAGCACGCCGTCCTGGCGCGCGCGCGCGGGCATCGACGCCAGCGCGCCCAGGATCACGATGCCCGGGATCAGCGTGGCCAGGGCCCGGGCCGGCAGCCCGGCGCGGCGTCCGCTACAGGTGGTCATCGTGGGGCGCCGCGGCGGGCGCGGGACGCGGGGGCTTGTCCTTGCCCAGGAACAGGGTCTGCAGCGCCGGCACCACCACGAGCAGCAGCACGGGGCCGATCAGCAGGCCCCCGACCACCACCGTGGCCAGCGGGCGCTGCACCTGGCTGCCGATGCCGTGCGACATCGCCGCCGGCAGCAGGCCGATGCAAGCCGACAAGGCGGTCATCAGCATCGGCCGCATGCGCTGCTCGGCGGCGTGCTGCATCGCGTCGATCGTGCCCATGCCGGACATCCGCGTCTGGTTGTAGTAGGTGATGATCAGGATGCCGTTCATCACCGACACGCCGAACAGCGAGATGAAGCCGATGGCCGCCGAGATGCTGAAGGGCAGGCCGGTCAGGTACAAGGCGATGATGCCCCCGCCGATGGCAAACGGTATCCCGGCCAGCGCCAGCAGGCTGTCGCGCAGGGAATTGAACAGGCCGTAGAGGAGCACCAGGATCAGCACCAGGCTCAGCGGCACGACGATCTCCAGGCGCCGTTGCGCCTGCTGCAGGTCCTCGAATTCCCCGGCCCAGATCATGCGGTAGCCGGTGGGCAGCTTGACGTTGCGGGCGATGCGCGCCTGCGCCTCGGCCACCGTGCCGCCCAGGTCGCGGCCGCGCACGCTGAACTTGATCGGGATCAGCCGCTGGGTGGTCTCGTGGTAGATGTAGGCGGCGCCGGTATCGAGGCTGATCGTGGCCAGCTCGCGCAGCGGGATGTAGGCGACCGAGCCGGCCGGCGTCTGGTAGCCGACCTTGACGTTGCCCACCGCCTCGATGCTGTCGCGGTACTTGGGCGCCATGCGCACGGTGAGGTTGAAGGTGCGGTCGCCCTCCAGCACGGTGGTGGCCACCGCGCCGCCCATCGCGGCCTGGATCACCGAGTTGACGTCGCCGGTGTTGAGGCCGTAGCGGGCCGCCTTCTCGCGGTCGATCTTGATGTTGAGGTTGGGCTGGCCCATCACGAAGAAGATGCCCAGGTCCTCGACCCCGCGCACCTGCTTCATCTCGTCCTGCACCTGGGCGGCCAGCTTCTCGAGCGTCTCCAGGTTGGGGCCGATGATCTTGACGGAGTTGGCGCCCTTGACGCCGGATATCGCCTCCTCGACGTTGTCCTGGATGTACTGCGAGAAATTGAAGTTGACGCCCGGCAGCGCTTCGCTGAACTCCTTTTGCAGCTGCTCGGTCAGCTTCTCCTTGGTGAGGCCGTCGGGCCACTCGTCGTAGGGCTTGAGCGGCACGAAGAGCTCGACGTTGGAGAAGGGCGAGGCGTCGCTGCCGTTGTCCGGCCGGCCGTGCTGCGACACGACGGTGATGATCTCGGGGTGGCGCAGCAGGATCTCGCGCATCTTGCGCGCCGGCTCGGTGCCGGCGTTGAGCGACATGGTCATGGGCATCGCGGCGCGGATCCAGTAGTTGCCCTCCTCCAGCGCGGGCAGGAACTCCGAGCCCAAGCGGGTGGCCAGCAGGCCGCACAGCAGCAGGAACACGGCGCCGATGGCCACGGTCACCTTGCGGTTGACGAGCGACCAGTCCAGGGCCGGGCTGTAGGCCTTGCGGATCCAGCGCACCAGGAAGGTCTCGACCTCCTCGAGGTGGCGCGGCAGCATGATCGAGGCCAGCACCGGGGTGATGGTGAAGGTGGCGATCAGCGCGCCGGCCAGCGCGTAGCCGTAGGTGCGCGCCATCGGGCCGAAGATCTGGCCCTCGACGCCCTGCATGGTGAACAGCGGCACGAAGGCCGCGACGGTGATCGCCACAGAGAACAGGACCGCCTTGTCCACCTGCAGCGCGCTGATGTAGATCAGGCGCATGCGGTTGGACCAGGGCCGGTGGTTGGCGTCGCGGCTGTGCGTCGGATCCGTGCCCAGCCCGCCCTCGGCCAGGTCCTCGAGCAGGACGCGGCGCGCGTCCTTGCTGGCCTGCAGGTTGCGGAACACGTTCTCGACCAGGATGACGGCCGAATCGATGATGATGCCGAAGTCGACCGCGCCGATCGACAGCAGGTTGGCGTCCTCGCCGCGCAGCACCAGGATGATGATGCTGAACAGCAGCGCGAACGGGATGTTGACGCCGACGATGATGGCGCTGCGCAGGTCGCCCAGGAAGATCCACTGGATGAGGAACACCAGCAGGCAGCCGAAGATCAGGTTGTGGAACACGGTGTGCGTGGTCACCTGCACCAGCGAGCTGCGGTCGTAGTAGGGCTCGACCTTGATCCCGGGCGGCAGCGTGCCGTCGTGGTTGAGCTTGTCGATCTCGGCCTTGATGCGCGGCAGGATCTCGTTGGTGTGCTGGTTGCGGCCCATGACGACGATGGCCGCCACCACGTCGTCGTCGTGATCGCGCCCGGCGATCCCCAGCCGCGGCACGTAGCCGATGCTGACCCGCGCCACGTCCTTGACGCGTATGGGCACGGCGCCCTGCTGGCTGAGCACGACGTTCTCGATGTCGTCGACGTGGTAGCCCTTGGTGATGTCGTCGTTGCCGCCGCTGTCTATCAGGCCCACGCCGCGGATGTTGACCGACTGCTGGCCGATGTTGATCTCGCGCCCGCCGACGTTGACGTTGGCGTTGCCCAGCGCGGCGAGCAGCTGCGGCATCGTGACGCTGTAGGCCTGCATCCTGGCCAGGTCGGCCTCGACCTCGAATTCCTTGGTCGTGCCGCCCCAGCTGTTGATGGCCACCACGCCCGGGATGGTCGAGAGCCGGCGCTGCACGACCCAGTCCTGCACCGTGCGCAGGTTCGTCAGGCCGAAGTGCGGCGGACCCACGAGCTGGTAGCGGTACACCTCCCCGACCAGGCTCGACTGCTGGATCTGCGCCACCTGGTTGCCGGGCAGGTTGACGTTCTGCTGCAGGCTCAGCGCCGCCTGGGTGTAGGCGAAGAAGAAATCGACGCCGTACTTGAAGGTGACGCGCACGAAGCTCAGGCCGTAGAAAGAGGTCGAGCGGATGTTGGCCACGCCGGGCGTGCCGTAGAGGCCGATCTCCATCGGGATCGTGTAATAGTGCTCCATCTCCTCGGCCGAGAGGCCGGCGGCCTGGGCCGTGATCTCCAGGATGACCGGCGCGGGGTTGGGGTAGGCCTCGACGTTGAGCTCGCTGACGGCCATGGCGCCGCCACCCAGGAACACTGCCAGGAACAACAGGATGATGGTCCGGCGCGTCAAGCCGAACGCGAGTACGCCCTTGAACACGATCGTGGTCTCTGGTTGGGCCCCGCTGCGCGGGGCGGGGGTGATCAGGAATCCGGGGTGGCGACCAGCATGTTGCTGAGGAAGATCGCGCCGTCGGTGACGACCAGTTCGCCGGCCTGCAGGCCTTCGGTGATCTGGTCGACGCCGTCCTGGCGCAGGCCGACCTGGACGGTCCTGCGGGTGAAGTGGTGCCGGTCGGTCGTGACCCAGATCGACATCGTGCCGTCGCCCTCGCGCACCACGCCGTTCTGCGGCACGGCGATGTTGGTCTGCGGCGTGCCGGTGGCTATGACGAAGTTGGCGAGCATGCCCGGCAGCAGCTCGTGGCGGGGGTCACGCACCTCGGAGCGCACCAGCACGGTGTGGGTGTTCGGATCGACGCTGGCGCCGATCGTGGTGATCTTGCCCTCGAAGGCCTGCGGCAGCGCCATGACCTTGACCTTGACGCCCTGGCCGACGTGGAAAAACGGCGTCTCTGCCTCCGGCACGTTGGCCAGCATCCATACGGTGGAGATGTCGGCGATCGTGTAGGGCGCGGGCGCGTTGCCCGGCTGCACCAGCAGGCCGGGCTGGGCCACGCGCGCCGTGATGCGGCCCGACACCGGGCTGGGGACGACCAGCACCGGGTCGATCGTGCGCTTGGCGATGATCGCGTCCATCTCGGCGTCGGACTTGCCGAAGACGCGCACCGCGTCACGCGCCGCCTTCAAGGCGGCATCGGCCGTCTGCTGGTCGGAGACCGCCTGCTCGAGATCCTTCTGCGCGATGCCTTGCGTCGCGTACAGGCCCTTGGCCCGCGTCAGGGTCGCCGAGGTCAGTTCCGCCACGCCGGCCGCGGCGATCAGCGAGGACTCGGCCTGGATGAGGTCCGGGCTGTCTATCGTGAACAGGGTCCTGCCCTTGGCGACGGCATCGCCGACGTCGCCGTAGGCCTGGATGATCTTGCCCTGGTACGGCGTGAACACCTGGACCGAGCGGTTCTCGTTGAAGTCGATGCTGCCGACCGCCGTGCGCTGCTCGGCGAACGCATGCGTGGCGGCCGGGGCGATCTGCAGCGTCTTGACCTGCGCGTCGCTCAGGTCGACGCCGTTGGGGTCCTTCGGTGTCGCCGCGGCGGCGTTCTCGGCGGCGTTGGCCGTCGCGGCCCGGAACGCGCTGCCATGCGTCCCGTCCGCGCCCGGCGGCACGAGCACCGTCGCGGCGATGATGGCGATCGCCCCCAGCGCCCCCGTGATGAAGACCGGTACCTTTCCGATTCGCATGTTTTCGCCCAGGTTACAAACCCGGCAATCATCTTGGCCGTCGCCCTCCACGGTCAACTGCGATAAGTGACAGTTACGCATCGGCTACGTACGGCCTAGACTGCCCACCGGATACTGTCGGCAAAGATGAGCAGTTTCGTGCGTCACGTCACGGACACGTCACAGCGCTTCGGTTCGTCTCACGTCCGCCTGCCACGTACCGCAAACCCGGAACCTTGATGCCCATGTCCTCGCAGGCGAAGCCAGGCGCGCCGACGCCGCGGCCGATTTGCTCGTCACGGCGGCTGCTCGGCTTGCTTCCGCTCGCCTGCCTGGGGGCCTGCGCCGTGGGTCCCGATTACCATCGCCCGGTGACGGCAACGGGGGATGGCTACGCGCCCCAGGCGCTTGCCGACACCACCGCCTCGGCACCAGGTGCAGCCGGTGACGCCCAGCACTTCCTCATGGGGCGCGACATCCCGTTCGCGTGGTGGAAGTCCTTCCAGTCGCCCCAGCTCGACCGGCTGGTCGAGCAGTCGCTGCAGGCCAACCCGACCATCCCCGCGGCCCAGGCCGCGCTGCGCCAGGCGCTCGAGTTCGTGTACGCCCAGCAGGGCTACTTCTATCCGACCGTCGGCGCGGACTTCAACGCCGAACGCCAGAAGCTCGACGGCAACAACGGCGGCAACTCCCCGGGCATCCAGGGCAACGGCACGACGATCGCGACCGGATCCAATCCCGGCGGCCCGAACTACAACGCGCCGGTGGTCTATAACTTCTACACGGCGCAGCTGGTGCTGGGCTACACGCCGGATGTCTTCGGCGGCAACCGGCGCGCGGTCGAGTCGCTGCGCGCGCAGGCCGATTCGCTGCGCTACCAGATGGAAGCCACCTACATCACGCTGGCCAGCAACGTGGTCGGCGCGGCGATCCAGGCCGCGTCGCTGCGCTCGCAGATCGCCGCGACCCAGGCGTTCATCGACGAAAACGCCAAGGCCGTGGACATCCTGCACCGGCAGTTCGCCGCCGGCTACGTGATGCGCATCGACGTGGCGCTGCAGGAATCGGCGCTGGCCCAGGCGCGCCAGCTGCTGCCGCCGCTGCAAAAGCAACTCGAGCAGACCCATGACCTGCTGCGCGCGCTGTGCGGCAAGCTGCCCAGCGAGGCCGTGGACGACGACTTCGACCTATCCGCACTGCAGCTGCCTACGGAGCTACCGGTAAGCCTGCCGTCCAAGCTGGTCGAGCAGCGCCCCGACGTACGCGCGGCCGAGGAGCAACTGCACTCGGCCAGCGCGCAGGTGGGCGTGGCCATCGCCAACCGCCTGCCGCAGTTCACGATCACCGGCGCGATCGGCGGCACCGCTTCCAAGGTGAATCAGATGTTCAGCTCCGGCGGCCCGTTCTGGAACCTGATCGGCGACGTCGCGCAACCGATCTTCGACGGCGGCACCTTGCTGCACCGCGAGCGCGCCGCGGACGAAGGGCTGCACCAGGCCGCGGCGCAGTACCGCCTGACGCTGATCACCGCCTTCCAGAACGTCGCCGACACCCTCCATGCCGTGCAGTCGGACGCCGATGCGCTGGCCGCCACCGTCGCCGCCGAACAGGCGGCCAAGACGGTCATGGACGTCACGCAGCAGCAGTACCAGGCAGGCTATGTCAATTTCCTGACCCTGCTCAGTGCCCAGGAGAACTACCAGCAGTCGCTGGTCACGCTCATCCAGGCGCGCACCAACCGCCTGGGCGACACGGCCGCGCTGTTCCAGGCACTCGGTGGTGGCTGGTGGAACCGGGCCACCGGCGACACCGTGGCAGCCGCGGACGCCGCGCCCGCAGCCAAGTAAGCTGCGATACTCGGCGGCCGGATCGCCGGGTTCGCCGCGTGCAGGCGGACGGCAGGCCGGTGGAATTTTCTCATTCCACCAGTCGACGCCTCATTAAGAAAATGCCGGTATTCTGGTGCCATGTCGTCGGGCTGGGCCTCCTTGGGGCCCGCAGGCCCCGGGGGTACGGACATGAAATTGATTTCCGCCATCATCAAGCCCTTCCGCCTCGACGACGTGCGCGAGGCGCTCGCCCGGGCCGGCTTCAAGGGAATCACCGTCACGGAGGTCAAGGGCTTCGGGCGGCAGCGGGGCAATGCCGAGCTGTACCGCGGCAAGGAATATGCGGTTGAATTCCTCCCCAAGGTGAAGATCGAACTCGCGGTCGACGATGCCATGGTCGACGGCGCGGTCGAGACGATCGAGACCGCGGCGCGCACCGGCAACCTGGGCGACGGGATGATCATCGTCTTCGACCTCGCCGAGTTCGTGCGCATCCGCACCGGCGAAACCGGCACGCGGGCGCTCTGAGCGAGCGCCCGCACGTCGCGCGCGCCGCGCGCGGGCACCGCTGACGCAGCGCGCCAGCGCATCAGCGCTTGCCGCACGGCAAACCGCGTCACATCGCTCGTCTTCTTCTCGCTTTCTTGGTGCACGAATCCCGCAATCGGTGCGCGACCGCGCAGCCGGTGCCGCGGGACCGAACAAATTTGCGCCGCAACAGCGGCAATGGCGCGGCACATTTATTGCTTGCCTTGTACGCAGCAAGGCTGGACCTAGAACTCGACACAGATCGTGCGGTGGTCACGACGCACAGCGGCCACGCAATCCCATTGGAGTGGAGGCATGAAACTCATAACCGCAGTCATCAAGCCGTTCAAGCTCGACGAGGTGCGCGAAGCGCTGTCCGGCGTGGGCGTACAGGGGATCACCGTCACCGAGGTCAAGGGCTTCGGGCGCCAGAAGGGGCACACCGAGCTCTATCGCGGCGCCGAGTACGTCGTGGATTTCCTGCCGAAGGTCAAGGTCGAGGCGGCGGTGGACGACGCGCTGCTCGACCGCGCGATCGAGGCCATCGAGACCTCGGCGCGCACCGGAAAGATCGGCGACGGCAAGATTTTCGTGTTCGACCTGCTGCAGGTGGTACGTATCCGAACCGGGGAAACCGGCAAAGAAGCGTTGTGATCTTTTCTTGAACGCGAGAGGGGAAAAAATAAAATGAAGAAGTGGTTGGCGTTCGTCGCGTGGGCCGCCGTACTGGGGGTAGGCGGCCTGTCACCGGCGCTCGTGGATGCGCAGACGCCGGCGGCGGAACAGAAGAAGGACGCCGCACCGGCCGAGGCCGCCAAGCCGGCCGACGCCGCGCCGGCGGCGCCTGCCGCAGCAGCACCGGCGCCGACGCCCAACAAGGGCGACGTCGCCTGGATGCTCACCTCGACGGCGCTGGTGCTGCTGATGTCGGTCCCGGCGCTGGCGCTGTTCTACGGCGGCCTGGTGCGCAGCAAGAACATGCTGTCGGTGCTCATGCAGGTGTTCGTCGTGTTCTCGCTGATCACCGTGCTCTGGGCGGTCTACGGCTACAGCCTGGCCTTCACCGAGGGCGGCGAGCGTACCGGCGCCTTCATCGGCGGCTTCGATCGCCTGTTCCTGTCGGGCACCTTCGATGCGGCGACCGGCAACTTCTCGATGGCCTCCACCTTCAGCAAGGCGACGCCGCTGTACGAACTGGTCTATGTCGCGTTCCAGTCGACCTTCGCCGCGATCACCTGCTGCCTGATCCTGGGCGCGGTGGTCGAGCGCATGAAGTTCTCCGCCGTGCTCATCATGGTCACCGTCTGGTTCACCTTGAGCTACCTGCCCATGGCGCACATGGTCTGGTTCAACGAGGGTCCGGACGCCTACACGAGCGCCGCGATCGCCGACTCCGTCACCGCCAAGGCGGGCTTTCTCTGGCAGATGGGGGCGCTCGATTTCGCCGGGGGCACCGTGGTGCACATCAACTCGGGGGTGGCCGGACTCGTCGGCGCCTTCCTGCTGGGCAAGCGCATCGGCCTGGGCAAGGAATCGATGGCGCCGCACAGCCTGACGATGACCATGATCGGCGCTTCGCTGCTGTGGTTCGGCTGGTTCGGGTTCAACGCCGGTTCGGCGCTCGAAGCCAACGGCAGCGCCGCGCTGGCGTTCATGAACACCTATCTGGCCACCGCCGTGGCGGTGCTCTCCTGGATGTTCGCCGAATGGATCATCAAGGGCAAGCCGTCGATGCTGGGCGCGGCCTCGGGGGCGGTCGCCGGGCTGGTGGCGATCACCCCGGCCGCCGGCAACGTCGGCATCCAGGGTGCGTTCGCGATCGGCCTGATCGTCGGTCCGGTCTGCCTGTGGGGGGTGACGGGTCTCAAGCGCATGCTGGGCATCGACGACGCGCTCGACGTCTTCGGCGTGCACGCCGTCGGCGGCATCACGGGCGCCCTGCTCACCGGCATCTTCAATTCGCCCAAGCTGGGCGGGCCCGGTTCGGTCAGCGACTGGGTGACGATGAAGACCGGCTACCCCGGCATGGCCGAGCAGCTGTTCATCCAGGCCAAGGCGGTCGGCTTGACCGTGGTCTGGACGACGGTGGCTGCGTTCATCGCCTTCAAGGTGGCGGACGTGATCGTCGGCCTGCGCGTGACCGAGGCCGAGGAACGCGAGGGGCTGGACACGTCCTACCACGGGGAGTCGGCGTACCACTATTGACGGATGGTGTGGTGCGGGCACCCGCGCGACGGGAGCCGGCACCAGCGTAAAGGGTTCTTTCCAAGGGATGCCGTCTGCAAGGATGGCAATTTGGGGCCTCCACAAGAGGCCCCCTTTTTTTTGTACGCCGCGCCCGGCACGCGGTACCCAGCGCAAGTTGGCGGACCCGAGTCTACGGGCCCAGGTGCCTGGCTCAAGCCGCCTGCCGCACCAGCCGCTGGAGCTCGGGCACGCAGGAGCCGCAGTTGGTGCCGCAGCGCAGCTGCTGCTGCACCTGCGCCAGCCGCTGCTCCGGCGCGGCGCCCGCGCTGGCCGGGGCGGCCAGCGCGGCACGGATCTGCGACTCGGAGACGCCGAAGCACGAGCACACCTGGCGGCTGGGCACGGCCACGGCGCCGGGCGGCGCGGCGCCCGGGCGCAGCAGCAGGCGCCCGAACGGATCGGCGGGCGCGCGCTGCACCAGCAGTTCGCGGATCCAGGCGGCCGAGCTCGTATCGCCGGCCAGCAGGAAGCCCTCGAGCCGGCGCTCGCCCTGCACCTGGCCCAGTCGCATCGAGCGGCGCTGGCCGTGGCGCCGGTCGATGTAGCGCAGCGTGTCGGCCCCGTCCAGCCCGAGCAGCTGCTCGATGCGCTCGAGCAGCGCGCCGGCCGCGGGCTCGAGCGCAGCCGAACGGAACAGCACGCCCTGCCCGGCCCCTTCGGTGCGGCCGGGCGCGCCGAAGGGCACGCAGCAGGCAAACGGGAATTCGCGCATCAGCCCGCGCAGCTGCTCGCGCACGGTGAGCAGCTGCTGCGCCGGCAGCCAGGCCATGGCGAGGATGCGCCAGGGCAGCTCGGCGCGCAGGATCTTGACCGCCGCGTGCTTGAGCTCGGGCTGGCGGCTCTCCGGGCAGCGCTGGGGCAGCGTGACGGCGTTGACGCCGGTGACCGGGGCGCCGGAACGCGCGCTCCCGCCCAGGTACTCGTCGCCCCAGTGCATGGGCAGGAAGGCCTGGGTGCGCGCCAGCGTCGCGCTGGCGGCGGCCGGGACGATGATCGAGCCGCGCCGCGACGTGAGGTGGACGAGGTCGCCATCAACGATGCCCATGCGTTCCATGTCGCGCGGGTGCATGTCGAGCGCGGGCTCGGGCACGTGTCCGAACAGCTGGGGGATCGTGCCGGTGCGGCTCATGCCGTGCCACTGGTCGCGCAGGCGGCCGGTGAGCAGCGAGAACGGATAGCGCGCATCGCGCGGCTCGGCCAACGGCCGGAAGGGCGCGGCGACGAAACGCGCACGCCCGTCGGGCGTGGCGAAGACGCCGTCGGCGTACAGGCGCGCCCGCCCGCCGGTGGCGCCCTGAGGGAATGGCCACTGCTGCGGACCCGCGTCGAGCTGCCGGTAGCTGAGCCCGGTGATGTCCAGGTCGCGGCCGCGCGTGCTCTCGCGGTGCTCGTTCCAGATTTCCTCGGCCGTGGCGTACGGAAACAGCGTGGGCAGGCCCGGACGCAGGCGAGTTTCGAGGCGCTGCGCCAGGTCGACGCCGATGCGCCAGTCGGGCCGCGCCTGGCCCGGAGCCGGGACCGCGGCACGCACGCGGCTGATGCAGCGCTCCGAGTTGGTCACCGTGCCCTCCTTCTCGCCCCAGGCGGCCGCAGGCAGCAGCAGGTCGGCGTACGGCGCGGTCGCCGTATTGCCGTAGGCTTCCTGCAGCACGACGAACTCGGTGCGCTCCAGCGCGCGGCGCACCAGGGCCTGGTCGGGCATCGACTGGGCAGGGTTGGTGCAGGCGATCCACAGCACCTTGATCGCACCGGCGGCGGCGGCCTCGAACAGCTCGACGGCCGCCAGGCCGGCGCGCTCCGGCACGCGCTCCACCTGCCACAGGCGCGCCACTTCGGCCCGGTGCTGCGGATCGGCCAGCGTGCGATGGCCGCTGAGCAGGTTGGCCATCGCGCCGACCTCGCGCCCGCCCATCGCGTTGGGCTGGCCGGTCAGCGACAGCGGGCCCGCGCCGGGCTTGCCGATCTGGCCGGTGGCCAGGTGCAGGTTGATGAGCGCGGCGTTCTTGGCGGTGCCGTCGGCGCTCTGGTTGAGCCCCTGGCAGTACAGCGACAGCGTGCCGCCGCGCGCCCCGGCAGCGCGCGACGCGGCCTGCGCCTGGCCGAACCAGTGCGCGGCCTGGACGATGTCGTTCTCGGGCAAGGCGCAGATGCGCGCCACTTCGCGCGGCGTGAACTCGCGCACGCGCTCCTTGAGGGCCTCGAAGCCGCTCGTGTGCGCGGCGATGAACGCGTTGTCGAGCAGGCCGTCCCACAGCAGCACGTGCAGCATGCCGTGGAAGAGCGCGACGTCCGTGCCCGGCGCCAGCGGCAGGAAGCAATCGGCCAGCTCGGCGGTATCGGTGCGGCGCGGGTCGGCGACGATGATGCGCAGCGCGGGATCGGCGCGCTTGGCGTCCTCGATGCGGCGAAACAGCACCGGGTGCGCGTACGCCATGTTGGCGCCGACCAGGAAGAGCGTCGAGGCGCGGGCGATGTCGTCGTAGCAGGGCGGCGGGGCGTCGGCCCCGAACGCCAGCTTGTAGCCGGCCACGGCGCTGCTCATGCACAGGCGCGAATTGCTGTCGATGTTGTTGGTCTGCAGCAGCCCCTTGGCCAGCTTGTTGAAGACGTAGTAGTCCTCGGTCAGGAACTGGCCCGAGACGTAGAAGCCGACGGCGTCCGGGCCATGGGCCTGGACCGCGTCGGCCAGGCGGACGGCCGCCAGGTCCAGCGCCGCGTCCCAGGGCAAGGGCCGCGCCGGTGCGCCACGGACGCTGCGCTGCATCGGCACGGTCAGCCGCGCCTGCTGCGTCACCGCCGCGGTGACGCTCAGGTGCAGCGTATTGCCCTTGGAGCACAGGCGTCCGAAATTGGCCGGATGCAGCGGGTCGCCCTGCACGCCGACGATCGCCTCGCCTTGCGCCTCGATGAGCACGCCGCAGCCCACGCCGCAGTAGCAGCAGGTCGAGCGCGTCTGCCGGACCGGCGCCGCGGCGCCGGCGTCCGGCCCGGCGGGGCGCTCAGCGGGGCTCACGCGCCGGGCGCTCCCGGCGACGCGGGCGCGCCGTCGGCGGCCTGCACGGCCGCCAGCTGCGCGCGGTGCAGCTGCACGACGCCATCGTCCACGCGCGCGTCGATGCGCGGCGTGCAGCCCTGGTCGGGCGCCGCGGCGCAGCCGTCGGCCAGGCCTATGGTCCAGTTGTGCAGCGGGCAGGCGACCCCCTGCGCGAACACGATCCCCTGCGACAGCGGGCCGCCCTTGTGCGGACAGCGGTCGACCAGCGCGAACACCGCATCGCCCCCGGCGCGGAACACGGCGATCGGCACCGGACCGAGGAGCTCCACGCGCCGCGCGCCCAGCGGCGCGATGTGCTCGAGGCGGCACACCGGTATCCAGGCCTCGGCCCGCTCGCTATCCGCATGCTGCTGCCGGCTGGCCGCCACGCTATCGTCCACTTTGCCCCCTCCCCCGCCGTTCGATTCCGACGCCACCGTCGCCGCGCTCAGGACGCCGGCGACCACTGCGCCGCGCGCGCCGCAGGCGCCGCGGCCGCGGCCGGGGCCGGGGCGAGCACGGCGAACTGGCGCAGGTCGATGCCGGCCCGCGCCGGGTCCTTCCAGGGATCGGGCTCCTGGTCGACGGCAAACTGCAGGCGCTCCCACAGCGCCCGGCGTCCGGGCGCATCCTCGAGCACGCGGGCGCGCACCCGCTCGATGCCGACGCGGGCCACGTAGTGCACGGTGCGCTCCAGGTACCAGCCCTCCTCCCGGTAGAGCTGCAGGAAGGCGCCGGCATACTCGAGGACCTCCTCGCGCGTGGCGACCTTGGCCAGGAACTGCGCGACCTCGGTCTTGATGCCGCCGTTGCCGGCGATGTAGATCTCCCAGCCCGAGTCGACGCCGATGATCCCCACATCCTTGATGCCGGACTCGGCGCAGTTGCGCGGGCAGCCGCTGACGGCCAGCTTGACCTTGTGCGGCGCATACATGCGCCAGAGCGCGCGCTCGAGCTCCTTGCCCATGCGCGTCGAATCCTGCGTGCCGAAGCGGCACCATTCCGAGCCGACGCAGGTCTTGACGGTGCGCAGGGCCTTGGCGTAGGCATGGCCGGAGGGCATGTCGAGCGCCGCCCAGACGGCAGGCAGGTCGGACTTCCTGACGCCCAGCAGGTCGATGCGCTGGCCGCCGGTGACCTTGACCGTGGGGATGTGGAACGTGTCGACCACGTCGGCGATGCGGCGCAGCTCGGCCGCGGAGGTCTCGCCGCCCCACATGCGCGGCACGACCGAGTAGCTGCCGTCCTTCTGGATGTTGGCGTGCGCACGCTCGTTGATGAAGCGCGACTGGGGATCGTCCAGGGCCTCGCGCGGCCAGGTGCTGATCAGGTAGTAGTTGAGCGCCGGCCGGCAACTGGCACAGCCGGTCGGGCTGCGCCAGCCCAGCGCCTCGTGGACGGCGGGGATCGACAGCAGGCGCGTGCCATCGGGGCGCGGCGTGCGGATCGCCGCGCGCACCTCGTCGTGGCTCAGCGCCGTGCAGCCGCACATCGCCTTCTTCGTCGGCGCGGCGGAGTAGTCGCCGCCGGCGGTGAACATCAGGATCTGCTCGACCAGGCCGGTGCACGAGCCGCAGCTGGCGCTGGCCTTGGTGTGGCGGCGCACGTCCTCGAGCGTGAAGAGCCCCTGCTCCTTGATGGCACGGCAGATCGTGCCCTTCGCGACGCCGTTGCAGCCGCAGACCTCGTCGGTGTCGGCCATCGCCTGGGCGCGGCTCTGGCCCTCGTGGCCGGCGTCGCCGATGTGCGACTGGCCGAACATCAGCGAGGCGCGGATGTCGCCGATCGGGCGGCCCTCGCGCAGCAGCGAGAAGTACCAGGCGCCATCGACGGTGTCGCCGTAGAGGCAGGCCCCGACCAGGCGGTCGTCGCGGATCACGAGCTTCTTGTACACGCCGCCGGCCGGGTCGCTCAGGACGATCTCCTCGGCGTCGGTTCCGGCCTGGAAATCGCCGGCCGAGAACAGGTCGATGCCCGTCACCTTGAGCTTGGTCGACACCTGGCTGCCGCGGTAGCGGCCGATGCCCAGGCACGCCAGATGCGTGGCACAGACCTTGGCCTGCTCGAACAGCGGCGCCACCAGGCCGTAGCTGATGCCGCGATGGCTGGCGCATTCGCCGACGGCGTAGATGCGCGGATCGGTCACGGTCTGCATCGTGTCGTCGACCACGATGCCACGCTGGCAGTGCAGGCCCATGCCCTCGGCCAGCTCGGTATTGGCGCGGATGCCCACCGCCATGACGACGAGGTCGGCGGCGATCTGCCGGCCGTCGGCCAGGCGCACCGCGCCCACCCGGCCCTGTCCGCCGTCGACCAGGCATTGCGTCTTGGCGCCGGTGCAAAACTGCAGGCCGCGCTGCTCGAGCGAAGCCTGCAGCATGCGCCCGGCAGTCTCGTCGAGCTGGCGCTCCATCAGCGTAGGCAGCAGGTGCACGACCGTGACGCGCATGCCGCGCAGCATCAGGCCGTTGGCCGCCTCGAGCCCGAGCAGGCCGCCGCCGATGACGACCGCGTCGCGGTAGCGGGCTGCGGCGTCGATCATCTTCTGCGTGTCCTCGATATCGCGGTAGGCGATGACGCCCTCCAGGTCCAGGCCCGGCACCGGCAGCATGACGGGCTTGGAGCCGGTCGCCAGCAGCAGCCGGTCGTAAGGCAGCTGCGTGCCATCGGCGGCATGCACGATGCGGCGGGCCCGATCGACGGAGGTGACCTTGCTGCCCAGGTGCAGGCGGATGTGGTTCTCTTCGTACCAGGAGCGCGGATTGAGGACGATCTGATCGACCGTCTGCTCGCCGGCCAGCACGGGCGAGAGCAGGATGCGGTTGTAGTTGGGGTGCGGTTCCGCACCGAAGACCGTGATGTCGTAGCGATCCGGGGCCAGCTCGAGCAGTTCCTCCAGCGTCCGCACCCCCGCCATGCCGTTTCCAACCATGACCAACCTGCTTTTCATGACCACTGACTCCTGCGCCGCCAATTCAGCATTGCGCAAAATTGGCTTCATCCATTCAGATAACGACGTCTGTCTTTCATCTACTCGCAATGCGCATCGCCGTCAGGACTCAACCGGCGCCGGCCAGCTCCGGCCCGGGCGCGGCCGGTGCGGCGGCGCTGGCCGGCGTGGCGGTCTCGCCGGCCGCGCGGGCGCGGCCGCCGCGGCCCGCCCAGGTGCGGGTCCAGCGTGTCTGCAGGTAGCGCAGCAGGCCCAGCATCGCCAGGCCGACGACGGCGAACAGGACGAAACCCCAGGCGTAGCTGCCCAGGTACTGCTTGGCCAGGCCCATGGAGGCCGGGATCAGCCCACCGCCCAGCGCGCCCACCTCGCCGATCATCGCGCCGGCCACTACCGTGGTCAGCGGCCAGCGCAGCGGCACGAGCTGGAAGAGGGCGCCGTTGCCGGCGCCCAGCGCGGCAAAGCACAGCATCAGCAACAGGGTCGTCATCAGCAGCGAACCCGCGCTGAACGCCACCAGCAGCAGGCAGGCCACGACGAGCAGCATGACCAGCGAGAGCATATTGACGCCGCCCCAGCGGTCGGAGAACGCCCCGCCGAAGATGCGCAGCAGCGAGCCCATCAGGGCGGCCAGCATCGCCAGCTGGCCGGCCTGCACCTTGCTGACGGAGAACTGGTCGTAGTAATAGGTCGGCAGGAACGAGGAGAGGCCGATGAAGCCGCCGAAGGTGATCACGTAGATGAGGCTGAATGCCCAGCCGTCGACCTCGAACAGGCAGGCCAGCTGCTGGCGCACGCTGGCATGGCGATCGACGTCCGGCGGCTCGCGGGCAAAGACGATCATCACGAGGGCCGGCAGCGCCACCGAGGCGGCCGCCATGCCGTAGACCGACTGCCAGCCGTAGGCCTGCGCCAGCGGCGGAGCGGCCAGCACGGCGATCGCCGTACCGATGTTGCCGGCACCGACGAGCCCCATCGCCAGGCCTTTGTACTGGGGCGGGAACCAGCCGGAGCCCAGCGACATGGCCACGCCGAAGCTCGCGCCGGCCACCCCCAGCAGCAGGCCCATGGCGAGCAGATCGCCGTAGCTGTGCACGTGCAGGTAGCCGAACAGCATGGCCACGGCGATCAGGCCCATTTCGACCAGGGTCGCGCGCTTGCGGCCGATGTACTGCGCCACCACCCCCAGAGGAAAGCGCATCAGCGCGCCGGCGACGATCGGGATCGACAGCATCAGGCCCTTTTGCGCCGGCGTCAGGCCGAAGGCCTCGCTGATGAACGGCGCCATCGCGCCGTTCAGGACCCACACCACGAACGTGAACGTGAGGTAGAAAAATGCCGCGACAAGGGTGGGGAGGTGGCCCGAGCGCAGGAAGTTTCGTAGGTAGACGAGCATGGCGAGCTCCAGGAAGGCAGTTTGGAACGGCGCGTGCTACGGCGCCAGGAGGATCGGGCACTCCCGGCCGGGCTGCGGCGACCGCAGCGCACACGAGGGCGTACACAAAAAAGGAACCGCGTTCGGGCCAGGGCTGGGACAGACTGGGCGAACACCGGGAGCTGCACGCGGCCTTGCGCGCAGGTCGGCCCCCGTGCGGGGGCGCCGGGAACGCATCGTTGCGCTCCCCATCCATATGGGAAGCAAGCTCCGTACCTGGCAGGGATCTTGCGGCATAGCCAGGATCGGAGGCTGCACCCATGCCCTTGAATTTCCTCTGGCAAAGGGCCCGCAAGGGGCCTGCAGAGCCTGCCTGATGCCCTCCGCCCTCGTCGTTGCCGACACCGCGGAAGGCGTGGACCGGCTCCAATCCGACCTCAAACAGGTCGGCATGCACGTGCTTGGTGCGAGTATTTGCGAACGGATGGTGCAGGACACCATCCGGCTAACGCCCGATATCGTGGTTGCGATGCTGCAGCTTCCGGGGCCGGATTTCTTCGCCGCAGCCGCCTCGCTCGACGCGCTGCACCCGGTGCCGGTGGCCGTGTTCACCGACGACATGCAGGTCGAATCCATGGAGCGGGCACTGGCCGCCGGCGTCAGTGCCTGGGTCGTCCGCGGCTATGGCGTCGAGCGCCTGCGCGCGGAGTTGCAGCTGGCCCTGGTGCGGTTCCGGCGCGATCGCCGGCGCACCGAGCTCATCGCCGAGCTCTCCGGGCGCCTCGAGGAACGCAAGCTCGTCGACCGGGCCAAGGGCATCCTGATGAGCGCCGCGCAGATGCCCGAGGACGAGGCCTTCCGGACCTTGCGCGCCGCGGCGATGCAGGGCCGTACGCGCGTCGGGCAGGTCGCCCAGCGCCTGATCCTGGCCGCGCACAGCGCGGAGGCGATCAACCGGGCCGGACAGCTGCGCATGCTGTCCCAGCGGCTGGTCAAGCTGCACGCGCTGGCCGCACTGGGCGTCGACCCGGCCAGCGCCGGCGCCTTGCACACCGTTTCGGTCGACCGCCTGGCGCAGAACCTCGTGGCCCTGCAGCAGCTGCTGTCGGCGGCGACCTTCGGCGACCTGCTCGACGCGACGCTGGCGGCCTGGCAGGCGCTGGAAGCCGAACTGGCATCGGCTGCGCCGGGACCGGGCCGGCCCGCGGCGCAACTGTACGCGCTCGACGCCGCCGCCGAGCGCCTGCTCGATGCGGCGGAGAAACTGACTACGGCGCTGGAGGCCGCCAGCCCGATCGGCCGCATGCAGCTCGTGAACCTGGCAGGGCGCCAGCGCATGCTGGCCCAGCGGGTCGCCAAGCTGGCGCTGCTCGACGCCGCCGCGCCGGGCCGCAACCGGGCGGTGCTGGCCACGGACCTGCAGGCGGCCACCAGTGCCTTCGAGGCGGCGATGGGTGCGCTGCGCCAGTCCGCCCAGACCACGGCGCCCGCGCGGACGATGCTCGAGACCGCGCAGCAGGCCTGGGGGGCACTGCGGCGCCACCTGCCGATCGCGCACCTGCCCGAGAGCCACCTGCCGATCGCGCAATCGAGCGAGGAACTGCTCGAGCTGTTCGACCGCCTGGCCGAGAGCTACGAGCACCACATGCGCGTGCTGGTCGGCTGACCCGGCGGGGACCTCAATCCCCGCCCCGAAATACCGACCCCCTCGTGAGAGCGGGTATTTACTTATTGACCCTTGGACAAAGGTTGGTGAGCGCCGCCGGCGCCGCGGATCGGGCACTGGCATGGAATAGAATCGGTTACGCAGTTCCCTGGAGCAAGCAATTGTCCACCCTGAGCGTGCCCAATCTTCCCGGCGCCGCCGGACCGGTGCTGGAATTCGAGCGTCGCATCCTCGATTCCATACCCGAGATCGAGCATTGGTTCCGCCTGCAATGGCAGGAACACACGCCGCCGTTCTACGGATCGGTCGACCTGCGCAATGCCGGCTTCAAGCTGGCCCCGATCGACACCAACCTGTTCCCGGGCGGCTTCAACAACCTGTCCGAGGAGGCGCTACCCTGTGCGGTGCAGGCCGGGCAGGTGGCGGTGGAGCGCGCGTGCCCGGATGCGCGGCGCCTGCTGCTCATCCCCGAGCGCCACACGCGCAACGTCCACTACCTGCTCAACGTCGCCCGGCTGGTGCGCATCCTGTCGTCGACCGGCCTGGAGGTGCGCATCGGCACCCTGGCCGAGGAAATCACCGCGCCCGCGAGCATATCGCTGCCGGGCGGGCAGAGCCTGCGGCTCGAGCCCTTGGTGCGCAACGGCCGGCGCATCGGCCTGCCCGACTTCGACCCCTGCGTGATCCTGCTCAACAACGATCTTTCCGCCGGCATCCCGGACATCCTGCGCGGCCTCGACCCGACGCAGACCCTGCTGCCCCCGCTGCACGCCGGCTGGGCGGTACGGCGCAAATCGACCCATTTCGCCTGCTACAACGAGGTCGCGGAGTGGTTCGCGCGCCTCGTGAAGGTCGATCCGTGGATGATCAACCCGCTGTTTGCGCGCTGCGGCGAAGTGGACTTCCGCGATACCGCCAGCAACGACTGCCTGGTGAGCCAGGTCGACCAGCTGCTGGCGGCGATCCGGGAGAAGTACCGCACCTACGAGATCAAGCAGAAGCCCTTCGTCATCGTCAAGGCCGACGCCGGCACCTACGGCATGGGCATCATGACCGTGCACGATGCCGCCGAGGTCGCGGCGCTCAACCGCAAGCAGCGCAACAAGATGGCCATCGTCAAGGAAGGCCTGCAGGTCTCCGAGGTCATCATCCAGGAGGGCGTGCCGAGCTACGAGACGGTCGAGGACGGCGTGGCCGAGCCGGTCGTCTACCTGATCGACCGCTACGTCGTGGGCGGCTTCTACCGCGTCCACCCGGAGCGCGGCATCGACGAGAACCTCAACGCACCGGGCATGCACTTCGTGCCGCTGCCGTTCCGCTGCAGCTGCAACCTGCCCGAGCTCGGGGCAGCGCCGGGCTCGAGCATGCTCAACCGCTTCTATATCTACGGCGTCATCGGCCGGCTGGCCCTGCTGGCGGCCGCGCTCGAGCTCGAGCGCGGCGATCCGTCCGCCACGGCGGCAGCCGCCGGCAGCAGCCGCACAGCGATCGCACCCGCGCTGGCCGGGTAGCGGCCCGGAACACGCTGGCGCATCCGGCTCCCATGACGGGTACGGCACAGGTAACGGCGCGCGCGGCGCGGGGCAGCGGCGGCCTGCTGTTCGTCCTCGACCCGCTCGACACGCTCAAGGCCTACAAGGACTCGAGCATCGCGATGATGCGGGAGCTGGCGCGGCGCGGACACGCGATCTGGGCCTGCACCCCGCACGCGTTGTCGTGGGAGGCCGGTGCCGCGGCGGCCATGGCCCAGCCGATCACGCCGGAACCGCCGGGCGCGCACGGAGCGCGGTGGTACGAGACCGCCGGCGCCGCCGCGCCGCGTGCGCTGGCCGGCTTCGATGCCGTGCTGATGCGCAAGGACCCGCCGTTCGACGCCGAGTACCTGTACGCCACGCACCTGCTCGAGGCCGCGGTGCGCTCGGGCGCCCGCGTCTTCAATGCACCGGCGGCACTGCGCGACCACAACGAGAAGCTGGCGATCACCGAGTTCGACCGGTACATCGCGCCGACCCTGGTCACCAGCGATCCCGAACGGATCCTGGCATTTCACGCCGAGCAGGGGCGCATCGTCGTCAAGCCGCTCGACGGCATGGGCGGGAGCGGTATCTTCCACGTGGCCGCCGGCGACCCCAACATCAACGTCATCCTCGAGACCGTGACGCAGCTGGGCACGCGCACGGTGATGGCGCAGCGCTACCTGCCGCAGATCGCCGAGGGCGACAAACGCATCCTGCTGATCGCGGGGCGCCCGGTACCGTTCGCGCTGGCCCGCGTGCCCAAGGCCGGCGAATCGCGCGGCAACCTGGCGGCCGGGGGCACCGGCCACGCCCGCCCGCTGAGCGCACGCGACCGCCAGATCGCCGAGGCGCTCGGACCGGAGCTCGACCGGCGCGGCCTGCTGCTCGTCGGCCTGGACGTGATCGGCGACTGCCTGACCGAGATCAACGTCACCAGCCCCACCTGTTTCGTCGAGATCCACGAGCAGAGCGGCTTCGATGTGGCGGCGGCCTTCGCCGATGCGCTCGAGGCGCGCGTGGGAGTGCGTGCGTGATCACGATCATCGTCGTCGCGCACCGGCCGCTGGCCACCGCGCTCGTCACCGCCGCGCAGCATGTGTACAGCCGCGACCCGTGCGCTGCATCGCAGCAACTCTTTGCGCTGGACGTTGCGCCCGACGCCGAGCCCGGCGGCACGCTGGCCGAAGCCCAGGCGCTGCTGCAGCGGGTCGACCGCGGCGAGGGCGTGCTGGTCCTCACCGACGTGGCCGGCGCATCGCCGGCCAACGCGGCGGCGGCCCTGGCGCAGGCCGGGCACGTCGCGGTGGTCGCCGGGGTCAACCTGCCCATGCTGCTGCGCTCGCTGTGCTACGGTGCGTCCGGTCTCGACGCGCTGGTGGTCAAGGCGCTCGCCGGCGGCGAGCAAGGCGTCAAGCAGTTGCCGGCCCCGGCCTGCCCCGAGGCCCTGCCCGCGCCCGACACCGGGGTGAACGCAAAAAGATGATCTCGCGCTCCTTCACTATCCGCAATAAACTCGGGCTCCACGCCCGGCCCTCCGCACAGCTGACCCAGACCGCGTCACGCTTCCAAAGCGAGGTCTTCATCGCGAAGGAAGGCCGGCGCGTGAACGCCAAGTCGATCATGGGCGTGATGATGCTGGCCGCCGGATCGGGCAGCGTCGTGACCATCGACGCCACGGGCGCCGACGAGGCGCAGGCGATGGCGGCGGTGGGCGAGTTGATCGACGGCGGGTTCGGCGAGTCGCCGGGCTGAAGCCGGCCACGGCCGACCGATGCGCCGGTGCACCGTGCCGGCGTGCGCGTGATCGCAGGCGCGCTCCGGCTTCCACGCGCAGCACAAAAAAACAGACCGCCCGGGACCGCCGCGACGGGAGGCGAGCAGGGCGGCAGGACGGCACGGAAAGACGGGCATCGCCATGGGCAAGCAACTGGTCGGTCAGGGGGTCGCGCGCGGGATCGTGATCGGGCGCGCGCATCTGCTCGCCCCCAGCGAGCTCGACATCCGCCAGTATCACGTGCAGCGCGCGGACGTGCTGCACGAGGTGGCGCGCCTGAACAACGCCTTTTCGCTGGTACGCGCCGAGCTCGAGCAGCTGCGCGCCAATGTCGCCGACGACGCACCGGCCGAGGTGCGGGCGTTCCTCGACCTGCACCGCATGATCCTGGACGACTCGCTGCTGTGCGACGCGCCGCGCGACCTGGTGCGCTCGCGGCTGATCAACGCCGAATGGGCGCTGACGATCCAGCTCGAGGAGGTCTGCCTGCAGTTCGAGGCCATCGACGACGATTATTTCCGCAGCCGCTCGCAGGACGTGCGCCAGGTGGTCGAGCGCGTGCTGCGCCGCCTCGCGGGCGGGCGCCCGGCCCCGGAAGCGCTGGGGCGCCGCCTGCAGGAGGGTGCGCGCGAGGGCGAGCGCCTGGTGCTGGTGGCCCACGACCTGGCGCCGGCCGACGTGCTGCATTTTCGCGAGGACGGCGGGCGCGTGGCCGGCTTCATCACCGAGCTGGGCGGGCCGACCTCGCACACCATGATCCTGGCGCGCAGCCTGGGCCTGCCGGCGATCGTCGGCGTGGCCGACGCGCGCGATGCGATCGAGGAGGGGGACCTGCTGGTCGTCGATTCGGACGCCGGCCGCGTGATCGTCCAGCCCGGCGAGGAGCTGCTGGCCGAATACCGCACGCGCATCCTGGTGCAGGGGCAGGCGCGCACCGAGCTGCGCAAGCTGCGCGGCAAGCTGTCGCGCACCAAGGACGGCATCCCGATCGAGCTGCTGGCCAACATCGAAATGCCCGACGACGTGCGCGATGCGCTCGACGCCGGAGCCGACGGCGTGGGGCTGTTCCGGACCGAGTTCCTGTTCATGAACCGCGACGAGCTGCCGTCCGAGGACGAGCAATACGAGTCCTACGCCAAGGTGGCGCGGGCCATGAAGGGCAAGCCGGTGGTGATCCGCACGCTCGACATCGGCGCCGACAAGGTGCTCAACGCCCCGGCGCGCCAGAGCCTGGGGCTGTCGGTCGACGGCGGCGACGGGCTGGCGGTGGAGCCCAACCCGGCGCTGGGCCTGCGCGCGATCCGCTACTGCCTGGCCTACCCGGACCTGTTCCTCACGCAGCTGCGCGCGATCCTGCGCGCGTCGAGCCAGGGCACGGTACGCATCCTGGTGCCGATGCTGGCGCACGTGGGCGAGATCGACAAGGCGCTGCAGTTCGTCGGGCGCGCACGCGAACAGCTCAAGGAGCGGCGGCAGAAGTTCGACGCGCGCGTCGCCGTCGGCGGGATGATCGAGGTGCCTGCGGCCGCGCTCAACCTGGGGCCCTTCGTCGAGCGCCTCAAGTTCCTGTCGCTGGGCACCAACGACCTGATCCAGTACGTGCTGGCGATCGACCGCTCGGACAGCGCGGTCGCCTACCTGTACGAGCCGCTGCACCCGGCGGTGCTGCAGCTGATCCAGCAGACGATCCGCACCGGCACGCGCGCCGGCCTGCCGGTTTCCGTGTGCGGCGAGATGGCCGGCGACCTGGCCATCGTCGAGCTGCTGCTGGGCATGGGCCTGCGCCGCTTCTCGATGAACCCGGCGCAGCTGCTGGGGATCAAGCAGCGCCTGTACGAGCTCGACTCCAAGGTCGCCGCCCGGCTGGCCGGACGCATCGCCCGGCTGCACGATCCGAGCCTCATCCGCGATGCGCTGGCGCGCGCGACGCTGCCGCGGCGCCGGCAGGCACCGGCCGCGCCGCGGCGCCCCAAGGCGCCGGCCAAGAGCCCGGCGCGCCGGGCGTGAGGACGGCGCGATGAGCCGCGATCCGCGCAGCGGCGCGGCCCCCGGCGTGGCCACGGGCGCGGGCCCGGGTAGCGTGGGTATCGTCACGCCGCAGACGATGCACTTCGACGCGCCGCTGGTGCTGGCCAGCGGCGCGCAGCTGGCCCAGTACGACCTGCGCTACGAGACCTACGGCACGCTGGACGCGGCGCGCAGCAACGCCGTGCTGGTGTGCCACGCGCTCAACGCCTCGCACCATGTCGCCGGCACGTACGCCAACCAGGCGCGCAGCACCGGCTGGTGGGACAACATGGTGGGGCCCGGCAAGCCGATCGACACCAACCGTTTCTTCGTCATCGGCGTGAACAACCCGGGCTCGTGCTTCGGTTCCACCGGCCCGATGTCGATCGACCCGGCCACGGGCCGGCCCTACGGCGCCCGCTTCCCGGTGGTCACGGTCGAGGACTGGGTCACCGCGCAGGCGCGCCTGGCCGACGCGCTGGGCATCGAACGCCTGGCCGCCGTGGTCGGCGGCTCGCTGGGGGGCATGCAGGCGCTCTCGTGGGCGATCCGCTACCCGCAGCGCATCGGCCACTGCGTGGCGATCGCCACCACCGCCAAGCTGAGCGCGCAGAACATCGCCTTCAACGACGTGGCGCGCAGCGCCATCCAGAGCGACCCCGAGTTCCACGGCGGGGACTTCTACGCCCACGGCGCGATACCGCGGCGCGGCCTGAGCGTGGCGCGCATGATCGGGCACATCACCTACCTGTCGGGCGACGACATGACCGAGCGCTTCGGGCGCAGCCTGCGCACCGAGGACTACGCGTTCGGCTACGGCGCCGAATTCGAGGTCGAGTCCTACCTGCGCTACCAGGGCAGCAAGTTCTCCGAGTACTTCGACGCCAACACCTACCTGCTGATCACCCGGGCGCTCGATTACTTCGACCCCGCGCGCGCGCACGGCGGCGACCTGACGCGCGCGCTGGCGCCGGCGACCGCGCGCTTCCTGCTCGTGTCCTTCACCACCGACTGGCGCTTCGCGCCCGAGCGCACGCGCGAGATCGTGGCGGCGCTGATCGCCAACGGCCGCGACGTCGACTACGCCGAGATCGACGCGCCGCACGGCCACGACGCCTTCCTGCTCGACGACGCCCGCTACCACCGCCTGATGGCCTCGTACTTCGACGGCATCCACGCCCGCCTGGCGGGCGCGAGCCGGGCAGGCGCATGATGCTGCGCCAGGACCTCGCCCAGATCGCCGCGTGGATCGAGCCCGGCTCGCGCATCCTGGACCTGGGCTGCGGCGACGGCACGCTGCTCGCCCACCTGCGCGGCTCGCACGCCAGCGCCGGCTACGGCATCGAGATCGCCGACGACTCGGTGCTCGAGTGCGTGCGCAAGCAGGTGAACGTGATCCAGGCCGACCTCGAATCCGGCCTCAGGATGTTCGCCGACGGCATGTTCGACACCGTGGTGCTGTCGCAGACGCTGCAGGCGATGCGCCACGTGGAGGCCGTGCTGCTGGAGATGATCCGCGTGGGCCGGCGCGGCATCGTGAGCTTCCCCAACTTCGGCCACTGGCGCCATGCGCTCGCCCTGCTGGGCGGCCACATGCCGGTGACGCCCGAGATCCCCTACCAGTGGTACGACACGCCCAACATCCACCTGTGCACGCCCAAGGATTTCGAGGTGCTGGCCGCGCGCCTGGGACTGCGCATCACCGACCGCACGCTGCTGGCCGCGGGCGCGCCGGTGCGCGTGCTGCAGAACCTGCGCGCCACCGTGGCGATCTACCGCTTCGAGAAGCGCTGACCCGGCACCCAGCGCTGCGTCGCCCAGAGCAGCGCCAGCGGCAGGCAGCCGCTGGCCGCGCACAGGCAGAAGAACGCCGGGTAGCCCAGCGCCTCGACCGCGACCCCGGAGAAGCCGGCGACCAGCTTGGACGCCAGCGTGGTGGCCGAGGACAGCAGCGCGTACTGGGTGGCGGAGAACTCGCGCCTGGCCAGGCCCGAGAGGAAGGCGATGAACACCGTGCCGGCGATGCCCTCGGAGAAGTTGTCGACGGAGATGGCCAGGATCAGCACGCCGATGTCCGGCCCGCGCGTGGCCAGCCAGGCGTAGAACAGGACCGAGGCCGAAGACACCAGCGCCGCGGCCCACATCATGCGCGCCAGGCCCACGCGCAGCGTGAGCACGCCGCCGACGAAGCCGCCGGCCAGCGCCATGACCACGCCGTAGATCTTGGACACCGCGGCGACCTGGTCCTTGGTGAATCCCAGGTCGTGATAGAACGGGTTGGCCATCACGCCCATCGTGATGTTGGCCAGGCGGTAGCTCGATATCAGGGCCAGCAGGATCAATCCGTACCAGCCGAAGCGGCGCGCAAAATCGGCGAACGGCGCCAGCAGCGCGGCCGGCCGTACCGGGGCCGCTGCCAGCGCACCCGTGGCGCCGGGCGCGGAGCCGCCAGCGGGCCGCACCTCCGGGGCCAGCGCCACCGCGACCATGCCCACGAGCATCGACGCGGCCATGACGGCGTACGAGACCGTCCAGGCCTGCGCGTGATACGCGTTGTCGCCGGCGGCGGCGCGCGCCGCCAGCCACAGCGCGCCCGCCCCGGCCCAGATCATGCCGATGCGGTAGCCGGACTGGTACATCGCCGCCATCGCGGCCTGCTGCTCCGGGCGCGCCGACTCGATCCGGTAGGCGTCGAGCGCGATATCCTGGGTGGCGCCGCCGATGGCCGTGAGCAGCGTGCAGGCGATCAGCCAGGCCAGGTGCCGCTGCGGGTCGATCACCGCCATCAGCAGCAGGCCGGCCACCACGGTCGCCTGGGACAGCAGCAACCACGAGCGGCGCCGCCCCAGCGCGCGCGTCAGGCCGGGCAGCGCGACGCGGTCGAGCAGCGGCGACCAGGTCCACTTGAACGGGTAGACGAGCCCCACCCAGCTCCAGAAGCCGATCGCCGCCAGGCCGATGCCGGCTTCGCGCAGGCGATACGACAGGGTGCCGTAGATCATCACGTAGGGCAGCGCCGACGAGAAGCCGAGCACCAGCATGCGCAGCACGGCCGGATCGGCGTAGACGCGCCAGGATCCCGGATGCGCGGCGGCATAGGCGGAGACGCGCGCCAGCGCGGGCGGGTCCGCGGCGCCGGCCTCGGCGCTTGCGGCTTCAGGCCGGGCAGGCGCACCCGGGATGGGCGCTTCGGGTGGGCCGCCGGCCGCCTTCACAGCCGCCCGGTGTGGTCGATGGTCAGGGACGCGTGGTCAGAGACGCTCCGCGCGGTGACGATCTCGGCGCATTGGTCCCCTTCCACGCACCGAGGGCGTCCCGAGGCGAGGATTGCGGCAGCCTTCGCCGCGGACATTTCTGCGGGGCTTACGCAGGGAAAATCCGCTTTCGACTTGCTTGCGGTCGGCATAACGGCAGTAAATCAAGTGGGCGACATCGTCACCGCGGGCAGTCCAAACGAGATATACGATCGGACCGCGCCAGAATATCACTGGATCACCCCAGCTTCGGCGGGGACAGTCCGCTGTCGCGTTGGTCATCGAAGCCGCGGCCGGAAGCGGACAAAGCACTTGCATCGCGATAGCGGTCGCTACAAGTCAGCGGTGTGCACGGGGCGAGTCCCCCTCTCCCGCTCCAGCGGGAGAGTGCGCGGCACTGGGGTCAGGTCGATACATGTCAGTTCACGTCCGTAGATTTTAGGATCAGCCTTGACGACAAATATCGACCTGACCCCGATGACTCCGACGCGGCGCACACGCTGGGTGGGAGGTGACCCTCATCAACGGGTGGGCACTGGGGTCAGGTCGATACATGTCGGTTTACGTCCGTAGATTTTAGGATCAGCCTTGACGACAAATATCGACCTGACCCCGATGACTCTCGCGATGCTTCCGGCCTCCGA
>Ga0116231_10002279_pt1 | contig 40088 bp, 25 predicted proteins | sample S1TSphgellanicum_2_FD_89695 | JGI IMG/M metagenome (GOLD analysis project Ga0116231, IMG submission 89695) | Host-associated microbial communities from peat moss isolated from Minnesota, USA - S1T2_Fd - Sphagnum magellanicum MG | ecosystem: Host-associated > Plants > Peat moss > Unclassified...
CCCCCCCCCCCCCCCCCCCCCCCCCCCCCTTGTGTAAGGGTATTGCAAATAGACTTTGGTTGTAAATATGTAATTTTTATGTGTTTTGAGGATATTGCAGAATCTTTTGAAAATCTAGAGTATGTGAAACCCCCCAATTAGGGTATTGCAAGTTCTTCTTCAAGAGTGTTTTTCACAATGGAGGGGTATTGCAAAGCCAACACATTTTATGCATGTTGTACACATGAGGGGCCTAGATCAAAGAATAGGACCTAGATAAAACAATTTGATTTGCTTGTTTTAATGGTGTACTTAAGCAATGTGGATTAGATTTTGCAATTATTTATGTTAGCACTAGGGTTTTAGAATTTTGGGTTATGGAAACAACAAACATTTATGACTTTTTGCACCTTTTAAGCCTAATTAAAATTAAACCTAATATGGATTTTGGGGGGGGATTTGGCATTTGCACATATATGTCACAATACATTTTATTTTTTTTAAATTTCAAAGAAAGTGGAGAAAGGCTCATGAACAAAGACCAAACTAAAAGGTAAAAGACACATTGTGGCTTCTATTCATTTGTTTGTTTCATTTAATTTTCTCAAATTAAGGTTTAATTAGTGATATTTTTTTTTTTGCTTTTACTTAAGGTATTTTATCCCCCCTTGCATATGGATGGTCATAGAAGTATCAATTGCATGTGGATATTACACATCTAGATTGAAAGCCCTACATATATACAATTGATTATCTCTAAGAGGATAGGGATTTGTTTTTTTTGCATAAGTCTAAATAGCCATATGATAGTCGTGTAATTTTTTTTCCATTTGTAAATTATTGTTTATTTATGGGTTGTGATAAGGTTCACTTGTAAGGTTTAAATGTTTTGTTGATTAAGGTTTAACATATTTGTTGATTATGGTTATTACGATTTGTAAACTTGTGAGGGTATTCAATGGGTTTTCACAATTTGGGGACTCCTACTATAGGGTTATTCCTTCAGCAATTCAAAGCATGGGGCAAACTTCATTGTCCCAATTCATTGAAATCCAAAACCCGGCAAAGTCACCTTTCTTGAATGTGGACCTAGTGTGGAAAGATGGGTTTAGGCATGGAGGCCAAAACATGGTGGCAATTGAAATTGAATACATCCCCCATGCTCGTGTTTCTAAGTTTTTGTAGGGTGAATGAAGGGATATGCAAATTGCGATCAAGTGGAACATCTCCAAGAATTTGTCCTTCCAACAAGATGTAAAAAATCGATAATAAAAAATCACCTCAGACATACTTGGTATGGTTTCAAAACCTATAAACCCTTTTCCATTGGTCATTTTTGGTTCTAGGGTTAGTCGTTCTTGTGTCTTTTGATTTGATTGAATGGAAACTATGTTTTGTAGGTATGAATGTGGTTATGGGCCGGAAGACCACCATGAAGACCACAACCATATGAGGTCAATCAAGCGGGGTTGTTTGGCCCACTTTTCCATCAAGAGACTTTACACATGGCCAGATGTGGTGGAAATCGCTTTTTATCATCGGACTCATACTCGGGTCAATGGAGATCCTATTCACGACGCATGTGACCCATGGTCCACATCACAGATGTCGACATATGCTCCACGCATGCCTCACAAGTTGAAGGAGTTTATATGGACCCAATTAAGGTTAGGGTACACCGTGAAACAAATTTATGACAAGCATAAAAACATTTGGTGGGCACAGGCAAATGCGGGTGAATGGATGACTTGGGATGATTTCCTATGACTCCAAGATATCGCCTATTTGGATTGGAAGCACAAGAAGGGCACTTGGCGCTTGCACACAAACTTGGTGTTTTCCATTCAATCATGGGTTTGTGTTCATCTTAATGAAGTTTTTAATTTCTAGGATGCAGGTGAAGTGAATGAGATTCATGTCCCTTTCACCATAGGGATCCAGACACCTATGTAGCTTTAAGCCCTAGTCCAATTTGGTCATAACATGCTTATTTCTATGGATGACATGTTTGGCACCAATGATGTGAAATACCACTTATTCACATTGATGGTGTTTGATTTTCATCGCATAAGGGTGTTAGTTGCTTGGGTTATCACAAATCGAAAACCATGTGAAGACATGGTGGAATGGTTGAATGTCTTGCAAACAAAGCTTCTCTCGCATATGCCAGATTGGAAACCATCATGTTTTATTATGGATGATGCTCTATAACAATTCCAAAGATTGTGGTAGGTTGCACATTGATTTTTTATTTTTGTTGTATTGTTTTATGTTTTGGTACTACATTAGCATGGGGATTCCATAACATATTTATTGTTCATGGTAATGACCATGGTAAGCACATTGATGTTGGGGGTACCATGGCAAGATTGTGTGGGGTCAAAATCCTATCCCAATTTTTCTTTATGCATGGCATGTGTTGAAAGCATGGCGCTTATGCTCCATGGAAAAAATCAAAGGTTCAAAGGTGAGTTGTGCAGTATTTGATCATCTCCACATGGTGATGTTCATGTCCATCAACCTAGATGAGACCATTGATGATTTCAAAGCATGGGGAGGGAGATGGTGGTGGAAAGTTTTGATAATTTACAACCTAGTGTTGTTTGGAAAAGATATTTTTGGGCTTATTATTGCCAACTTAGTAAGTAAAAGGTCCCCTTTCCAAGTACGACATAATTTTAAACCTTTTTACTATGGATGCATTACATGGATGCATGTTCACTTTTCACATATATTCAAATTACATCATGGGTTGAAAGTATGTTATGCATGTCCATGCAAAACTTTGGATGGTTGGGTTTTGTCAAGTGCCACATTCGAATCAAGACACATAAGCTAGCATAAAGTCTTATCATGGGGTTCTAAAACGTTGGTTCTTTTTTGAAACCAAAGGTTTGAAGGGGCGCCACATTGACTGGTTGGTGTGGAGGCTAACCACAATTGTGGCATGACATTATATGCACCGAGTCAAGATGAAGAGGCAAAGGTTCATAAAAAACAAGGTCATGGCACAACTTGTGGTGGCAAGTGTTGACAAAGCTAGTCGAATTCCACGCATCGATGTGATCTCACCTACCTTTGAGGGGGATAATGGTGATGATGTTTGGCAGATGTGAAGCTAACACCATCCAATGTTACCCATAAGATCCATGCCCCTTTCATTGAGTATGCAAGTTACACTTGCGAATGGGCATTGCAAAGTAACTTTTGCAAGCATCAAATTGTTGTTCTATTAACATGTATTAACCTTACAACAGATAATATCATTGAGTATTGCAGCACATATTATGGAACTCACCGTGGAGGTTTGAAAAACATGTTTGCTGACCTGACATACTTACAATTAGATGATGGTGTGTTCAACGATGAGGATTATAACCAAAATTTAGTCGATGAGGTCAACATTGTTGACATTGGGAGGCTTGTAGCCATGGATGAGGATAGTTATTTTGATAGTGTCAATGTGCAAAAAGGTTTATCTGCACCCATGGATCAAGCCTTAACCCGCTTGCATGAAATAATGGTTGAAATCACTACGGAGTGTACCACACGTGCAAGCATCGAATTGTGTGACCATGCAACATCATTTTTTTCAAGGAGTTGAATCAAACATTCACTAGCTTCGTTTGGCCCGAGTCATCGAATCCATGTGCCCAGGAATGGTATTTCGTTGGATGGATGATGATTTTAGGAACTCCATCAACCGGATGAAAAATTGGCACGAAATAATGATGGAACACTTAGATATTCATAAAAAGAGGACTAGGGAATAAAGAAAGGTTTATCATTTGTACCCATATTTGGACTTAATATATGTGTGATTCAATTTTCATTTATACTTAACCTTTTACACCTTTCACCAAATCAAATTGAATTATGCACAATTTGCATTAGAAAATAAATTCCAACACATGCGTTAAAATAATATCCAAATGATTTGGTAGCCAATATGTGTAAATGAATAATTGTTAATCACAAATAGATCTGATTAATATAAAAATCTAAATCTCCAAGTAATGCACAAAACAATGAAAGTTTATTGCTTAGATAGATCAAGTTCAACTATAATTCCCCACATTGTGTAATCCAAAAACAAGCAATACCCTTTTTCATATATCCTTTTTGAAATGCTTTAGGGCCAATCAACTATCGTTGGACATTATGAAGGGTATTGCATAACCAAACCAAAACTTAAATGGATAACAATATTTGTATTGGGGTACTTTGTAAAACACCATTTGCTGATTCGTTTTGGCCTATGTTATCAAAAAGGTATTACTCATGACCAAAAGGATGGAATGAAATTGTAGTATCCTTCTCAAAAGTATCTTGAAAATGCTAAGTGGTTAATCACACATATTTTGATAATTACTGGGGTATTGCATAACCCTACCAAAAACCTAGAGTGAAATCAATACCCTAATTGGGGTATTATGTAAAACACCATGGGTTAAATCTTTTTCCGGGTAAGTTATTTGAGGGTATCATTCATGGCCAAAAGGATGGAATAAAATTAAAATACCATTGTCTGATATCCCATAAATGCTTTGGGGTAAATTACACATCTTTCTACATTATGTGGTGTATTCCATAACCTTACCAAAACTTAAAGGGAAATCAATACCCTAATTGGGGTATTCTATAAAACACCATGGGCTAAATCATTTTCCGCCTAAACTATTCGAGGGGTATTGTTCAAGGCTAGAAGGATGGAATTATATTACAATACCTTTGTCTGATATCCCATAAATGTTTTGGGGTCAATCACATATCTTTTTACATTATGTGGGGTATTGCATAACCCTACCAAAACCTAAAGGGAAATAAATACTTTAATTGGGATATTTTGTAAAACACCATGGGCCAAATCATTTTATACCTAAACTATCTGGAAGGTATTACTCGTGGCCAAAAGGAAGGAATGAAATTATAATACCCTTGTCCGGAATCACATAAATGTTTTGGGTCAATCACATATCTTTTTACACTATTTGGGGTTAGAACATCCATAAAATAATTTATTAATGATGTATATTTAATTAATGCATGTAATTATATATTTATTCTATGTAAATTGAAATTTAGGGAATAACATATTAAATAATGCCACTAATTATCACTAATTGTCACACTTCAAATTGTATTCCCTTTTGTATCAAAATATGTATTTTCTTCATCTTTTATTAAACCTAAAACATATGTGAAGTTTATTTGAATAAATGAATGGTTGTTTATGATTCAAAAAATATAAATGGTGCATAATTTATCAATTTCTAGTTTTGAAAATATTTTAATTGAAAATATGATTTAATTAATTAATTAATTAATATGTGAGTCTATGATTTTTTCATTTTAAAGATATAATATTTGCCTAATTTTTTTAACTTCGTAAAATTTTAATTTTTAAATCATTTTCAGCATCATAAACGACAATAATTCACTAATGGACCAATGCAAATTGGAATGTAAGTATTGCAAAACCAACCACATTGATGGTATAAGGTTATTTAAACAAAGTTTATAAATGTAACTACAATACCTTCATTGTGTTTTCATAATGTCATTAACCATGAAATATATCAAATTTTTTTCTCATACTTAATCCATGTTCAATATATCATGCCATGTCCATATTATAAGAAGTAAACAAATGTATTAAAAAATTGGTCACATTCATGGTATTGAGCAAAATGTTGAAGTGTGAATGCAATATGCTCATTACTTTATTGATAAGTCCATTGACCATGAGACATAAAAGTAAAGTTTTAAAAATCTATATTTAATTAAATCGTGTGGATTTATTAAAAAATTTGCATTTTTAAATATATAATATCTTAATTAAAAATTATGTTAAAATTTTTAAGTAAACATTAAATATAGTGGAAAGATGTTTTCAAACTCATAAATGGACCAATGCAAAATCATTGGTATATGTACATGAAGATATTGCAATATTGGCCACATTGATGGTATAAGGTTTGAGGGTATTGCAAACAAGGAACCATCAATGTGGCCACATTGAACTTTGCAATACCTTTCCATGTTTCATGGTCAATGCAAATATCCCAAGATGATGCATGTATTGCATTTAAACTCCATAACTTTGTTCAAATAACATTTTACCGTCAATGTGAAGAACTTTGCAATACCTTTATTTACTTGAATTAATATGTTTGGCATGATATAATGATCATGGAATAAGTATCTTAAAAAAACTTCTTTTGTTTCATGGTTTACAATATTATCGCAAAATGATGTGGGTATTACTTTCCTTCTAGGTTTTGCTAGGCCTATGTAATACCCTTCCAAATTTCAAAAAATATGTTATGGAACCCAAAGGTCTTATGGGATACCCAAATAAGGGAAATGCATTTAATTGAGTACATCTAAGCATGAACAATGCCCCTTCGAAAGCCCAAACCAAAACAACTAAGCCCATGGTGTTTGCAAATAACCCCCAATAAGGTAATTGTTTTCCTTGTAAGTTTATGCAATACCCCTCCAAGTTTCAATACATATGTGATGGAACCCAAATTTTTTTTGATATACCCTAAGAGAGGTATTGCACACCCATTGAAATAACTATGGGCATAAACAATACCCTTCCAATAGCCTATACTAAAATAATTTAATCCATATTGTTTACAAAATATCCTCATGAGGGTAATGTGTTCCTTTTAGGTTTTGTTAAGGCTATGTAATACCCTTCCAATAGCCTAGACCAAAATAATTCAATCCATGGTGTTTACAGAATACCCTCATGAGGGTATTGCTTTCCTTTTTAAGTTTGAACTTCTAATTTTTTGGGGTAAAGAAAGATTTTTTGGTTTAAATGCAAGATTAAAATCATTGTTTTGATAAATTTATCAAGCATACATATAAAAATATGTGAGAATGTATTTCTAACTATTAACATAAAGATGGTGCAAAATGAAACTAAAATGCTTTAAATAAAAAAAAAAGGTGACGTGTTAAAAAAATGTACAAAAAATGCCCAAGTTCAAAACAACCCCAGCTTAAAATGGGGTCATAATGGTAAATATATGGTTGCTTCAAAATAAATTGCTACCCCAAATCCTGAAGACCAAAACAACACCTCTTTTGTGGTGTTTCAAACCTTAAAACAGACAACACAATACAATAAGTAATGCATATGAATTTTAAAACTTGGAATTCAAATAAAATTGTCATTGTTGGAAACTTACCAATCATGAATCATTTTAAAATCATGGTATTGCATAAGGAGGCCAATCTCTTTATGTTGCATTGTCTTATTTGATGCAAACTTCTAATCGTGTTCCATCCAAGCGCCTATAAGTGCCTTTGCATACTCAGTTTGAGTTGCTCAAATCACAAGTGCAAGGTCTTCATTATGGTTTAGCTTGGCCTGCATTGTTGCAAGAAAATTTGGGCCCATCCTTTGCCTAATGCACACCCTCTATGGTAACCAGGGGAGGGGCAACCACATTTGAAACCAAAAAAATAAAAACAAGAATTAACATTATGGATGAAGGTTAGCCTATGTACAATGAGGGTATTGCATAAATAGATAGAAGATCTAAACCTAAGGATGATGGTATTGCATAGAAGGATAAAGATAAAAAAACATGAGGTGAAGGTATTGCACAGAAAGATGAAATATAAAAAACACAAAATAAGGGTATTTCTAAAACCCAATATTCAAAAACTAATTATAGATAACAAATCACGTACAAAGGCTTGGGGTATTGCTTTCAAACTTTACCCCCAAAAAATGCCCCACCCACCCTTTCACGTGGAGAAGGAAGGTGGGGCAAAGGTAGGGTTAAGGAGTATAATTAATAAAGGTATTACAACAAAAGAATTGACAAAAAGAAAAACCCCACTCATCCTCTCCACTTGAAAGGATGGGTGGGGCAATCTTATATTATTCACTACGTCCCTGACGGAGTTCGGGTTTCAAGCCGACCGGGCCTGGCGCTAATCGGAGGGCGGAATTTCCTGTTCCCACATACTATTGGAGGAAGTTCTAGCGCGGAACGGAGACCTGGGATAGCCGACGTGAAGAACGGGGTGACGGGCCAGGTCCGGTCCGGACTGTGTGTGACGGAGCTCGGCGAACACCCACTGAGGGAAATTATCAGCAGTCATTTTTTGGAAAGTTTTTGGTATGGTCGTTGCTGATTTTGGGTACTGTAGCTGTGCAAGATTACAGAATGTCTCTCGGGGGTTGTGCTGTTGCTTGGAGAGAAAAACATTAACTAGGAAGGTGGAGAGGAAAAACATAAAGGAAGAGGGAAAGGAAGGAAGGTGGGAAAATCAAAAGAAAATTTGCTTCTCCTCCTTGACACACACACTTATGCCTTAGGAACGGGGCACACACTAGTAAATTATAAAGGAAGTTTAATATATCGCCTCCATCAATTTGGGCATGAGGTTCAACATCCTCATTTGTATTTTTTTCCTCTAGCACTAAAGTAGGAACTACATTTTCTTGTCTTTCTATCATCAAAATAATTTTCTCCAAATCTATCTCAATTTTATCTGCATTCGCAACAGATGTTTCTCTAACATCCCCACTTGCTTGCATTTGCTCCTAAACAATTTTAGGAGAAACTAATTCAGCAACATCTTCAATTGATACTTGCATTTTGTATCCCACCACCCCTACATCCAAATCTCCTTCACCTCCCATGCCATCTTCAATTGAAACTTATTGATTTGCTCCACCATTTGTTGCTCTTATTCAAGTTTGCATCTAACACAAACACAACAATGAAAAAAGAAATTATATACCAAAAAAAAAAAAAATGCCTGCACTAGCACCATGTTCAGCCAACACCAACTAGCAGCCATGTTCAGTTAGCAACCATGCTCAACCAACACCAATAGCAAAACACCAAAAGAGGATGACGATAGTACATGGTGCCATCACTGTCCTCTTTGCCCAAAAAAATAAAATGATGGCAATGTTGTCATTGTTTTTTTCGCAACATAATTTCTTTTTTTAAAATGACAAGCAACATGTGTTGTTCGTTGTCTTTGTTCCCATGTTTTTGCAAGACAACATCAAAGGAGGATGATGACAACACCATGTGTTGTCGTCATTTTCTTTGCAACAAATAAAATAATAATAATGAGAAGCGCATTATGCTCATTGTTTTTTTTCCCATGCTCTTGCAAGACGACACCGGATGAAGACAATGACGACACATGGTACCATCATCGTCCTCTTCACAACAAAAAGAAGAAGATGATTATGACATCAATGTCATTGTCATCTTCTTAATAATAGAAAAAATAAATGATGGGTAGCGCATGTTGTTTGTCATTTTTCTTCTTGTGCTCCTACAAGACAACATTACAAGAGGACAATGACAGTGCCATCGTCATCCTCTTTGCAACAAAAAGAAGAAGAAGACGATGATGGCATTGATGTCATCGTAGTTTGTTTTGCAACTAAAAAAAAAACAAAAATACCACAAGCAACGTGTGTTGCTTATCATCTTATTTTTTGTGCTCCTAGAAGACAACACCAAAAAAAGGATGAAGGTGGCACATGATGCCATTGTCATCCTTTTCGAAGCAAAAAAAAAGATGATGATGGCATTGATGTCGTTGTCATTGTTTTTTTATAACAAAAAAGAGAAAAAAAGATGACAAACAGTTACATGCTACTCATCATCTTTTTTCCAGAAAAAAAACATTAGAATGATGATGAACAATAGCCATGGTTTTTTTCCACTTGCAAAACACCAAAAGAAGATGATGATGGCACACACTGCCGTCATCCTTTTCACAACAAAAAAAAGAAAAAAAAACAAAACAACGACGACATTGATGTGGTCATTGTTTTCTTTACAACAAAAAAAACAATGAGCAACTACCTACTACTTGTCATCTTTTTTCCTACATTCCTACAAGGATGGCACATGGCGCCGTTGTCATCCTCTTTGCAAAATAAAAGGACAACGATGACACTATGTGTTGTTGTCGTCTTTTTTTATAACGAAACAAAAGGACGAGAAGACAATAACACTAGAGTGTTATCGTTTTCTCTGTAGTAAAAGACAAAAAAGAGAAGATGATGACACCATCATTGTCATCTTCTCTACAACAAAAAAAGAAAAGAGAAGATGATAACAATGGTGCCGTTGTCTTCTTCTTTTGTTAAAAACGTTTTTTTTTAAAAGGAGAAGGTAGGAGCTTACCTTCTCCTCTTGCATTGTTCCTAAGCTCGTCGTGCCTTGCTTAGTAGCTCCTCTTCCCCTCTTCCTAAGCTCCTAAACTCCTCTTGCAATGGCGATGGCGGATCGCACATTGCTACTGGGGACAATCATGGCAAGAAGAGCATTAGTGAGTGTTGGAAGTGAGTGCAAATGACCAACTGAGGAGGGGTCAATAGCATGAAGAAGGGAGGTGGGTTGGTAGGAAGAAGGATTATAGGTAGGTTGGGTGTAGGTAGGAACTTCCCAAAACAAATTTTTGATTCAAGGGTGGGCCAAAAAGAAAGTGGAATAAAATTTGTCCCCAGGAAAAAAAAATTAAACTAGGGAATACAAATTGGGCTAAAGAAAAAAGGAGTAGAAGAAAAAAAAATATTAATTAAGTAAACTAACCCATGGGAGACAATTTCATCCCATCCATGAAATCCCAAAACATGATTTTTTGGATGGTGCATTGGTGGGTGCTAGGTCACTCAAACCAAAAATTTTAACCCAATTTTTATGAATACATATTTTTCACAGTTTTAGTTCTAGATCTAACAAAAGATTAATTTCACAAGCTTTATTAGAATTGAACGCACTCAAATTCACTTAACATGAACCCTTATTTTAGTAAATCTCATGGTTGAAGGCATTGCCCAACATTTACAACCCCATGATTGTTACCTTAACCATCGTTATTGATGCATCAAATGCAATTAGAAATAGAGAGCCAACTATCATTTAAGAAAACAAAAGTTACAAGATATTTAATAATTACCCATTCATTATTAAATGACATGAACAAATTACATAGTTGAAATTGGGTAATGGTGGTTTGCCACACACATGTTCTAAATAGTGGTACCCCTATTGATGCACTCCCAAGCTCTTTGATGGATTCAAATGTGAGTCTAGAGTTAAAACAATGGAAGAACAAGTAGTTGGATGCACGCTCCTTGGCTTGCAACACTTTGGGGGTAGAAAAGCGTGCTCGAGCTCCGGGATGAGACTAGGAAGATGGACAAGCAATTCATTTATTCACACGGACCTGCACAAACCAAACAACAAGTTGGTTAATGCATGTTGGAGCATTTTTGGTGTTAGGACAAGCCACGAGTAAACTCGAACTCATAAAACTCATCATGGCTCGAACTTGGGGGAGGCCACCACCTTCCCCCTTATAGTATACTTTGTGCCTCTCCACAAGGCCCACATCCAAATGGCATTTTGTTTCGGGACTCTGAAATGGGAGTCTTGAAATTCCCAAAGTTGGGACTCTCGCGATTTTGGGGGCTCATAACATTGTTTGCAGATCTCCGATTGATATGAGGTTTAAAACAAAATTGTAGCCATTGTTGAGAGATTTTCAACGGTATGTTGCATGCCACTTGCACACAAGGACATCCCCGACTTTTAGTGGTCGGGAGTCAAACTACCAAGTTGACTCCGACCCTTCTTTTGACCATAACTTGTGTTTTAGGTATCCAAATGGGTCATGCAAGCCCATTTCAGACATCTACGTTCCAAGAGCTTTCCAATGATATATTTAACTCCTCAATCTAATGAGTTTTAACCCCTAAAATCGTTCTCTGAAAATTTAAGAGTCCATTGGGATTCCAATTCCCAAAATGGGAGTTCATTTGGGAGTGTGAGGGTTCATTCCCTCACACTCTTTTGCACTCCCGGGAGCATGAAATGTGACTCCTGGGCTCACTCTTGGCCCGCACCCTTGTAAGCCCTTGCTTTGGTCGTGAACCCAAGGCTAGGGCTGTGACACATGTGGAGAGGGGATTTAAGAATAGTCATTTGTGGTTGTTGGTTACTTGGTTTAAGGCCATTATATTATAGTTCATATAACCTTGTGGCAATTCATGAACTTTGAAATTCCATTTTTTTCATTAATGTATATTTTGATCGTTTGGTAATACTTGCAACTGATGCTTTTTTTTGGGTTAATCCAAAAAGGGCTTGGCGAATGGCAGAAAGTGATTTGGGCTATCAAATTAGGTTGAAGTCGCCAAGATGCAACATTTTGGTAAGATTTATGAGCCAATGCCTCGACAAATAATTTATATATGGTATCGTTTCATCTTTATTTCTCCCATCCATTGGATGCTAAAAGATTACGCGAGTACTATACCTCTTCACCACCTAGTGCACTCCAAGCTCACCACCATCACTTGTAATTATGCAAGCAATGAAGAAGAGATCGTTGCCTCTAAGGACCTTGGATTTTATGTTGTAATGTGTTTTGTAGGATGTGTTTCCTATTTAGATTTCACAACAGTTGAACAACACAACGAAAGCACAACAAAGAACCAAAAAAATAGAGCATTTCAAGGTGTGGATGTAACTTTAGTTGATTTGATATTTTTGGGTCAGATCTTTGCATTTATGGTTAGAAATTAAGAAAGGGGGATTACAATTTGTTATATAATGTTTAATGTGTGTTAAACTAAGTTAGGGAGGTGCAAAATGCAAAGAGGGACATTCAATCAAGGTATAAGTACAACGCCTGTTTTTAATTCAATCTACTTTTATATCAGCAAGTTTTCGTGCACTGAACAAGCTTCTAGTTTTTTGTTATTTGTAGACTATGTTTTCATTTTTTGAAATTCCCATTGATTTATGTTGCCTAAATATTCTTGTGCCTTTGACCTTGATATGTGATTTTGTTACTACTTTGAAACTGGTTGAAACAGATCTTTTTGCAATATTTTGTGAAAGTTCATCAAAGTTTACACATCATTAATTCAGTTTTTTTAAATATGTTGGTAATCATATGATTTTGGTCCTTTTGTGTTGTAAAATTTTTCATCTAGTGTAGGATGTGTAGTGAGTGAGAAATGCATTGATGGATGCACATTTAATCATTTACTTGCAGGTCCAAATTTAGATTCCAAGGGTGCTATAATTGGTTATGGTTAGAAAATTCTTGGATTTAGCAACAACCACTGGTTGAATGGGACAATAGTATGGTCACATAGTTTCTTGTGTTTAATTTCATATACATAACAAAGGCATTTTACATTGAAAACCCACTTTTCAATACTTTGTGTGCTATAGTTTGTCATTGTTGGTAACTTGGTTTTTGCATATGAGGTCATGCTATTTAGTTTGAAGCATGTTAAACTTTTGTCATTAACACCCATATATGTATGTCATACATGATGGTACAACCTTGAAGACAAGCATTTGTCATGTGTGAACTATGGAGAATCCAAAATTGGGTATTGCCCGATTTACTCTCTGTGACTTCAAGTTTTTTAATGTTTAAACTTTACTTACTTCTAGATGGCACTTCACTTCCTCTATGATATATGCATTTACTTTACTTCCTAGCAATTCACCATACTATAGCTACACTTGATCAATCATGTTCCACTCAACATTGTCATACAAATTAAAGATGTGGCATGCATTGTCGGCATGCATGTTGTAAGAGAACTTGTTGTTCATGTATTAAGTTTACAAGCACCAGGCATATCAAAATGTTACCATTTTGAGTTGTAAAATGCTTTGATTAAATGAGATGCAACTTTTCATGGGGTCTATTGACAATCATTTCTATTTCAAAATTTTCATTTTTAAGTTTTTTTTTTCTTCCTTTTCTAACATTGTTTCCATTTTATCTTTTGTTATTTTTTGTTGTGTTTTTTCTTCTTCATTTTCTTTACTAGCACTTATGTTTATAATTTGAATATTTGTGCTCTTTACTTATAATTGCTTGCACATTGCATTGTGAGCCATAATTGTTTTTTTCATAAGCAAGAGTGGTGAAAAGCTGGCAACCACAAAATAAGATCCATATTAACAATAGGTAGAACACATATCTTGACACCTTTTCACATTAATTTGTAGCCACAAAATTTATCATGTTAAATTACTTGTCATTTCATATTTGACATTGTTTTGCAATTTAGTAGCTTCATAAACATAAATGTGAAAAAAAATGTTGTTGCATGAATTCATAACACTCTTTAGATGCTCGTCACAAAGTTTGAACATGGACTGCTTAACATAGCTAGTTTGAAAGACAAAAATCTGTTCATAGCCAATTGGAGCTACAAGTCTTAAAAAAATATGCCACCTAACAACCCCACTATGGGCAGATGGTAGCCAAACACCTTAATGAAACAAAATGGAAAGAAAAAACATTGCTTGCAACTACACCACCTAAAAATATTATGCACATTTATCTACCAACGCATGTTTTAGTCATAATATAAAAATATTTTAAAATGTGTATAAGTTTATATATAACTCATATAAAATAAAATAAAACTTATGTAACTAACAAGATGTTTGCAATAACCCCCAAGTTAGGTAACCAAATGGAAGCATCCAAAATTGATCTTTTAGTTTAGATAATGACACATATGTTTTATGCACATCTTATTGATGAAATCTCATTGTAGTTTATTAGCATCATCATGGATGTAGTTCATCCATCATTTTTCATTTTCCATCTATCACATAAATTTTATTCATCATTGTTCATTTTTCATCCGTAATGTGTTAGGAAAGTCTTCATGAAAATTCATTGAAATATTTTCATATGGAAATTTCCTTGAACAAAATCCCAAATTTCATCTATGAAGGAAGGTTGTTTATTTGTTTTGTTTTGTTGTGCTCTTGGTACTATTGGAAAACCCTTGACAAGTAGGGGTGCACCAAGTTGGTTTCATAATGTTTTGACATGTGGTGAAAAAATTATTGAATATTGAACATTTAATTCAAAACTAAAAATTAAAAATTATTTGATTGCACTCTTGGTATTGTTGGAAGGCCTTCAATGAATAGGATTTAATGAAGGTGATTTAAAAATTTCAAAACCTAACTTGCAAGAAATATATACATTTTAAGTAGTTTTTGTTGTTGAAAATTCAATTAAATTATAAAAATATTTTGAAGGAAAAAGTTAATTGTGTAACTTGATTACACTTGGGCCAATGATATAGGCTACATTGTAAATAAAAGTAATTTTTTTTATTACCTTTAGTCTATTCAACATCATTTTTGAGATATAATCTTGCATTATAACCTTGTTTCTTTCATTTCATGTTATATTTTTATACATGATCATAATAAAATTTCATTTCATCCTTTTTCTTGGGCACTTCATGTTTATATATATCATGTTTTATGTTTAAACTTAAATTTAAGCTTGCTCTTTCCATAATTCATTTTTGTTTCATGTATTTTGGAATTCCCTTTGCCATCATACCTTTTGTGCCCATGATAAAATATGTGATTTAAATAATTATTTTTACAAATATATTGTCATCATTAGACAAATAAATCATTAATGAACCAAGGGGATCAGGCAACAAAATTCTTTTGTTGAAAATATGGACAAAATATTATGGATTTGATTATGATAAATGTGGGAGGTGCTAGGGGAGGTTTTGTTTGGTGCAATCTCATGACTAATCATAATTAAATGTCCAAAATTTCAAAGTCATGGTTTGGGCACCATTGCATGACTCCATCATCATAAAATGATGGTGAAAAGCACAATGTAAATGCTCTTTGCATTGTCTAAAGTTGATATTAGGAGATTTTACCTTGCCTAACTCAACAAGAGATTTGTAAAATTTATCCACCATTATATTTGATGCAATAAATGAATTGAAATCAAATGTTGAAAAACATCCATGATAATGACCAAGATTACTTATATATGATCAATATATCAACTAGTAGATAGTTTGAACATGAACATCATAAAAATCCTACTATGAGTTTGTGCTCTCAAATAAAAAGAAAAACCTAGAAACTCAAATAAAGACCCATAATGCAAACATATCCCCCATATTGATTGCATCCAAAAAGGGGGCATATGCACTAGAACTTACTTAAATCGAATGACTAAGTTGCAGTAGTGCCCAATCATTATTGTGAATGTACTTCAAGCTTAGTGATAATAAAAGTTGTCCTTTCGACATTCACGACTTTATGTAGACTTTTGGAGCCCAAGATCCTACAATTCACAGAAACCGACACACTCAAGCCAGTTACTGAACATACCAATTGTATGGGAGCACCAAGCTTCCGGGTTATGGGACACAAAAGACGGTGAGTTATGAGGTTCAGCCAACAAACGACCAGCAATGTGGCAAGAAAGGTACTAGGGAGCTATGAAAACGTTAGAAGGCAGCAAGATATGTGATATATTTGGGAAACTCTGCAGAACTCTTGTCCAATGGTGTGCTGTCACAGTAGTGGCTTTTGAAGCTATCACCATGGGAATATATTTCCACTCTTTTGCTTAAACAAATGCACATGATGTTTTGAGTCAAAGCAAAATATTGGCTAGCGGCAGCTTCTGGGTCCTCCTTCTTGCTCTGACAGATGGATTCAGATTACTCTAGTCTCATTATAATCTTACTGCAACTGTTGTAGGCCTTGTCCATGTATCCACCTCAGATTGATGAACTGTTTGTCCTGTTGTACTTGGAAAAGCTTATAAAGAAAGGATTGTTCATGCAGGTCCCCTCACAACTGTGTATGATCACCCCTTTCCAAGATACACCAGAAGAAAGCATAAGTTTCCAACAAAGAGCCCACCTGAGAGTAGTCCCCAGAATCTAATCCTTGACTACTCCTGAAAATCAAGTACCCACCTGGAAAAGCAAAAGGAAACAACAGACTCTCTTTCATATCATGCATCTCACAGACATGGTGGTTCAGAACACTAATTGCATGAACCCCACTCTTCCAGAATTCCCCTTTTTGTCATTTTGACCCAGTCTGGTAGAGTCTTCTTCTCCAACTGAAGTTGAAATTCATATAGCCCCAGATGTGAGTAAAGTACATTGCATCGTCTCTGGCCCACTCTATACAAGAGACATAGCTTGATATGGGGGGCTGATATTTAGTGTCTTGCGTGTAAAGCCCTGAATACCCCAGTAGAAGAGCTGCCCACCCAATTAGTTAAATGGCCTGTTCAGTGTACTTTGGATGAAGTATAACTATCATATAGTGTGAAAATGGATGAAGTATCATCACATTTGCACGAAATACAGTGCCCTCCTCAAGGTCCACTACAAATCAAATTTACTGCTTCTCCAATGATTGGCTAAGGCGGTGAGATTCAAGTACCGTAGTACCTTTATCTTCTTGATGATTTTTTTTGTTTTCCAGTTTTTCATTTTGGATGTAAAAATAAAAATTTGCTGAAATTCGTACAATTGAGGTGGGAAAAATGATGCGAAGTAATTTTGCACTACTGAGGCACACTGCACCACCAAGCTTTAAGGACAGGCCGTCAATAGTATTGTCAAACAAATTTCTAGAGCTTTTGACATTTCGAGCAGCTGATTTCCAGAATGGTAAATGTATTACAATAGTCTCTCATCTTATATTGTTGCATCTTTCATGTTTATGGGTGAGGATGGAGAAAGAATTAACACTCTACATTGGATGTCATAAACAATGCTAGAAGCCCAAATAGGGCATTATAGCTCAAGATACTGTATGCAATATGGTACGTGTGTGTAGCAACCAGGGATTTTTAAAAAGGGAACTTTCATCACTGGAGAATTTTTTTTTGGAAAATTGATACAAATTTTATTTTTTTCCAGGGCTTTTCTAGTCACCAAATTTCTGAATCAATTAATTTAAAAAATTGCCAAACTTTTGTATTAAGCTCCAGTAGGGTAACAAACATTATACTCAAATTTTTTACTTTCATTTTTTTTTGGGTTTCTAGCCCTAGCCAGATTTGCTTTAATCATCATCTCACTGATGATCACCACTTCTGCTACATTACAAAATTGACAAAAAAGAGAGGGAAAAAAAAAAGCACTGGTGGCAACCAAGTCATGTTATGGCTTGATTGTTTTGCACCCTTCATAGTAAGTAGTACGAGTAGCGCCGCATAAGATCACATCGTGGCAGTTAGTACTGATGACGCTGCACAAGATCATGTTGGCAGTCGTCTGTATTACTCTTGACTCCACCTCTCGCAATTTCCAAAGTTTCAAAGGGAATAAGGCAGTTTGCTAGTGGATGCTGGCAGGAGCCAGAAAGAAATAACTTTAGCAAGAAATTATTATAGCAATGTGGATGGTTTGTGAGCAAAAAGCTGGTAGCCAAACATGTACTAGGACAGATCCTTGACTCCTTGGCAAACCCTAACTAATGGGATGGGACTCCACTCTCATGAAGCATACTGCATGTGTGGGTTACACTGATGGGTGCTTCAGAATAGTAGTCATCAACCAATATTTGTCAGCTCTGATTAATCCGAGACTGAAGTCCTGATGTCACTTCTTTCAACCTTTTGCAGCACTGACACCCGCAAAGTTTGAATGTAGAAATGTTTTATACATCCTGCAACCCTTCTTAGTACATAAGGAACAACACAAATGATGAATCTTGCCTATTGTTGTTATATTGGTGTGTACCTTGCTCACGTTGGTACATGTTTGTCTAGAAATAATTAATTCATTTTGAGGATTTCATTTCAACAAGTGATATATTCCCAAATATTCCATCAGCTTCTTTATTTTCCTTCAGAAAGAAATATTTCTGAAAAATATATTTATTTATTTTTTGAATTCTGAAAATAATATAATTAGTGTTGAACTGGACCCAGGTACTACAATATAAAGATAAACTCTCCTATGTACTAAAGAGCAGGCCCTTAGTGGCCTATTCTGCCAGGCTCCCACTCACTGGACAACCTATCATGCCCAGCCTGCTAGCCACGAGCCTGGCAGAATCGGCCACCAAGGGCCAATTCCCTGACATAAGTTGCAAGTTCCCTGGCATTCAAAATCATGTAAACTCCTTGAACAGGAGGTTTCTCTCTGACTGTCAATTGGGCTGGAGAATCATGCCACAGAGACGGCTGAATGGGGCCATCCCCATGGCATGATTAATGAGCATAAGATATCCTCCAAATACACGTAGGAAATTTCTGCAAGTGCTTTAACCATATGCACTAAGGCCACTAAACCACAGTAAAACTTGAAAACCTTTTGGGTTTCTTCTAAACATTAGAGATATCAATAAAGTAACCTTCTTTTAGGCCTTTCTTTCATTCCCCAACCGGCCCCTTTTTTTTGGGGGCAAAAAATCGTCTAAAGGCTACAAATGTGAAGGTCCTACAACAGCCCTGTTATAAAATTGAAGGTAAAAATAAGGTCAAATAGCCTAATCCACCTATTGCGAAGTGGTTGTATCATCACCCTTTAGAAAACCTAAACCACTTTATCGCCATTGCCTTTATCCCTGTCGTTGTTTAATCACCATCATTGCACCCATCTTGCAAGAGCTTTTCACTATCATGCTATGTAGTGACAAGCTTTGTTGTCAACATTGCAATAACAACAAAGTAGACATTGCTAGCATCTTGCGACACTAGCACAACTAAAATTTGCCAACATTTTTTTGCATTGGGATTTTATAGATAATGAGATCCATATGCACGGTGATGGTAGTTAATTTAATAGCACTAGTTATTGTAGTGACTCTTTGAATGATTTTGTTTTGGAGAGGGATGGTTTCATGGATTTTGAATTCTAATGGTTGGATTGGATTTGGAGCAAATTGGGATTTGGAAATTGGAGTCAACTTGGGAGAGATTTGGTGTACGAATTGGTCCATACTCCAAACTCCTGAATAATGATTAAGAAGGGATTTGATCATTGTGGTTGTAGCTTGTGGGCACTGGTGACTAGGTAGTGGGAAACCATTCTAACATAGTGACAATTGCTTACAAGTTACAACAACAATTGAAATGGTATTTCTTTGAAGCAAGGTTCAAAATTTTGTCAAACTCCAAAATGTTTTCAATTTCGATCACCAGACTTGTAGGTATGGCTTTGGTGACCAGTTTTCAAAATTTCCAAGTTCATGTTTTTGCTGGCAAGTGTTACATTTGAAGTTTACTACTTGTAATCTTGCATATTGAGTTTTTGGAAATCGAGAATTGGAACTTGGAACTTGAGGTGTCAATGGTCATTTGAATTTCACAGGCTAGGGTTCAAGGCTTAAGCTTCATTATGGAGGATTATGTGCATAATTCAACAAATTGGCACGTTGTAATCTTTCATTGCTTAAGCTCTTGAAACCTTCATTCATCATTTGATTTTCAACTAGATGCTTAAAAATTCCATATTCATTACACCATCTTTTCAAATATTTGAGGTTTGCAGTTCCTTCCACCTTTTGGTCTAATTTTTTTTCCCATCTTTGATTTTTAGTGTATGAACAATTAGGGTTTAGTTAGGGTTTAGGTTCTCAAATTTAAAGCATTTCAAAAATCTACTTGTATGATCTAACTTTTAAACTTTGTGGAATTTTAATTTTTTTGCAACTTTCTTGTATTTCCAAGGTTTTGGAACTTGATCTTTGAGCTTTTCAAGTCTTCTCAATTTTGCAAGTTTAATAGAATCAAAGTCTTGCTATAAATTTTGTTGAGTTTTTGCATTAGTAAACACCATGGCCCTTTTTTAAATTCCCAAAAACTTCAAATTCAAGCCTCTTTACCATTTGTTGTTTCAAGATGGAATTGGGCCATCTTCTTCACCACCATTGTCAAACATTAACCCACCCATTATCTTGTTTGATATGTCTAATTAAGATTTATGCAAACAAGGAAAAAAAAAAGGTTTTATGACAACTTTTGAAAATTATAAGATGCATGGATTTGCTTGCCTACCTTGGGTTGAGTTTATTTGTTGATTATAAAGGGGAAGTTCATGAAGTCAGATGCATGATATGCACATTTGTTGAAGGGAAAAACAAGTTGTTATCTTTTAAGCTAGATAGCCTTTTTAGGCATGTTGACCATTGGAAATGCACAATTTTCATGCTTGGTGTTGATGCAAGTTCTTATTATATGAACAAGAATTATGTGCATTCCAAGAATGAAAATCAATACACTATTAGTCAAAGACCTTTTGCTTTAGACCTATTTCAATGTGATATTCCCCTTGAACATAAACGAAAGTATGTCCAATTTGTTACTCTTTATCACATCCTTGCTCATGGTCGTCTAATGACTAATTTTGAAAGGTTCAAAGTTTTATTCCAAATGTTCAAAATGAAAAATGTTGGAAGGAAACATTGGAGTGATTAGTTTGGTTGGGGCATGGTAGAGGTCATGAATAGTATGTTATTAGATGCTACCAAAGTTACATTTGCATTTCTGCTAATGAAGTCACAACAATTGATAATATTCAATGGTTGTCCAAGCTTGGAAGAGGATTCCAATCTTCCTTTGTGTTGAAACAATTGCGGTCTTTGCCACTTCTAATAACATATTTGTTTTAATGATTGAAATTTATTTGGATTTTGGTGGCCTAAGACTAGAAGAATTGAGAGCTAAGCTTGTTAACATGGGTTGTGATGGGAATAGTGTGTTCCAAGGCCATCGAACTAGTGTGACACTATAGTTCAAAGGAAAAGTTCCTTTTATCAATGGAGTTCATTGTTTTATTTACAAGATAAATTTGGCAGTGGTCACTTGATTAGAGTTGGATCTAGGGTGTTAGTCCGAAGGTATTTAGGAAGCACTATATGCTTTATTTGTTCATAGTCCAAAAAAGTTCATGGAATTTCAAAAACTTATTTAGCCAATTGGCACTAAGGGGAACAAATTGTTCAAGAATGTGAAAACCTGCAAGATCTCTATGCTTTCTCCAGCAAAGTAGGTTTTTGCATAATATTGGTTTTTAATTGTCATAATGCATGTAGGGAGTTCCAAAAGTGATGCATTTATAAAGAACTTTAATTCTTTGTGTGATGTTGACCTCATTCTCAAGCTTCCACATATCTTTCCGATGCTTGAATATGTGTATGCATTGATCAAAATTACATAGAGAAAGGATGTATTCATCTGCAATTTTGTGGAGTTTATCAAATTGGCCCAACAAGAGCTATACTGGCTCTATTGTGATCCTTATGCCAAGTATGAGGATTTAGCATTTGATGAGTTCAATTTCATCCAAGCTTTAACCAATCATACCTTTCCTTTGAATTAATTTTTTAATTTGAATGATGGAGAGGACATTGCATACCTTGCATTTTCATTTGTTGATTTTAAGTACCATGTTACCAATCCCATGTTGATCGTGGTGGAGAAAAGTACCATGCCACCAAAGGTGTTTTAAACCAAGCCATAAACAAGGTAAAAGATGAATGCGAAGGTGTAGTTTGAAATTTTATTTCATAGCTTGAATGTTGCTTCCCACAACATGAAGTGATGACAACCTTGGGTGTAATATAACCTCAATTCTAGACTACAAATGGACTAGAAACATAGGAGAATTTCCACACTCACTTGAATTTGTTAAAAGCCACATTTTGTCTACATCACAAGGTGGGTGAAATTAGGAAGATTTTGCCTCCTTTGCTTTCAAGTCAGAACCTTGATGTGCATACTTCTTTTTTTCAAGGTCACCATGCTACATAATGTAGAGGCAATTTTCAAAGACGACAACCAATTCAACCTTGTTACACAACTTGGGCGCAAAATTTTTACATCTTCCATTTTCAACCATAAGTGTTCGGAATACATTAAGTTTGCTAGGATTGTTGCTGTCCAAGTGTTTGGTTCTGTTGAAAATGAATGTACATTTAACACCGTAAGTTTCATGAAGAATAGATTATGAAATTGACTTAACACACATTTGGATCTGTGCACTAGATTCTACAACTAACATTTTTTTATTATGAAATTTTTTCCGTATGAACAAGCCATTGCTAAGTGGATTGGCAAAGTTTGATATTATGCATATGTATAAGTGACATCATCAATGTTCTTAGAGCTTTGCAAAATGTCAAACCAAAATTGGATGTTTTGGGTGTTGTAGTTTTGATGTTATGATTTAAGAATCATTATTACCCATATATAAACTACTTCATTTTATTTGAATCACTTGGTGAGTCTATTTTTGTTTGCATTTTTTTTTTCTGCATTGGTTGTTCAATTTGTGGCTATTTTTTTCTACACTCCAGTGAATTATTTTTTTAGGAGGTGCATATCATTTGAGCTCTTGGGATGGTTTCAATATTGATGTGCAAGTGGTCTTCATTGAAGTTTTAGTTCTATCCATGGTATTCTCATGGAATATTTTGTTGACCATGCCACATGGTAGATTCAAATGATGAATATTGTAGAATTTGTTTTCTAATTTGTCTTAGGCGCAAAAAGGACTCGAGCAATAATGGGTAGCACCCTTATGGGGGTTGGTGTTCAAATCCCCTTCAAGCTACTTGAGATATGATTTGAATGTCCACTAATAATTGTGAATGTTGATTTTGTAGGTGTATCCTACTCCAATTCATTAAATTCCAAAAATTCATGTAATTTAATGTTGTTGATTTGCTTTTGGATTGAAATTTTATTTGCAAGCTCTTCAATGCTTCTAAGTTAATTAGTTCTTACAAATAGAACCCATTTGGGCTCTTAGCGAATGTAGCCAAATGTAATCCTTTGACAACACACATGTCACCACTATTTTTTATCACAAGTATTCTAATTATATCCACTATGTAAACATTTGTTAGTTTGATTGTAGCCACTCTATAAATATATCCAGATGACATCTCACCATCCTGGCCACTCATTAAAATAAATAATTCGCCAAGTCAACTCCACCCCACACACATATTTAGCCATCTATGTTATTTGAGGCCTAAGTTGTGTGGTCACATTAGTAACTAGTTAAAATTGAAAAAAAAATGGTTGCCCCCAACTTTTCTTTCAACCTTTAAACATTGTTATCTGCAAAGCAATGAAATTTTATTAAATATGGATATAAAATGCTGAAATTTAGGATTAAATGCATGAGATTTGAGAACATTGTGAAAATCACAAACAAATGCAATAGTTGGGATAAGTGAAACTCGGTGTTTTGGGGATGGCACATTTCTTGTTCACACACTTGTTGCCAAAAGAAGGGTTGGAGGATGAAAGAAGCTAACAAGCAACATGGGTTCCTTTAGGTTCCCTATTAACAGTTCTATTTGTAGAAGCAAAAATTGGCAACAAGCATGTGAACTAATAATGTGTCAAAACCTACATCCTTCATCCATGAACTCACGATTTGTTAAAATGCTTAGTTGAAACTTTGGGATTGATCCACATTTTAACACCATGCATTTTTGAGGGGTTGTATTGAAGGGCCATATTCAAAATGCAATGTTATAAGTCCTTGAAGAAATATTTGAAGTATATGCCCACTAGGAAATTGATAATTGAAGAGCAAAATAGTTCCATTTAGGTTTGCGGTAATCCACAATCTCACTATGAATGTTAAATGTCTTTAAGCTGAAGTAGTATGATAATGGTTTCATATGGCCTTTTTCTACCTGTTTTGTAGTCTCCTTACAAGGCACAATGGATGGGTCTTTTTGAGTCTACCTGAGCTAACCATTGTTGAAAATCCACATGCCCATCATATGGATCATGAGAACCATTATTTACCGGGGCATGCTGGGTACAGGCCATTGTGCCCATTTTGTTTCGCTACCCCTTCAAATGGGATTTGGGTGAGGGTAGGGCAAATTTTTTGACCAGGCAGCAAAATGGGCACAATGGCCTGTACCCAGTATGCTCCATAATACAAGATGGGCAACATTGTTGTGACCTCAACATGATTGTATTTGCAGTGCAAGTAGTAAAATCAAGGACCATGCTAAACTTCCATTGATGTCCTTCATGTCATATCTTACTTCATAATACAACATAAACAACATTATTGTAACCTCAACATGATTGTATTGGCAGTGGAAGTAGAATCAAGGACCTATGCTAAACTTCCATTGATGTCCTTCATGTCATATCTGATTTCAGATTTGGACTTAGCACTTTTGGGTTTGTGTAATCGGGTTCAGAATTCTGCTGAAGCCAGTTTCATTGGGGAAACCATCAACCATCCTTTGAGAATTCCCAGTTTGTTGTCCTCTCTCCTATCAAAAAGGTACCTCAATTGGGATTTTGACTTTGAGAATCAACTTCAATTGGCCTTATGCACTATTTTCATTTGTCCTCCATGCAGGGCTGCTGCGGGAGAATGGGATGGGTCTGTTGGAGTTGGGTTGCAGTTGTAGGTGGGTATCACGGAAAACAAAATGAAAAAAGTTCAACTCTGTTGGGACAAGACCGCATATATGTTCATGCCATTTACCAACTGGTAAGAGTCCTTTGGGCGTTAATCTCTTGTTTTTCTGGATGGAGTTTTATGGTCTCCATGAATTTTAGTGACAAGAATATACTCTTTTCCAGTCTGCCAGACATTTGAGTAATCAATATTTTAAGTAGCATGATCTCTCTCTCTCCACGGGTCGTGCACTTCTTCAATCAATTCAATAAAATATATCATCCTTACATGAGGTTGAAAGGTTCATAATTCATAGCGATTTTGCCTGACACATTTTGTATTATGGAGCGTGCTGGGTACAGGTCATTGTGGTCGATGAGATAGATGCCTGTGCAGAATTTGGGTGAGCCCAAATTTCCAAATAGTCAGCAATACAGGCACCATGGCCTGTACCTGGCATACTCCATTATGCAATGGTTTTCATGGATTTACATAATTCTCATACGGATTTACACAATGGTCATGTGGTCCAAGGTAGATCAGGTACACCTGCGAAGACACTCTGTGTAATAAGGGGACTGAAAAGAGGCAGAAAAAGGCCACATGAAAGCCCTTACATGTTCTTGTTACTCCCAATCCGTGCATATATGTCTCATCACTTAGGAGGTTGATTTTCAGAGACTCAGTATTAGGAGTCGTCAGGAGCAAGCCTTAGGTTTTAAAGGCAAACCAGTTGCCCTTTTGTGGTGAAAGGCTATTGTGAACCTAGAATTTCAAAGTGAAAGGATTTGACCAAGACTTTGCAAAACCCTTTCCAAGAACTACACCAAAGAAATTTTGCATACAAAATTTGAAATTTAAAGAATTGGGATTTATGATGCATCCTACACTTCCTAGAAATCGGTAGTGTGGGTATGGGCAGGTTATCAGGGCAGTTCTTCAATCTCATAACTGCTGTTCTCATAATATCAGACAACAAATTCTGATCCAATTAGTTATGATCATCATTCTAAATATGTATGAAAACAATGAAAGGACTGCCCAAAAACCCATGGTTCTTTGCCAGTTCTTTCATGAAAACTGCATGTCTTTTGGTTTTTGAAATAATGGAATTGAAGGTTCTTTAATTCTGAATTGTTTTTTTCAATCAACTGGAGGTTCTTTCATGTTAAAATTTCAAAAGCCGGAGCCCAAGGATTACTAGCAAAATCAAATACTTGCACAACATTGGTATATAAATATGTTAGTTTCCATATATGTAAATGTGACACTAAGAAAAAATGGATTCAACTCTCTCTCTCTCTCTCTCTCTCTCATACATATTGACACAAATGCATGATCAATTGTCAAAAAATACAACATTGCACTAAGTGTAGATGCTACATATTTCTACATTAATGTGGATCAAACAATCATGGGTCAATAATAATTTTAAACTACCAATTATGTGTCTTCTCGATGTTTCAAAGTGGGTACAATTTTTATCAATCTTGAATTGATGAAAATTAGCAATCATAACATAGTTACACAAAATGTAAATATATTGGAATATAAAATATCACATGTCCAACAAACTTGTAGAAATCACATCTTTGAAAGCTTAGACTTTTTTTTTCCCCCTTAGGGAAACAATTTTCTACTTTGAGGAGGATAAATCCCAATCTAACAATGATCTTGTGACTATGATATAAGCATTACACAATCCAAGGTTTGCAAACATAGGGGGACACCTCTTGATGTTTTTGTTGAAGTTTTGTTGACTAAATCCTTGCTCACATGATGTACCAATAGAAATGCAAAGTATAAGTTGCCATAATTGCACAAGATGATAATACCTCTTTCAACCTTGTGTTAATGAAGAAATGTCACAAAACATCTTGCAAGCCTCCACCATATAAAAATCATTGCAATGGATGAATAATGCATTAATAAATTGGTGAAGATTAAAAGTTGATGCCAAGTAGATGAGTTATGATGACCCTATTCTCACTAAGCCCATATTGCATCCATATACATAATGTGCACCCATGCACACATAACTAAGCTTTGCATCAAATTGGTACTTTATTCACATTGCAAGTATAATGTGATAAAGTATGCCAATTTGTCATCCTTACTCATGGACATGCAATTTGGATTAATTATGTCCAAGCATTTGAATCAAACTGCAAGATTCATTGCATATTTCCTTTCAAATTTGGGTTTTCTATTATAATTTTATTGAAAAGGAATGTTTGTACATTCAATATTTTCCCTAACTATTAAAGGAGCATCCCAAATGCTTCCTTATTAAGACCCAAATTGGTTGCAATATTCCATGAACACACCTTATGACAAAAACATAACCATTTTGGACACAAAATGAGAAGTGGTGAGAGTGGAAAGTCTATACAATATCAAAAGAAGATCCTTTAATGAGTTAAGAAACATTTGGCTTGTCATTGAGAATACAAAACAATAATTGTTTTATAATTAAACTTTTATAGGAAAAATATCATATAAGGTACCTTGGGAATCCAAAATGACATTCCACGATCCCTTCTGTAATATTTCACCAAGCCCATATCAATTAGAACCAAATGGTGGAATGATTCAATATTTATCTTTCCTTTGGTGGCTTTCCTTTCTAATTTGATTACTAAATATTGATTCTCAAAATGCACCTTCACCTTGGGAGAGCTCAAGGATAATTATCCTTTTTCTAGCACCTACTATGTTTTATAAATGATATTTTCAAATATTTTATTATTGAATATTTTAATAATATTACTTCACATTATAAGTAAACATGTTTTGTAAATGTTACTCATAATAAATGATCAAATTATATGTTCATTATGATTGCTAGTTTTTGTGAGTTATCCCAATTGACATACATGGAAAATTAACCACAAAAATAATGATTTTTTTTTGTTGGAGTTATAGGGTGGCATAATGACATTAAATTTGGTAGGAATTCATTTTCGTGTCAATTCGTTGGTTTTTCAAAAAATGAAATTTGATTTTTCATTTTCAAGTAACTAACAACAAACCAATCACCCAAATAGTTGTTTCACATTAGCACTTCACACATTTTCAATGCACAGCTAAACTGTGCTAGCTAAACACCAAAAGAATTGTTGGGTAAACCAATCACCATCGATTGTGTGGGTAGTAGTTACACAAGGGGTCACACATTAGGAACCTAGGTTGGGCAACCCTATCACCATGTTATAGTTGTGGGAACTACTTCCAAAATGAAAACAATATTCTTTCCAAGGTGACAAGCTTCACAATTGTTATCACAAATCACATGTACTCGTTGAATTAAATAATTCATTTTTTCAACTAGTTTAACACAATACTAATAAACAAACTTAATGACATAATGTGTCAATATGAGGATTTGATGGGTCCCTATGCATATGATAATTGATATATAACACATTTGATGTTTGATCATGGCTTGGACATGTAATTTTGTAAAGCATAATTCTATTGGTTTTCAAATGTACTAACAACCATTATGGTGAACCAACCTCATCCCACTAATTTTTAAAAAAAGTTGATAGGGGTTTCATTCCTTGGGCATAAATATTCAATAGTGAATGCCATTTCAAATTAAAGAAGCAAGGGCTCCCAATAACCTTAAGAAATTTGAACTTATGGTGACTTTTGTGGTGTGGTTGTGCAAGTAATTCACCACAAAGGTAGGCTAGACATTATTTATAATGGATACTATGATTGTAATAATCAAGGTCATAGGATGAATTGTCACTCAAAAAAGGCTAAACTTTTAAAGAAAGTCACACAACTATATACTTGATCCCATTACAAAAATTAGAATATGTCCATCTTTAAAAAGGAAAAACCTACCCTAAAAGTTAAAAATAAATTCAATCATATTAATTAGCAAACTTCACAATTCCTCTTTTTCTAAAGTCAATATGGTAAGGCAAACAAGTCAGCCTTTTTTTATTCGAGTGATGTAAGAATTGATTTATATGGGGGTGGTTTACAAAAAAATTCATATGTCACTTTTACATGACTATTGTAGTCATATGGTCATCCCTGGACAATTCCAAGGACAATTCTAAAGACAACTCATAACTACTTCATCATTTTTCAACTTAATTACCTCATTTTTTAATAATTACCTTACTCCTTTCCCTTACCCTCTAATAGAAATATGAAAAAAAATCTTATTTCATTCTCAAGCTTAAGTATCTCATCCTTTTATTAATAAGTACTTCATTTTATTTTTGTTATAATTACCTCCCTATTTTACCTTGCCCACCATGTATATAATATTTAATAATATTTAAATTAAATTTGAAATTTATATAAATAATAACAAAATATTGAAAACCAAATGGGAACATGATAATAAAAAAAAAGTTTGAATGTCACTGGTAGTGTTTAGCAATGCGAAGCCCAAGTTTTGCTTATGGCTTACAAACATTTTAGGTGTTCACAAATATTTTGGTTAAATGCATTTGAGATTTTTTAATTTTAGTGCATAAAATATGCTATATAATGAATATAGATAAAATCTTATAACTAATAATAATAATAATAATAATAATAATAATAATAATAATAATTATTATTATTATTATTATTATTGAAATTTAATTTTTCACCAATCATTCATTAATCTACCTTGAGATTTGACTTGGGCTTGGAATTTTTTGAGGATGAATTGGATGAAAAGTTGGATATGAATGTGTTGCAATTACAAGAACCCCTCACAAAACTAGATCCAATAATACTTATAACCAAACATTAATACTAGAGTATGAAAGAACAAACCTTCAACCCTATGCCCAAATAACCATGGGTCAAAGTTTTTGGAATATGTGAAAGACATATATTGTTACATTTTTAAAGAAACATTCAACACTTGTGTGATTATAGGATTTTTTTGGCCTCTTACAAAAATATTGTTAGATGTAAAATAAGTAACCATTTATTCCATATTTTTTAAATGGCCAAGATATACTACAATCACCCAATTGCCAAATGATTGTGGAAAACATGTTGCCTTATATGCTTGGTGACTTTCATTAACTTTACAAGAATAAGTTATTAATTCCAAGGATAAAATGGACTATCTTTGTTTGCATGTAACTTTTAATTTGATAGAATGGCCTCCCAAGGTTTCGATAGTTTCATGATAATACTCATACCACAAGATGTTTGAGGAGAGGCGTGCTTTGCATATGTTGATGGTATTGTAATACATGGAATACATGGCATGATTTTGTCATTGGAGGTAGGCATGAAAGGCCAAAATGCAAGTTTAATTATTAAAGCATCATGTAGCATCATATCACACTATCATGTGGCATGTACCAATAATATTGCAATGTGGTACCTATTTGCTAGATTTAAATTTTATTCTAACTTACTCACATATCCAAGCTATTTGTCTACATAACATGACATGTCCCAATGTGGCACTTACTAGTTGATTTGATTATACTCACAAGTCTTGATCATCCTATTCATTAAATAATTAACTCTCTTGTTTAGATACTCCACCATTATTGAATGGTTTATAGGTATTCAAACTTTTCAAGTTGCACATCTCATGTCATGTTCATATCCCAAGTTAAGCCTTAAGCTTTATTGCAAAGCAACGTAGTCGAAATTTTGAAATGGACATGCACCATATAGTATTGTAATGTGAAATTTCTGAGATGCAATTTTACTATTTTGAGTATCCAATCTATTTGTTAACTATTATCATATTTTCCATCGATTATTAACAATTTTTGTGAAAATAACTTGGGCTCTATGCTATTGCGCATTATTGCTAACGATCAATTGATGGAAAAAATTAATTAATTTTATGAATATATTGAAGGACGCAAACACAATGCCCATAAAGGACAAGGCTCCAAACTAAGCAAAATCTCTCATCTCGTTTTTTTCTTTCACTTGTATGTTTCTACAAGGTTCCCAATAGTTCATCGTTACTTACGTTAGAATTTTCATGTGGAGGGGTAACGACTTAAACATATAGTTTTGAAAATACTAACATGGACATGAAAATGCACATGCTAATTTGTTTTTTCATATCCATATAAGTGGGTAGGAGAAAGGGATGAGGTAGTTAGGCTTGAAAGAGGTAAGTATGAACATCATAAATAGACAAACGAACATATATCTTCTTATTTACATAGATTGCATGCAACTTGAATTGAATGAAATTCAAAATCCATTGAATTCAAATTCAATCGCAAAAAAAGGGGATGCAAATTGATGTAAAAGGCATTGAAAATATGTTCATGGTTATGGTGTTGAATTTATTTTTTTGAAAACACAAAAATCCAAAAAGATTACCTTTTTTATTCTTCCTTACTTGGAAATTGACTAAACATATTCCAATTTGGAACTATCATCCAAAAGGACAATTTAATCATCATCGTTACAATTAATATTTGAAAAAAATGGGATCCATTGGCACAATTTGAATAGTGAGAATTTAGAACCCATGATGGGCAAGTATACAATTTGTCATATACAAATATGGTAATGACATAGAGGAAATCTTCAACAAAAACCAATAATACTAGAATGATCAAGGTATTAGACAAATTGTCAATGTTATATATTGCTATGGTATGAATATGAGTAGTGAGAAGACAAATTATTGAAGCAAGTATTGAACATGAATAAATACTCATATTATGTGAAAAACCCTAGTATAGTATATATACCTTAGAATGTTCTCCAATTTATTGTTCAACTCAATTACAACAAATGATCATTTCAAACTAAAAGAAATAATCACTAATAATGGTCCCCCTTATTTTTCAAGCTCCAAAGAAGCATGTTGTACTAGAGAAAAGGGGAAGAAGGGGTGTCAATTCTTTTGTGTTAAAAGTTACAAGTATGTAGATCCACTAAGTTTCAGGCGGCTGGTGGTAGGTAGGTAGGTAGGTAGGTTGCAAATATTTAAGTGGTAGGTAATGCACTAGGGGGAGGGGTGTTACATAAAACTGAAGGCCTTGTTGCACATAAAAGCTTTTGTCACTTCTTTTATAAAAAGATTCGTCGTAGTCGACTATTGAGTTTCGTGTCCTTGGAATGTGATCAACACCCATTTAAACGTGCCACTTGCTTCATTCGTTCATTCATTCATACGTATCACTTGAAGGAATTTCCTAGTGTCATTGAAGGGCACCTTATATCCATGAATATCCATAATTGAAAAGACGAGGGGGATGGTTTACTATGGGTAACTTAGCCCAAGGGTGGGGGACACGACATGCCCAAAATGCTGGGGCCGCACTCAACTCAGCTTTGCTACTCCCTTGTCTCGGGCCCCTTAATATTTTGGACTTATTTTGGAAATGCCACTACGGGGGGTGCTTTACCCTAGACCATATAATCTGAAAAGGATTGATTCCTTGAATGTGATGTACAGCTTGAACACTCAACACACTTGCTTTATTCAACAAGCTCAAAAAAGGGGTTGCCTGAAAAATGCTGTAATCCTGGAACACTCATCCACACAATTGCTTTATTGGAAGCAGCCCCAAAAGACGAGGAAAAAACAACACTCCAAATGATTCATTTCTTCCCCATGCTTCCAGAAAGGAAGAAAGCATGGCAAAATTTTGGTGCAAATATTAGATTTAAGAGTTATTCCCAAAGTCACCCTGTCTTCGGCCCTTAGTTTGACCCTCGAACCCCTGTTCCATCCCCAGTTTGTTTCAGTGTATCCTGAAAACAAGCAAAATTGGGTTATTGTTTCATAAAACTGGGTATCAGTTCAGAAGATTTGCAGGTCTCATTATGACCAAGAAGCTTGATTTTAACTAAGAATATGAGCTGCTGCAGTCAAGGCGCAGGAAGGGCTGCCAGATCCAATACCAGGAAACTAACTCTTCTAAAGATGGATTTAGGTGATGAGTTTGGTCTCCAATGTTTCGGTTTTCCCATGTACTACTGTTTTCATCCGAACTTCTCATTTTTGTACTTGGGTCCCAGTTTCGCCAAAAATAGGGACGAAATGGGAAGTTGGGATGAAGACGACAGTACACAGGATTAATTTTTAAAAAAGGGGACCAAACTAGTTTTCTCACTGAATAAATTTTTCCTCCCCCCAGTTTTGGATCTGCCTTCCTTGTGCTGCCTCTTAGTCTTCATTAAAATCAAGCCTTGTCAGAATGAAAGCATGCAAATATTCTGAACCTATACACAATTTCGCTCACTTTTGAGGAATACACTCCCTAAATTGGGGATGAAACAGGGTTTAAAGGATCAAGAACTGAGGAGTAGTGGCCACTCCTCGTCAGTTTGAGATTCCCCGTCCCAGTTTTGGGAGTCTTACTGGGCCCCAGTTTGGAGTAGTTTGCGGAGTTCTTGTTTCTGAGGTCGAGGACTTGCAACGAAGCAATGGCAGAAAGCGCAAGCAAAAAATCCGGACTTGGCAACAACGGCAAGGACTTGGCGATGGCAGCCGCAAGTGTGCAAGGACTTTGTCATAACACGACAAATCGAATCCGTGCATCGATAACTCACTCCAAAAGGAATTTGTTCAGGTATTTGCGCTAGTCAAAACAAAGACCCAAAAGGGTAGAACAATCCTGGCTGGTGGGTCACGAGAATAAAGAGCTGTCGTAGTTTCTTAAGTAGAATGGACGCCAGGAGCACCAGCAGCACGGCCATTGGCAGCGAGCGCGGCGTCAATCCCGAGTAGGTACTTTCCTTACCGGGCTTCCGGAATCCAGACCTTCTCACCACGTTATCACACGGATATGCTTAGCTGTTCCGTTGCTAGCGGGCGGAGCTCGTGGTCCCGGTTTTTGCAGGCCTGCTGCAATTGCGGCCGCCTGCGCTTCTTCTTCTTTTTCTTCCTTCCTTCCTTCCCTCGGGTAACGCAACGGTTGGAGCTTTCCAACATACAACTACACCTAAACCGTGAACCCTTATTGGCATTCACGCACGATCAGAAACCGCGTGGATCGCTCACCTACCTTGATTCTTTTTTAGGGTCTTAGTTGAACTGCAAGAGGAATTCTTCTCCTTGGCTACAGCAGCAGTTCCGGCGTAACCAGCAGCCAAGCTACCAAACTTTACTCACTTTCTAATTTTCTTGCTTGCCCTTGCTTCCTTCCTTCTTAGTCTGCTGGGTTTAGGATTTAGCTAGCTAGGAGGCGAGATTTTGGAGCCCTGCGCTTTTCTTTTTCTGTTTTTGCAGCAGCAGCAGCAGCGTTGTGCGGTTTTTTTTCAAATCCACGTTGCTGATATTCTGACGAATCTCTCTTCGTCAGAAGACGACTAGGACACCCAATCCAGCTGCATCATCATGTTGCGTTGCCCCCAGACATTCAGAAAACCAGTTTAATCTCTCCCACTCTAATAATAAAGCCAAACACTTGCTTGACCAGTTAGTTTCTTTTCCTTCTTTTGAAAAAACTGGGTCCCTTGTGAGTCCCTACAAGCTAATGTTTTGTGGTCTCTGACCTCACTGACAACAACCCAAAAACATCGACAAGCAAGGGAGAATTGCAAAGCAAAGCAAAGGCTGCTGTTGTGATCAGTGACAAAGATTGTTAATAGGACATAAAATTGTCGGAAACCAAATCAACAAAACATATTAGCTACAATTGGATGATGGCATGCAAGAGAAAACAACCTTGTTTCTATGAACTGGGGGAGAGATGGGACACTTCTGGTTACAGATTTCTCTGAGTATTCGGAGGGTGCCTTAAATCCATAAGAATCCTCCTTACAACTGGGTCATCTTAAATATTCCGGGGAGGGCACCTTACACATTTGGTAAGGACCCATTGTGTTTTTTGGGCACAATGAAAGGTCTCTGCAAATCTCTGACATGTCCTTAGGTATGGTAGTGCGGCCCTTAGACCTGGGTGTTGGTGTTACTACAATTCAGTGCTGCCTTCAACTGTTGCCTCAGGTGGGTGCCTTATTCTGCTCGTAAAGTCCCTGTCCCCGCGGGCCTTACCTAGCACAAACTAGTCAAGGCACCCCGCATGCTAACTTGGTTGAACCAGCACCTACACTCACTATTGGTACATCTACCAAATTGGCAATGCCATAGAAGCCTTTTGCAAAAATTGAGGCTTATTAAACATTGCTATAGGTTGCTCAATGCCCCTTGACTACATTGGCCAATGTGAATTTTTCACCTTATAACCAAAAACAAATGGTGGTGAAATTTTTTGTTCAATTCTTTTTAAGAACTCAATCCAAGGAAATTGTTTTGTGTTTGGCCATAGGATAAATTTTGCAAAATTGTTGTGTTATTTGCACCCCACTTCGATTAAGGATGTGTTTAATGATGGCTAGAGTAATTTTCAAGGCACTTTTACAAGGTAGTTGTTTGCTCATAAATGTAATGAAGAAACATAATAAAGGAAAAATTACATACCATTTAACAAAAAAAAAGATTGGTAATAGGGGTTTAAGAATGCATTTCTACAAAAAAAAATCTAAAAATACAACACAAGTAATGGGTCTAGGGTGTAAAATGGCCCAATAAATGGGTAATTTGTAGACCACAAAGAAATGTTTCCTATTAGTGTGGTTTAATTGCAAGATTACAAAAATTTAAGGTTTTGGGTACAAACAATGTTTTGAATACACAATTATGGCCTCAACACTTAAAGCACAACATCTTTGCATCCCAAGACAAAACACTTATATAAATGGCCATAAATAGCATGCAAATTTGCCTAAGCACATTGGATTCTTGCCAAACCAAAAATTGTAAACACATGTTAATCATAATAAAAGCACACATTTGAATAAATTTTCAGACTTTTCATTTTTCAATCATCACTCCAACAATGTCATCATTGGGTGAAACACATTAAAGGTAAACCACTTTTGGCCCAAAAAATATGTGTAACAAGTATTGTAATATATAGTAAATTAAAATCTTGACGACATTTTTTGACTATTTTACACACAAGAAAAAAACTTAAAAATTTACATGACTACATTTTGGAATTCAAATTCACTTTTTTGAATTAAAAATAATTTTCATTCAATAGTTAGATGAAAAGGATTGGCAAAAATCAATATGTATAGAATATATAATTTACATTTTTTTGACAATCATAGGGCCTCTTGTTTATGGTTCATAAAACATTACCAAAAATAAGAAAAATTTAAAAATAATGCAATGCATAATTATAAAATCTCTTCTTTCTTATATGGTAATGATTATTAAAAATGCCCAAAAACACATTTTTTAATGAAATTTCATCCAAAATTTTTTAACTTATAAATGGTCTTAGATTTAATTGATGTATATCAATATCATTCACCATTAAAAAAAACTTAGTTGAAAATTTTCATTCACAACCCTAGTTTTGAAGTATACATGTAATTTTTCAAACTTTGTGACGAGTATTAATTTTTCACAAATATATTTCATATGTTCATTTTTTCAATGTTTTTTGAATTTTTAAATGAATTGATTTGCTTCAAGCAAAATTAATGTAAGATGTGATGTCCATATGTTACCAAAAATTTATTTATAGAAATGTTATATTTGTGATTACAATTTTTGGCAGGCTTAATATGCTTTCACCCCATTATCCAACTTTGTGAAGATGATCTTCAAGATTTCTTAGAACGTATGTTTATTAGTTTAAAATCATTAGAGGAAATAGAAATGAGAAATGAATAAGTCTACAATTAGAACAAGGGGAAGGACATGTCAAAGTTGAAGCTAGTTTACAAGATTGCCAAGTATAATCAAGTTTACACGATCAATTCATATAAACATTAGCTGTAGAAAAAAAAAAACCAATTATCTAAATAGGCTACACTAAGAAAATTTCAACATATATCTCTATCATCATTAGATTTAATAGTCTAAAGACAAGGAGTTCAAATAGCTTTAACTCTCATAGATTTCAACAAGTTATAGGCCATAAAATTAACTTCACACCAATGGCATGCACATCAATTACAAATGTTAATTTAGAGTGGGCTGACTTTGCAATAATCTATGCAATGATTTCTTTTAACCAACCTATGGAGAGTCACACACTTTTGCATTCTCTAAACCTAGCACATTTTTTGAAATCTTGGGTTGAAGGTTGAAGCTTATGTTTCTTATAGGTCCCAATTAAATCCCCCTGGCTAGGGTCATTAAACAAAGGACTACCATAGTGTCAATTATACCTCATAGATGAAAAAATGGATTGTAGGAACAACCGATAGAAGATAAGGAAAATAACTCACCTATATTTACAATATAAACAAACAAATCAATAAAAACCATGTTGTTGCTACATTAACCCGATGAAAAAGATGGACATCTAAGGCCTTGGGAAAAGCAATGAATGTATTAGAAAGAGGTAAAAGTCTTTGAAAAATAAAAATAAAAATTGGCACATCATCACAAACTTACCAGGCTTCATAGGTTCATATAGATTTTGTGTGATATCCAATTTTCATAGGTTCATACAATAATCATATGAATTCCATGTTATGGTTAATATGAAAGATATGTGTACTATTCAAAATATTAAATATTCAAATGGATGAGACATTGTTTTTGTGTGACATAGGTGAATGTTCATTTTTAATACACAAAATTTGCATAATTTTATGTAAAAATAGATCACAATAATTGCATAAATTTAGTTTAAATGTAAATTGTACATGTTTTACATCAAGACATCACAAGTAAAAAAAACAAATCGTGTGTGTGTATGTGTGTGTGTGTGTTTCATGTTATTATTACACTTTGAAGCCCATGAATTTTGCACAAACATATTGTTTTACGATTTTCACACAAATTCCATTGAAAGTTTGTGATAATACCATTGACCTTTCTTTTAGATAAATTGAATGGTAAAACAAAATCAAGGAATCTAGGCCACAAGGTGTGTTAATTAACAAGGAGGACAAAACACTCGCAGCTTGGATTTTGGGTATGTAAGAACGTGGAATCTCAATTACTTTGCAATACCTCAAAATGAAAGTGGCAAAATTGATTAAAACCATACCCAACCCCTTCAAGGATGGAATTATTGGGAATTCACGGTGGTATTAATTCAAGTGTCAACATACAAAACTAAGTAACAACTTGCAAAAGGATTAGACATTTGCAAAGCGCAAGGTTTCACAACTTAATCATGCAACTCATTTTATCAGAACTGACATGCCCTACATACTTTACACAACTATAGTCTAGATCACATATGGAATTCAAACAAACTAGGGATTTAAATGGGGCATTTGTTAAAGGCCAAGGTTCTTGTGAAAAAAAAATCACAATAGGTTTACAACACCATTCTTAAATCTAGATAATGGCCAACAATAAATTGTTCCATAAACATAATAAAGGGTCATTGGCCAAGATTTTAAATATTCAAGGTGAGCAAATCAAAGATGATTACATCAAATGGTGCAAACTAATGATGATGGGTACATCAAAGATGATTACATCAAACAATACAATGATGATTATAATGGAGCAACTAGTGAACAAGAACAATATAGAATTGCCACACAATTATTGAACATAGTAGCAACAATATAAAAGTTCAAAATTAAAAAATGGTGATGAACATGAACAACCAAATGTAAGTTAATATGTGTAGGATTTCTACTACCATGCATGAAACTAGGCAAACATAAGTTTTCTATGACTTAATTATTGACCTAGATGGATTTAAAATTGAAGTGCAAGAACTTGAAAATTTAAAAACACCATTATCTTTTGCAAATTTGTTATCCGTACTATGTTTACTTATATGGGAGACAAGGGGCAAAGAACTATTAATGGACTATAACCAATCACATGTAGTAACAAATGAAAGCATGGTAAAGTATACATAAAAAATAGATAAAAATAAAATAAAAAATGTTCCAATTTTTTCCACAAGTAGAGGAAAATAGATTGAAAATAATTTAATATAAAATAGTAAAAACATGGTGCTTTTTTTTGAGTTTATAGTGAGGTGATTACAAAAAATTTAAAAATTTTGACACAATAAAAGTAAATAACAAGTTTGTTTGAGAATGACTAGTCAAATTAAGTTGAAACATATTTTTCCATTAGAAGTTTGATGCATTGTACTAAAAGACTTAGACTTAGAGACCTTACAAATACATTTAAAAAGTACATCATGTTAAAAATGGAGAATATTCAATAATTTATCTACTTTCACCTACTTGTACAAGTTTGGACAACCTAAACAATAGGAAAAATCTATAAAAATAATAATATTTGAATGCATATTAAATATGCAATTAATCAACATCATTGTGATAATATTAAATATTATCCTTACGATGACCATTAAATTCTTTAAAAATTTACTTTCAACACATTAAAACTTGTTTATTTTTTGTGACAAGGAGTAATGATTATTTACTTTACCTTACTAACACCCTAACATTCACATAATAATTTAAATTTTTTTGAAGGAAAATGTTAAGCAAGGAAATAATAGAAGAAATCAAACAACAAAAATGAAAAAGGGGGGATGACAAGAGGGCTTGACAAGTTGCCAATTCCCTTATAATAACCAAATGAATAGCTCAAATTTTGGTGAACAATTGATATAAAGCATATTTCATAATAACTTGGTTTATAATTGCAATAAAGGAAGTTGGGGATAGATTTCACAATAACTTTGTAGAAAGTTTGAAAGCCCATCTTTATTCTATAAGGGCATCAATATCAGGGTTGTAACATAAGCTAAAAAATATGTAAGGCCAAGAGCTTGAACGAAGGTGAAGGGACATATTGCAACAAGACTACAATCCACCTTCTTAAATGAATCAACATTCAAGAAAGGTGGGGGGGGGGGGGTTGTCAAACAATAAAAACAAAAAAAAAGAACAAAAGAATGGGAGATAGGTTTTTTGGTTAAAAAGA
>Ga0116231_10002281_pt1 | contig 40056 bp, 23 predicted proteins | sample S1TSphgellanicum_2_FD_89695 | JGI IMG/M metagenome (GOLD analysis project Ga0116231, IMG submission 89695) | Host-associated microbial communities from peat moss isolated from Minnesota, USA - S1T2_Fd - Sphagnum magellanicum MG | ecosystem: Host-associated > Plants > Peat moss > Unclassified...
TATATATATGGTTTAATGTTTTACCAAGTTTTTAATTATAAGTTAAATCATATTTGTATATTTTTTTCAAAAAGGGAAGAAAGAGCCCCTTAAACTACCCACATCCCACAAATGAATGGTGACTTGAATTTTCATTAAATCTCACTTGAATTGTCCATTTGTGTTAACCCTATAGTAACCACATATTTGATTTTTATAAATGTTAATATATAATTATTAGTTAATATATTAGTTTTTACTTAATTAAGTAATTATTTTAGTTCCTAGTTAGTGCTCCATATATTTGAATTAGTGTTAAGTAATTACTTTAGTTATTAAAAAGAACCACATAGCCTATTTAAGGAGGTGAGTTTGAATCTTTTTGTATTTTTGTTCATTTCCAATGATATTCATAGAATGGGTCTTGTTATTTTTTAAATTTGAATTTACACATTGTGTCTAGTTTGAACATATGTGCATAGGAATAATGAAATTCTTGTGTACATGTTTTTCTAGAAGTGTATACTTTGTCCATTAATAGTCTTCTCAATTAAAAAAAATGAAGTTTCAAAGTTTGGTTGAAATAGGAGGATACATCATGCATGCTAAGGCGCCTTGAATGATCAACATCCTTGAACCAAGTGCCGATGAGCACATTGAACTTTATTTTTTCATTAGTTTACTCGATTATTTGTCCCTTTAACTTAGTGGCAAAGTAACACTATGGCAAGGTGTTAAGAAAAAGGTTGGTAATTTGTTTGGAATTTAGGGAAATTTTTACATTTTCCTCACTTTTTGACGATTGAAACTATAAAAAAATCATCTTCATTTTTGAAATTTTGATTCTTCATTTTGCTAATTAAAAAATAAAACTGCAACAAGTTTAAGGCAATATTAACTATTTTGTTTTCTCATTTTCTATCAATTAAAACTTTCACAAATCACCTTCATTTTGACCAAAAAAATTTCTTGATTTCGCTTTTTAGCAAAATAGGTTTTGTAAACCTTTTTTATTTTAAAACATGTCTTAATAAGTTTAGGGTTTAAAGGTAAGTTAGTTTCAAGATTTATTTATAACTCATATCACATACAAAAAAAAAATAAAAAAAAATCCTTGTGCATGCACATGGTGCATGTGTGTGTGTTTGAGAAAGAATACAATGTTGTTACAATTTGATGGGTGGTCCTAAAAGATGTTCCTCCCAACATTAGCTACATGGTAAACTAAATGCCCTCTTATGTCATCAATCATTCCATTGGACTTTTGTCAACAATAAAATTATTGTTGTTTGTTTAAATGAATTGTTAGTTTTGTAGTTTGTGCATCATTTCAAACACAAGGTGTCTTGAAAGCATAAGCTCCAACTAAGGAAGATGATTCTTGATAAAGTAAAAGCAACATTAATTGTTCTTTATGGATTTTTGTTAAATTCAAGGATGCAAACAAACAAGGATAGAAAACAAAAAAAATTAACCAAGGAAGGACATAATGATGACCCAAAACAACTTTCATTGGTGGTTCTTTCATCCTTTGGTCGAAAACTCATTTGTCACTTTTCATATTATACTAGCTATGAAGGTTAGCTTCATTTTTGTTCTTTATTTTTCAATGTGTTCACACTATGTAGTTATAACAACAAAGAGGTGTAGGCTAGTGTAGTATTAGTGTCCTTGAAGCCTTTTAATGATCGTTCAATATACACCCTATACTTAACTACCCTATTGACCTAGTTATTTGATTCACTTAAAGTACAATGCTGACTTACATATTGGCCCTACCTATTCACCTTATATATTTTTTTAGCTAAATTTTTACTTCTCAACAAAACTTCTATCTTTTCTTGACTCAATGTTTACCTCTTAACAAAACTTCTATCTTTTCTTAATTAAACCTTTGGTTTTTGACGAATTAATTTTTTTTTTGGGTTAAATTTATATTTTTAAACAATTTTTTTAATTTTTCAGCTAAACTTCTACCTTTTAGCAAAACTTTTATCTTCTTTTTGTTAAACCTTTATTTTTCAACAAAAACCTTTCTAATTATTAACTAAACCTCTACATATCAGCAAAACTTCTATATTTCTTGCTAAATCTTTACCTTTTGGTAAAACTTTTATCTTTATGTAGTTAAACTTTTACCTCTTAGCAAAACCTCTATATCTCTACCTAGTTAAACTTCTACTTCTCAACAAAACCTCTCTTTTCCTTGACAAAACCTTTATTTCTTGGTAAAACCTTTATCTTTTTATAAAACTTTTTCACTAATATGAAGTCGGTATTATGTGCGAATCAAAATTGTAATGAATCAACTTTTTTTCTTATGCAAGTATTACATTGCTTTGAAGTTTGTGGCATTACCAATAAAAATTTGCAATTCAAATGGGGATACTATAATATGTTTTTCATACTCATTTGTTGTGATTAAATTTACATCCAAATTAAGGTATTGTATTTTGTTAAGTATATTTGATTTAAGCCTACCAATACAATGATTATTAAATTTTGGATGCATCCATTACATTCAAGGGTTTAAGTGCCATATGCAATACTTGCATTTTTGGTGAGCTTCTATTGTCATTTGTGGCATAAGAATAACTAGTGTGAATGAAACAACATTGTTACAATATTTGCTTGTTGTATTGGAAATAATTGAATATTATGTCACTTTATTACAACTATGAAAAATAAATTAGGGTGGTTTTTTTTTATGTGTGTAATAATCAATGTATTTTTTTTACAAATTTTCAGAACTGAATGCAAATTCAAGAAATTGTTTTTGGGAAAAAAAATCCAAAAATCACCATATTTTGAGGGGAAAAAATCATAAGTTGCCATATTGAGACAATGAGTTCTTATTAGTTGCCAAAACTAGGGAGGATTCAAAAAAAATTATATTTTACTATCTACCTTTTTACCAAATTTGGTTCCTTCCTCTTGTGGATGATCACCAATCCACCTACTCGAAAAATGGGGAAAATAATAAAATGGTAATAATTAAAATTTATAGTAATCATTAATTAATTATTTTAGCCAATCTTCTTTTTTTTACAATGTTGAAATTATAAATATAAATAATAGCAATAAAAGCCAATACAAGTGGGACCATAATATTTGGATTGATCTAGATTTTTTTCCCTTCCTAAAAGGTTTTATTAAATGTTCCCTTTCACAATGAATTTTTATAACTTATTTAAATTTTTAAATAAAAATAAATATAATATTTCTGGATATAAAAAATAATTAAAAAATCGTCATAACACAAATTTCAATTAAGAATGTGATACCATAATACATTGGTAGCTTCAACACTAATTGTACTACTTTCAGATATGTTGAATTTTTTTCAAAACAATTATTCAAAAACCAAAAAAATTCAAGATAAATTAATGAAAATAATCTGAAAATATTCTATCTTTGACGAAAATTAATTAATTATTCAACAAATGTGCGTTGAATTTGCCTTTGTACTATAAAATATGATATTTCTAGGTGAAGGGAAATGTATACTTGAATATATAATAAACGTAAAACCTCTTTATCTTGTTCCACACAATGCAATAATAAAAATTATATTAAATTTTCAATAGTACTTCAACATTCATTTAATTATTTAATATTCATTATTGAGTAGTTTTTCAATATTTAATTGTTGACATGTTCAATGTATTCAATTATGAAATTTGAAACATATTATTGAAATTTTGTTTTGTTCAATATTCACACGGTCATTCAATTATCAATGTACTAAATAATGAGATTTAAAATTTATTATTCATTACTTTATATGTTCTACATTAAAATAGTTCAAATTGTTATTCAATAATTCCTAATTGTAAATCAAAACATTATAAAACCACTTTGGTGCACCCCTCTTCAACTGAAGACATGTCCAAGGGAAGTGATGATAAAGTCTAGATCGATTATAAGATTCTCTCAAAACATGGAATAGACATTCTAATCTTTGGCTTGAATTGTTCATCTCACAAACTTTGGAATGATTGATTGAAAAATGTTTGAGCTTCTTGATATCTTAATTCTATCCCCCAAGTACACCTTTGTGCTCCAATGCCCATGTATAGCATAGGAAGATTGATAAGCCCATCATCACTTGAATTGCTTTCATAATTATTACTAGTGTGAACCCTGTGCATAATGCACAGGTGTGTTCTTTCAACAATGTTTGGTTGATGTTTTTGGTTTTAGAAAAACTTTTCTTTTCAAACAACTGTCCGTGGCCACTGTCCGTCCAAAATCACTGTCCAAGTGAATTAATAAATTATTTCATGGTGAATTGAGACTTTGGACCTTTGATCCTTCAACTTCATCACTACTGCCGGTGCCATTTTCAAGCATATGGGCAAATAATTCTGCAACCAACATTCTTTCCAACTCTTGAAAGACATTCTCTTGTTAACATTTTTTTAACATCATTACAAAACAATTGAATTTGTGTGACAACAAGTGTGAGCTTAACTTAGCCTTCTATGGGTATGATAAGAAAGCACTCAAAAATACTCCTCACAAGGTTTGATGATTGAAGCTCAAAGCAAAAAACAGGTTTAACAATGTCAAGGTGAAGTTTACATTATAATGTGTGATTCCAACAAGAGTGAATAAGATGTGACGATGCGGAAGGGAATTTTTTTTTTTGCATGGTTTCATCATGGTTGTAAAATTCAACTAAATAGTCATATGAGATAATCAGACTTGGGTATTTCGCAAGATGACATGACCTCGGTCTCAAGGTCCACGAGGAATTCGAAGGGTGCAAGGTCCAGGAGGTGTTGGAGGAGCGCAACATCACAGCCCATTTCGAAGACTCTGCAGCTCTCGTGTGCAAAGTCATGAATGCAAGAAACTAATCGATTCTCACAGAGATTACCATGAATGGCGAGGCGCAATGCGGCGTCCAGGTTTTCGTGATCGACAACGCAATCAAAATTCTCTAATCGTTACCATTTCTGAGTTGAAATGGGGCGGAAGTGGCCGGGGCAGATCATCTTGAGGAGGAAACTAAAGATGCTGAAAGTGGGTGCCATGACATCAAAACTGAGTAGCTAGACTTGAGTGTTTCTTGGTTCTATTTAAATGCTTGTTGAACAAAGGGATTGAACCTTGGTTTCAATGAGTTGGGATAAAAGATTTTTTGTGAAGATTTGTCAAGAGAGTAGGGTTTGTCTATCATTCTGCAGATCAGAAACTACCTAGCTCAAGTCTTCTAGAAGAAGAAGAAGAATTTTCCGAAGAGCTTTTGGAAAGAAATTTTTTGCAGCAATGATAATAATAAAGGCGGCATCATCATGTCTTCTTCTTTTTCTTACTCCTGTTCAGCCAATCTTCTCCCTCCGTCGTCGTATCCTTCCTGTCTGTGCAGTTCCATGCGGCAGAGAAAAAGATTTTCCCAAAGATCGCTCTCCTAGAACGGCGAAACTGACACGATATGGTCATTACAACGCTGTGGCAACAACGGTGAAGAAGCCTGCTTCATTCAAGCTTTGTCATTCTCAGAATATCAGCAGCGATGCAAGGTAATCTTCGACGATGGGTCTTCATGTTTTCCTCAAAATCTTTCTCTTTTCCTCCACGAAACTTGAGGAAAATATGTTCTTCCTGAATTCCACCAAGAGCTTTTGTGTGTAGTGTTGCCCTTGACAAAAGGAGTCAGGAGTCTTTTGCACTTAGGGCTTTTCACTTAGGGTTTTTCTTGCAATCATGTCTGTGCGAAGCACAAACCCAGAGGTATGTATCTCTTTGCTCACAAACTCTCAAATGTCGTTTATGGATTTCACAGAGGAACACACAAATCTAGACCTTGTTGTCTGTAATCAGAAAAGTATATGCTGTGGTTTTCTTACAACGACCTTCAAATTGTTTTTTGTGTGGAGTTTTTCTTTCTGCAACCTCATGGATATCTACTTTCTTTCTTATGACTGTGGTGTTCAGGGTTTCTGAGTAAGGTTGTCGGCAGTGGGTGTGTTCTTGTCACTCAATTCTCTCTCTCTTGCGACTCAGAAGAGCAAGAACATCACTTGCAATAATAATGCATATAGTGAACAGGTTTTTTGCAACATCAGTAGAGTTCACACCAAAAATGCAGAGATTAAACCCACTGTGACATCAAACCATGACTATGAAAGTCAGGACTTAGTAGATAGAAATACTCTGCTGCATTGCAGTGTGGAAAGGAATGATGCAGCTTCTACAGGACCTGTGGTGCTGCCACAGCCCGGGGTAAGCATCTGAAATTTTCTTAGTTCCTTAGTCCCCTTTCAAGGAGAGAGAGAGAGAGAGAGAGAGAGAGAATGTTTCTTTTGTCTTTCACATTCCGTCCTCTATTTTGTGAAGGATTTAAACTTTTTTGGTGAGTTCTGTGTCTCTGTTACCACTTTGTAATTCCACAGGGTCTGAAGTAGTAGCATCATAAACCCAAGATGTTTTTGTTAGATGAGTGATGTGAAGTTTGGGGAAGTTTGGGGTTGGGTGCAGCTCACTGCAGAGGAAGCTGTGAAGTTGCAGATGGATGCGTTGGCATGCAATAATGAGCCCCGCCCTGACCATGGCCTTGAGGTGCATCTCAATCTCTGCTCTCATATGTCTTCTGGATTGAGATTCATCTTCATCAAGCAATTCACAATTTTAGAAGCATAATGCATTGTCATTTTCAAGCACAGATGTGTTTGCATATATACATGTCTGAGACTCTGGTGTGATTTCGTTGACATTCATGATGGAAAAATACAGAACCCTGAACCACTGCCATGATCATATTATTGCAGGTTATGTACCATTTTGCAAACGCAGAGGGAACATTGAATGGAGGCTCTCTCTCTTGTTATTTTGGATTTGCGTCTGATCTGTATCATTTTGGCCATTTTGCACTCAAGTTCAAGACTAGGTGAGTTGTCTTCTTCTTCTACCTAAATATTATGGTGGGCAGGGCGCATTGTAGAATAATGCATTGCAGACTTCCTATTGACAATTTGCAAGATGGGATTTGTGAATTTCAGGTACCCACTTCTCATTGACCATCAAGGCTACAAGATTGTGAGCAGGAAGGAGAGTGTTCAAGGCAGAGGAGATTACAAAGCACTTGTTTCTGTTTCTGAGATCAGGTTGGAAGTGAAAGAGAAAGATAAGGGCACAACAAGTGGGTGGGTATTTCACTTATCCAAATGCACCAGAGGGAGACTTCCTGCTTGCTGGCTTACTGACAGTCTCCTTAAGGATGAGTTGATCTCCCTTCCTTGAGAACAAGGAAAGTTCATTTTGTTTACAACTTCCAAAGAATTCCCTTGCAAGCATGGAAGACTGACTCTGCTGCATCTTCTGATTCTGCACCCACAGTAGTAGTCTACAGTTGGCTCTGAGTCTTTGAAATCACTGGGGCTGGCTTACACCCAAATCAGAACAGTGGATAATGCAAATGCTAGCCTGGACTGTGCATGGAGATTATGTCAGCAATTCTTCTTTACATGTTGGAAACTGCTAACCAGAGGCCATCTGATCTGATCCCACAAAGTTCTAGCTCATCTCATCTTACTGGTATTGCTGGAACTGTGTAGCAGAAAGATATACCTTGACTCATTACAATCTTGTGGATCCTAATGACCAGGGAAAGGGAACAAAGGTCTATGTTATTGAGTTGTTAAGCTTGTGAAATGGCACAGATTTTTTCCATAACTAAATTAGCCTTGGATTTGACTGAGCTTCTACAGTTGAAGTGACTTTGTTTGAAGTTCAATTTTCTTTTAACTGCTTGCTCCTGTGCCAGCCCTTGCAATGGTGGTGACAAGGTGTGCAATGTGTTGATTCCTTGCCAGTCAGGGTGATGGCTAATGAGACAAGCAATGTAATATTTTGAGCTGCTTGCCACAAGATAACAGAACACAGCAGCAGCATCACATATCATGAGCAATGTCTTGCTAGCCCGCACCAAAGACAAGTATACCATCCTGTGGTTATTGCCCAGCACTGCAAATTGTTTTCACTACATTAAGCTCTCCTGAGCTGGTCCTGGCAACAAACCTAAACCCTAAACCGCCCTAAACAACAAACACATGCTGTGTGCTTTTGCATGCTACAACAACTACAAATAGTCCATCTAAAGACCATATAAACTAGCCCGTTCACCAACTTTTCTGAATGTTGAACAACAGGCAAGTCACCCAATTGGCATGACTTCACCTGGGAATCAAAAGTACACTCCACAAGTCTGAGGTTTTGCCATCAACCTTTGATAGTTATTTGGTTTATGTGAGAACTGGCAGGTTAAGTGAGGGCTTTGTTTGTCCACAACTTCCTCATGGCAGTACTGCACATGGGTGGCAATGCATCTTGTCATGAGGGAGTAGCTCACCTGATCAGGGATCACACTACCTGAAGCTGTTTCAGGATGAATGCATGTCTCTGAATATTTGCACAATTTTCTTGTAACATAGCTTTCATTACTGGATCTGGTATATGTATAGCAGACTGACTTCTTTGTTTCTGGTTGTGTCAAGGACTCGATCAGATCAGTACACTAGAGGTTTTTGTGTAACTTGGCTATACAAAGGTGATCTTTGAAAAATCCTGCTTGCAGATTGTCCAATCACGCAGAGGATCTCATCATGGCATGCATTTTGTGATCACTTTGTATGGAGGTACCTATATCACACTGATCCAGCCACACATATAAAGTCAACAATGAGAAACCAGAGCAGCTGCCTAAGTATCTTATTATTAGAGATGCTCATAATTATCATTCTCCAAGGCTCGCAAATTCCAGGATTATAATTTGTTTACAGCTTATTTATATTTTGATCCTTGTGCTTTATTGATGGTGCAGGAATGATGACTACTGACATGAAAAACGTGAAGAGGTCAAGGGTAACAACGGAGGGTGCCACCAGCACTTTGATTCCTGGATATGGGGGAGGCCGATATCTGTTGTTTGGTACTATCATGCTTGTAATTGTGTATAAGTTGATGGTTGCTTGCAGCAAATCAGCTTACCTGCAAGAATACATGATTGCAAGCTTCAAGTCCGGGATGATAACTGATGTTCAACAAAGAGAAGCTAAGATCTCACATCAAGACAAGAAGTCCAGATATCAGGCTGAGTATGTGAGTTTTATGCTATTGCTATTGTTTTACCTTTCTGATTGCATTTCTACACACTCCATCATCCAGTCTCTCATCATCTCTCTCTTCATAAGTGAGCCTCAGCATCTGCCATGGGCAGATTTCAGTTCCAATCTTATTAGACAACCAAATGCCTATTCCTGAAATTTCTCAAGGATGTTTATTATGTGGCAGAAGGATGCAGCTTTGCAATTTGAATCAGAAGATACAACAAGACAGAAATCTTATGGAGATTTTCAGTGGCCCTTGTTCCCAACCCACTCAAATGAGACAGATGTGATTCTTCAGCAAGTTATAGAGAATGGAACCATGCCATGCTATGAAAAGAGAACCCACACAACCCACATCTTTGGGCTTCCAAAACCTGAGAAAGACCAACCCATTCAGCTGAGTGCTGGAGTTGTGTATGACTTGCTGCTTGTATCTTTTGAGGAGAGTGGCAAAAGAAGGTGTGCAGGAGGGGATTTCTTTGAGACAGATCTGACAAGCATTAACTGGAAATCCCGCCCACCCATAATTGACAACCTAGATGGCTCCTATTCACTGAAGATCCATGTTGATCCTCGCTTTGCAGGTCTCTATGTGTTCACAGTAATTCTCCTCTTTGGAAATCTGCACTCTCTGGAAATTGGGTGTCCTTCATGGGCTCGTGAAGAGGTCATGACAGCAGTTGAAATCGAGTTCACCTGGAATCATATGGATCCGCAACTTTCTCACCCAGAACTACTACCAGATCTGAGGAGATGCAGAGCAGATGATTTTAGTCTCAAAGCATGGGGTGGAAGGTGGAGTAGAACTACCTGGAATCGATCTTGTGAAATCAATGATGATGGCAGATTCATTTGCATAGATCCAAGGGAGCCCTGCTTGAGCCCATGGTGTGAGGGCCCTGTTGGCATGTTGGACAGCAATGGGTGGGTTTATTCTGCACATTGCAAATTCAAGATCTTTGAGGAGAGTGAAGCTTGGAACTGCCTGGATGGTCGCTGGCTGTTCTTCTGGGGTGACTCAAATCATGAAGACACTGTCAGAAATCTTCTCAACTTTGTGTTGGGATATCCAGTGAGGAAACTTGACCACATTCACAGATGGTTTGATGGAACATTCACTTATCCAAAAGACAAATCACTTTCAGTGAGGATCTCAAAAATCTTCAATGGTCATGCTGAGCAATATGGGAACTTACATGGCCTCTTCTGTCTGCAAGACAAAGCTTACCAAGAGATGATACAGTCTTTTTTCAATGGCAGCAGTGCACCTGACACAGTAGTTATGAACTCTGGGCTGCATGATGCACACTACTTCAAGACAGTCAAGGACTTTGCAGAGGAAGGAGTAGAGCATGCTACCAGATTCTGGCATGCAATTTGGAGGCATGCAAACCCAGGAGCTCCAAGACCTGCTGTGATCTACAGGACAACAGTTGCTGGAGCAGGTCATGCAAGAGAAAAATTTGGGCATGCAAGGAACGGAATTCCCAATCCTCATAAAATGGAAGTTTTCAACCGTGTCTTTGTTGAAAGGTTGCAGGAGCTCAAGCTTCCAAGTTTCAAAGTCGTGGATGCCATGGACCTCACATTCCCATGGCACTATGATCTCAATCACAGTGATGGTGTTCACTATGGCAGAGAACCATCAAAGACACTTTGGAAAGATGGGCAGATAGGACACCAATATTTTGTTGATCTCATGCTTGTCCACATTCTTCTGAACGCAATGTGCCCTTCCTGAACATGGGTAAGGAAGGCCACATTGCAGTACAAGTCTGATACTAGACCTGAAACACTGAAAATACAATGGGTGCATATCATTCCTAAACTGATGAAGAAGCTGATCTGAAGAGAGAGAAAGAGGTACAAAACAGAAAACTTGTCATGTAATCTCTTTAAGACTGATCTTTATTGCTGGATATTATTTCCATTGTCACCTTCATCACCATTTTGTACATCATGCACAAAACTTCAATGAGCAATAGGCCAGTGATCCATACACTTTAAGAAAATTGCATATCTATTGTTCAAAATTGAGCATTTGACAAGCATCACAGAAATGAGTCAGGCTATCATTTATTAGATGAGAAATAAGAGAAGAGAGAAAAACTGTGGAGTGAGAAGTTGCACTTTCAGCAGAGGGGCTAAACAACTAATGTAGTGTTGTAATCCACAATGTACCTTGCTTCTTCCCCCTAAAAACAACAGGTTTGTCAATTTCCAACAGAACCCAATTGTTGTCGTCTATTCTGGACTGGCCTTTGGTGGACATTCTCTTCCTCAAACCCCTCCCCCCCAAAGCAGAAAAGCAGAAGCTTATTCAATTGGCATAAATCCTCAAATTTGCAACTTCTAAATATCTGCTTTGGTATCAATACATGCAATCTTGAGATGCCTAAACCCCCCAATCCTCATCTCCTCTACATTCTCTAGCTAAATAAAACCGAAACACATGATCAAGAACCCGATTCACATGAATCAAAGCTATTGTTGTTGGAAAAAGAGCTGCCAACTCAGATTGACCCTCACCTGGATTTTCCACAGACAGCTTCATTTGTGATATCCTTGAGCACCACCACCACCAAAGCTGCATTGATGACCTACTCCTCAGATGGAAAATTTTGAGTTGTACCCATTCTTGGAATCTTTCCACAGCTTCATTTGTGATATCTCCTTGAGCACCACTTCATGTAATGTAATGGTAAGTTATTTGGCTCAGAGTAGATAGAGTGCACAGTGTTAGTACTTGACTGCCCTTTTTCCAGTCTTGAATTTCGGGGTGTCCACTAGGAATCTGTAAATTTGGGTTGCTGGAACTCAGTTTGCCAATGTTGTTGTTGTTTTGGCACCACCCATGCTACAGAGCTTCGTTGTATGAAATCCTGAAACTGACTCTCTCACTCGTCTCCCCCTTCTACCCAGCTCTCTGCCATGCCCTGAACATCATGAAATGTAAGTCAGGAATTGTTGTTCTTAAAAAATTTCAGTCCCATTAACAAATCTATCTCCTTTTTTGCATCTTGAAGTAACTGCCAATCTCAGGGGTGCAAACATGAAAAGAGAGATGCAAAATCCCTGGATATTGTAAAAGATAGGCTTGGGTCTGATCTAACCCATCCCCCCAGTTGACATATTTGGATATCCACAAGAACACAGAAAGCTTTGAAATTGATGAGGGCAAAACAAACAAACGATTTACAGTGGTTACCTTTCTTCCAAAAACCTTGCACACCACAAGTAGCCATGTCGAAGAGAAATTGAGCCTTCTGGTATGCATCTAATGCCCAGGACTGAAGGCTACATGTAGAAAAACACAACACAGAAAAGAAGTTTCCTTTAGCAGCACTTTCATAGTGTTAAAAAAACACCCCCCTCCTTCGGCCACCTGCAAAATGAAACCCATAGCTCAAGAAGCACGCACTCTGAAAGGTTTGTGTGTGTCCACAGCTCACCTTTTCCTTGAGGAAGTGTTGAATAGAAGTCATTATTGCTAAGTTGAGCTCCCTGGGTCAAGGGCCCACCGCCTACTCTTGACATGGACACAAAGTTGTCACTCTCCTCTGGCAGCAGTGGACTGCTCCCACCACACTCTCTAAGCATTGACACTGAGCTTCCACTGTCAAGTTTTAATGGACCCGCATGCACAGCCAGCGTTGCTCCTGCCCTCTCTAACAGCTCAAGACAAAGCCGGAGTCGATTATGATCCCCCTTGATGCTCGGGTTATACACACCTGCAGCAAGAGCATCTGCTGCCACAGCCTGAACGATGTCAATTGCTGTCCTGCCACTTGTTGTTGGAATGCGGGGATCTGCTTGATGGTCTAACAGAATGGCTATCATCTCTGGGTCACCTGCTTCTGCTACCATGTGCAATGGTGTGCGCCCATCAGGTCCCCGTAAGTTCACATTTGCAGCTCCAAGATCAAGCAGTGTCTTTACCACCTTCCTGTATACATAACATACGTACGTTTCCCAACAATAGTTGTTGTTGATGAGTAAAGTTCCATCATCAATCATCATGATGTGTGTTGGGTCGGTCAGGTTAGCCCATCATCATGCAGCTGGACTGAAAAGGAAAGAAATTAGGGTGGCAGCAGGCAGCTGATCCCTCTTACCTGCTGCACTTGCTGACGGCGTAATGAAGGGCTAGTGCCTTATCAAGGTTGAGTCCCTCGCCCATGACCATCATATTGACAAGCTCAACATCTGATGAGTCAAGGGCTTTTTGCATGCGCTTAGTTCTTTGCTCTGTGAGTGCAGCATTGGATAGAGAGCCACCATCAAATCCATATCCTGTCTTATGTCGGATTGACTCGATTTCCACGACCACATCTGCAGGGAGATGCTTCTGCAATATATCTGATGGCAGACCTGATTTGGCCACCAGATTTGAGCAAAGTGTCCACAAGTGTAGCCCATCTTGCTTCCGAGCTGCAACTAAGATACGCATCACATCCTCAATTGATGCTTTCTCTGCCATCGCTGCTAAGTGCTTCTGTGCAAACCCAAAGGAGAAGGTCCAGAGGAGGAGCACACAAACAAACCATTGAGTTCAGTGTCTCTCTTGTTTCCTCCAGAAGTTGACAAATTGGACATGCAGAATTCATATATATGCTCTCAGAAATTTGTGGAGAAAGAGAGATGGATGACGATGATGGCTCTCAAGAGGAGAGAGGGGTCTGGAGCAAGAAGCATACGAAACTGACAAACCGACAGATGGACAGACAGACAGGACAGACCAACCTGTGTGAGAGTAGAGAGCTGATCAACCCCAAAGAAATGAGCAGCATTCAGAGTTTCAAGGCCAAATTCGACTGCTGAGTTGCAATGGGTATGCCAGCAGCTCTTCTCCTTGCAAGTCCTTGACACGTTCTGCGGTGAGAAAGAAAGATTACCACTGTACAGAAACTGCAGCAAGAGCATGAACACATCATATCCAACGATGCCCACAGGAATGACTTGAGCTGTAGCTGCTACTGCTAGTGCATGAGGAAACTGCTGCTGCTGTTGTGTTGTTGTCCCAGTTCCAGGACCACCAGGACCACCAGGACTAGCATCCATGACGTGTGCATTGCCACAGAAGATCATCCTGAAGAAGGGACTGCGAGCTGCCAAGACACATTTGTGTGCATACACATGACGTCCTTCCACTGCGAATGTCACATCGCTGAACGCTTGCCCGTTCAACAATAAGCTCAGGAAATCCTCAGACAGCGACTTGAGCGGTTCTTCCGGATTCATTGAGCTCCTTTCTTCCCCAAGCTTCTTCTTGTTCTTCCCCTTCCCCCTGCCGCCTCCCCCGCTCCAATCTGATTGAAGAAACAAGCACCACCACCCACAGCAGAATCTCTATCAGTCAGTGAAAAGAAACGCGAACTCCCCTTCCCTCTCTCTCTCTCTCACCCAGCTCGCCAAAAATAAAAAGCTTGCAAACTCTGAGCAGAAAAGAAACAGACACCCACAAACCACGACAAGAGATGATCACCCATCACCACCACATAGACAATCCTCTTCTCTTCTTCTTCTTGTTCTTCTTCAAAAACCCATTCCACCTTCACCAAGCTAGACACTCCCTTTCCTTTTCCTTTCTCTTTCTCCTCCTCCTCCTTCACCTCTGCCACCTCGATCTTCACAAAATCTGAACCAAAAAAAGAAAAGAAAAAGGGAATTGTGACAACCTTCTTCTTCTTCTTCTTCTGCTGCTTCTTCTTCTGCTTCTTCTTCTTCTTCTTCTTCCTACCCACAAACTGCGTTCCTTTCCAAGTGTTTTTTTCCTTTCCTTTCCTCCACCAGATGCTTTGTTTGTTTGTTTTGTTTGTTTGGCATAAGAGCAAAGCGATACAAGCTCCCTGCAATCTGATCACTGAATGGAAAATCCCTCTTCTTCTATCAACTCGCGCACGCGCGGATGGAACAACTACTGCTACCAGTGCGCGACAATCTCTGTAGCGATGGATCGCCGTGCGCACTTCCGCAGAAGCCAGGCCCAAGGCGGCGAGCGAGCGAGCGAGCGAGCGAGCAAGCAAGCAAGCAAGGAGCGCCCCGGGGCGCGGGTGTGCACAGAGACGGGTAGACTGCGCGGTAGACTGTGCAGCCGACCGTGCTGTCCGGACGAACGGGCAGACGGGCAGTGTATTATGGTCGATATACTTTTTCTAAACTAGTAAATTAATTTTAGGCTGCCCAGAAAACAGTAGGTACCGAGCTCGGTTAGTACCCCCTCCCCACCCTCAAGAAAAAGAGTTTTTTTAAGTGTTTTGAAAAATAGATAAAGAGAGAAATTATCAAGACTAGTAAAGTGGGTTACGCTCCCCATCGATACCTTTTGTTCGCCCAAAAAACATCCTTTTAGAGAGGCGAAGGGACCCATCCGTATGGTGTCCAAGGTTCTCGCCATTGTTCGCTCGAGCTACCACCCTCTTCGCATGTGAAGCTTCCGGCATGGGGTAGTGCCTTACCCCACACTTAACCAACCCACCACATACGGACCAAAACAAACCGTCCCCCCCACCCCCCCAAAAACTACACCAAAAAAAATTGGGGGAACAAAACAAAACAAAACAAAACCTCATTCTCTTCCTTTTGTGGGTGAAGGGTTGTTACATAGGACATTGAAAAGAAACAAATATTATCTTTTGTTTAAGCCGTGTGTACAAACCGACCCACCATTGGTAGCCACCAATTTGGCTACTTTTAAATCTTTAGAGACTTCAAAAGAACCTTCTTCCCATGCACTCCACCCATTAAATTTTTTCAAAAAAAAATAAAAATAAAATTAAATTCCTCTTTATTTTCCATGGAAATTTTTTTTTAAAAAAAAACTTGTAATAGGTTAAACCACACACTTTGTTGGTAACACCTTTTTCTCTTTTTTTTGTTGGATTGGAATTTTTTGTTTTCGAAGGCGACAAAGCTTCCTCCGTGTTTTCAAGCTAGTCCGATCCATGCCATGCCCCCAATTGAAAGCTCCACAAATAGATAGAGAGGGAAGATTGGGATTTTTACAACTTGTGAGGATTTATTTTCCTTTGCAAAAAACAAAGTTCTTAACAAGCAAAACCAACAAACAAATTCGAGTGCGCAAGGTTGCGAAAGTGTGAGTGTGGTTAGTAGTTTCTTCTTGGATTTAGAATAAAATATTGTTCAAGTGAGATGGGTTTGTTTTGGGAAAAGCCATCTCCTTTTGACTTTGCATCATACAAGTATCACGACAAAACAACTAGAAACTCGTGTTTCATTCACATAACATTGCAACACATAACAAAGTGAACTCGTGTTTCATTCACATAACATTGAAACACATAACAAAGTGAGAGACAACAAAAGTAAGTTTTAGATGATGATGATGTCGGTCGTGTCCCCCTTTCTCTCTCTCTCCCTTCTTCTTCTTCTTCTATATGGAAGAGAGAAAGAATCATTTCTTCCCCGGGTTTCGTGTAAAAGCAAATAGCAAGGTATATTCATGATGTGTTGGTATCCACAAAAAAGTTGTGGGGAACCCGTCATTTTGTGAGATATGTATTATTGCTTTGCATGTTGAAGAGGAAATGTGTTTTGATTGTCCATAAACATAAGAAATTTTGTTTGATTTTTTTAAAAATTGCAATTATGAGAATTTCTATTCAAATCCAATTGAATAATTTCTTTCATTTGAGAACCCAATCCATCATGAAATTTTTTTTATTGCAATTACGAGAATTTCTATTCAAATCCAACTGAATAATTTCTTTCATTTGAGAAACCCTAAACCCATCAACATTTGTGAGGTTTTGAACTCTTATGATCCCCTTTTGTGAATGCTTCTTCTAAATTCTAATCTTCGAAACTTGTTTTCTTTTTTCTTTTTTGTGATATGAACATTTGGTGATTTGCGTTAGAAGGGATGATTCAACGAAAGAAATGTTTATTATGTGCAAACTTTCATGAAAAAATTCATATGGCAAAGGCTAAAATAAGGTTGACCTTGTCCACTCAACTTTATGCATGTGAATTAGGCCTTTGGGAAGACCTAGAAGAGCTTTTTGAATCAAAAAACCCATTTAAATTTTTTTTAAATGCTACCAAATTCATTGGTGGGCCCTTTATTAATTTCATGAGGCCATGTATGAAGAAGAAAGTTATTAAAAAAATGAAACATTATTGTAGCATGAATTTTTTTATAATCATTTAATTATGTCACTTAAATTATTGGTTGTGACACTCCTGATTTTCAAGGAGGTGAGAGATGAAGAGACAAAACCAAGTGACATCACAAATTAATACCCTCTTATCTTGGCAGCTTGGACACTAATTATGTTATTTTCAAAAAATGTTGAATTTTTTAAAAAATCAAATAAATAAAATTTTTGCAAAGGAAAATATTGAATTTTCAAGAATATTCTGTTTTTTTGAAATGAAAATTTCAAAATTAATTATTATTCAACAAACATGTGTCAAAAAGATGCCAAGGTAATATTGTCATGTGAGTCTTGGTGATGCTTACAAGCAAGCCTTCTCTTGGACTCCTCACTAAAGTGTCAACAAAATATGCATTTCTTTTAATTGCAACATTTATTCCAACTTATGCATTTGGCTTTGTAAAATTTTTAAAAAAAAGATTTTTACTTATTAGAGGTTTTGAGGGAACTTGTCTTATTAAAGGCATTAAATCTTGTGGAAACTTTCATATTCTTTAATGAGTTTCCTTGGCAATTGTTAACTTCTTACAATATTTTGTATTGCATGGCTCTAAAACTTGGAAAGTCTTCACACATTCTAACCATAATGACCTAAGCAACCATTTTTTGGCTTGGAATTGAACATTCCACCCATAGTCACTCTTGGATTTTGTTGAAGGAAGTGACTAAGTTCGATAGACATTAAGGCCAAACAATGAATGTTGAGAAAACTATCACCATGACTCGAATGAAACCAAGTAACCAATTGTTTTTGTTTCATTTCAAAATCTAGGGATGCAATAATATTAAACCTCCCACCTATCATTCATACTATAATGTAGTTTAAGTTTCATAACATCCTTAAAAAGATATGAGAAATCATCTCAAAAATGTCTAAACCTCACCCATTGAAAATGATAATTAAAGTTTTGGCTACACTTTACCTCACCATCAACCACACACACTTATGAACCTTGGTTCGGCCAATTAACCTTAGATATCCAACTCCTCCATCATAAATTGCTCTATCAACGTAACATTGTTCATTGAGACATGGAAATTAATAGAAGCACAATTTGTAGTTAAAATTTGCATGTAACTTGAATAAATAAATAGAAATAGTTAAAACAAAAATCCTTATATTGAAAGGATATTGCATAAGAACCTTAACCCCTAAATGTTGAAGTGGATAAACATAAAGGCGAATCAATTTGGTCCACTTTTCAATATATTTTGATTTGAATATAGAAGGTTATTAAAGATTTGTACTTCACATTTGTTTTATAGCCTAATTTTGTTTAATCTTCTTAGGGATGATTGCCATTTTTTCCTACATCTTCCTATGGATGATCACCATTTAGGCTATATATTTATTTAATTTAAAAATCCGTCGATCATTAGGTACATGTTTTTGAACCAAGGACATGAAGATAACCAACCTCCTACACCAAATGTATCTACTTATCTATTATCATTGAGGACATCATTCCATGTCCATCCTATTCATGTCCTTATTAGGGGTTTATTACTACTTGCTTCATGGTTATCAAACAATACCTAGTCCATTTTTGTGGTTGTTTCCTACTACTAGGTATTATGTGTCTTTTGGAAGCTAAACTCTAGAGAGTGATAACTTCAAATGAAATTCCTTATCTACTTCATATCTATCTTGAAATAACTTAGATATGTCACCATGTATAAACATGTCTTTCATAGCTTACAAATAGTTGAGTAGGGAAAGGGTGGTAGGTAGATAGGACCCACAAAAAAGAAAAGATAGAGATTATATTTCTAATTGTATATATTCAATCCATGAAAATCTTCTCATTTAACAATGAGTTTTGAAATAGTCATTAGGTTCCACAAAGCCATGTGATGCAAATCAATTTCAGCAAGTTCTACATTTCAATGCCAAATACTTACTTTAATATCATCCAAACATGGTTTTCAACCTATTCTACCCAACACTTTAAATAAAAAATGTAGATTTCACTAGGACTTCATAATTGATTTCACATGAAGTATGTATGAATTTTCCCAAGTATACTTCAAAATGTTGAAATGGATTTTATTGCTACAATTTGTCTTGACCATCTGTTTATATCAATTTAAAAAATTACTTACAATCTTTCAAAAAAGGGTTTCAATTTCAAAATGTCTACATGTTGAATGCTTGAAAAAACATTTTCCCTATACCAATAATAAAATATTTACTTTCACATTTGACTTTTTTTTTTAGTTTGGCCCAAATGGTCCATCATCTAATGTATGTGTTTGATGCACCATGTCACAACACATCCATCTACATGCTCACATCCATCACGCAACATTTGTTGTGTTTGCATCTTAGCACTACAGCCAACCTAATTAAAAATGAATAAAGCCTTGATTTTCATTTTAAATGGCTTAATAATGAATTGAACTTGTAACCACTTGCAAGGTGGCCATGAATCCAAAGTAGCTACAATTTGAGCTTGATGAATGTTTATGTGCAACAACAAAATGTTAATTAAAATGAACGAATCTAGTACCCAAATGAATTATCAAAGGTATTGCAAAATATGTAACCTCCTTTCAAATGAAGGTTTTATGAGGATAAAATATTGTCCATCTATTGAAAGAGATGTTGTTTTGTTTGTCATTTAATGGATTACAAAAATATAGGTTTGATGGATTCAAATTTTAAGCTTAAGACATGTTGGGATAAAATTGTTTGGTCATTGAAGTTACGAATGAAGAATCATTCCAAAAGTTATGATTATGGGCCATTCCTCTTTTGACTAATTAACGTACTTGTGACCATCAAAGTACCTTTACCATTTCGGCACCAAACTGTTAAATAATTATTTAAATTTGAAATGTTAACTTCAATGATTTTATAATTTTGATATTTTCAATAGGTAATGGTTATATAAAATAATAAATAGAAATTTGTCAATGTTAAAGAACAATCTAGTGTGTCTAAGTTGTCCTAGTTTTAACTTATTATCATGAGAGTTATGTGGTTCAAAACCTAACATTTGAGCTTTGGATTTTATTAAAATTTTGACACAAATAAAAAATAAAATCTCAAAAGTTTGACATTTAAAAAAAAAATGCTTAAATGAAAAAGTTATTACAATAATGTTTAACAATAATTAATTACCAAGAGGGCAAGTCAAAATTTTGGTTTTTAGCCTACTATGTTAGATTTTCAAAGAATTGAATCATGCACCTATTGCATATAGTGAACAATTTGAATCAGTGAACTATCAAAATGATCTTGAAAATTATGAAAAGACTTGAAATTCTTAAACTATACTATCAAAATTTTAAAATATTCAAAATGGGCCTACAAAATCCAATGTTTTCAAAAAATAAATATTTTGGCAATAGTCGTTAATTATTAGTCAAGTACTTATGGCACATTACAATTTGGAAGGGTTGAATTATACATCTTTGATGAAACAAATTAGGTCTTTCAACATAAGTACAATCAAGCATAATAATTTGTTTGATAGATAAATTTTAAATCACAAATAGTATAATTAATTTTAGTTTCTTAAAATCTTTTAACTTGATTTGAAATCTATTATGACAATCAATGAACTTTATTCTTAATTGGAAACATTTTTTTTAATTTTGAAAAGAGACACTTAGAAGTACCACATTCACCTTTTGTCAACACTAATGCCAAGCATTTGAAAGTGGGAGGTAAAAACAAATGGTTTCTTTTGACTTCAAAAGAAAATATTTTCTTAATGGAAAATAAAGGTATGTGGGAGAAACCCCAATCACAACAAAGGGCTTCCAAAGGTACTTTTGACACAAGGAAAGAAAAAATGTGTGAGGACTAGAAGAGGGGAAAAACCTAAGTAGGAAAGGCCAAAAAAAGGTGTTAGAAGAAGAAAAAAAAGCACATAATAGAGGAGAAGGTGGGAAGGAAGAAATAAAGGTTCATGAATAAATGAAATTTGAAACATGATTGAAATGAAACTTCAAATCAACATTGAAAATATTGTATACCAATGCAACCACAATCTTTTGAATATGATTTTCATAAAAATGGAAACTTATTGTTTTGTGTGCACGAATGACATTTTTCACACAAATCATTGGCCATATGGATGAAACTTGATGATGAATTAAATTGGATAGATGAATGGCCAATATCAACCATAACTTCAAAAATCCATAATAGGTAACATTTAATTTAGCCAAGGAACAAATTGAATCCACAACCATTTGTAAGATAATCATGAGTATTGATTAGTGTTGTGTGGTTATATCATTTACTTGAATATATCTACTAGGTAGGGGTAAGATGTTTTTTATTTTTTTTCAAAAAAATAAATATTGTAATCAAATGTATATTCAAAGGTATATAAATTTGGAAAAATATGTTTGTTTCATAACTTTGGATGTATTTTAAAAATATTCATACTCAAAGCCCAATATGTTTTCAAACCTAAGTAAATCTTATTAGGGTAAATATCACCTAAATCCTAAAATCACCACCATTATTATGTGTGCGTCTTGTGCAAGGCGTTCAATATCAAGGAAAAAATGTGTCTTTTGATGATTTTCGAGATGTTGAAATAGATTTCTTAAATCAAATTTAAGGAAAGTTTGAAAACCAATTAGATCATTATTTTGAGCTTGTTGGAATGGCATATTTTGATTTCTAGATTTTCATTTATGTTGTAGGGTAAATGCCATGTTATCCAATTTGGTTTCAATGGCTTCTCACTTTATACATGTTTAAGAAATTTTAAATTAAAATATTTTTATACAATTTTATTATTGTAATTTCACATCACATGTGTGCATTGTCCCACTAGATTTAAACCTATGAAAGTTTTTAAAATAAATTTTAAATGTGAAAAAAGAACCTCATTTTTAATATTAAACAAGATAAATTTATTTACAATTTTAAAAACCGTAACAAGGGGTATATAATAGGGGGTACTCGAACCTTACCAATCTACCCGAAATTATGAAATTTGTTTACCCATACCTTATATTAATAAAAAAATCATAATATATCCTTACTTCATTGGATAAATAAATTAAAAATTTGTATATACTTTTACTTTAGGATATATCAAAACAATATACTAGCAAAACATTGGTACCAACCATATCTTCCCCTCCCTCAAAACTTGTATGTTACATAATGTGCAATTGAAGTTTTGGAAAATAAATTGGCCATGTCTTTCAAATGAGGAACATTGCAATTGGAAACTCATGTCATCAAAATGGTGGCCAATACCTTTGATGGATAGTTTTTTGTGAAAAAGGTTAAAAAAACCTTGTCCTCCTTCCATCAAGGTTTTTGAATTATGATTGTTTAACCCAAGCCTTCCCCCAAAAGAAAACTCATGTGAATGGTAGATTTGGAGTTTTGTGGACTACAAACAACACTTTACATTTACTTAGAGACATGTGAAGATGCAAAATGAGGGGAGCCAATTATAAACTTCATGTGCATAATATGAGTATTTAAAATTGGTACTTGCCATGTTTGGTGAATCTTAATCATGGTTTTTTAAATTATAATTTTTTAAATAATTTTATTATTATCAAACATTTGGTGATTTTTTTATAAAGGATCTAGAAAAATTACTCAAATTTACACTAGATTTCTTTTTTAATCACCAAATTTTGTCCCCCAAGAAAATCCGTTGATCTCAACCTTTTTATTTTCTACCTTTTTGAGGTGGAATGTATATGCATTTGATTTCTATAGAATTTGAAACTGAAATATCTGTAAATGTATGCTTTTAATATTTTTTTAATTAATGGTTTGAAATATCCATACTCACATGAGTAATTATTGGATAAAACTAATGGTAATTTCACTCGAATCATGTTCGTTTTCATTGGAAATTATTCCATTGGCAAACATTTTGAAAAAATACTATTAAATATTATTCAAAATTTTAGGCGTCGCATCTTTTTAGTGAGAACAAATTTTTCATATTTTCAAAAAATAAATGAACTTACTACCCTACTTATAGATGGAGAGGAATTTTTGATGGCTAGCAATTTTAATTCTTTGGTTTTCAAGAACATCTCATCTCCTTCGTAATACAACTCATATATCCATCCTTTTTTGAAATAAGATCATCTTGAAAATAAGCAATCATCTAAACGAATACTAGTTTATCACTCAAATAAAAGCTCAAAACCAAGAAATGAAATTGCATTTTTTGTGTCCTTATTATTTGGTTGCATTCAACCATTGTGATTGTAGTGTGATAATGTCCCAATTGTTGACACTTGCTTAGAGCTATATATGAGTATAATCACTAGGCTTTTCATGTTTGGTATTCCCCTAATTTTTCATGTTTTTACAACATTCAATATTACATTCATTTCTTGGTTTTGAGCTTTAATTACATTATTGTCAAAATAATCCTTTTTATGGTTTAGTTATTTATAATAGCTAGGAATAGGCACCTAATGAAATTGATGCAAAATATCTCTTTTTAAGCAATTTTTTTTTATGATGTAATATTCTTGTTTTTCAAAAAGAAAAACACAAGTGTGTAAAAATTTGCACAAAAAAAAAACCCTTGGTTCTAAGTACACATAAAAATGGCATGAGCTTTCTCTTCCCTTGGTGACCATTTTTTTAAAAGTGTAATTTCAACTAATTTTGCTTTAAAATGGAAAAAAAAATTGCCAAAGTTTTTGAAACCAAAAAATTGGGGCCAAAAAAACAACAACAAAAGACCTTGCTAGTAACCAATGTTTTTTTCAACAAATTTTGTCAAAATTTTCCACAAAAAATAGAGGACCTAGAGTTTTCTAATGTAAATTCAACTAATTTTGCTATTTTTTTGGAAATATTTTCCAAATTTTTGCTATCAAAAATTTAATTAATTATTCAAAAAAATCCCATACTTGTAACCATTGTTTTTTTTTTTCTTATTTTCCCACTCAATTAAGCAAAAATCTTCTAGCGGTGGTCATTCATAAGAGGATTTTGCTTAAGCATCCGACTAGAACTTCATCTAGGATCTAGCAAGTTTTTATTTAATTCAAAAAGAAATTTAGCAACTAAAAAACCAAAAATAAAAAATAAAAATTCAGCTAGTTTGAGGGAAAAAAATTATCACTAGCAAAAAAAAATGATGCTTATAATCTAAATAGATCGACCAATGGGAAACGTTACGTAATCTTCTATCTTGGGAACAATAATAAGAACACGTAACACATGTGCACCAGCACAAAAATGTTTAGTGTATCCGGAGGAGACGACACCTTATCCAACGGAAACTCTCCGAATCAAAGAAAGGGGAGTGGCCATTTTCACCTTTTCCCCACCATACCGGGCGGATACCTGGTGTGGGTATCACGGGAAAAAGCATTTCTGCCGGCGCTTTACATTGAGGAATGCCCTCACTCCCTAAATAAGCGCCTGCCGATCGGATGGGATGGGATCGGCGGGGGCGCTTATTTTTGAAAATGCCCGACTTCTTCTTCTGCGGTGCTACCCGACAAATTACATCCGGAACTATTTCTACGAGCTTTGGCACCGTCTTCTACTCCAATCATCGAATGAATTCGGCTCTTGTTTGGCCGGAGGATTCTCTCAGGTTTTCCGTTGTCATTGTTGTCGTCGGTTCCAGGGGGCGTCCATGCGTCAGCTGCTGGTTCGGGTGGGGCAGGGGCTCAGACAAATCGCATGGACTGCTTGTGCAGAAGTAAAGTGGTGTGTGTGTGTGTGTGATTAGGGTTTCCATTACAAGTGAAGAAACAAGGGGGTGGCCTTTTGCCATTTACATGAAGAAAGTAAGTAAGTATCTTAAGGCAAGAGAAGAAGAAGAATTATGAAAACTCAAATATTTCACCAAGCAAAAAATATACCAATCTTCAACATATCTATTCAACACCTTTGCCTCAAATGTAACATCTCTAATTCCAAAATCTAAATCATCCATCATAACAACTAATTTAGCTTCCTTCACTGTTCAAAACATCCTCTAAAAAAAACCAAAGTCTTTCAAATTATAACTCTGTAATAACTCATCTCAAATTTCAACACAAGCCAAAATATCATCTTTCAAAAATCCTAGTATCAAAATAGACCTATTATTATTATTATTTATTACCTAGGGGGCCAAAATCCGTTAAGCGATTATACTCTATAATGAATCTAAACACAATATCCTTCTTGCCTACCAAGGCAAAGGCCAACAAGGAGTGTGTCACAACACATTGTGGGCTTTTGCCGTTTACATGAAAAAGTGAGTATCTTAAGGCAAAAGAAGCAGAATTATGGAAACTCAAATATTTCACCATGCAAAAAAATATTAATCTTAAAAAAATCCTCTAAAAGAAACCAAAATCCTTCAAGATATTAGAACTCTGTAAAATAACGAACTAATCTCAAGTTTCAACACAAGCCAAACTATGATGATGTTTCAAAAATCCTCATATAAATAAAATAGACCTATTATTTTACTTTATGGGGCCAGAATCCATTAAGCTACTGTACTCTATAATGAATCTAAACACAATGGCCAACAAAATGAATGCACAAAACTGGCAAGCAACTACTTACCCAAGTTCAGGTTTCTCTTGTAAACAAATCAGAACTCACGCATCTTAGCATCATTCCTGCACATCTGTAAGTAAAAGCTTCATAGCCTTCTCTGCAACTCCAATCTGCCTAAACTAAACTCTGCTCAGGGTAAATAGTCTGCTTCTGGTCATAGTCTGCTTGTACTAGTGAAGGTATAACCCCAGTGCACATGTGTCAGTAAATAACTAAGGGCATATAGCTAGTCCACCCACACCCCCTATTTGGGCTTTTACCAGTTCCACGACATAATGCAGTTTTCTTTTTTCTTTTAAATATTTATATTTAAAAAAATAATAATTAAAATTTTTTTTTCTGTTGAATCGAGATTTTTCAACACCAAAATGAAGGGTTTGGGGGGTTGTTTTAGTGGCCAAATCCCCCTCCCCCACCCAAAAAGAAAAAAGAAAAAAAGGAATTTTTCATCATTTTATAAGTAGCCAAATATATAGAAGGGTGCTTAAATTTTAAAGCCACAATTGGGTTAAATCTTCTTGCGGACGATCACCACTTCAGCTACATCCCCCGAGAAAAAACCAAAAAATCAAGGAAAAGAAAAACTGGTAGGTATAATAAGGTGAGAGACTATTTAAAATGCTATCATCTGGCCAATCAGAAGCAGTCATTTAAAAAAAAATTGGGCCTTGTAGAGATCACTATATAACCTACAAATTTTCAGGTCCAAACCCATTTGCACTCTATTGATTTGAAGGTTAGGTTTAGGGTTTAGGGTTTATCCAAAGTTTGCTATACAAGCCATATTCCAGTCGACATGCTTGAATGAGTAACTAGTTAGGGTCCGCCAAGTCGAACTAATCAAAACCGATAAATAGACGACTCTGGACTTTTTAAAATGCCCTTCGAACTTTTGCGGGTGTCACTGATGCGCACTGTGCGACAGAAGATTGCCTGGTTTTGTTACACTAATGCAGCGAGTAGCGACAAGGTAAAAGTGAAAACAAAGTCTAATTGTATAAGTGTATGAGACATAATAAGTCTTCCTTAAGAGGTGAAGTATTTCACCTTCCGAACGAACGAACAAACGAACAGCCCATGTTATTATATAACTCTTATTCAACCCGGAAATTTTGATGCTTTTGCAGCAGCAACACTACTGACAAAATAATGAGTGTGGGTGCGGAAAGGACTCTTATATTTTATTCTAGATACCAATTTCGGCAGACGCTCCGATTGTACACTAAGTTATGCTTTGCACTGCGCGCCAAGCTCGTGCTTCGGTTGTTCCGCAGGTCCTAACCCATCCCTCAATTCCATTAAAAAAAAGGGGTTTTTTTTTTTAAAAACAATTGCTGCCTTCTTCTTCTTCTTCTTCTTCTTTTAAAGTCTTGTCGGGCAGGTGCTTAGACACTACTTATTTAAAATTTATTATTAAACTTTAAGGTCTTGTCGGTCAGGGGCATAGACACTACTTATTATTATACACAGTCCATGGCATAAAATTAGGCCGGAAGCTTAAGTTCAACTATATACTGAAAGTACCATTGCAAGTTCAACATTAATTATATTCATTTCATAAATGTTGAAATTCTCTCCACCCGCCCACCCCCGAAAAAAAGTCTTCTCAAAGAACAGCATTTTGCAAAGGGAAATGGAGATTATTTTAGAATATTGTTAAATATTTTTTAATTTTAAAATACTGTAAATATATATATTTTTAAAAAATAAAATATTCTAAAATTTCTGAAATGTTCAAAATAAAATTATTATTTTATGCTGAAACATTTGAACTTGCCGTGGAATTATGGATTCGGGACAAATGGATGTGCGGCTTTGCTTGACCCCCGGCACCCCCTTGCCACAAAGCCCCCAATAATTATTAAGTTAAAGGGGTCTCCAGGAGTGAGTCAGTTGAGATTTGGAGACGGTACTAGTGATCTAAATCATATTAATTATTAGTTCATGGGAGTGTGCTCACAATTTATTTTTTTTTAAAAATTTTGAAGGAGCCACATTGATTGGCCCATCCTGGGCAACTTCCTTTTTTTTAGGGGTCATGAAGTCACAAATTCTTTTTTGCTCCCAAAAAATTCAATCACTGGAACTTGAATGCTTGGGACCTGTTTGTTTGTTTGCTAGAAATTTGTATACAATTTGTTAAGTTAACGGATTCATTAGTAGTGGTATCCATTAATTGTTGAAGCTCACGTTGTTTGTTGTTGTTGCTTCTTAGTTGTCTTCTAGTTGTTTGTTGTTGTTGCTTGTTAGTTGTCTTCTAGTGTTGATGCTTCTAGCTCTTATGGGTTACCTAGTTATGATTTTTTATTTTTTTAAAAATGGAAGTTGATGTCCTTTGACAAAGTGTCATAATTTAATGTCAAGTTATTAATTTTTAAATATAATATATGCCACAATAAACATCACATATTGATGCTTCTAACTCTTATGGGTTACCTAGTTATGATTTTTATTTTTTTTAAAATGGAAGTTGTATGTCCTTTGACGAAGTGTCATAATTTAATGCCAAGTTATATTTTTTAATATAATATATGCCACAATAAACATCACATATTGTACATTGTAATGGATGAAATCACAACGTCTATCTCACGTGATGCTTTTAACTCTTATGGGTTATCTGGTTATGATTTTTTTTAAATAATTTCATTTTAAAAAAAATGGAAGTTGATGTCCTTTTGACGAAGTGTCATAATTTAATGTCAAGTTATATTTTTTAATATAATATATGCCACAATAAACATCACATATTGTACATTGTAATGGATGAAATCACAAAGTTTATCTCACACATGTGTCAGGAGCATCAACCATGTGTATTGTATTGTGAGAAAAATCACATTCACATTCTCTTGTAATTACTTGGGTTCCTTTTGGAAGGAGGAATTTAGGTCTTACCTCTGTTTTTTCCCTTCCTTTTAGTCTGAGACCTGATTGATAGGGGCTTCCACTAACTGTTTGTGTAAATATATGCAAAATGAGAGAGAAACTAGACTCTTTGGACTAGTTCTAATTGTAAGGTAGGCTACTCTCTAGTCTCTCACACAGGAAACTAAGAAGAAAGTAGACAGGATTTGTGTCCAGAGTGATAACGCAGTTATGAAAACTGGAAGGTGAAGTACTCTCACTGACAGAGTTCCTTCTAACTGAACACCAACCCATGTGTTGGCATTCAAGTTAGTTTGACTGCATTTCAATTACACTGTAGTTCAGTTGGGAACTTGGACTATAAATTATTAATCTCTTCAACAAATGTACAACTGCTGCTTTTGATTGGCAGTCTAGAGGGTAGTACTAAGTGTCATCATAACACTTGTTTGTTGACATGGAACTACATACCTAAAACCTATGCTCAACAAGGGGGTGTGTCACACTGTGGCCTTGCCATTTACATTAAAAAAATGCTTCTGGCAAAAGAAGAATTATGGAAATTCAAATATTTCACCATGCAAAAATATAATCTTCAAAAACTCCTTCAAGATATTATTATAACTGTATATAACTAATCCCAAGTTTCAACACAAGCCAAAAATACCATCTTTCAAAAATATTCATATAAAAATAGACCTATTATTATTACCTAGGGGCCAAAATCCATTAAACTACTAAACCCTACAATGAATCTAACACAATAATCCTTGCCTTCGTAGGTGAGGCCAACAACAAACAAGGGGAGGTGAGTTAGTTCTTCATACTATGATCTAGCTTATACCCAATCTTCCAATATGGGGAACTTGCAATGAGGAGCAACCCATCATATAGGTTTTGGGATTTAGGCAGATTCAGGTCTAGGTTATAAGTTAGGTTTTAGGGTCTCCGGGGATATCAAAGGTTACAAGATTTGTTGGAACCCCAATTGAAACTTAATTGGGTAATCGACCTTTTATCAAAATTGAATTAACACCTGAATCAGGAATGCCATTCATCCCAATTTAAAAGGGTTCAAGTTCTCTAAGTAAAGAAATATAAATTTATTAAAAGCATATAAAGTTCGACCCTAAATTTTAAGCAAGTTATTGCATTTGATTGGTTGTACATAATTAATATTACATAATTTTTTTATTTTCAACTATGTGCATAAGTTGAACAAATTAATATTCCAGAAAGAAATTATTTAATTATGTATAATGGAGATGGAACCAATTAACTCTAATTTTATTTTTTATAAAAGCCACCTGACCCAGAGGTTTTAGAATTCCTGATAATTAATCTCAAGGTCTTGACCAAAGGTTATATTATTTTAAAAATCATAATAATTATAATAATTACACCAAGCCAACTTTGTATGTAGTATTTACCAGTAATTCAATATTAATTTTCAGAAATTAATATTTTCAGAAACGTTGAAATTTTCAAAAATTATTTGTTCCAAATCAAAAAATATTATGAAGGATAATAGTGAAAGATTTAGGAATAATTCCATTTGTTGAAACGAATTTTGGATGGATGTAACCATGCTGTAATCAGTCTTCTCTTCATTTCTTTTCATTGTCAAAAAGTCTTCAAAAGGCGACACCGTAGTCTGAAAAGGGAATTTACTTTTGTCGCAAATTTTCTTTTTTAATTTAAAATTTTGTCAAATTGCAACAGAAAAATTGTTTTTTTTGGGTGGGGGGTCACATTTGTGTCTATTGGCTACACATTTAAGAATTCTTTGGAAAAGAGTAGTTATAGGGTCGTCGGTGTTGTTGTATGATCATCATTTCACAATTCTCGAACCTATGCAAGCAAAAGTTATTGAATTTAGAGTGATTTTTTCATCTTTAAAAATTTAATTCAATTTTTTTCTTTAAATTTTTTTTTTTTTTTTTCACAATTGGGTATCATAAGAGCGTCTCCAATGATTCCTTGGATTTTTCCCTGTCACCAACATATATCTCATAGGAGCTTTCAGTTTCCCATAGTTTCAATTCCCAACAAGCCTCACCCATACTCTGAATAACTTTGAAATGGAAAGCTGCTAATAGCAAACAAACCAGCTGCACCAATCATTATGATTGACCAATTAGAAAAAAACAAAGGAACAACACTAACTATGTTGTCCTTTAGAGTTCTTCTAGAGGTCTTGGAAAATGTGCATTCTTCTCATGACACAAGAGTCTTTCAATGGGCCCATTAGATAGACTACTACACTTCATCTATCTATCTTTTTTTTTTAAATTTTAATGCCGAGCAGATTAAACATTGGTCGTTCAAGATGCTCTAAAAAACTCTAAACTTGAGCCCACTTTTAACTGAATAATATTGAGACGAGTGACCTTATAGAAGGTCTAACATACTTGGGCTAACAGCACAGGGACCCACTAGAAGTGTTAGCATAACACATGTTTGTCAAATAATTAATTAATTTTGAAATTTTCATTTCCACAAATAGAATACTCTTGAAGAATTAATATTTATTTTCATAATTTATTTTTTTTGGAAATGTTCAAAATTTTCTGGAAAAATAATATAATTAGTGTCAACTTTGCAAAAGAATTAAGCTGACCCATAATCAACCACTATTTCTTCTAACCAGTCCTGTTCACAGAAAGGGCTCATCATGGATGAAAAGTAGATTACTTCATCTACACACTCAAGAAGGTCCATAGGTTATGAGAAATAGCACTCTCTCAAGAACAAGTCAGAAGGCGACAGGTCTGCAAATTCCGTTGATTATGGACATAACTAGCATCCTTTTACATCCATAATCTGCTCAGCAGGTGGATGCAGATCACTTCACATCCATTCACAGAATGGGTATGGGTCACATTTCATCCACACACAGAATGAGATAACAGCATGAGATAATATGCAATACGACTGGGGTGTGAAGGTCCAATCAGGAAGAGACACATCAGCAGGTCAACCCATAACTATGGCAGTGGTAGAAACTTACTTGAAACATGAGAGAAAGTTTTAATATGTAGCAAATCTTTAGTAAAGGCTATTTATTTATTTATTTATTAAATATATTTAATTTATGCTCATTTTTATGTATCAATTTCTTGTATCAAAATTTTAATCTCACATAAAACTCAATTTTTTAAATTTTTATTATTTTTTAGTTGCATATTTAAAATTTTGCAAGTCACGAGCAAGAGTCAATTTCTCATTCACTTTTATTTTGGTAACATGTAATATGTTTTTGGTTGCATGTTTCAAAATTTCAATTGTATGTATTATATTAATGAAAATTATATATTTTGGTCACATTTATTATTTTCTGGTTCTTTTTTCTTTTTCTTTTTCTTTTTCTCAGTACACATTTTGGTTGCATGCATATTTTAAGATTGTGTTATTATTTTTTTAATTAATATACAATAATATAAATTATTATTTTATATATTTTGTGAATTATCTGATTTCCTATGAGTTTCTATATTTGACCCAACGATAAACCATGTTTGCATCCAAACTCACATAATGCGACTAATTATGCATCATGGATCATTTTGAAAGCTTGTTTAGTTATGGGAAATTTTCTAGAACTTTATGGAATTGTTTGTATGAATCTGAAACAAAAAAAAATTGAATTTCTTCATTATTTATGAATTGATTACTAAAGGAAAATAAAGGAAGAAAAATAAATCACTAATCATGTAATAATAAAAAAACCTGGTTAAAAAAATGATATTTGTCAAATGAATACATTTATCGATTATCTTGTATAGACTTGGACTTTTTTACCTAACTAAGAAGTTTCCGAAATATATCAAATTTAAAATAATGCAACTTGAAACAACTAAGTTAATAAGGAACAAGTCATAACTAATGAAAAATTAACAAATATTTACCAAAAACCAACCAAGCAACAAAAAACCAACAAATAAAACAATAAGTAAATGAACAAAAATACTAACAATTTAACAACTTAATCAAACAATTAGCTAGAAACAAGTTAATTAACAACTAACAAACAACACTACAACTAGATGTTGAAAGGCAAGAAATTGAATTAATAAAAAAATAAGCAAACAACAAATAATTGAAGAAGTTGATCAACAAGGAACAAAAAAATCTGAAATACTAACACTTAAAACAATAAAATCAACAAATAACAAAAACTGAATAAGAAAGAATAGAAAAAATATATATCTACAAGCCAAAAACCTTATTAAACAAATCAACTTGTAGCAAACTAACTATTCAACAAGTTACTCAAGAACATTTTTTTAATTTATTTTATTTTAAACAACAAGCAAAGCAACAAATAACAAACAAATAAATACTAGTAGTGCGAGTGATAAACTATCAATAATAATTTGAGAAGTATGTCGACTTTCTTAGATGTCAATATTTTTTTATCAAGTTACTTTTACCAAATCAATTTTATTTTATATATTTGTGCTTCATGCATTTAACTCCTTATAACTATATGATACTTTAGTTAAAAGTTTGTTAAGTTTCTTATTGCGTGTCAGGTTGTGACTCAGTTACGATGGTCGTAACATCTAACATTTGCATGGGATGATGACCTAGTGCATGCAACAATACTGAAGATACCATTATTGGTTCAGATATCTTGAAATGACTGGCTGAACACTCAGTTAACAACCATTTTTTCTAGTGTAAATGTAGTCGATTCCAGTCATGGGAGATTCCAGTCCCCAGGAACATAACATTATGGGATGTAAAATTACGCCACACGCCAATGAATGTACATTACACATTGTAATAAGATAGTCATCTTTCGTTATTTCTTTTCAAACTGTCCTTCTGTTTTTTTTTTCCTTTTGATATATTTCTTTAACTATTTCTTTACAGTACACACGGACAAGAAATGGTGCCCATCACTGGACGCGGAAAGGGGGGTTTGGGATTGAAATTGTAAAGGCGACAAAAGAAATGAAAAGCCGCAAAAGCTTTACAAAGCCTGGAAAGAAACATGCAATTTGGAAAGAAAAAAGGTTGAATTTGTGGGTTCTCGTTCACATTGGGGATGGGGAGTGGACGCAAGTCATACGGGTATCTACTTTTGAATACCTATCCAAGACTCGTCCTGGTATCCGGGGATTTTTTAAATGTATTTCATACCTGGCAAGTATTGGTATTGGGTACTTCTTAAAAGCTTTCATACCAGTCTCTTCTGGTATTGATACGGGTATTAGGCAGTACTTAAACCGGGTATTTGCCTCACGTCCCATACAAGGCTGACATTTAAGGCTGCTATTGGCTCAGTTCATACCCAACTGATATGTTCTTCAATATCAATATTTTTTTAAAATTTAAATTTTTTAAACAAACATTATATTTTTCTAAAATTCCAATTATGCGAAAATTAAAAATTAAAAAATCCCCTAGTTATTTGAACCCAACACCATATTTCACAACATTGTGGGTGAGGGGAGTTGTTGGAGAGATGAGCATGAAATCCAGCTACACTTTGTTATCAAGTGATTATGTTTTTGTGGACATATTAGGGTTTCTTTTCCATTTGAAATCGACATTGAAAGGAATTTATTACTTTTAACCTAATTTATTAACTTAATTTGCACCCTTTCCAACCCCAATATCATATCTACATTTGGTATTATAACTAATCTAATTTTTTTCAATGTGAAATGGAAATGCATATTGATTCATATAGGGACCAAAATCCGTATCTTGCCCCCCTAAAATATGTGAAACAAAATGATGGTTTTATGGAACTTATTGCATGTTCATCCATAGAGAAGTTGCATTGGATTAGGAATTAGAATAGTGTGGACCATTAAGGATATTGTGAGGAGAGTCAGGATAATCCTCTCACTAATAAGGGAAGGGGATGATAATTAGACCCCATATCAAACAAGCTAAAGTGCCTTTTTGCTTGATTTTGTGATTAACAGGACTTTAAGCTAAATAAAAATGAGGAAAGTGTACCAAGTACTCAATAGCCATGGTTTAGGGTTTACCATCCAACCCCTTTATGCTCTACAATGATCAAATTTTTAAAAATTAAAATCCTTATTAGCTTGGGTGTTTTAATTTTATTTTGTGCATAATTTTTCATTACATCTAAGAAAAACCCATTGATTTATGTTAGACAAAGTTTAATTCTCAAATCAAAACTTGTTAAGGTGTACCAATATTTTGTCACAATGTCACTCCTTTTGTACAATTTTTTTGTTAATCTTGTTTCACTATACATTTGAACACAAAATGAATAATATTAATGACTAAATAAATGATAGTTTAAGTTATTTTTTAAAAATATTTGAAAAAAAATTCATTAAGATTGATAGAATCAAAATATAAAAACCTTTTAAAGAATATGTTCTAGTGGATACACTTTAAATAATTTGGACCCCTCACCCAATTATATGTTCTAAGTATAAACACATTCATATTAGGTGCCTATATTAATTGTTTATTGACCCTATAGGTGAAAAACCATTCAATCTATTGTGCAAATCAGAATATCCGAAATTAAAAATAAAATAACTTTACAATTAGCAAAATATATAAACAGCCAACATTCAATCACATTTAGTTGGAAAAAAAAATAAAAAATTGAAAAGGAAATTATGTGAGGAAATCATAAGGTGTGATCAAGTAACTATTAGTGATTTTGAATGTTGTTGAACATAATCGGTTAACCGGGGTTAGAGATAGGGTTAATCACCATAGGGTGGACCATGAATAAAGATGACCTCCTTGCATCAAGTTCAATCCTCCATCTCAATGTGGGTGTATGGGTATGGCAATTGGCAATCTCTAGGGGTATGGCAATTGGCGACATCATTGGGAACACATTCACGAGGCAAAGAAGGTGTTGCAACACCCCGCCTTCCTTCTTGAACATTTTTCTCAAACTTGTAGCTAACCCATAGTTGCCATGGACTTGTTTTAGATCATTGATATCACAAAGGATAGGCTAGTGTTGAGAGATATGAATGCATTTGTGGACATGTTTACATAAAAGATTTGTAGACATGCTTGCAACACACTTCCAAGAATTTGTGCAATTCTTAAAAATCTTTTATAAATATATTGAATCAGTGAAGAGTTGATGTTAGATTAGGTTGGTTTGCAAGTCTTAACATATTGAGCAAAAATGTTGAGCCACAACCACTTTACCAAGCCTAACAAGAAAATTTGTATGGATCTTCATCCAAAAATATGTTGTGCAATGTGTTAAGCAAATTTGTATTGATCTTAATTCAAAATATGTTGTGCAATGTGTTAAGTAAATTTGTATTGATCTTCATCCAAAATATGTTGTGCAATGTTCTTGGAAAATTTGTATTGATCTTCATCCAAAATATGTTGTGGAATGTTCTTGGCAAATTTGTATTGATCTTTATCCAAAATATGTTGTGCAATATGTTGTGTAATGTGTTGGTGGAGGTGCCCCCAACAAGTTTTGGCAAAAGATGCATTATCAAATGCATTCAGTGAAATAATGAAATTCCGACCATTTCTCCAACCTTGGAGCTATTGAAACCCTAATCCAAAGGTTATGGGAGGAGTGCCCAAAGGCTAAAGGTGCCGGGGAATGGGCTTTCATTATCATCCACAACAACTTTCAGAGCCCACTATAGAGAGAGGAGGATGGAAGAAACCCTTCAACACCATACAATGCTCATTCATATTAAAGCTTCCCAAGTCCTATATGCCATTTTCTCACATCTAGAATCTAGACCCTAATCAAAGGAACAATTTTTATGGGTTGTTTGGATTTGATAAGAATGACAAGACATTCAACAATGTCAATTGGAATGACAAGAAGTTGTGAAATAGAGCACATTTCTCTGTTTGAACCCAAACATGATTTTAGGGTTAGGTCATGTTATCAACTGCCTTACCAGGGTTAGTTTGACCCGGTTCTCATGGTGTATTTTGTGCGTGTTCTCTTTGTTATTGCAAGGGTTTCAAACATTTACGCTCGGCAAGGCAAGTGTTTGTTAATGGGTATGGCCAAGTTTTGATAATTCCTATAGTACCGTGGCGGCAAGTTCAACATTTCAATGTCAAATAATTATTTTCTTTTGAAGATCCCATGTTCAAAAATAAAATATTAAAAAAGACTCTCTATTTTCCTTTACAATTTTTTATTCTTTGATTTTTTTAATAATAAAAATCAACATTTTTGAAAATAATAGAATTAGTGTCAAAGTCGCTAGTGTTTTATGGTATGTAATATTGGACTTGTGAGGTGTGGTGGGGAGCAATCAAAGCATGAAGCATGATTGAGCACAAGGAGTAAAAGGGGGGGGGTTGGTCTAAAGAAAAAGAAGCAAAATCTTTTGATGAATTTTCATAATGATGGAATTAGGTATCTTTTGGAATTAAAAAACAATTTAAAGAAAATTTGAGGATTTTGATGCTAAAACAAGGTGAGTTTTATGGGTGCCAAAATTTGATAGGTTTTCCATATAAGATATTTTGGAATGTTATGTTTTGAAAAATGAATAATCCCACCAACATTTCCTAAGGGCTTGGGCGGGCTATCATGCAAACAATTTGACGAAGATTTAACACAAAGAGAAAGGTCTATTTTGAGACCTTTTTGGGAGTACCTACATGTGATGGGTACTTAAAAATCCTGGAAGAGTGTCAAGATGGATCCTTTCTTGAAGGGGGAGGTGAAAAAAAAAGCCTTCCACTCACATCACTTGGGTGAAGCTCAAGGCCGACCAACAACATCAACAAGAATGGAACATGCTCGAGGAAGAAGAAGAATCCATGCAAAAACCTCGTAGACAAGACCAAGACTTGAACAATGATGAAGAAACTTTCAAACCTAGAGAGGGCCCACTAGCAATATATAATAAGGTGATAATGTAGACAAGTTTATTGAGTTGCATGAGAGGTCTAATGAATGGTTTTTTTGTTGGAGGGTTGAGGGAAGGTTTGAAACCCTAGCCAGTTTAGAATTTGTAGTTTGGATAATTTGGGTCGGATTTGTTAAGATGAGTTGCCCAACTTCCAACATAGGTTCTTTACCTCATATGAAGTGTAAACAAAGTTCACAAGCTCTATTTAGAAATGTTTTTTAGTTTTGTTTTTTGGAGTGCCTTGCTCTAATAGTAAGGATCTCTTTCCATTAGACTGTTGTGATTACAGGTTCTACCTCCACAATAACTTTCCATTACATTTGTTCCATCTAAGTGTTGCTCAGAAGCATCTCACACCTCTAAGAACGTCAAGCATGTGAGTCAACTTGTAAATCACTACAAAATGACCGAAAACATGTGTTCTTCTTAAGTTATCTAAAAAATACCCTACATATGAAATGGTCTTAAACATTAACTACCTAAAGTTAATAATTTAGAAAGTTTTGGTTTTTCTAGTGTAAATTTGACTAATTTTGCTAATTCTTAGGAAAGTTTTGCCAAAATTTTGATATCACTGGATTAAATTAAAAAAACACCACTGGGACTCACTTTGTTTATTTTGCTTGCTTCATTGGTGTGGTACCATTCCCATTTGATGCTTGTCTTTAAGAAAGGGTTTAGAAGGGGGGTTTCAATCAACATTGTTTTATATTTGACCTCAATTGAAAATTCCTCCATTTGCTCTTCTTGATTGGCTATCTTGCTCCATCCTGAAAATTTTATTCTTTCAATTGGTGTTCCAAAATCTTCCAATATTGTAGTACTATTGTAGCAACTTCAACACATGGTTGTCAAATAATTAATTAAATTTGAAGCTTCTGTGGGGAAAATAAAATATGCTTATAGATTCTATATTTTCCTTCACAAAATTTTGTTCTTCTAAAAAAAAACAATTATTTTTTTTTTACATTTTTTACATTTTTACAAATGATTTAATTGGTGTCAAAGTTGCCAAGGTACTATGATACATATTTCTTTCCATTTTAAAATTTGAAATGAGCAAGCAATGGCATGTTCACCACAAACCAAAAATACATACCAATGACTCAATACTTCCAAGCAAAACACCTAGGTACTCTTTTCTTGGCTAAGGAAGGGTTCAAGAATTTCCCAAGAGGGTCTATAGTATGCAACACCCAAAGGATCAACCCAAAATTATTTCTTTGCCTCTTAATTTGGGCCTCTATTAATATTTATCACATCCAATACATAGAGTGTTAATTGTCTTACCCCTCCCACCCATTGGCAATAAAAATGAAAAATTGGATAGTGTAAGGTGAAAGACTACTGTAGCACCTTTTCATGTTTGGCTTGATTTTGGAGCAATTTTTTTTTGAATTTTTGACAAAATTTTATTTAAATTAAAAAAACATTTGTATGTTCTTTCATACAAAAACCTGGTAAACAAATTTTGATTTCAATAAAAAATAATTTTTTTAATTTTTCAACAAGAAGGGGCCTTAATTTTCTACATTTTCAGCATTTTAATATATATATATATATAATTTTTATTTTTATTTTTTTTTGAACCTGGAGAGGTACTACAATATTTAAATGCCATCACTTATATGAATCATTATGGGTGATGGGTGACCGATTAGAAGCAATTGTTTCCTTTTTGTCGGGCCTTGTGAGCATTGTATATGTGTGCAAATTTGTAAGGTCCAAACTGCAAACCAGCATTGGGTGAGTATTAGAAATTGCATCAAACCCTAAAATGGGCATTGGAGTGGTTGTTAAGGTTCATAACCATGAAACCGTGGGGTTTAACACTCCAAACTAAGGAGCATCATGTCAACACAAAATCCAATTTTGTAAACTCGTGTTGTCTCGTTTTAGGTTCTAGTTCATGATTCTTTGAATGCAAAGAAAAGACACATGGAATTTTGGGTCTAGTTGACAATCCAATACGGAGAACTTGAGGTCTTGATTTTGAACAATTTGTTACACTAGCAAGGCAAAAGAAGAAGAATTATGGAAACTCAAATATCTCGCTAGGAAAAAATATAATCTTCAAAAAAGTCCTCTAAAAGAAAGAAACCAAAATCCTTCAAGATATTATAATAACTCTATAATAACTAATCTCAAGTTTCAACACAAGCCAAAATATCATCATCTTTCAAAAATCCTCATATAAAAATAAATAGACCTATTATTACTTAAGCGTCAAAATCCCTTAAGCTACTATATATTCTAGAATGAATCTAAACACAATAATATCCTTGCCTTTGGTAGTAGGCAAGGCCAACAAACTCTTGAGCAATAATACCCCATTGATTTATACAATGGTCAGAGAAATAACCATTTTTCATTTCTTAATTTTTTTTGTATAAGTGATTAAACAATTGGGTTTAAAAAATCAAAAAAAAAAAAAAAAAAAAAAAAAAAAAAAAAAAAAAAAAAAAAAAAAAAAAAAAAAAAAAAAAAAAAAAAAAAAAAAAAAAAAAAAAAAAAAAAAAAAA